>Ga0335078_10012233_pt1 | contig 12734 bp, 7 predicted proteins | sample Lox_Sample_32_FD_206711 | JGI IMG/M metagenome (GOLD analysis project Ga0335078, IMG submission 206711) | Soil microbial communities from Loxahatchee National Wildlife Refuge, Florida, United States - Lox_Sample_3.2 | ecosystem: Environmental > Terrestrial > Soil > Wetlands | place: USA: Florida... | reverse complement strand
AAGACCGTGCGTAAAGCTGTGTCGGAAGCTGGCCTGCAAAGCATTGTAGCTCGAAATGGCCGTGTTCTGCTTTTCGTAGATGGAGGTGTATCCAACAAAAGGAACAAAGAAGGTACTCGGCTCATCACCGTTCATCAAGATGGTCTGCACATTGCATTTCCCCGAGGAGTCGCACAGCGTTTGGTTGTTGTCGCCAGGAGCGCCCAAGGTAGCAGCCTTGCCTCCGGTGAGGCCTGCCAGGACCGGGACATTGATCGTTCCGCCGTTCCCAACCGTCGCGGGGTTGACTTCGTTGATGTCATGGGAGCGCGCCAGGTGCCGTCCCAAGCCGCCAACGTACGCAACGCTCAACAAGTTATTCCCCGGGAACTCATGTTCGACCGTCAAGCTGAATTGCTGCACGCTGGGCCATTTCTGGCTGTATGGGGTGGAGGTGTAGCCGGTAGGGTCCGGAACGAGCAGGCCGGAAGGTGCAATAACGCTGTAGCCTGCGGCGGGCGCCGTATTGCTGTAGAGGTTGAAGGCGCTGACGCCGGGGGCCGACGGCGGGTTGCCTTCGCCGCCTTCAGTTTGAGCCTCGTTCCCGTTTCCGGATTCGTAGTAGATGCCGTAACCACCGCGGATCGAAGTCTTACCCGTGCCAAAGGGATCAAAAGCGAAACCGAGGCGCGGTGCGATGTTCCCCCCGGTATTGCGAAGCTGACAGCCGTTGGGAATCCCGTTGTGGCCGCACTCCACCAAGCCGTTTCCGAAATTGCCAGGCGTGGCGCCGGTAGCCGGATAGACAAAGCTTCCGTCAGCGTTGAGCGGGTCTTCCGCAGCCTGAGAGTACTGGCTGGGGATGAAACCGGAATCGATGGTCGGTCGCGATACGTCGTGTATGCGCGTGTAGATGTAGTAACGCACGCCCAGGTTCAAGGTGAGCCTACGGGTGACTTTCCAATCGTCCTGGATATAGGGCTCGAGGTCAGTCATTTGCCAATGACCCTTGGCGTATCCGCCCACGGCGACGCCGTTGAATACCTCGGTGCCCTCTGTGTACTGGTGGAGGCGTCCCAGGAATAAGTCCGCCAAGCCGTTCTGGGTGGTTACGGAACCGGCGCCGTCAACTGTGACGATGCCTTGAGTGTCAGTGCCAAACTGCTCGTTTTTGCGGTAATTCTCCAAGTAAAAACCGAACTTGGTGGTGTGATTACCGTGCACCCAGGCAACGTTATCCTTCCAGGTAACGATGGGGTTGGAGTTGAACCAGGGATGGTTGCCGGCATCTTCGTAACCGCTGAAGTCGAGGCCGCCTCCTATGGAGAGCGTAGGCAGCAGCGGATTGCTGTCGTTGTTGGCGAAGAGGTGAGCCATCGCGAAGTTGCTGGGACGATTGATTGACATGGCCACGGAATCCGCCGCCTGGTTGTAAAGAAGGATATGATCCGTTGTGTAGGCAGCGACAAATTCGTTGGTCAGAGTCGGCTTGAAAGTGTGAGTGACGTGGAAAACCGCACTCTCCCCAGGGCCGCCAAAGGGCGTCTTGATCGTATCGTAGCTCGATCCCGTCCAAAGCGCGGGTACGGACAGAGTATTCCACGTATCCTGTGTGTAACGGAAAAATGCCTGGGTTTTATCCGTAATGTTCTGGTCAATCCGGATCTGCTCCTGGCGCCAATTGGTGTTGTTGGAGGAGGCCAGCACCCAGTTGTTCTCGTGCCCCTGAGGGCCGCTGTTGGGCAGCGGAACGAGTGCATCCATCAGGTCCTGGCCGTTCGTGAAAGCCTGCGGGTTAAAGCCCGGCATGGATTGCACGTTGTCGTAGGTCACACCGTTCAGAGTAGGCAGAGTGCAACCGGTGGCCACTATACTGTTATAGTTGCCGGAGGCCGGGTCACACTCCGAGAAGTCGCCCGCGCGCTCGAGCGTGGTAGCAACGCCGCCGCTCAGCGGGTTTCCTTGCCTGTAGCGTCGCCAGTCCTCAGACCAGTAGAAGAATGATTTCGTCTTGCTGGTGTTCCAATGGCCGGGGATGTAGATCGGTCCGCCCAGAGTGTAGCCGAAGTCATTCCACTTGAGTGCGGTCTTGGGCGCAATTGCGCCGATGGTGCCGCGATTAATAAAGAAGTTGTTGGCATCAAACTTATCATTGCGCACATATTCGAAAGCGTCGCCGTGGAAGTCTCTAGTGCCGCCCTTGGTAGCGAGTTCGATATTGGCGCCCGCGTGTTTGCCCATTTCCGCCCCGTAATTGGAGGTGGAAATGCGGAATTCGGCAATGGTGTCGAGGTTGGGATACGTGTTGAAGGTCGAGGCCGAACCCTCGTCCGTGTTGTTGCCGCCGTCAATTTCCCAGTTGGCGTACTGGAGGCGATTGCCATTGAAAGAAATGCTGTTATTTCCCGCCACGCCGACGTGTACCGCGTCCAGACCATTGTCAGGAGCGGCGCCGGGAACCAGCAGGGCAAGCGTAACCCAGTTACGGCCGTTCAGATCCAGGTTTTGGATCTGGGTGTTGGTGACAACGCTGGAAACGGCTGCGGTCTCAGTTTGCACTTTAGGAACGTTGCCGCTGACCGTGACTTCCTGCGTCATCTGACCTACAGTCATCTGTAAGTCCACGCGCTGGATTTGGCCAACTTCAAGAGTGATGCCGGAGCGCACCAGTTTTTGGAACCCTGCCGCCTCCGCCGACACCACATAGTCACCGATAGGAATAGCCGTGACAGAGAAGAATCCTGCCGAATCGCTCGTCAGAACTCGTTTGAAGCCTCTTGCGGGGTTTTCAATCGTGACCTTGGCCTTAGGAATCACCGCGCCGGTTTGATCCGTCACGGAGCCATTCATTCGAGCAGTGTCCTGGGCCAGGGCGCTCAAGCAGACGGCCAGGAGGGCCGCCGCCAGCAGGATGAAACTTCGTTTCATGCGTCCTCCTCCTTTGAATGTTCGTTTGGTCAACGCTCGAGGAAGAGCAGCAGGCCGCCACACTACTCCGCCCGGGAGTCGAGGTACCTCCAAACAACACCAATCGACTTTCGTAGGTTGCTTCGACTACCTAGAATATTGACCCGACGTTGAGTATTGGCAAGTGGTGCTGGACCGGTTTGATGGTCCTGGGCAGAAGATGCCCCCCAGCTATGACTACCAAGTGAGCGCTTATAACACCCGCCTTGGTGCTTGTCAAGGGGTTTTTTAAAAAAGGCGATGGTAAGATAGTCGGTAGGGAATTCGGAAGTTCTCTGGGCGTCGGATTGAGTAACGTATGGTCGCGCGTACCGGCGGAACTATGAGCGGCACTCACAGAGTTGTTATCCTGGGTGGCGGCTTTGGCGGCCTTTATGCCGCGCGAGCTCTCAAATCCGCGCCGGTCTCTATCACCCTCATCGACCGCCATAACTACCACCTTTTTCAACCCTTGATGTATCAAGTGGCGACGGGATCGCTTTCCCCGGGCGAGATTGCTGCGCCCTTGCGCGGCGTTCTGCGCTCTCAGAAAAACGCTCGCGTGCTGCTGGGCGAGGCAGCGGATGTTGACCCAGCCGCGAGGCAAGTGATTTTGGAGGATGGTGGGCGGTTCGAATTCGATTCGCTCATTGTGGCGACCGGCTCGCAGACATCCTACTTCGGCCACAATCAGTGGCAGGAATGGGCGCCCAGCCTGAAATCGGTGGAAGAGGCCCTGATGGTTCGGCACAAGGTCCTCTACGCCTTTGAAGCCGCCGAGCGAGCCATAGATCCGGAAGAGCACAGCGCCTGGCTGACGTTCGTGATCGTCGGTGCGGGGACCACCGGCCTTGAGCTGGCCGGCGGGCTGGCAGAGATCGCACGGGAGACGCTTCGTCACGACTTTCGGTTGATTCACCCTGAGCAGGCTCGCATCATTCTGATGGAGGGAGCGCCGAGAGTGCTTCCCACTTATCCCCCTGACCTTTCCGCCAGAGCGGAGCGATTGGTCCGGAAACTCGGCGTCGAGGTACGAACGAACGTAAGGGTCGTTGGCGTCGACCGCGAGGGCGTGGCCTTCGAGACCGGCGGCGTGAAGGAGCAGCTCGGTGCAAGAACCGTTCTGTGGGCCGCGGGGGTGGTTGCTTCAGATTTCGGAGCACGGCTGGCAGCCCGCACGGGGGCGGTGACTGACAAAGCAGGGCGAATCCGGGTGCAATCCGACCTGACGATCCCCGGCTATCCAAACATCTACGTCGTGGGTGATCTTGCCCTGGCGCAACGGGCGGACGGAAAGCCGCTGCCCGGGGTCGCTCCAGTGGCGATCCAAGGCGGCGGCTACGCAGCGGAGGCCATTATCAAGAGGCTTCATAGCGCAGTCCAACTACCGCCTTTTCGATATTTCGACAAGGGAGACATGGCCGTCATTGGCCGTGCTGCCGCCGTGGCGAATATTTTCGGTTTCCACATCTCCGGGTGGCCTGCCTGGATTATGTGGTTGTTCATTCACCTGATGTACCTCGTGCAGTTTCAAAGCCGGATCTTGATTTTTATTCAATGGGGTTTTCAGTATCTGACGTTCAGCCGGGGGGCGCGGCTCATTACGGGAAGCGCCGATTCCGATCTTTCCCCGGCGAAGGGCCAATCTTCCGCCAAGCCGCCCGGAAGTCGCCCAAGGCCGTAGGCTGACGGGCAGCCAGAAACCATGAAAATAGCATGCGGAGACACGTAGCGCGGGCGTCCCGCCCGCGGTTGGCGGGAGCGTCCCGCTCCCGCGCACGGGCAGAGCCCGTCCTGAGCGCAGCGAAGGAATGCCCACCCCCGCGGGCGAGACGCCCGCACCACATTTTCAGGGCAGTCGCTCATGCCCGTCCGCAGTCGGGCACCCGGAAACCATGAAAATGCGCGAAGCGCCTTGGAGTGCGGCGGCTTGACGCCGCCTTGGCTCCATGCGGACCGAGGTTTCCCTGGGATGAACTGGATCGAGGCGGAAGGTGACTTTGCACTCCGCGCTGAGCTTAAGGCGGCGTCAAGCCGCCGCACTCCAAGGCGCCTTCGGCACACAGATTGTCTAAGCAGGGCGAGATTCCTCGTCAGCTTCGGATCCTCACAATGGCAGGCAAACGAAGTTTTACACAGCCTCTTCAGCCCCGGCGCCTCCACGAGCCGACCAGTTGGGCATTTAGGACCTTGGTCCCAGGCGGGCCATTTCACGCGACTGCGCGCAGGCGAGGTACATCTCCCTCCGTCCCGGAATGCCAAGCTTCTGCATGCGGTAGATCAAGCTGGTACGCGGCACCCCCAGCCGCGCCGCCGCGCCGTGCGCACCGCCGATCACCCATTCAGTCTCATCGAGCGTCCGAAGGATGTGTAGCCGTTCCGCTTCTCTTAATGTCAGGGAGCGGTTTGGATGGTTGACGGCACGAACTCCCTCGAGTTTTTCGCACGCTAAATTCAAAGTGTTTCCTTGGGTCAGGATCACGGCGCGTTCCATGACGTTTTGCAGTTCTCGAATGTTGCCGGGCCAATGATATCGAGTGAGCGCCTGCAGCGTCTCCTCGGGAATGTGGTCGATCGACTTGTTCATTCGCTGCGAGTATTTACTGACGAAGTGCCGGGCGAGAAGAGAAATGTCCTCGCGGCGGTTACGCAGGGGCGGAACCGTCATCGGGAAAACATTCAGGCGGTAATAGAGGTCGCCGCGGAACTCGTGGTCTTCAATCATCTGCAGCAGGTCGCGATTCGTTGCTGCGACCACGCGGACATCCACATGCAGTGTGCGTGCGCTGCCCAGCCGCTCAAATTCCTGCTCCTGCAAAACGCGCAGAAGTTTCGGCTGTAGTTCAAGCGGGATATCGCCCACCTCATCCAGAAACAGCGTGCCCGGATGCGCGAGTTCGAAGCGGCCAATGCGCTGGGTAACGGCACTCGTGAAAGCGCCGCGCTCGTGCCCAAACAGCTCGCTCTCAAGCAGCCCGCTGGGTATGGCGGCACAGTTAACCTTGACGAACGGCTGCTCGCGGCGGGGGCTTAAGTGGTGAAGTGCGCGCGCCAGCAACTCTTTGCCCGTTCCGGTCTCGCCCACGATCAGAACCGTAGAGTCTGTCGGGGCTACCATCTCAACCTGTGCCAATACTTCTTTGAGGGCCCGGCTCTGACCTACCAGTTCGGAGTTTGCAAGCCCCCAAAACAGAGCTCTCTCCGGCGGCGAGGCATCTCGATCGCGCCATCCGGTTGCTTCCGTGCTCTCGAGATGTTCGGTGACGTAGTTGCTAATGCCCATCTCTTCCTCCAAGCGCCCGAAGATACGTCGCAGTATTCGTCAACTCGCTCGAAATGAAACTCCGAGCCTGACGCCCGCAAAAAACCCGGGAAGAGCGAACAGTCGCCCTGCCAGGTTACCGAGCCAAGCCACCAGAAAAGAGGGGTCCGGAACTATCGACATTATGTCCCACCCGGACAGTATATCATCCCACCCCTAAACCGTCGCTTCGGTCCCACCGCTTTGAAAGTCGAAGGGCGGGCGTCTCGCCCGCCATGGCACAGGCATTCCTTCGCTGCGCTCAGGACAGGCTCTGCCCGTGCGCGGGAGCGGGACGCTCCCGCCGACTGCGGGCGGGACGCCCGCGCTACATCCGTCCACCGGCGGGCAATTTTCGCGGTCTGTGGGATTGCGCCTAGGAATCAACTGGCTTGAGTTCGCCAAGTACTACAGGAATGAGTTCCGAGACCGTCGGATGAATGGGCACGGCACGCGCAAATACATCGCAAGGAACATCCGCGTTCATGATGCCAAGGACGCCGTGGATCGCACCGGACTCCTAACGCACTCTGACGTTCGGTTCCACCGACATTCCTGGCCTCAGCAGGTGTTGAGGGTCCTGCCCTCTATCAAAAACTATTTTGACGGGTATTCGCTGCACCACCTTGACGTAATTCCCCGTCGCATTTTCGGGCGGTAGAAGACTGTAAAGCGCTCCCGTGGCGGCGGCGATATTCAAAATATGCCCGTCGTAAGTGCGGCCGTAGGTGTCCACAGTAATCTTTGCGGGCTGGCCGGAGCGCATATGTTTCAGTTGCGTTTCTTTGAAATTGGCTGTCACCCAGATGTTCTGGCTGTCCAGGGGCACGATGGTCATCAATTGCTGGCCCGGTGAAACGTTTTGGCCCGGCTGCACCGATCGTTGCCCGACGATCCCGCTGACCGGGGCCACGATGGTCGCGTACTCGAGGTTCAGTTGCGCCTGCACGAAAAGCGCGCTGGCGCGCTCAGTTTCGGCCTGCGCCGCCCGCGCTCGGGATTGCTGCACCGAGATTTGCTGAGGCCGGGTCATCGCATACTGCAGCTGGGCTTGAGCTTGTGCGAGCTTCGCCCGAGCTTGTTCGACCATTTGTTGGGCGCCCGCGGCAGACGCCCGGGCGGCCTCGACTGCGGCGGCCGTAGCTTTCTGGCTGTCGACCGCTTGTGTGTACAGTTGCTGGGGGACCTCATCTTTCGCGGCTAGCGGCTTGTACCGCGTAACATCGTCTTGAGCTTTCAAATCGTTTGCTTCGGCTTGCCGCAGCGCGGCCTGCGACGCTTCAAACGCACGTTGAGCCGAAGCGAGCCCGGCGCTCGCGTTATCCACGTCCGCCCGCGCGCCCGAGAGCGCAGACGACGTGTTTACGGAAGTTAGAGGAACGCTGGTCAGCAAAGCGCTGGCGCTGGCTTCATCGTTAGCGAGATTGGCCCTCGCATTTGCCAGAGCAACTTTATAGTCTTCGGGGTCAAGTTGCGCCAGCACCGTCCCCGCCTCGACATACTGGTTATCGTCTACAGTAACTCGTGTCACATAGCCGGCAAGGCGCGAACTGACGGGATAGATGTAGCCGTTGACTTCGGCGTCGTCGGTGGACTCCCAGGCGGTCAAGTGACGATAGAGCAGGACCGACGCGGCGATTAGAGCGAAGCCGAAAATCACCAACAAGATTCGCCAGCCAGTTTTCATGCGTCGCTTGGGCGGCCGGCCAGGGCCCACGGCTGTGCCACTCGATCCTGTGTCGCTGCGGTTCACTGCCGGTGTGTTTTCGGTTGTTGTGGTTGCCATAGTAACCTCACTCCCCAATATTGAAGCGCCGATCGTTCATCCACGCCCGCTTTGAAAATCGACCACCCCTGCCCCTCCTTACCTAGGAGGAGTCAATTCCGCTGGTTCGCATACCGCGCCACCGCATTCAGGATGATATCGACCGCCACGTCGTCACCCGCGCCGGAATTGACCATCAGGTGGAATCGATGCCTGCCGGGCCAGTCGACATCGAAGTATCGCTTGATAAAGTCGGCGCGGTCGCGGTCCACGGTTTCCGCCAGTTCCGCCGCTTCGGTCTTGTTCTTGCCCTTTGCCTGGAGCCGGCGAACCTTCTCCTCGAAGGGAGCGTAAACGAAAACGTGAAACGCATCAGGGCGGTCTCCAAGATAATAAGCTGACCCACGCCCCACGATCACGCAGTTGCCCGCGCTTGCTAGTTCAGGCAGGATCTGGCGGACCACCTCGCGCACACAATCGGTGTCCACCATTTTCAGGCGGGGGGCGTTCAGACTTCCTTCGAAGCTGCCTCGCATGAAAGCCTTGAGCAGGCGGCTATACACGGGATCTCGTTTCTCCTCATGCTCCTCCACCGCGCGCCGTTCGCAATCCATCCGGCGGGCAATTTCTTCGGTCAGCAACTGGTCCCATAGCTTCCAGTCCAGGCGTGCTGCCACCTTCGCCGCGATGTCGCCTCCTCCGCTTCCGTATTCGCGCTCGACCGTAATGACTCGGATCATCGCTATGCCTCTCGGGGCGGACGGCGCTCGTCTCACCTGCCGTTCACCGCTCACCTTAGATCAGACGCGTTTCGGCCCTACAAAGCGGCCTCTGCCCCGCCGCCCGGCTGATTCTTTCTCAGCGCAAACGAGAGCAGAAACATAATGCCTGCTCCGACGCATAAGACCCAGAAAGTATCGATATAAGCCAGGGTAGTTGCCTGACCTATTAACGCTCGGTAGACCCGGGCGTACGCCTGGATCGTAGCTCGAGAGGCGTCCACACCCAGGACAGCCAGATGCGCTGCCAAAGCCTTGACCGCCTGCGTGAAAGTCGGCTGGCCCGGGGCTACGTGCCGCACCAGGTAAACCTGGTGGAATTGCGCCCGGCGCGCAATCAGCGTGGTGACCATGGAAGTGCCGATGCTGCTCCCGATGTTGCGCATGAAGTTCACAAGGCCCGCCACACTGTTGCTCTTCTCTGCCGGCATGCCCACGTAGGAGACCAGGTTGATGGGAACGAACAGGAAAGCCAGGCCGCACACCTGCACCATTCTTAATATGCTGGCGAATCGAAAGCTGATGTCGAGATCAAGACGTTGCGTGGAGTAGAACAAGCCTAGCGAGAGAGCCAACCAGCCAAAGGCGATCATGTAGCGCGCCTGGATCTTGGAGGCAAGCAGCCCCACCACCGGCATCTCGAAGAGCAGCAGCAGGCCGCCGCCCGACAGCACTAGGCCGGCTGACGATGCCGTGTACCCCATCAGCGTCTGGAGGAATAGCGGCATCATGACAAGGCTCGAGAACAGCATGATTCCGAGCACAAACATCATAGCGTTGGCGCCCAGGAAGTTCAGGTTCTTGAAGAGACGGACTTCGATGATGGGGTTCTTGTAGAACCATTCCCAGAGGACCAGGGAAACAAGCGCCACACCGGCTAGCACCGCCAGCGTGATTATGAACTGCGAACCGAACCAATCGTCTTCCTGCCCTTTGTCGAGCATGATCTGCAGCGCGCCCACTCCCAGCGTGAGTAGAGATACGCCGATGTAGTCAATCTTCAATCCTGCGCCTGGCGCGCGCTTTGCCCAAGGCGGGTCCTCCACCAGGCGATAGACAAGAAACAAGGCCAGGATGCCCACCGGCAGGTTGATGAAGAAGATCCAGCGCCAGGAGTAGTTGTCCGTGATCCATCCGCCCAGCGTGGGCCCGATCGTCGGAGCGATGATCGTGGTGATCCCGTACAGGGCGAAGGCTTGTCCGCGCTGTTGCGGGGGAATAACATCCGCCAGGATGGCCTGCGACATCGGCTGTAGCCCGCCTCCGCCCGCGCCCTGCAGAATCCTGAACAGAATCATTGCCCCCAGGCTGGGCGCGAAACCGCAGAGAAGAGAACTTACGGTGAACACCACGAGGCAGATCATGAAGAATCGCTTGCGCCCGAGCGCCGCCGCCAACCATCCGCTGATGGGCAGAACAATAGCGTTAGAAACCAGGTAGGAAGTCAGCACCCAAGTGCTCTCGTCGTTGCTTGCGCCCAGGTTGCCGGCCATGTAAGGTAGCGCGACGTTCGCGATGCTGGTGTCGAGCACCTCCATGAAGGCCGCCATGGCGACTACGACTCCGATAAGCCATGGGTTAACCTTGGGCCGCCAGGGTTCGGAAGGAAGCGCCGTCCGAGGGTTCCCGGCCAAGGAGCTTTCAGATCGCGAGTTGCGAAGACCTTCGGATTCCTCTGCCACGTTTCCTGCTGACTCTTCAAGTTAAGGAAACATCTCCAGTGACTTCGGGGTTCGCATGCAACGAAACGACCGGGCTCCTTCTTTGGAACCCTCAGCGCAAGAGCGATTCCAATTTCGTATTCTTGTGGCCCGGTTCTTGCCCACAACAGATGAAGGCAACCGCGGTACCAAAGTAGCGTGTGGCCATCGGCAACGTCCATCTCTATGCAAACAGGCATTAGACAAGACCAGGGAACGCCACGTGCCTGGATAGGGTCACCACGAATGCTAATGCACCATGGCGAATATTCGACAGCAGTCGGCATTCCGACGCCCGCACTTCGACGGCCCGTCGCCGGGCTTGGTCAGCAGGTTTTCAGCCATGCAGGCGACCAACTTTTGGATGGAACAACTGTAAAGATGAAAATGAGGAGGGTAAGTCGGGGCGCCCAGATTTGAACTGGGGACCTCTTGGTCCCGAAGTAAGAGATAAGTGACTTAGAGTCAACAACTTAGCGACTTGCAGGCCAGTCAGCACACTGTAAGGACTCAAAAGGACTCAATGGGACTATGAACTTGCCCAGGTTTTGCCCCGACAGTAGGCTAGACAAGCCACGGTACCGGGATACCATATGCGCCGGATCGTCATCAGCATAACATTGCTCCGGCCAGAGTGAAACGACTTGTAGACTTTGTGATCTCGATCTTATAGCGCAGTGCGGGGGTGAGGCATGGCAAAACGGGTGGTCGACGGAGAGGCCCTCTGGGGCTCGAAGAAACTCAAGCAGGTCTTTCCGAAGTATCGGGCCGAGATTGGGTGGCTCATTGGCTTGGGCGACGGCAACGGGGTCTTTGAGTGCGATCTCGACGACATCTATAATCACTGCTACGATCGGAACCGCAGTGAGGACTTTACCAAGGAAGACCTTCGCAAGTGTTTTCAGCAGTTCGCGGATGCGAAGATTCTATTTGCATGGAAGGAACGCGGCAAGACCTGGGGGTTCTTTATCGGCGTGCACAAACCCGGCCGACTGCCTCCAGCCTCTAAGTCTGGCCTCAAGATGGCTCCGCCGATTCCGTGGAGGCAGGTCAGGGAGTATCTTGGAGACGACGACTTCAAAAACTACGCGGTTCAAACGTCGCTGGCTCGCCCAATGCTGGAGGCAGCGGGCTTCGATCAGGCTACGGTGTCTCTATTGCTAAGTAATGCTCCTGCACAACTTCCAGCTTCGCCGGACGAACGGACTCGCACATCTTTTGAAGAGAGTTTGTCAAAGGCCGGGAGAACCCGGTCAGGACAACCGCCGCCAACGAGCGAGCAAAGACCGCCCGAGCTCGTCATCGACTTGACGCCGGTCCCATATGGGACGCCGCTCACCCCGCCCGGGGATGATTTACCGACCGAGATCGGCTAGCAGTGCATGGGTACCGAGAGGGTACCTTGAGGGTACCGCGATGGTAGCTAGCCAGTACCAACCTCTTTCCGCTGTTCTTGTTTCTGTTCTGGTATCTGTATCTGCTCACGCCCATGTTCTTGTTTCTGTGTGCACGAAGCGTCCCTGAGAAGTGGGAAGAGGTTTCACAAGACCCACTTTCAAACGGGAAGGGACACGTTGCAAAGAGCGCAACTCAGGGGTGATCTGGAAAACGATCACCCCTGGTCCCTTCCCGTTTTCAACTGGGCTCATATTACGGGAGCATTTAAGGCTTGGCTGCGTCCTTGTCCAGAGGCTCAGGCATGGTCCCCAAGTACGGGACCATTTGAGGCTCGTCAGGTCGGGGTCTTCAAGGTTCGAGTTAATCTACCGAGAACTGGGCGAGGTACATGATCTTGCTACTCCGAGCAAACCTGAGCCCGGCCCTGGTTCTCACATTTCTAACGGGTCAAGGTCAAGGTCAGCGAGAGCACGGGACCAAGTCGAAAAGGTCGTGACGGCGTCCAGGCGTTTCGTGTATCCTTCCGGCTGATTCTCAGTTTCAAGGGACGGGGCCACGACATGGACATCGACGACCAGATCAAAGCTCTCGAGATCAAAATCGAGGAGTGTTCGGCCGAGTGCGAGCGACTAGGTTTGTCTTCTACCGGACTGGGTCGTAAACTTCGGGGCACAGAAACGCCCGAATTGCTGGAAGCACAGCGCAAGGCCCGAGTTGCCTATGGCGACGCATCCCAAGCTCTATCGGACACGAAAATACAGAAGGCGCGCGCCGAGCGGGACGCCAAGCAAGCAGCGAGCGTCGACGCGACGGCTAGCTTCCGCCCGGGCGCTTGGAATCTCTATCTGACGACCCTTCGCCGGGTG
>Ga0335078_10012232_pt1 | contig 12735 bp, 11 predicted proteins | sample Lox_Sample_32_FD_206711 | JGI IMG/M metagenome (GOLD analysis project Ga0335078, IMG submission 206711) | Soil microbial communities from Loxahatchee National Wildlife Refuge, Florida, United States - Lox_Sample_3.2 | ecosystem: Environmental > Terrestrial > Soil > Wetlands | place: USA... | reverse complement strand
ACGCCGAGCCGCCAGCAGGTCCAGCAGTTGCACATCCTGATCGACCGGCGCCACAAGGCGGCGTCGACGATCTACTGCACCCAGCTGCTGCCCGGGCAGTGGCACGACCGCATGGAGGAGAAGATCCTCGCCGACGCGATCATCGACCGCATCACCACCAACGCGCACGCCACCGTCCTGACCTGCGACGACTCGATGCGCAAACACTTCAACCGGGTCGACTGACCAGCACGCCAGGGGCGGGCCGCTGCCGGCGGTCCGCCCACCGGCGCTACGGCTCACCCAACACCGGCGCGGCGGCTCACCAGCACCGGAACCGTGGCTCACCACCCGACGGAACAGTGGCTCTCACCAGGCGCAATATCCAGGAGGGCGGGCACGTACTATTCGCGGGCCATCCCGGATCTGAGTCCTGCCAGGATTCTTACTTTCCCGTTCGTTGCGATCCCGCCGCTGGCCTGCGTAAGCGTGGCGGCAGCAACGGTCCGGTGAAGATTGTTCCGTGTATCTTCCGGACCTTCTGTGATGACCGGAATACTGGGTGTGTGGGTGGGGAGCCGATTGATTATTTCATCAGTCATGCCGGTGCTGACCGGGCGTGGGCGGAGTGGGTGGCCTGGCAGTTGGACGCGGCCGGGTACACCGTTGAGCTGGATGTGTGGGACTGGACGCCGGGCCAGAATTTCGTGACGGCGATGAGCGATGCGCTTGATCGTGCGGACCGGGTGGTGGCGCTGTTTTCGGACGCGTACTTCGAGCGGTCCCGGTATACCACTGAGGAGTGGTCGGCGGCGGTCCGTCGCCTGGTGCCGGTGCGGGTGGAGGACGTGCCGCCTGCGAGGATTCCCTCGGTGCTGCGATCGCTGATTTTCTGTGACGTGTTCGACGTGGATGCTGACCAGGCGCGGCGGGTGCTGCTAGAGGCGGCGAAAGGACCGCGGCGGCCGGACGGGGAGCCGGAATTCCCGGGCCGGGGCAGGCCGGGCGGGTGGAGCAGGTTCGGGGGTTCGGGGCCACGGTTGCCGGGCAGCATCCCGCGAGTGTGGAACCTTCCAGCGCGTAATCGGGGGTTCACCGGTCGGGACGACATGGTGGTGGCGCTGCGGCAGGCGCTGGTGGCCGGGGACCGGGCGGCGGTTCAGGCGGTCCAGGGCATGGGAGGGGTGGGCAAGACTCAGCTGGCCGCCGAGTACGCGTACAGGTTCGCCGGGGCCTATGACCTGGCCTGGTGGGTCGACTCGGAGCAGCCCGCGCTGATCGGCGATCAGTTTGCCGCTTTGGGCCGTGAGCTGCGCTGTGTCGAGTCGGGGGCAGGCGTCGAGACGGTGCGCTCGGCGGTGCTGGGCGAGCTGCGGGAGCGAGGGGGGTGGCTGCTGGTCTTCGATAATGCCCAGGACCCTGCCGACATCACCGGGTGGCTGCCGGGTGGCGGGGGGCATGTGCTGATCACGTCCCGCGAACGTAAGTGGGCGGAGATCGCCGCGCTGGTCGAGGTGGACGTCCTGGCCAGGCTGGAATCAGTCACGTTGCTGCAGAGCCGAGTTGCCGGGCTCAGCGACGCTGACGCAGGCCAGCTCGCCGACCAGCTCGGTGACCTGCCGCTGGCCCTCGCGCAAGCCGGTGGGTTCATGGCCGAGACCGGCATGCCTGCCGCCCAGTACCGCAGCCTGCTCCATACCCAAGCCGGGCAACTCCTGGCTCAAGGGGGGCCAGGGTCCTACCCGCGGTCGCTGGCTGCTGCGACCCAGCTGATCGGTGATCGGCTCGCCGATGATGACCCGGCCGCCGCAGAGCTGGCCAGTGTGTGCGCGTTCTTGGCCCCGGAGCCTATCCCCGAAGACCTGTTCACGGGTGCCGCCAGCCAACTGCCTAGCGAACTGGCGGCCCGGGTAGCTGATCCGCTGGCCTGGCGGCAGACCCTGGCCCACCTGGCCCGGCAGGCGCTAGCCCGGGTCGACCAGCGCGGGCTTGTAATGCACCGGCTCACCCAGGCTATCCTGCGCGACCGCCTCTCCCCCGGCCAGTTCGCCGCCACCCGCGCCTGCAGCGAGGCGATCCTGGCCGCTAGCAGCCCCGGCGACCCAATAGATCCCGTCACCTGGCCGGGGTGGGCGCGCCTGATGCCTCATCTGCTGACCGCCGATCTGGGAGCTACCAATAACCTCGGCCTGCGAAGCCTGGCTTGCCTGGGGAGCTGGTACCAGCAGGCGCGGGGAGATGCCCGAGGTAGCCGTGAGCTCGCCGCCCGCCTGTATCAGCAGTGGAGTGAACGTCTGGGCGGTGACGACCCTTCCACCTTGTCGATAGCGCACAACCTCGCCGTTGCGCTTCGGGGTATGGGCCGCTACGTCGCCGCCCGCGAGTTGGACGAGGACTCCGTGGCCCGGGAGCGGCGCCTGCGTGGCGCCGACCACCCTAACACCCTGCACTCGGCGCACAGTCTAGCCTACGACCTGAGGAGTCTCGGCGAGTATCAGGCGGCCCGCGACCTGGACGAGGACACCCTGGCCCGCAAGCTCAGGGTGCTCGGCGAAGACCACCCGAGCACCCTGACCTCGGCGAACAATCTCGCCAACGACCTGAGGGATCTCGGCGAGTATCAGGCGGCCCGCGACCTGGACGAGGACACCCTGGCCCGCCGCCGCCGGGTGCTCGGCGAAGACCACCCCGACACCCTGATCTCAGCGAGCAACCTCGCCGCGGCCCTGGGCGAGGCGGGCGATGACCCCTGAGTGCGGGGTGGCGGGATAGTCCTTGCATAGTTTCATCGCTAGGATGACGCATTCCATGCAGGGCGGGCCTAAGTGATCCCAGTCGAGCTCTTAAGTAGCAGCGTCCAGGGGCGGTGATTTCTGCGGATACGGGTAGCCGCGCAGTGTGGGCGCACCGTCCGCGAAGCTGGTAGCGGCCGGGAGATTGCCGCCTGGTCGAGCCCATCGGCCTGCATGCCGGATGAGCTATACGGGTCTGGAGGGTTTGCGCGGTGCGGCCCGGCGCGCGCCGCGCGTGCCGTCAAGGCTGAGCGCGGCGCTGACGCCGGGCCAGCGGCGCCGCAGGCGCCGCCTTGATTAGAAGACATAAGGATTATTCGGCAGAGAACGAGCTTCGTATCGAAGGGCCCGACTCGGACCAGCCCTGCTCGCGCAGCGCCTGACGGCGACCCACTAAGGATCTAGACTTCACCCCCCGAGCACGGTCATGTTCCTGCCGTGCATGATGCCCTGGAGGCTGCAGCCTGCCAGGGTGGGATCTTGCCGCCCAGCGCATGGGTTCCGCCAGTGTGAGACAGGAGTTGTATACTCATTGTATGGCAGATCCGATTACATTCCGTCCGACAGCTGAGGACACCGAGAATCTCGCCATCCTCACGGCTGACGGCACCAGCCCCACCCATGCCATCCGGCACGCCCTCGAAATCGCCGCGCACAGCAAGCGCCAGGAAGACCTACGCGCCGACGCCGCACGACTGGCAGCCAACCCCGAATATCAGGCAGAGATCCGCGCGGTCCGCGAAGAACTGGACGAACTCCGTGCGTGGTGACGTCTACCGCCTCAAGAGGCCGCGCTCCGCTCAAGGACACGAGCAGCAAGGCGAGCGCTACGCCGTCGTCGTCCAGGCCAACGCCTACGAGCACCTCTCGACCTGGCTGGTAGCCCCGACGACAACCAAGTCCTTCGGATCCATGATCCATCCCACCATCGAACTACTCGGCCAGGATGTCCGGGTACTGGTCGAGCAGACCACCGCCGTCGACCCGCAGCGCCTCGGCGACTTCGTGGGCCGCCTAAGCCCAGGCGAGCTGATGGAGATCAACGTCGCGCTCCGCGCCGTACTCGACCTCGAGTAGCAGTCGCTGGCCGCCGCGGAAGAGCGCCAAGGCGGATCGTCCGCAGCCGACCTGCGAGCGTCCTGTGCACTCTGACGATCAAAACTGGCATCGTGGGCCGGAACAGCTGATAGTCCGCTGATGGGCGCTTAATGGCACGCTAATGGCCCGCGACGCTACTCGGTTCCAGAAAGCGTGAAGGCCAAGTGTTCGAAAATTGCTCCCGAGCTTAATCTTTACAATGGAGCGGGTGACGGGAATCGAACCCGCACTATCAGCTTGGGAAGCAGTACTGTCCGGGCCTGTCACACGGCCTGACCTGCGAGGCGGGGTATCCGCGAGTGACCGTGAGAGACCGCTCGTCACCGGGGTTAATGGCCCGCTAATGGCCCGACGAACCGCGGTCCGGTCTGCGCTGATAGCCGTGCAGAGTACGTCCGCTGCGAGCCAGTGTTGTCGCAAGGAGCCGTTCCTTGGACGTCCTGCTTAAGCTCAGGGAGTGTCTTCGAAGAAATCCTCATCTATCCGTTTTATGACATACGTCTCCTGGTCCTGGACACCGATATTGTGCTTGACCATCAAATCCGCCAGCATCCGCCCGTCGATGAGAACCACCCTGGCGGGCACGCGCTCGACGTACGAGATCGCGTCCGCGGTAAAGCGACTGGTGGTGATGAAGATGCCACGGCCCGCTTGAGTGCCCTGAAGGGCTCCCACAAACGCCTGGATCTCGGGCCGCCCAACGGATTGCTCTGCTCCGTAGCGCTTTGCCTGAACGTAGATGCGATCGAGGCCGAGTGCATCCTGGCGGATTACGCCATCCAAGCCCTGGTCTCCAGACCGTCCCAGGTGCTCTGCCGCTCCTGCGGCACCGCCATAGCCCATGGCTGTCAGCACATCGAGGACAAGGTGCTCCAGGAAGGCTGGCTCCTGGCCTCGCACACGATCCAACACCTCCGCCGCCACCGCAGCGTTGGCCTCCTCAACCGCAGCAGATACCGTCTCTCGTGGCGGCGTCTCAGTAATGTCTGGCCCGTTGGCTTCAGGCGGACCGCCTCGCCGAGACGGAGTTCGGAATTCGATGAACTCTGGAAACTGGCCGAGGACGCTCACGTCCACGCGGTCAGGATGCTTGGTCAGCACCTCCCGCCCTCGCTGGGTGATCTGCACTACGCCGCGGCGAGGTCGGGCCACCAGACCCGCGTGATACAGGTACGTGATGGCCCAGTGCAGGCGACTGGCGAACAACGGGCTACCACTCGGAATGGTTGCCCTCAGATCTTCTTCGGTCAGGCGGAGCTGACCGGCGATCGCTTCTCGCAGGTGAGGGATGGAGTGCTCCTGGCTATCTGTCAGCGCATGCAATGCGGGCGCCATGAGCGACTGGTAGTCCGGGACTGTCACGTCCTAATGCATACCAGCATGTGGCAACGGGCACTCGAGTCTCGCGGATCTTCGCTCTGTGCGTCGACCAGCCGGGTCATATCGGAGTCAAGCTGTGCAAGGCAAGCCATTTGATCCGTAGATCAATACCGCCCGTCCGGCCAGTGCGCCGGAATCCGAATCCGCACGTCAGCGCCCTGCTCGCAGTCCGGCATAGACGCCATAGTCCGGTACCGTCCGGTCAGTCCGTGAGAAAGCTGTGAGAGGGTCTTACTGGGATCGCCGGAACCAGTGACCTCTTGCGTGTCAGTTCTGGGTGCCACTGCCCGCGGGACGCACTTGCGCCCGTCCTCGCCGCCACCGACGGCGCGAGAAGAAGACGGTGCCCAAAGTGGCGCCCATGATGTACCACACGAAGAAACCAAACGGGGTGAAGCTACGCAGTAGCGCTGCGACCATGGCGAGCCCGATGAGTCCTCCAAGTACCGCGCGTGCCCAATGAAGGAGCAGGTATTGCCAGAGGGGCCGCCGACTCATCCACGCCCACTCCTTATCACGAAGCAGCCATCGCCAGAAGGGTCGCTGGCTCATCCCACCCACTCCTTCATCAGGTCATGACGCACTGGCCTGCTGTACAGAGGACGAAATCTGACCCTTTGATACACGTTAACGGCAGCCGGTCCGTAGGCCTCGCCGGTTACGGGGTTTGGCCAGCCCCCAGTCCCGGCGACCCTCGCATTACGAGGGTGTTCCCGTGCGTTGCTCGCGGGTCCCAAAGCCCGCCCAAGCCTCACGTTCGCAGGTTGCTACTGGTGGCGATCGTTGGCTATTGATAGCAGTTCGGGGACACCTCGGGGGACACGGGTCCGTAATGCGTAGGCCAGGTACTCGGTGGGACTGCACTGTCGAACGACCTTCCGCCAATCAGGCCGGACATATCCCCCAGTTGCGGTGAATCGTGTGAGTGTGCTGCGCTGGCGCCGGTCGCCGATGCTTGCCGTTGGCCGCTGCTGTTGCTGTCACCGTTGCTGTCAGCTCACCCGTTCGGCGGCCAGCGCGTGACCAAGGTCCCTCGACGTCACGGGGGGTACTGGGCCACCCTGGACTATGCCCCGGCACTTCACCTAAGAGGAGATCTTCAATCAGAAGCTGACAAGGAGGCCACGACAATGGCTAGCACCTCCGGCCAGGAAGAGTTCCTGGCCGTCATCCGTAAGAGCCAGGAGGCCGTGATCGCCGCGGTCAGGAACTTGGCCGAAACCGCCAGGACAGCCAGTCCGAAGCTGCCGTCCGTCAGCGTGCCCTTCGCGGACAAGCTGCCCGGGCCAGAGGGCGCCATGGCCAGCGCCCACGACTTCGCCGAGCACCTGCTTGCCAGCCAGCGGAAGTTCACCGAGGACCTGCTGAAGGCGAAGCCAGAGGGCGCCGTGGCCAGCACCTACGACTTCGCCGAGCACCTGCTTGCCAGCCAGCGGAAGTTCACCGAGGACCTGCTGAAGGCGGCGGCGCCGCTGATGCCAGGCCGCGCCGAGAGCGCGGCGGCGACCGAGACCTACAAGCCAGGCCAGGTCGTTCCTCGCGACGGGACCGTTAAATGCGCGCGGCACCACGATGTCCAAGACCACGTCAAAGCCGGTACCCGGTTCGCACCGTGCAGTCACCACCACGAGCACAGTGAGGGCTGTACCTGGCAATACGTGTAGGACAGTCCAGAACTCGATGCAGGGCACATTCCCCTGCGCAACCGCTGCCGGTCCTGGTCGCCTCGGCGGTGGTCGTCGGCTACCTGCCCGGGCGTCATGAAACTGGCCCGCGACCCGTTGCTTAGAAGGTCGGTATGCGCAGCGGGTCAGCCTGCGTGTACGCAGGTGAGTAGGCGTATCTGGCTGTCTGGGAGTGACCGCAAGTTCCCGCGGTTGACCGGTCGATCGGGCACGCAGCGGGCACGTCCTATGCGGTCGCGCACGGCGGTTGGCACCTCGGCCCCCTGGTCCTCGTCACCACCCCAGCGACCTACGCAACACGAGCGTGTTCTCATACGTTGCTCACCGCGACGAGCGTGGCGGATCTGCTGCGTGTCCCATGGCGAGGCGGGAAGCTGCGTATGCGCTCAGTTCAGGGCGGCCATCCGAAGCTCATGAGATAGAGGCTGAACCCGGTTGACGCGGCGGCGAGCGCGGCTATCAGGGGAGTCAGCACCCACGTTCGCGCCGGGGCCAGCAGGCGGGCCAGGGGGAGGCCGAGCAGCATGGCGGGCAGCAGGAAACGCGGCTTGGAGCCCAGGTACCCAGGCCCCGTGGCGAGGGCGGTCAGGACTATGACCAGGGTGTAGGCGTGCAGGCACATGGGCATGCGCTCGGTCAGGCTGCCTGCGGCGAGCATCGCGGCCACGGCGATCACCAGCAAGATCATCGCTCTATCTGCCGTGGGCTCGTTAATGATCGCGTGCTTCAGGGCGAGCAGTGTGCTGTGTCCCCAGTCGAAGCCGTTGCGCGCGTTCTTTTCGACCCAGAACCATCCGCCGGGCCGGTGCACCGCCCAGGCCACATACCCCCAGTAGCCGAGCAGGCCGAGCGGGGTCAGCAGCAGCGCGGCCGCCGGGCGCCACCACGCGGCGATAGGCTGCCGCGCTCGCGAGGCCCGGATCAGGGCGGGCAGCGCTGCGACGGTGACCGCCGCGATCAGGGCCAGGGCGGTGCTGCGCACGGTCCCGGCCAGGATCACCAGGCCCGCGGCCGTCAGCCAGCGCTGCTCCACCAGGGCGATGAGGGACCAGATGGCCAGGGCGCAGAACAGGGCTTCGGAATACTCCATGGACAACACGATCGAGCCGGGCGCCACCGCCCACAGCGCGGTCGTGAGCAGGCTGACCCGCCGGTCCCCGGTCAGCGTCATGCTCAGCCTGGTCAGCCCCCATGCCGCCATCAGTCCGGCGGCGATCGTCACGCCCAGGCCTGCCCACAATGGGCTGACGCCGGGCATCCAGGCGATGGCATGAATGGCCGCCGGATACCCGGGGAACCAGGCGAATATGGTCTCATAACGTATATTGCCCGGCTCATGGGGATAGCCATGGACAGCGATACCCAGGTAGTAGCCGCTGTCCCATGACACAATCAGGTGCTGCAGCGAATAGTGGAGTTCACGGACTTTCCCGCGGGGAAGTAGGAACGCGGCGGTTGCCAGGCTGAGCACGCGGATGCCCGCGAACATCAAGGCTCCGCATAGAGGCAGGCGGAATCCCGGGCTCGTTCCGTGTCTGCCTACGGCAGCCGAGATCAGCCGGATCCCCCGCACAGTAGCGCGGAGGTCGGGATGCGCCGGGCGTGACATTGGGTATCCCCTCCCGCGTCGCGCAAGGCGGCGAGCAAGGGTGTTCTTGTGCCGGATCCCGTTCTGGACCCCTTGCTCTCGCGCCCTGGCTGACGACGGTTGCGCGCCGCGGGCAATCGCTGGTAGAGCCCTTAGTCCCTATCCGAGTTTGCTCTGATCCTCGGACTGTTCGAGGGCTGTGCGCTCCCATTCGTTTGATGCCTTTGGAGTCGGCCCGGTCGACGTGGGCGCCGGTGATGCCGTCGAGCGTGGCGACGGCGTGACGGGGACGCCCGGGAGCTGTGGCGCCCTGCGAGTCCACGATCGTAACCCGTGCGCAGGACAGGCATGCGGGTTCGTCGGCCCTGGTGAGTGTGCAGGTGAAGCGGGTCTGCGTCATTGTCGGTCTCCTGGCTGCTGGCTGAGGCGTGGGGGTGCCTGATCCATGGCTGCCGGAAACCGCCTGGAAGGGCGGGACTGTCAAGGGTGGCGCTTGCGCCATCGCCGCAAGCGGCCAGGAGAGCTGGCGCTACGCGACGATGGCCCTGTTGCGCGGTCACGAGCGGACTGATCAGGTGATCTGCTGCGCGTGCTGGCACGGCGTGCGCCGGGCGGCAGCCCCCGGGGGAAGAGAGGCCTTCGCCACCGGCCCTGACCTCCTGACCGGAAGGTCGGTTTGCGCAGAGGGTCAGCCTGCCTTTATGCAGGTGAGCCGGTATCGGGCTATCCGGAAGTTACGGTGAGTTCCCGTCGCTGACCGGCTGATCGGACGCAACGGGCACGCTATACGCGGTCTCGCAAGCTCCGCGCTCATCGCCCTGGTGCTCATCGTCTTCTGCATCGTCGCGTACGCGCGCTCCTTCCCCTGGGGGTTCATCCTCTCGCCGTCGGCCACCCTCCGGGTAGCGGGCTTGGCCCCGCGGATGAAGGTGGAGCACCCCACTGTCTGACCGACCTTCGCCCGCGGGGCCAAGTCTGCTAGGCCTGTCCTGGCCGATGCGAGAGGATGAACCCCCGCATCAGCCAGACACTGACAGTGGCCGCCCTCGCGCTTCCCGGTCCATCCTTGAGCCTGAGGCCCCGCCGGAGGCACCAAAGAAGTCGTACCGTCAGCTGGGAATCGGACAGATCGCGGCTGATGAAGCCACTGAGCAGCAGACTTCGAAGACTCGCAGGAGCGGTGATTGACCCCTCGTCACCTGGCAAATTGCACGACGATCTTCCGTCAATCAGGACTCCTGACCGCTCTGTCCCTGGTCTTCCCCGTCCTCCTCGTGGCTGCCGTCCCTCAGGGGTTGCTGCCGGTCGGGTCCCCAGTTCCAGTCGGGAATAGCGCCAGCCACAAGGGCAAGCACTCCAGCCACCACTAGCCCGGCCACCTTCGCGACTTTGGCCCAATTGATCGGCTTATGCGTTGCCATGCCGACACCTCCTGCCCAATAAGCGAGAACTCGAGAAGCCCTCCCTTGGCTCGCATTACCGCCGCCAGGTTACGGGCCTGCGGCCCCGAGTCTGAATAACCGTACTCGCATTGAGTATTTCTATGGAAGGCTGGACAACGCCGGATGCACAGTGCCGAAGGTCCCTGGTAGTCCCGCCCTGGGTCATAACGTTCCTGGGCGTGAACTTGCCGCGCGGGAGTCGGTAAGGCTGATCGCTGGGCGGCGGACTCGAACCCAACCTTCAGATCCGTAGATACCAGCGTCGGCGTCCGGACACGTTCAGATCAGTCCGTGACCTTGCCGACGCCATCATCACGGTCCGCAGGCTCATCCGCGAGGCATGGACCCTCGACCGGTGGGACGGCCGCCGACAAGGCGGCCATGATCATCTACCTATCCGCGGTCTGTTATCAGGCGTCCCGCTTGCAGAACATGATGCCGCCCACGACCAGCAGGACCGCGGTGCAGACGGCGAACACGGCGAACTGGCCCCACGGGGGGAACAGGTGCGGGTCCTGCCGCCCCACCGTGGCCGAGATGGCCCGGGCCGCCGAGCTCGGCAGCCACCGCACCAGGTCGTCTTGCCAGCTGTACGGCAGCACGTTCACCAGGACCGGGAGCACGAACAGCAGGCCGATCATCGCGGTGATGGTGCCCGCGGTGTTCCTGATGATCGCGGCGGCGGCGAACGCGAACAGGCCGCACAGGGTGATGTACAGCGCGCTGCCGATTACGGCGCGCAGCACGCCGGGCCCGGCCAGCGTGGCGCTATGGTGCGAGCGGGCCAGCAGCGCCTGGCCGAGGTAGAACGCGGTGAACGCCGTCGCCAGCGAGACCGCCAGGGCGACGGCGGCGAAGGCCACCGCCTTGGCGACGTAGAAGACGATCCGCCGGGGCATCGCGGTCAGCGAGGTCCGGATCATCCCGGTGGAGTACTCAGAGGTGAGCACCAGCGCGCCGGGCACCACGATGACGAGCTGGCCGAGGATCAACAGCCCGGCGAGGCTGACCTGGGTGGCCTCGTAAATGTCCGGTGGAGCGGGGGGCGGGGGCGGGGGCTGCGACCAGCCGCCCGCGACGACCGCGCTGATCGCCGCGCCGATCCCGACGCTGACCGCGAACAGCATGAGCAGCGTCCAGTAGGTCGAGCGGACCGAGCCGATCTTGGTGAACTCCGAGCGCAGCGTCCCGCCGAACCCCGCCCGGCCGGACGGCGCGGGCAGGACCGGCGCCTGCCCGGTGATGATGGTAGCCATGGTCAGCTCCTCCCGTCATGACCGGGCCGCCCGTGCCCGGCGAGTTCCCGGGGCGGCTGCCCCGGCTGCCCCGGACCCGCGGGCTGGCCCTGAGCCCCTTCGGCCCCGGCCCGGTACTCCACGCTGTCTGCGGTCAGCTCCATGAACGCCTCCTCGAGCGAGGCCCGGACCACGGTCAGCTCGTTCAGCTGCACGCCGTGCTCGGCCGCAAGGGCGCCGACCTGGGCCGCGAGCAGGCCGCTCACGGTCAGCGTGCCGTCGGCGCCGCTGACCGCGGCGCCGCCCGCCTCGGCCACCGCCTTGGCCAGCAGGTCAGGCTGCGGGGTAGCCACCCGGACGGTCTGGCCGGAGGCGCGGGCGATGAACTCCTCCATGGAGCACTCGGCGAGCAGCTGGCCGCGGCCGATCACGATGAGCTGATCCGCGGTGTGCTCCATCTCCGACATCAGGTGGCTGGACACGAACACCGTCCGGCCCTCGGCCGCCAGCGCCTTCATGAAGGTGCGGATCCACACGATCCCCTCGGGATCCAGCCCGTTGACCGGCTCATCGAACATCAGCACCTTCGGGTCGCCGAGCAGCGTGGCCGCGATGCCGAGCCGCTGGAACATGCCCAGGGAGAACCCCTTGGTCCGCTTGCGCGCCACCTCGGTCAGGCCGACAAGCTCGAGGACCTCTCCCACCCGCCGCCGGGGCAGGTTGTTGGTCTGGGCCAGGCAGAGCAGGTGGTTATAGGCCGAACGGCCGCCGTGCACCGCCCTGGCGTCGAGCAGCGCGCCCACCTCGCGCATCGGGTAGGCCAGACTCGCGTACTGCCTGCCGTCGATCCTGGCCGTACCGGCGTCGGGGTAGGCCAGGCCCAGGATCAGCCGCATGGTGGTGGTCTTGCCCGCCCCGTTCGGGCCGAGAAAGCCCGTTACCCTGCCCGGCATCACGTCGAACGACAGGCCGCTGACGGCGGTCACCTCGCCGTACCGTTTGGTGAGGCCCCGTACCTCGATCATCGGATTGCTGCTTACCGGCACTGTCCTCTCCTCCTCTCCACTGCGTGCAGATGGAGTGGGAGTGCCGTCTTCCGGCGCGGAGGCGCGCCGGGCATCCATGGAGGTTGATCTTCCAGGCCGGCGATCACTCCACGATCTCAGGCTCGATGGACCCCGTGGACCGCACCAGGGGCGGATGGCCGCTGAGGGGAGGACCTTGTTCCAGTCAGCCAGCGTCTTCCGGCCCAGCCGAAGGTCGGCGGATCGCAGGAACCGTTGCCGGGCCTGGCGGCAGCGGTCCGAGCTGCACACCGGGCGCGGGTGCGAAATCGGCGAGTGCCGATAGTGCACCGACGCGCGAAGCGTGAGCTGGACGCGAGGGCCGCGACGGGCACGATCGGATGCGATGAAGCAGACCTGCTACAGGCCCGGTACGGCTGGGACGGCGCGGGCGCGCCGGGCGGGCCTCCCAAGGCTGAGCCCGGCGCGGGGAGCGCCGGACCCGGCGCCGCGCAGCGGCGCCGCTTGATCT
>Ga0335078_10012230_pt1 | contig 12736 bp, 10 predicted proteins | sample Lox_Sample_32_FD_206711 | JGI IMG/M metagenome (GOLD analysis project Ga0335078, IMG submission 206711) | Soil microbial communities from Loxahatchee National Wildlife Refuge, Florida, United States - Lox_Sample_3.2 | ecosystem: Environmental > Terrestrial > Soil > Wetlands | place: USA... | reverse complement strand
AGGAAGCGCTCACCAATGTGGCCCGCCATGCCCATGCCAGCCGGGTGGAAGTGAGCATCCAGAAACTGGCGGGATTGGTTTGCATGAAAATCAAAGACGACGGGAAATCCTTTGATGTGGACCGCGCTTTGCGCGCCCATGGCGGCAAACACCTCGGGCTGCTCGGGATGCGGGAACGATTGGAGATGGTCGGCGGCAAATTTATTGTCGAATCCGCCCCGGGCAACGGGACCACGATCCTGGCGCAGATTCCCCTCGGCCAGGCCCGTGCCGGGAGGGGGCGGAAAACCCGCTAATTAATTTGATGCAAACAATTCTTGAATTTTCATGAAACGAATCACGGTTTTACTGGCGGAAGACCATACCATTGTGCGCGAGGGCTTTCGCAAGATGCTCGAACTGGAAGATGATATTGAAATTATCGGCGAAGCCCAGGACGGGCGTCAGGCCTTCATGCTGGCCAAGAAACTTCATCCCGACGTGGTGCTGATGGACATTGCCATGCCGAGGCTCAATGGTCTGGTAGCCACCCGGCAGATTCTCAAAGCCGAGCCGGCCACCAAGGTGCTCATCCTTTCCGCGCATAGCGATGACGCGTATGTCAAAAACGCAACCGAGTCCGGTGCCGTGGGATTTCTGCTCAAACAAACATCTTCTCACGAAGTGTGCCGGGCGATCCGGGAAGTCCACCACGGGAAAAAATTTTACAGTCCCGCCATTTCCCGGCGTCAGGATCGCATCCATCCGCCGTTGCCGAACGGCGCGGGCGGGTTCAAGAAGAAAGCCGTCACGCTGACGGCGCGCGAGCTGGAAATCCTCCAGCTCATAGCCGAAGGCAAGGCCAACAAGGAAACCGCCTCGGAACTCGGCATCGGCATCAAGACCGTCGAGAAACATCGCGAGCATATCATGCAGAAGCTCGACATCCATGACACCGCCGGACTCACCCGCTACGCCATCAGCGCGGGCATCATCGAAAGCAGTGTCCAGTTGACCATTATTTAAGTTTGCGATTTGAATGGATGGGCTGGGTTCACCTTCATCGCCCTCTTCGTTCTCGAATTCGGGCTGGCTCCACTAAATCCGGCATACGTAGAACACCGAATAGCGCCCGTCGGTCATTCCAGCCTATGGTCGTATGATGGAAGAAAGTAAAAATTTCCTGGGCAGGGCGCGAGCTGTCGAAGCGCTTCAATGCCGGACGAATCCGCCCGCCCGCATTCTCGTCGTTGACGACGAACCGGACATCCGCCGTCTCACTGCTGAAGTGCTGAAGAGTTTTGGCTATCAGGTGGACACCGCCGAAGACGGCATGGCGGGCTGGAAGGCACTTCGTGCCGTCTGCCACGCCCCCGAAAGCTACGCTCTCCTGATTACCGACTACGATATGCCTGGATTGACAGGCCTGGCCCTGGTCAAAAAGCTGCGGGCCGCCCACCTGGCCCTGCCGGTTATCATGGCCACCGGAAGGTTGCTGCCGGAAGACTTGTTTACCCGATATGCCTGGCTCCAACCCATGGCGGCGTTGATTAAGCCTTATTCCGTCGAACAGTTGCTGGAGGCGGTGGAAGCCAATCTGCGCACGGCCAATGGCGCCCGCGAGCAGATGGCATCGCCGTCAAAAAGGCTGTCAGCCGGCGGATTGCGGATTTGATGAATCCAGTCCCCGCTCCCGCGTCCAGTCAAGGTTCCTCCGGCCTGGATACTTGGGCGGGGCTGGATTCATCAGGTTCGGCCTGATGGGTAAAACACCGAATAGCGCCCTTTTACTTTCCAAACTAGGCTTGCGGCATGATTAGTAAAACACTCAACCCAATTGGAGGTAATATATGCCACTGATTTCCCTCGCCATCACCCTGGTCGTCATCGGTGTGCTGCTCTGGCTCGTCAACACCTACATCCCGATGGCCGGATCAATCAAAAACATTCTCAATGTTGTCGTGGTGATTTGCGTCGTCGCGTGGTTGTTGTATGCCTTTGGCATTCTCCATCACTCAGGCGATATCCGCGTCCCGCAGATCCAGTAGCCAGTCAACGTCAAAAACATCAACCGGGTGATACTCCTGTGAAGATATGAATGCTTCCCTTGGAACCGGTGGTGATAAACCGCGATCAGATCGACCCGGGGCCGGGCGAATCAGTTCCAGCGCCTTTTCGTGGTCAATGGCGATAAACCTGCCAACTCTCAAACAAATCCGCTTTCGGAATGTCCATTGCGGATCGAGCGAACTGTGGGCTGACATAAACCGTGAAGTCAAAAGCATTCGAAGTCATTCTCCCTAAGTTGCCATCAGGCAAGTGGCCGCCTGCGGAATGGAAAACGCGACATTGTGTATGAAACTCACCGAAACTCAATGCAGTCGTTTGTTCGCTGATTTGGAGAAGGTCGGATGGCATCGGAGAAATGGATTTTTGTATGCGCCATACGAGACCATGTGGCTGCTCATTTCAGAGCCGTGGATTGGAGATTTGCAGAATTTCCACCACCGCATGGTTGGCAGATTGCAGCGTGTTAAAAATTTACGAGCCTATCGTTCGGAGAGCGACCACCAGAAGGGAGTCAATGACATGACCGGTTTGGTTCAGGCATCGCACGCCATGATTTCGGTTTTGGGAGGGATAACCGAAAACATGTAGCTCATGTGGTCTCCCAAGCAATAATACCTTGTGAAATGAGTTGCTAATATCAGCAAGCGCACCCAGTCTCACACTGCATGGCAAGGCCCTCAGTTTTGCCTGTCGGCGGGCGTGATATCCGACGCAGTTCAAACACCACGTCCGTCGCTTTCCTAAAACCTGCCCGAGAGCCATTTCAAGCAGAAACACTTAATCATAAAGAACGTGGTTTGCCCTCCTGTTTGCACAGGACAAGCCCGCTCTACTCGAACAACTGTACAATATGGACAGGCCGTCACTGCTTTTTATACAGAGCACCGATGCGCAACGAACGCGAACCGCTTTTGAAGGCTTTGATTCGCGCGAATTGACGAAATCCTGAATGTATTTTAATTGCCGACCAAAGGGGGAGGGCCTTGTAACGTCAACAGATTCGGCTGAACCAGCGATAATCCGCCGTGGAGATTGTCATTAAATTGCGCGCCAGTGATAACGTTGTTGGTGCAGTTAATATCGTTGATCCGAAACGCGGCGCCGCCGCATTTGTCGGCGATGAGATGGGTGAAGGAATTCTTTGTGCATTGGGTTTGCGGCACTAGTTGCCATCCGCGCGCCGTCAAGGCATAGGCTTGTGCCATGAACACGCCGTCGCCGCGGCTGTTGTGGATGGAGATGTCGCGAAATTGGTTGTCGTGGCTCCAACGCATGAAAATGCCATGGTCGTTGGCGGCGAGCATGGCATCATCGATGATGTTATGATTGAAATCTTGATCGAGCGAAATGCCGGCGCCGGGATTGTCATGTAAATTGAGTTCGGTAAACAGGCAATTTACCGTCATGTAACATGCCAGTCCGTCAAACTGATTGTCGTATGAATTCAAATCGCGAACCGTCAAACGCCGCGTGCCCTGTGTCGTGACCAAACCGCCCGAACGACAGTGGGCACAGGTCACATTTTCGATTATTGAATCACTCACGTTTTGAACCGTAATCCCGTTATTGCGGATTGCCGATCCTTCGCCCTGGAGCCGCCAGAGTTCGCGCTGCTGATGTTGGCGATTTCCATCAATGAGCAGGTTGCTAACGTCCAAATGACGGATAGGTCTCGGGTGATTTACCGGCTCGCCCATAATAATTGCAGGGCAATTGGCATTGTCAGCTAGATATAAAATCGTTGCGGGGCCCGCGCCACGCAACTTCTGATTATCCCGCTGCAAGACAATAGGCTGGCTTAATTCGATTTTCCCGGGGGGGAGCACTACTTCGCCGCCCCCGGCGGGCAGGGAGTCCAACGCCCTTTGAATTTCGATCGCTGTCACACCAGGCCTTAATGCCAGAACAAGCGGCCCGTCACTGGACGATACCACAAAGGCCGGAACTGCCGTCGGGAAAATGCAAAAACCTAAAACTAAGAAACTGCCCTGCATTTGCCGGAGCATCTTTAAGATTCGACTGGGGGTTTGCACGGTGTGCTGGTGGGTCGTTTGGCTGCAGCGGAAGCTGTCTCCGGCTCCGTGCAGATCAAAAAATGTCCTGCCAAGCCCTGTTGATCTCGGTGATGATTTTTCGTTTCATTATTTTCAATCGCCCTCTGTTGTAACTGGCCGGGCGGCGCGACAAACGCCGCCCGGCTTTTCCCCGGCAGTTCCTCACTTCCGCCTTCACTGGCACAACTTCGAACAACGCGACGCCCCAACCAAAGACTCCTGAGGAAACCTGCTTCTTCTCCCTGGCTTTCCCTGCCCCACTCCGGTCCGGTGGGGAAAATCAATTAACCTGTCGAACGGCATTCTTAGAGCCGAATGGATTTGGCGCATACAGCGGGCACTCCGGGTCGTCATGCCATTGGCCGTCCACAAGAAAGCGATAGTAATGCGTGCCGGGCTCGAGTCTGACCGCCGTCCACCACAAGCCGTTTGATCCTTTTCGCAGATTGATCGGCTGCTGCTGCCAGTGCGTGAAGTCACCGAGCAACTGCACACTCTTGGCGGCAGGTGCGGCGTGGTAAAAAGTTTCTATTTTGCTCTTAACCTTAATTCCGTTTGCCGGGCGTGCTTTGACCGCAGGGGGCGGGGATCTGCGGGGTGGCTCGGCGACGTGGCTCGTGGGCGTGAGATGCAAGGAGGTGTGCCCCCGGCCCTCTTGAGCCGCGGGTTCAGTTGGTTTTGTCCGGTTTAATATTTTCATAGCTGGTCATCTTTTCATTATTCATTACCCGCCGACTTGTTCGCGGGTCGGACTCCTGCAATGCGAGAACCTTCTCGATGGCAGCGAGCAGTTGAGAGGTGCTGAGGGTTTTTTCCAAAAAAGCCGCCGCACCCTGGCGGAGGCATTCGTCTCTAATTTCGGGGTTTCCGAACGCGGTTAATACGATCGTTGGAATGGCTGGAAAAATTAGATGAATGGCGTAAACCAGCGTCATGCCGGTCACGAGTGGCATCCTCAAATCCGTGATGACCAGATCCACGATCTTTTCCCGCCGAATCAAAAACTCAATCGCATCCCCGGCCCATTTCGTGGTGGTGACCACTGCGCCTTCACTACCCAGCACCCTGTCGAGGGCACGCAACATGCGCTCGTCGTCATCAATAATCAGGATATTTTTGTTCAGGATGCTGTCCATCGCTACTTACGAGGTCATTGCAAAACCTGTGCCAGCGTAAAATGCCGGTCGGGAAATGCGGCTTTTCAGGCGTTTCAACCGGAAAGTATCTATTGGACCAAAAGCTGAAATTCGTCGTTATGCCAGATTGGCAGATCAGACACTGCCAATCTGGCCGATGCAATTACTCCTGTGAGTTCGGGAAGTGCCGATACATCGTGCGTGGGGGAATGCCCAGCATCCGCGCGGCTTTGAGTTTGTTGCCTGCGCAATGTTCAATCGTCGCTTGCACGAGTTGTTTCTCGGCCTCATCCATCCTCGTGCCAATGGGAATGGAAACGCTTGCTTCATCCCATCCCTTGGTTGCTTTCATGGCATTGGAAGCCGTTGGCGCAAAAGTGAAGCTGTCGATCGTGTTGCCATTCGCCAGTGCCACGGCCCGCTGCACGACGTGGTTCAGTTCACGAACGTTGCCGGGCCACGAGTGAGCCACTAGTTGATCGAGAGCGCGTGGCGCGATGGTAAGGATATCCTTGCCCATGGCGTCGGCGAAAGTCCGTAGAAAATGGCCGGCGAGCAATGGAATGTCTTCACGCCGCTCGCGCAATGGCGGCAGTGAAATTTGCACGGTATTGATCCGGTAATATAAATCGTGCCGGAATTTTTCCTCTCGGACGGCCCCGGGGATGTCGGCATGGGTGGCGCAGAGCAAGCGCACGTTAGCGCGAAGTTCCCTCGTGCCGCCGAGACGCGAAAAACTTCCATCCTGCAGCACGCGGAGCAGTTTGGCCTGCAATTGCGGTGTCATTTCCGCGATTTCGTCCAGCAGCAACGTTCCGCCATCCGCCAATTCGAACTTGCCGGGCCGTGGGCCGGCGGCGCCGGTGAACGCGCCCCGTTCGTGTCCGAACAATTCGCTCTCAAGCAGGGTTTCAGGAATTGCCGCGCAACTGATTTTCACGAACGGCTGATCGCGGCGACCGCTCAGATTATGCAAGGCATCGGCGGCAATCTCCTTGCCCGTGCCGCTCTCTCCTTGAATGAGCACATTGACATTGGTGGGCGCGAGTTGGCGGATAAGCTGTTTGACGGTCTGCATCGGCGGACTGTCGCCAATGAGCGCCTCGACGCCGCGCCGTTGTTGGAGTTGGCGGCGCAAACGCCGGTTCTCGCTCGTCAGTCGCTGCTTTTCCATGGCTTTGGCCACCGTCTTCAACAACGCAGCACTGTCCAGGGGTTTCTCGATGAAATCATAGGCACCCAATCGCATGGCCTCGACCGCTTGCGCAACGCTGCCGTGGCCTGTGATCATCACGACTTCGCCCTCCGGCAGAAGCTCGCGTGCTTGTTTCAACAGCGTCAACCCATCCAAATCCGGCAGGCGCAGGTCACTGACCACCAATGCGACAGCCTCTTGTTTTAGCCGCTTGAGTGCTTCCTGCCCGGTGGCAACGCCAACGATGTGATAACCCTCGGCCGCGAGTATCTTCCCGGCCGCCGTACGCAACCGCTCATCGTCATCCACCAACAGGATATGTGATCGGAGGGTCATTTCAGGATTTTTCCTCCAACGGCAGAAAGATGGTAAAGGTGCTCCCTTTGCCGCTGACGCTCTCGCATTCGACATGGCCACCGTGCTCGGCGACGATTTGCTGAACGAGCGCCAGTCCCAGACCGGTCCCCTCTTTCTTGGTGGTGAAGAACGGCATAAACACGCGATGGAGCTGGGCTTCGGTCATGCCATTGCCGGTGTCGCTGACACGCAAAAGGGCCTGCCCGTCGTCGCGCCAGGTGCCAACGGATAATTCGCCCCCGTTGAGCATCGCTTCGCGACTGTTGCGGATGAGGTTCAACACGGCTTGCCACAATTGTTCGGCGTCCACGCTGACCATCGCCAGAGCCGGATCAAAATGTGTGTGCAGCTCCACGTCCGTCTGTTCAAGCTCGGGGTGTAGAAACGCCAATTTTTGGGCGAGAAACGCGTTCAAGGCCACCGATTGGCGTTGGAGCTTCGGCAGTCGGGCAAACTGCAGATAATCCTCAATGACGCGCTGAATTCGATGAATTTCCGCACGAATCTCATTGGCCAGCGTGTTTGCCTCGTCCGTTGAACACCCGCCGACCCGGGCCAACTTCTCTATTTCCCTTTGGACCAGGTCGAGATTCAGAGTGATGGAACCCAACGGATTGCGAACCTCATGCGCAACCTGCGCCGCCATCGTACCTACCATGGCGAGCCGTTCCGCCTGAAGTTTGGCGCTTTCAAGTCGCTGGCGTTCCTTGATCTCCGCTTCCAACGCCGCCGTTCGTCGCTGGACGATTTCTTCCAGATGGTAGTGAGCTGCTTGAAATGCAGAAAGGAGATAGACTACCACCAGGAAGAACACAAATAACATCAATGCGTTCCAATATGGGGTCAAGGGATGGAGATAAACAAAACCGGACATGGAATCGGCGACAAACCATACGACCGTACCTGCTATGGAAAGAACGATCCCCGCCTTCCGCCCGACCACCCAACAGGCCAAACAAATCGGCATCAGATAAAATGCCGACAACGCAAAATCGCGTCCAGTGATGTAATCCAAGGAACCGATCAATAACATCAGTACCCACGCCAGCACGCCAGCCACTGGTTTTGGCATCGACAAAATACTAGGCAGGCGCCGGTTCATCAGAATGTGTAATTATCTCGTATGTGACAATCCACAGTGGCCTTTGTTCGAGAGTGGTTTCAATGAATCTTCCGAGAATCATAATTTGCTTTGAACCTGGCCTGGATTAATGAAAATAAAATGCCGTGACGACGTTATTCATCACTGAGTTCTTTCGAAAGCTGCCCAGGCAAACCCGAGCCATCGTGCGGACCTGTCTATACAGGTTGGGGGCCGGCGTCGCCGCCGTGTTTTTTTAATTGGGCATGAGGTGGCTTTATCGGCTGGGTTTGCAACAACTATCTGAGTCCAAATTCTAAAATTATTGTGTCGGGAGACAGGCAGAGTTCGGGATTCCAAAACCATTTCTGGTTTAAATTTAGCAAGCATCTAGCCTGACGTGGCGAAACGAATCAAAAACGCACGAATGACGATGATTCAGCACGCGCGTAGGAGATGCTAGAAGGTGCTTTTGTGACACGGATGGACGACAATGGTACCTTTGAACAGTTTTGAAATTGTTGCCACTCCTTGTTGCCGCGGAACATAAAAACTCACAAAACAGTTGATTCTATCAGTTGGCGGAAGAGGTGGGGTTTATGCCCAAGATCGCCATTTTCCGGGCCAAAGTTACCCACTTCGTTGCACAATTCAAGTATACTTCCCCGGAATTTGGCTTAACCCAGCGATACAATCTACTGACACTTTCACCGACAGTGCCTGACCCCTAAAAGAGTTAAGTTTGCCAAATATTTGTCTCGGCAAGAATTTTGAAATCGTTCAAATCTTAGAGGAGGCGGAGGTCGGAATCAAACGGATAATGGCCGTTTTTCGATCAAGGACTACACATTTTCCCGAGCAATTCTTATTAAATCCCTCACGATTTAGCTTTACGCGTTTTCACCCCGTACGGCTCTACGGCTGCCACACAGCCCGATAAAATGCGGCTGACGACGACGTGTTGTTCGTAAAATTCAGGGTGGCAGCGGTGAGCGTGTTGGTCGAGATCGGGATCCAGTTTCCCGCAGTCAGGTCTGTGGCCGTTTGGATGATATACGGCACACCGGACAAGCCCTGTAACTGATAGATAAACTGGCCGGAGGATGGAATGGGAAACGCGGCCAGCACCGGGGGGGTCGGCACGAGATTGATTACGGTCGCCGTGTAAGGTGCAAAGCTGTAGTTGAAATTGGCGGCCGCGCTGGAGAGGCTGCCCTGGGCGATATCGCAAGAGCCAATTCCGGTTTCGGCCGCGTTGTCCTGCGGGATACCGTAGGACCAAGTGGTGGCACCGGGTGAGGGCACGTAGCCGGCCAGGTTGAAGGCGACTGTCAAGTTTGTGTAACTGCTCTTGTTAATGACCAGAAGGTTTAAGGTACCGTCCATCCGGCGCACGGCGTAGGTGGCGAGTAACAAGTAATCGCTCGTGGCCGAAACCACTGTGTCGCCGCCACTGACAAAGTGTGGCACGAGCTTGTCGCAATAATATGTGGGGTAGCAGGAACTCGGGACATCTCCCAAGCCACCCACGATGCCTCCGTCAGCAACGTAAGCGCCGTTGGAGTTGGTCCGCCAGCCATAGTAAGACGGGTCCGAACTGCTGAGGGCGCTTTGTCCGTTCCGGAAGTCCCACCATACACGCGAGTGGAACTCGGTCTGCAGGTATTGGCCGAGGCTGTCGAGATCGATCAAGCCGCCCGGGAGGCTGCAGCTCTGTCGGTCGCCACCCAAACCGCACTCGGTACATTCGAGGGTGACATTGCTTCCCGCGCTGCCCAAGTAGTCGGACAGCATTTGGCGCAAGCTGGCGGCGTCCGACGCAATCGAGCTGAAATAAAGCAGGTCCTGTGTGTCGCCGTCAGCCGGCCCATACTTGTGTTCGATCAGGAAATCCGGAGTGATGTTGTTGCTGCGCAGATACGTCAACATCACTGGCGTCCAGCCATTGTGAGTCACCCCGGTTCGCGGGTTGACCACGGGATGATTGGTGTAATTTGCAGTGCCATCCTCGGTAATATCAGCCACCGCGCCGATCTTTATGGTCGGGTCCACCGCTTTCATTTGCGCGTAATAATTCGTGAACCGCATGGCATAGGTCCAGGGATCGTGCGGCATCCAGGGCGGATTCGTATTGATGTCGGTTTCCCAACTGCCGCCCACTTCGTTGCCGATCTCCCAGTATTTGAAATTACAATGATTGGTGATGTTGAACATGCGCACTCCAAAGGCGGCCTCGCTGGCATCGCTGCTGCCATAGTTCACAATGATAAAAGCTTGCGCGTCGGTGTTGGTGGCAACCTGGATAAAGTTGGTGGAGAACGATCCCCAGTTCCGTGCGCTGGTGGCCCCGTACATCCACGCTTCATTGGTCCAGTGATAACCATCACCCCAGCTTCCGCCCGGCCAACGCAGGCAGGGATCGCCCATGGCGTTTAAGAGGCTGATGGTCGTCGGCGTGGCGATGGCGCCATCCCACGCGACCTGGTTGACGCCGATCATCTTCGGGTCAACCGTTTGCAGCGCTTGCGTCGCCGAAATGTTCACGTGGACAGTGGCCGGAGCGGGCGCCGCCACCAGCCGGACATCGGCGACGTAGAACTTGGGTTGCGCCGAGTTGCCATTCCAGATTTGAATCGCCTGCAAGTTGGTGTTGTTCACACCGAGCGCGGAAAGGGAAAACGTAAATTGCTTCCAGCTATTCGTGGGGGCGGTGACCTGGATCTGCGGTCCCCAAGGACCCGAATCGGAATTTTGTTGCGCCTGCAGGCCGACGGTCTGGCCGCCAGTGGCGCCGCCGTTCAACCAGAAAGTGATGCTATTGTAAATCCTCGTATCGATTACATCATGATGGATGTACCACGCCTGGTATCCGCCGGCGGCGGCAAACGCCATCGTGTAATTGCCCTTCCAGGTCGGGTTGTTGGTGATGTAATGCGGCACCCAGCCCCAATCAGCCCATCCATTGTTCTCGCTGAGTTGGGTCACCCCGGAAAAGATCGACATGTCATCGTTTGCAAACAAGGGCGACGCAAAGGCAAGGAACAACAGGGCCGGAACGACACGGAAGGCGCTGGGTTTGGATTTCATGTTTTATTTCTCGACAAGCTGGGTGGAGCGTATTTGACGGTGCAGCTTAAATTTTGATGGGGCGGCGCTAGTCTACTCCAAAGCTTGAAATTAAGAAAGAGTGCCCCTGTCGTTAGTTTTAACGACAGGGATGGAGGAGCGGCTAAATGCGACAAAAAGCAGCAACGAATTTGCCGCAATTTGTCGCTCGGTGCTGAGCCGCGCTTTTTCCAACCAAAGCTGGCAGGGGATGGTTGGCTATCCGTTTCTCGCCTGCGGACCCAGGGACGATGAACGAGGGGGACTCAATTGGAATCAATGTTCGAATATGCCCCCGTCCACACTGGGCCAACCCATTGGCGAAACATCTGTGTGCGAATAATCACTCCACCGGAAAATTCAAGCGAACGGCGGGTTATTCAACGAATTTTCTTGAGCCAGCCCGGTTAAAGTTATGAAACTCTCATCACAATATCGTCGATGGAAAACGGTCGTTGTGAGTGTCATTAACCTTCTGATAATGGCTTGGTGATAACGCCGGTGTGTCATTCGTACTCAATAGCGATTCAGCAGCGGCAGGTTTCTTCTAGTTTGACTCGATTTTCATCGCGTGTCGCTTGGGTGGCAGTGACCCGTTTCGCGATACACCTCCGCATAATAGGCGGAGTGAGAGAGCCCATGGTATAGGTGATTGGGTTGCCGCGGAAGCTGAAGAAAAGATTCTGGCCGATTCAAAGGAAATCCTGTGCCAATGTAAGAGCCTGAATCCGGACTGTAATATCTGCGATGGTCGTGGCTACATACTTTACATACAGTTTTCGCGATTTGGAGGATCCAGAATTGAGTAAAACAATTGAAAATATTGATTGAAGCTCACATTGGCGGAAGGGGTGGGATTCGAACCCACGGTACGGTTGCCCGTACGCCTGATTTCGAGTCAGGTGCCTTTAACCACTCAGCCACCCTTCCTATAGCTAATAATCAATGACTTACATCAACTTTTGCCTTTGCGACTTGACATTTATAGACTCATTTTATAGACTATATGCATGAAGGACGCAAAACCCAATATCGAGCGTCAGAAAACGTTTGAAAAATCGCCCGTGGCGAATCTTTATCGGTACGTTCCAACCGGCGTATATTACGCGATGCCACGGATAGGGGGCAAGATAAAGTCAAAATGCTTGAAAACCGACAAGATGAGCGTTGCGAAAATGCGCCTAAGCGATTTCATGAGGGAAGAGCACCAAAAAGCTGAATCCCTAGACAATGTTGCGCGTGGCAAGATGACATTTGGAGACGCTACACGGTTGTTTAAGGCGCGATTAGCAGATGACAGGAAATTAAAGCCCCGCTCCAAACAATATCGCTTGGAACGCTTGACTGCTCTGTTTCGCAGTTGGCCGGAACTCAAGGCGACAGACATTAGCCGAATTCACAAACATGATTGTTTAGATTGGGCGGGAAAATTCGGAAAATCAGCAAGCCCCACGGCCTTCAACAACACTGTCGGAACCCTGCGAATGGTATTGGAGATTGGAGTTAAATCTGGTGCACGTTACGATAACCCCGCAAACATAATCGGCAAACATCGTATAAGACCAAAGCAATTGGAATTGCCAAGCAAACAGGAATTTGTGGACTTGCTATCCGCCATTGAATCAGTTCGCTTTGGGAGTGCTAAATCTAGTGCGAACCTTGTCCGTTTTCTAGCATTCGGCGGCTTCCGAAAAGGAGAGGCAGCGAAAATTACTTGGGGAGATTGCGACTTTGATAAGAAATTAATCCGCGTTAGAGG
>Ga0335078_10012229_pt1 | contig 12736 bp, 14 predicted proteins | sample Lox_Sample_32_FD_206711 | JGI IMG/M metagenome (GOLD analysis project Ga0335078, IMG submission 206711) | Soil microbial communities from Loxahatchee National Wildlife Refuge, Florida, United States - Lox_Sample_3.2 | ecosystem: Environmental > Terrestrial > Soil > Wetlands | place: USA... | reverse complement strand
AAGTACAGGCCCGAGGGCAGCCGGTAGGTGAAGCCGTCCTTGTCCAGCTGGGCCGCGAACTCGATCATCTGCTCCACGTAGGCGCTGGCCCGCGGGTACTCGTCGGCGGACAGGATGTTCAGCGCGGCGATGTCCGCGAAGTACGCGTCGGTGTAGAACGCCGCGATGTCCATGACCGAACGCCGCTCGCGGGCCGCCGCGACCTCCAGCTTGTCCTCGCCGGTGTTGGTGTCGGCCACCGCGTGCCCCACGTCGGTGATGTTGACGACGTGCCTGACCCCGATGCCCTTCCAGCGGAAGGCGCGGCGCAGCGTGTCGGCGAACACGTACGGGCGCATGTTGCCCAGGTGCGGGAACGCGTACACGGTCGGGCCGCAGCTGTACAGGCCGGTGATCGCGGCGGCGGGGATGAAGTCCTCCGTCCGCCGGCCCAGGGAGTTGAACAGCCGCAGCTGGTGGTTAGTCGGCACGATGCCCCAGATTACCGGGGCGGGCGCCGGGCGGGGCGGCGGCGCTGGTTGTGGAAGTCGTGGTCGCGGGCGATCAGGCGCTGTATCTCCATTAGCTGGTGCTGACCGAGCGGCCGCTGGGCCGGGTCCCTGATCAGGGCCAGCAGGTAGCCGGTCGACGCGCCGACCAGGACGGTCGGGCGCCGGACGGCGCCGAGCCTGGACCGGCGGTGGGCCAGCACCACCACGCGCTGGACCGGGACCGGCTGGCCGCGCGAGCCCAGGAAGCGTTCCAGGTCGTCGGCGGGCTCGTTGACCTGCTCGCTGGGCGAGCGGCCCTTGCGGTCGGCGATCGGGTGCTGCTCGACCAGGTTCCCGTAGTTGTCGTACTTGTCGGCCCGCCACCGGTCGCCGTCGACGTACACGGTGGCGTTGAGGTTCTTCACCTCGATCGCGAACAGGCCCCGCGGGCCGAGCAGCAGGTCGTCGATCTCGCCGCGCCGGTTGCGGTACCCGCGCAGCAGCGTCCAGTCGTCGTCCAGGGCCCGGCCCAGGTCGGCCGCAACGTGCTGCTCCCCCTCGATGCCTGCCCTGATCTTGGCTTCCAGGTCGGCGGTCCCGGCAGCCGGGCCGGGCGCCCGGCGCTGGTCCCGCCCGCCGGTGAAGATCCGCCGCAGCCAGGTCCACCAGCGGCGCCTGGGCCCGGGCGGGCCCGCCGCCCGCTGCCGCGACACGTCGCCGAGCATGTCGGCCGGGTGGTTGGACAGCTCGATGACGCGCATCACGCGGCTCCGGGGCGGGCGCGGAGGTGAGCGCGCTCGCCCTGGCGGCCGAACAGGCTGAGCACTTCGACCGGCCCCTCGCCGAGGCTGCCGAACCAGTGCGGGACCCGCGTGCCGAACTCGGCGGCCTCGCCCGGGCGCAGCACGATGTCCTGGTCGCCGAGCAGCAGCCGCAGCTGGCCGTCCAGGACGTAGAGCCACTCGTAGCCCTCGTGGGTCTTCGGATCGGGGGCAGCCCGGCGGACCGGGATGATCAGCTTGTAGGCCTGGACGCCGCCCGGCCGCCGGGTCAGCGGGATCATGGTCATGTCGCCCCGGCGCACCGGGCGCAGGTGCACCCGCGGGTCACCGGTCAGCGGCCCGCCCACCAGGTCGTCGAGCTGCACGCCGTAGGCCCGGGCCAGCGGCAGCAGCAGCTCCAGCGTCGGCCGGCGCTGGCCGCTCTCCAGGCGCGACAGGGTGCTGACCGAGATCCCGGTGGTCTCGGCCAGCGCGGCCAGCGTGGTGTCGCGCCGCTGCCGCAGCTCCCGCAGCCGCGGGCCGACCCCGGTGAGGGCGGCGCTGAGATCGGAGTCCACACTCCCGATTTTGCCATATCGGCAACGTGGTTTGCTCTATACACCGGTGGGCGGGCATGGTGGCCGGATGAGCCACTCGCATGATGACACCATCCAGTTCACCCAGGAGTTCTGGGACGACCGCTACGGTTCGTCCGGCCAGCTGTGGAGCGGGCAGCCCAACCCGCAGCTCGTGGCGCAGACGGCCGGCCTGGCGCCGGGCGAGGCGCTGGAGGCCGGCTGCGGCGAGGGCGCCGACGCCATCTGGCTGGCCCGGCAGGGCTGGACCGTCACCGCGGTCGACGTGTCGGCGGTGGCCCTGGACCGGGCGGCCGGCTTCGCGGCGGCCGCGGGCGGCGAGATCGCCGGGCGGATCACCTGGCAGCGCGAAGACCTGCGCTCCTGGGCTCCCGGGCCGCAGCGGTTCGACCTGGTCTCGGCGCAGTACATGCACCTGCCGGAGGCCGAGCTCGACGCGCTGCACGGCAGGCTGGCGGCCGCGGTCCGGCCGGGCGGCACACTGCTCGTGGTGGCGCATCATCCCGGCGACCTGCACGCCCTCACCGGGCGGGAGGGCATGTTCCGGACCGCTGAGGAACTGGCGGCGTCCCTGCATCCCGACGCGTGGAAGATCAGCGTGGCGGGCAACGTGGTCCGTTCGGCCAGGAATGCGGACGGCCAGCCGGTGACGGTCCGGGACACGGTGCTGCGGGCCGTCCGTGTCGCTTAACACTGGGTTACGATCGCGAAACGCGGGCGCTGGGCCAGACCGGGCTACGGTAACCTGAGCCCGCCCTGATCTGAGCAAATCCGGGCCATCTGGCTATGGGGGGACTCACTGGGGCATGCGGGAATCGAGCGGGCCACGCCCCCAGTGACAGGAGAAGAACACGCCCATGCCAGTTACGCTTCAGCAGACGCTGCTCGCGCCGGAGGTCCGGCCGCAGGTGATCAACGACGGCCAGGCGCTCATCGAGCAGCAGGTCTCCGACATGTCCGGGATCTCGGGGGCGGCGGTCAAGATCGCCTACAAGACGGTGAGCGCCTTCAAGCCCGGCTTCATCCGCCACATGGTGGAGACCCTCCTCCCGGAGATGGCGGACAAGCTGGAGCCGTTCTGGGCGGACTTCAGCGCCTCCGGCGGCGCCGGATTCGGCGACTACCTGGCCAAGCGCAGCGACGAGGTGTCCGAGGCCCTGCTCTCGATTACCGACGAACACGCCAGGTACTCCGAGAAGCCGACGGTCGTCAAGGCCTACAACAAGGTCCGCCCCAGCGCGGCCAAACACGTCACCAACGCGCTGCCGGCCGTCGGCGCCCTGGTGCAGAAGTACGCCGGCTAGGCGCGCGGAACAGGTGGCCGAGCAGGCCGCGGACGGGTTCGGTCTGCAGCGAGTCGGACATGAGCCGAGCCTACGGGGTGCCGGATACCGGCGCCCCGTAGGCTCGGCCGTCTGGGTTACTGACCCTGGTTCTGGTTGTCCTGGTCCTGGACGCCGAGGTAGTCCTCGGCCTTGCCCTCCGCGCCCTCGATCTGGCTGTCGAAGCGGCCGCCCGTCTTCTCCTTGGCCATGTCCGCGGCCTGGTCGAGGCCCTGGTCCGCGATATCGGAATGCTCGCTGGCCAGGTTCTTGGCCTCGTCCATGAAATCTGACATCGGTCTTCCCCCTTCGGGTGTTCCGTACGGTGGCTAGTCCTGCCCAGCATCGGGCCGGCGAATCCCCCGCGGCCCGGACCGGGCCGGGATAGCCTGGGCGCGTGGTGGCATACTTGGTCGTGAGCGGGGTGCTGCTGCTGGCGATGATCGCCGCGTCCGCATGGGCCGCGGTGGTGTTGCCCGCGTCCGCGCGCATCGCGCTGCACTTCGGCTCGGTCGAGCACTGCTACCTGGTGCCCAAGCGGGCGGGGCTGATCATCTGGCCCGCGGCGGGCGCGCTGGTGTTCGCGGTGCTTGGCGGGCTCGCGGCCAGCCGCCTGGCGGCGGGCTGGGTGCCGGGAGTGCGGGTGGTGCTGGCGCCCGCCGCGCTGTGCGTGCTGGCCGGCTTCCAGGCGGGCGCGCTGGTGCTGGCCAGGCGGGGGTTTACCGGGAACGACGTGACCCCGCCCCCGCTCGAGGAGGAGCGGGAGCGGGAAACGCCGGTTCGTTCGGACTAATGATCTTGACCTGAGCGGCCGGTTAATTGATGCCGCTGGCGGGGACGGCGGCCCTTACCATGTGGGGTGTCGCTTACCGGCGGCGCGGTATCCGGCACGGTTCGTACGGGAAGGCCTCATGAAGATCGACAACAGCCCGGCCAGGGGGATGCGGGACCTGCTTCCCGCTGACGTCGCGGTCCGTGACCACGTGCTCGAGTCGATCTCCGCGGTGTACCGGCGGTTCGGCTACCAGCGGATCGAGACCCCGGCGCTGGAGAACATCGAGCGGCTGCAGAGCGGCGAGGGCGGGGAGAACGAGAAGCTGATCTTCGAGGTGCTGCGGCGCGGGCTGCCGCCGGAGGTCGCGGCGGGTACGCCGCTGTCCAGCCTGGTCGACCTCGGGCTGCGGTACGACCTGACCGTGCCGCTGGCCCGGTTCTACGGGAACAACCAGGCGTCGCTGCCGATGCCGTTCCGGTCGCTGCAGGTGGGGCCGGTGTGGCGGGCGGACCGGCCGCAGCGCGGCCGGTACCGGCAGTTCTACCAGTGCGACATCGACATGATCGGCGAGCCGACGGTGCTGGCCGAGGCCGAGCTGATCGAGGCGACCAGCGAGGCGCTGGCAGCGATCGGGCTGGCCGAGACGACGATCCGGCTGTCGGACCGGCGGTTCCTGGCCGCGCTGGCGGTGGACTGCGGGGTGCCCGAGCACGCGCAGAACGAGTTCTTCATCACGCTGGACAAGCTGGACAAGATCGGCTGGGACGGGGTGCAGTCCGAGCTGGCCGAGCTCGGCTTTCCCGCGGCGCAGGTTTCGGCGGTGCGGGAGAAGATCCAGGGCCTGGCCGACGTGCCCGCGGACAAGCTGGCGGACGCGCTGGCCGACAGCGTGCCCAGCCTGGCCCCCGACGTCATCGAGGACCTGTCGGCCACCGCCGGGTACCTGGACCGGCTGGCCGCACAGCGGCCGGTGAGCTGGCAGTTCGACCCGACGCTGGTGCGCGGGATGGGGTATTACACCGGGCAGGTATTCGAGATCATCCACCAGGAGATGAGCGGCTCGGTGGCCGGCGGCGGCCGGTACGACAAGCTGATCGGGCGGTCGCTGGGGCACGACGTTCCGGCGTGCGGATTCTCCATCGGGTTCGAGCGGATCGTGGACCTGCTGTCGCGCGACCTGGCCCGGGAGGCGGTGGCGGTGCTGGTGGAGGGCGACGTGCCGCTGGCCGACGCGCTCGCGGTGGCGCGGGACATGCGGGAGATGCGGGGGCTTTACGGGGTCTCCGGGGTCTCCGGGGCTTCTGGGATTTCTGGGGGCGGGCGGGTTGTGGAGACGGTGCGGCGGAGCGGGAAGTTCGGGGCGCAGCTTAAGCGGCTGGAGGCGGCCGGGTTCACCGGGTTCGTGCTGGTGCGCGTGGTAGACGGGGCGACCGTGGCCGGGGAGCTGCGGGCGCTGGGCGGCGCGCCGGGCGGCGGGCCGGTCGCGTAGCGGCGGGGTTCGGTTCCTTTTGTAAACGGAATGTCTGTACTGCGCCATGGCGCCAGATCCGTGACGGTCACGGATCTGGCCGAATGGGCACGGAGAAGCCCGATATGACGCGGCTGGCCGCGGGATCGGATTCACCTGTTTTTCTGCCTGCCTGGCATTGAGCTGGCTGGCGGAGCAGTCTCCTACCGGGCATATACGAGGGCCGGATATCTTGCGCGACGCGGGCCAGCAGCATGCGGCCCGGCGCGAGAACTCCGACGAACCGGCCTGATCAGGCGCCGGTCAGGCATGAACTGGCGCAGGTATTAGTCAGCTTTCGCCGCGCACGCTTGACTATGCACTTCGTGAAACCCAGGCACTGCTTTACTTCGGAACCCGGGCCGATGGCGAACACGATCCCGGCGTCCAGCCAGAGCAGGATCTGTTCTACTGCTATGAACTCATTGCCAACGGGGTTTTCGGTGTCGCCTATGGGCGCGAATTCGAGGAATACGCGGCCGCGCGGCGCCAGGACCCAGTGCCGCTTGGCCGGCCCGGCGCCGGACGCTATGAAACCGGGATTCCAGCGCGCCTGAACGCGGTGGATGCGGGGTTTCATGCCGTTCCCGCCGGCCTGGCGCCCGCGGATCATGATGCTGATGGTGCCGTCGCGGTTGCGTCCCCAGGCGGGGCAGGAGGCATGAGGCTGGCGTGGCGGGCGGGGCGGGTGCGCCGTGGCTAGGGCGGGCGCCGGGGCGGGGTGGGCGGGGGCGGGGTGGGAGGGCTCGCCGGGGAGAACTGCGCTGTTAGCGGCATGCTTTCGCATGCAGGCGCGATTTTTGATTGTTTCCTGCGCGAACTATTTGCACAATGCTTATGCAAAATTTTTCTGCACGTACTTATGCACTTGCATTTGCTCTGTTAGGCTGCACCGTGCAGACGGTGGCCGCTGGCCTGAGGCACCCGCCCGCACTGGTGCGCAAATTTCTTGCCTCATGAGAAAAGGAGAAAGATGCAGGTCAACAACGGCATCCCCGCTGATCAACTGGTGGCGGCACGCTGGCGCAAGAGCCAGGCCAGCAACCCGAGCGGGAGCTGTGTCGAGGTCGCCGAGCTAGCTGACGGCGCGATCGCCGTCCGTAACTCCCGGCATCCGTCCGGGCCGGCCCTGATCTACACGCCCGCCGAGATCGAGGCGTTCGTGATCGGCGTGAAGAATGGCGAGTTCGATGACCTGCGCCCGCGCGTATCATGAGTTTTCCCGCCCGGCGCGCGCAGTGTCATGTTATTACTGAGTAGTCATCATAATTGGCGTATCGGCGGTGCCACGCAGCGGTGATATTGTGCCGTGTGTGCACCGCCGTCGCCAGTCTGGCATGGCGGCGCGGTAGTGACCGCCTGGCACGCAGGGGTGAGCACTGGGCGGCAATCCATCGGCCCTCGGAGTGAGGATGAGCGCGGATCGGCGGGACGGCGCAGGCTCGGGAGAGATCCCGGGCCCGACGGTGCCGCGCATGCTCCTCGGGATCCAGCTGCACCGCATGCGCGAGGCGGCCGGGATCACGCCGGACCAGGCGGGGTACGAGATCCGGGCGTCCCGGTCCAAGATCAGCCGGATGGAAAACGGCCAGGTCCGGTTCAAGGAGCGGGACGTCACCGACCTGCTCACCCTGTACGGCGTCACCGACGAGAAGATCGTGGCCGGCCTGGTGGCGCTGGCCCGGCAGGCCAACGCGCCGGGCTGGTGGTCCAAGTACGGCGACGTCATGGCCGACTGGTTCGAGGGATACCTCGGCCTGGAGACGGCCGCCTCGGTCATCCGCACCTTCGAGCTGCAGTTCGTGCACGGCCTGTTCCAGACCGGGGACTACGCCCGGGCGGTCACCCTGCTCGGCCACACGTCCGCGCCCGCCGAGGAGATCGACCGGCGGGTGAGCCTGCGGCTCAAGCGCCAGGACCTGCTCAACGGCCCCTCGCCACCGCAGGTGTGGTCGGTCCTGGACGAGGGGGCGCTGCGGCGCCCGGTGGGTGGCCGCGCGGTAATGCAGGCCCAACTGAAACGGCTCATCGAGGTCGCCGGGCTGCGTCACGTCACCATCCAGGTCGTGCCGTTCGACCGGGGCGGGCACGCGGCGGCAGGCGGATCGTTCACCATATTGAGGTTCGGCGAGCCCGACGTGCCGGACGTGGTCTATATCGAGCAGCTCACCAGCGCCCTTTACCTGGACAAACACGAGGACGTCGACCATTACATGGAGGTCATGAACCATCTCAGCACCGAAGCCCTCACCCCCGTGCAAAGCGCGCGCTTCCTCGCCGACATGATCCGGGAGACTTAGCGCCCGGTCCGGCGGCCCGCGGCCGCAATGTCCAGAATGACGAGATCAACCCATTAGGGAAGTTTTGTGACTGACGACCTTTCATCAACGCAAAGCGAGGCGGGGCCGGGACGGCCTGACGCCACCGCCGGAACGGGGATCGACACCACGATCCCGCACTCGGCCCGGATCTGGAACTACTGGCTGGGCGGCAAGGACAACTACGCCGTCGACCGCGAGGCCGGCGACCAGTACCGGGAGATCTTCCCCGGTATCGCCGTGGTCGCGCGCACCTCGCGGGGCTTCCTCACCCGCGCGGTCCGGTATCTGGCCGGAGAAGCCGGCATCCGGCAGTTCCTCGACATCGGCACCGGCCTGCCCACGGCGGACAACACCCATGAGGTCGCCCAGCGGGTGGCGCCGGAGAGCAAGATCGTTTACGTGGACAACGACCCGCTGGTGCTGGCACACGCCCGCGCCCTGCTGGCAGGCAGGCCCGAGGGGGCGACCGAGTACCTCGACGCCGACATCAGGAACCCGGCCGGCATCCTGGACGCCGCCGCCGGCCTGCTGGACTTCAAGCAGCCCGTCGCCCTGATGCTGATGGGGATCATGGGCCACTTCACCGACGACGAGGCGTACCCGATCGTCAGCCGGCTGCTGGCCGGCCTGCCGTCCGGCAGCTATTTCGCGCTCTACGACGGCGCCAACACCAACGAGGCGTTCAACCAGGCGCAGGAAGGCTACAACGCCAGCGGCGCGGTGCCTTACTACCTGCGCAGCCCCGAGCAGTTCCGGCGGTTCTTCGAGGGCCTGGAACTGGTCGAGCCGGGCGTGGTGCCGGTGCCGCACTGGCGTCCAGAACCCGGCGCCGAGGCGGTCGAGATCTACTCGTACTGCGGCGTGGGCCGCAAGCCTTAGCTCTGCTCCGATACGCCCCGGCCTGGACCCGTGAGGCCGGGGCGCATCGCTGTCCCGGGTCAGGGCCTGGTTGATTTTCACGAGACGCCTGATTAGTAATGCCATAGTATATAGCCTGCTTTTGGGATTCCCATACATATCATCCCTGAACGGGATTGCGATCTGGGCCACCCGGCGTTAGACTGCCGCGATACGTTACAACCCGGACGCGGCTCCTCACCCGGAGTCGCGCCTTTCTCGGCGGGCCTCCCACGAGTCCCGCAGGTATGGGGGCTGCACGGTGATCGCAGACAGTGACACCATTAACCCTGGGTCCACCATTAACCCTGGACACAACCATCAGAGCGTGGCGGGACCGGTCGCCGGCCCGGCGGCCGGACGCGACACCTGGACAAAGCTCGCCACAATAGGTCACCAAGAGTACAGTCGTATCGTGGAATTCTCACTTAGCGATGCCGGTTCCGGGCCTGCGGAAGACGGCTCGCGCGGTCGGGGCGTCCCGGAGTAGGCGCGCCGGCCCATGTCGACGGTGAGCGGTCCACTCGGCGCGCGGCGGCGTATCGCCACGATGCTGAAACAGTGGCGCGACCAGTCGGGTGAGAGCCTCACCGAGGTCTCGAAAGAGACGCTCATATCGACCTCCAAGCTGTCCCGATTGGAAAATGCCGAGGGCAAGCCCCGGCTCCGGGACGTGCGGGACCTGATACGGCATTACGGAAAGCAGGACACGCCGGAGGCGAGTGAGCTCGCGCGCTGGGTCACAGCCGCCGACGCCCCGGGCTGGTGGACGGACTTCGACGAGGAAGTGCTGCACGGCCGGAATCGCCTCGACACCCACCTGGCGCTCGAGGCGGAAGCCACGGTTGCCCGGGTTTACACGCTGCCGTTCGTGCCGGCCTTGCTGGCGACGGATGCCTACGCGGAAGCCATATACCGGGAAATGGAGCGCCGGCCTGAGGACCAGATGGGCCAGCTGAAGGAAATACGGCACAAGCGAAAAGAGGCGCTGAAGGGGCGGCCGGGCCTAGATCCGCTCAAGCTGGTCGCGGTAACGCACGAGTGCACGCTCCGGCAGATCGTGGGCTCGCCGAAGATCCTGCGCGATCAGCTCGACGAACTCCTGATCCGTTCGCACGAAGACGACAATGTCAGCCTGCACGTGTTCCCGTTCTCGGCCAAGCCGACATTCACCATGACGTGCATGTACGCGATCTTCGAGTACGCCGACGACCTGGAACAGGACCTGGTGCAGATCGAGACGCAGGCCGGCTTCTGGACAATCGACAATCCAGATCGGGTCGCCGAGTACAAGAAAGCGCATGAGAACCTGGTCGCTTTCTCACTAGGCGAGGACGATTCCCGGGCACTCATCAGGGACATCCGGGACAGCCTGCCGTCGCATTCCTGACGCGACCTGTCACCTTATGCCATTTAGGCAGGTCGGCGGCCTGCCGGTTATTAAGTTAAGATAAACTGCCCGTCTTGGCGACTACGGGATGATATAAACACTAGCAGTTCTCCTAGCTTTTTCCGCCCGCCTACGGTCCGTAGCTGGTTTTCCGTCTAGCCAAGCGAGTGTGTAAATGATTGCCGATGAAACACATCCGAGCACTGCCCCAGGGCTCCCGGGGGTGCACTGGGTGCACGAGGAGATAACCGCGCGCGGTTACGCCCGGACCGCCGAATGGGACATCGGCCTCCCGCCGAGAAGCTGGAAGTATTTCCAGGAGGAATACTTCGACGGCGGCCAGCTCAGATGTGATCCAGGCGATCGGCCGGCCGACAGGGAGCGGGCGAGGGACGTCATCCTGTACGAGTGGAAAGACGGCGAGCTGACCCTCGGAGAATACGAGACGATAGCCATCCGGGACCGCTCCGGGATTAAGGGAGAGCGCATCCACAAGCGCATTGAGCTGCTTGCTGACCGGCAGTTCAGGGAACTCGTGAAGATATTTCTCAGCCTGGTGCCTGAAGACCGGCGGCAGCAGAAGGGAACGTTCGGGATCAACTTGTTCCGGACGCACACCGACGTGGTCACTAAACCGCACCGGGACGACGAGGAATTCATTATGATTTACGTCCTGGACCGGGAGGGAGAGGGGGCGGAATCGTACCTGTACCGGCATGACCAGGAAGATGCGGACGGCACGAAGGAAAGCAATCCGGCATTCTGGGAGCAGCTGAATTCAGGTGACCTGCTGATCTTCGACGACAGCCGGTTCAAGCACGGCGCCACGCCGCTCACGCCACCGCCCGGCGGGCGGGCCAGGCGCGATGTCCTCATCTGCACCGTGGACTATCCGACGACCTATCTGCGGCGCGAGCCGGTTTCCCGGCCGTCCGCCTAGCGGACATGGCCTTTCCGTCCGGGATAATCCTGCGTAACGGCTGTTACGGGGGTTTTTGCTGTTAACTTCGGTGCGCACGATTCAGGCGGTCATGGTGTTATGGGATTGTATGGAATGAGGTACCCGTTCCCGGATCGGTCCGGGCGATAGGGGTAAAGAACCAGGTGGGAGGTCCGGCGGCCACCGGGCCAGCTGCCCGGATAGGGCCCGCGTGTCCGTTAGCGTGCCAAATGAGACCTACCCATTGTGTGACGGCACTGGTGTCCGTATTGTGCAAGGATGGCGGATAGCGAAGGCGAATACGGGACAGCTCCCGGGCGGCGGCGGCTGACACCAGGCGACGGGAGCGCGGCTGGTGCCGACGGTTCCCGGTAGGTCCAGCCCGGAGGATATCCGGCGCGCGGTGGAGTCAGTATTCGGAAAAGTCCGGGAAGGCCTGGAACGCCTCGTATCCATACCGTCGGTAAGCACTTCAGGGTACGACGCCTACGATCCCGGCGAGGTACGCCGATCCGCCGAGGAATCGGGGGCCTGGCTCGAGCGATCGGGCCTCAAAGGCGTCCGGTTGCTTGAAGCAGAAGGCGCGCATCCGGCCATATTCGGCCAGACACCGGGACCCGCCGGATCTCCCACGGTCCTGCTCTACGCGCATCACGATGTCCAGCCGCCGGGGATGGCAGATCTGTGGGCCTCTCCCCCCTTCGAGGCGACCGAACGCGACGGCCGGCTATTCGGCCGCGGCACCGCGGATGACAAGGCCGGAATTGCGGCGCATGCCGCCGTGCTGCAGGCCTGGGACGGCGCGCCGCCGGTAACCGTCTCGGTGTTCCTCGAGGGCGAGGAAGAAATAGCGTCTCCGCACCTGGGTGCCTTCCTGGAAAAATACGGGCACCTGCTGCGGGCCGACGTCATGGTGCTGGCCGACTGCTCCAACTGGGCGATCGGCAGGCCGGCCCTGACGATGTCGCTGCGGGGCATTCTCGACTTCGTGGTCGAAGTCCGCACGCTGGACCACGCCGTGCACAGCGGCATGTACGGCGGCCCGGTGCCCGACGCCGTGACGGCGCTGTCCCGGCTGATCGCGTCGCTGCACGACGATCAGGGCAACGTGGCCGTCAGCGGACTGCAGTCCGGACCGCCGTACGACATCGACGTCGACGAGGCCGATATCCGCCGGTTCGCCGGCGTGCGGCCCACGGTTTCCCTGCTGGGCACCGGCACCCTGGCCCACCGGCTGTGGGGCCGCCCGGCGGTGGCCGTCCTCGGCGTTGACGCCCCGCCCATCACCGAGGCCGTCAGCAAGCTGGTCCCAGTGGCGCGGGCCAAGATCAGCGTCCGGCTCGCGCCGGGCGACGAGATCGCCAAGGCCAGGGCGGCCATCCAGGAACATTTCCTGTGCCCAGCCCGGGCTCCCTGGGGCGCCGAGGTGACCGTCACGTTCGGCAAGGAGGGCGCCCCGCACCTCATCGACCCGTCCGGCGGGGCGTTCGACGCGTTCCGCCAGGCGTGCGAGCACACCTGGCGATGCCCTCCCGTGGAGGCGGGCAGCGGCGGCTCGCTGCCCCTGGTGGCGGCGCTGGCCGAGGCCTTCCCGCGGGCGGAATTGCTGCTCACCGGGGTGGCGGACCCGCAAAGCCGACCGCATGCAGAAAACGAAAGCGTGCACCTGGCCGAACTGGAGAACTGCTGCGCCAGCGAGGCGATCCTGCTGGGTAGGCTGAGCCTTGAGGCCCAGACCTGAGATTGGTCCGCAGCTC
>Ga0335078_10012227_pt1 | contig 12737 bp, 8 predicted proteins | sample Lox_Sample_32_FD_206711 | JGI IMG/M metagenome (GOLD analysis project Ga0335078, IMG submission 206711) | Soil microbial communities from Loxahatchee National Wildlife Refuge, Florida, United States - Lox_Sample_3.2 | ecosystem: Environmental > Terrestrial > Soil > Wetlands | place: USA: Florida... | reverse complement strand
CCGCGCCGGCGCGGGTATTGAAGCCGATACGGCCGGCGACTTCGGCGTGCGAAGGATCGGACAGGCGGCCGCCATCGGGGAGCAGCACCACGGGAAACTGGCGGTCATCGGGCGCCAGTTGATCCAACGCGCGGCGCACTTCCGGATCGCGATCGGCCGCCTCCGCATCCAGCCAGTGGTAAGGCACCTGATTGCGCGCCAGAAACTCGCGCAGCTCGTAGGAGCGGCGCGACCAACGCGTGCCGAGCACGCGCAGCCCCTCGAAAGGCGGCCTGTAGGACGCCTGCCAATCCTCGAGCAGATCCTGCAGAACCGGATAGAGGTTCTGTTCGGGAGGATCCCAGGGCTTGAGCAGGTAATGATGCAGCTTGATTTCGTTGATGGCGCGAATGGCCGCCTCGGTGTCCGAGTAGGCAGTGAGCAGCACGCGCCGGGCGTCGGGGAAGGAAGGGATGGCGCGCGCTAGAAACTCGATGCCGTTCATCTCCGGCATGCGGTAATCGACCAGGAACAGGGCCAGCGGCTCGCCACGCTGCTGCAGCCGTTCGAGCAGGCCTAGCGCGGCCTGGCCGGAGTTGGCAGAGAGCACGCGATAGTTGGCGGCGTACTGGCTGCGCAGGTCGCGCTCGACGGCCTTCAGAACTTCGGCATCGTCGTCAATGGTCAATAGGACCGGTTTTGCCATGGGCAGACCAAGCTGACGTTTTGGATGCGCGCGAGGCATCCCAGGTCGCAGCGGGATACAATGAGCTTGATGCCCGAAGTAACCGGAGTCGTGGAAACGTGCTTGTATGTGGACGATCTGGAGCGCAGCAATCGCTTCTACGAAGACATTTGCGAATTCAAGAAGCTGATCGGCGACGAACGTTTTACCGCACTGAGCGTGTCGGACCGCAACGTCCTGCTGCTGTTCCGCAAGGGGGCCACACTGGAATCCATCCCCACGCCCGGCGGGGTGATTCCGCCGCACGATGGGTCGGGACACACGCACGTGGCGTTTGCGATCCCGGCGGCCGCGGAAGCGGACTGGCAGCGGCGGTTAGAGGAGCACGGCATCGAGATTGAGAGCGCGGTGGACTGGCCGCGCGGCGGGCGCAGCCTGTATTTCCGCGATCCCGACCAGCATTTGCTGGAGCTGATCACGCCGGGGTGCTGGTCGATCTATTGAAAAGCGCGCCTTAGCGCACCGGGAACGTCACCGAGCCTACCTCATTCGTGCCGCGATCCATCACCATCACTCGCACCCGGCGCACCGCGTCACCGAGCGGGTGATCGAGTGAAAGGGGAACGCCTTCGATCATCATGGCGGCCTGCCGCTCCTGGGACAGGTCCAGGTTGAAGTTCGTCACACTCGGCTCGCCGATGGGGCGAAGCAAAAGGCCGGCGCCGGCCTCGGAGGCGCCCAGATCGGAAAGCACCAGAGTCAGCGCCGCCGCCAGCTTGCCATCCTGTTCGCGCAGCAGCAGGTCCGCGGCGTCGATACGGACCTCCAGGTGCACGCCTTTCGCGGAGGGTGACACCTTCACGCGCAACCCGATGGCGGCGCTGTCGGAAGGCCTCTGGGAAGACGCCTGCAGGATCTCGGTCTGCCGCGCGCCTGCGGTACGCGCATCGGGCAGCGCGTAGTAGCGTTCCTGAACCTGCATTTTGACTCCCTTGCGCTCAACGGTAACGCGAATTCTGTGGAACTTGTTATCCCAATTCCCGGCCGATGGCGCATAGGCAATCTCGTAGGCGTTGGCGGCGTTACGGGCGATCTGCCGCAAGGTCTCGCCAATACCCTGACTAAAGTAGGCACGGCCTCCGGTCAGCAGTGCCATCTGCTCCAGGTCATAGCTGGTGGTCGGCTGCGGCACGCCGCTGTAGTAGTCCGGATTCACCGCAGTGCCGTCGTGGCCGAACGTCACCGCCATGTGCGCGACATAAAGCCCGCATGCCACCCAGTCGCCGTCGCAGGGGAGCGAATTCGTAATTGTCGGCATCATATTCGTGATCCAGACGAGATGCCGCCGGCCAGGCAAGGTAGCCAGTTGGTTCGACACTACTTCGAGCTGATGGTAGGTTCTCTTGGCGCGATCCTCGCGGTCCAGACCGGCCGGCCGGGTGACGTTGGCTTTCTCCATGGCTTGGTTCAAGTCTTTGTCGAACGTTGCCGGCCAAGCGGCGCTGGCGCCGGCCTGCGACTCGATGGGGCGAATGGGAACCAGTTCTCCATCGAGACCGAGCATGTAGAAGTACACCGGCTGGGCCGATTCGAGTTGCGGGATGGATTTGGCCAGGCTGTGCCATGTGTCCAGCCGGTTAGCGTCGCCCTCATTTAGCAGGTCGAAGAGGATGGCTACGGCATGCGGTATGAGGCCGCCGGGGCGGTTGGTGTACTCGTGGGGACCTAACTCCGCAGAAGCCTTCGTCAGAGGGCGCCGGAAGAGGAATATGGTCTGGAATTTGCCTTGATCCGCGACCTTGAAATCGCCGGCGGTCAGATCCGTCACCGGCTGCCCCTTGAGGTCCAGAACGAGCGGGTGCAAATGGACGAGAAGCGGCGGCGCGGAAGTTTGCGCCCAAAGCCCGGCGGCAGCCAGAGCAAGCGCTGGGCCGGGCGAGCGAAGTCGGGTACGCCTCATTTCGGCAGGCCAAACGCCACTATATTACCTCCAGCGGCCACCGCTACATACTGATCTCCTTTGGCGGTGTAGGTCATGGGCGAGGCTTTCCATTCCGTATTGAGGTGCATGTGCCAGAGCGGCGCGCCAGTGGCGGAATCCACCGCCGCGAATGCGCCCGAGTCGTCGCAATAGAACAGCAGTCCGGACGCCGTCGCCAGCACGCCACCCCAGCTTTCGGCTTCGCCAGATTGGGGGATTTCCCAGGCGATCTTTCCGGTCTGGAGATCGAGCGCGCGCAGGTATTGACGGGGCCGCTCGCCGGGGACGTCGCGCGCGCCGCCGCCGTAGTACGACTCGCCCGCCTTCCACACCGCCGAGGATTTGGAGAAGATGCTGCACTTCTCCAGCGCCATCAGATAGAACAGGCCCTGGCTCGGATCGAAGGCGGTGGACATCCAGTTGGTGGCGCCATCCATGGACGGGCAGGCTTGCGCGCCGGCGGGCGTCGGCTCGGGTGCGGGCGACGTCACCGCGTGGACGAAGGGCGACTTGCTCAGGAACTCGCCGGTGGTGCGATCGAGCACGTAGAAGAATCCGTTGCGATTGGCCTGGAGCAGCAGCTTGCGTTCGCGGCCGCCGTAGGATGCATCTATTAGCATGGGCGTTTCGGTGGCGTCCCAATCGTGCAGATCGTGGGGCGTGAATTGATAGTGCCACTTCAATGCGCCGGTTTGCGGATCGAGCGCCAGGACGGAATCGGAATACAGGTTATCGCCGCGGCGCTCGTCGCCGTTGAAATCGGGGCACGGATTGCCGGTGGGCCAGAAGACGGTGCCGGTTTCGAAATCGTACGTGCCGGTGAGCCAGGCGGAAGCGCATCCATGGTCGATGGCGCGCCCCACCCAGGTCGCGGCGGCCGGGTCGCCGGGCGAAGGCACTGTCCAGAAGCGCCAGGCGCGCTGGCCGGTGGCGGCGCTGTAGGCCGCTACGAATCCGCGGATGCCTTCATCGCCGCCGGAAGTCCCGGAAATCACCAGGTCTTTGACCACCAAGGGCGCGGAGGTTGCGCCATAGTTTTCGTTGGAGTCAGCCATCCGGGTGTCCCACAGGAGCGCGCCCGTGAGGCGATGGAGCGCGAGCAGATGGGCGTTGTCGGTGACCAAGAAGACGCGATCGCCCAGTACCGCTACGCCGCGGTTGATGCCGCCGGCCGCATCGCCGGAAAGGCCCTGGCTGCGGGGTCGCTCGAAGCGCCAGATCTGGCGGCCGGTGGCGGCGTCGATCGCCCAGGCGGCATTCACGTTGGTGACGTACATGACGCCGTCCACGACCACCGGGGTGACTTCCAGGTGGCGCGCGTTGGGGATGGGGAAGATCCAGCGGGGCGCGAGTTTGCCCACATTGCGCGGCGTAATCTGCTGGAGCGAGCTGTAGCGGTTGCCGCTCAATTGGCCGTGATAAGTGGGCCAGTCGCCAGGTTGCGGGTGGACAATGCGGTCCCAGCCGATGGCGCCGGGGAGTTCGGTTGCGGCTCGCGCCGGCGGCACGGTGCGCGGATACGCCAGGTACGCCAGCAGGTTCTGGAGATCGGTTGGGGCGGGTTTCAGCGCGGGCATATACGGCGCCGTCTCGCGGTCGATTGCGGCCACTTCGTCGCGGCGGAGCAGATACAACCGGCCATCGAAGCCCTGCACCTGGAGATCGTAGAGGCTCTCGTTGCGTAGAAAACCCCATATGGTCGCGCCCGAACGCAGCCGCACGGTGGCCACTTGATACCCAGGCTGGCGGCGCGCCGCGGGGTTCAGGATGGATTGTTCCATCTCGGCGAGGGTCAGCGCAGATCCGGCATCGGTGAGATCGGGACCGGTCAAACCGCCGCAGCCGGCGATCATGTGGCATCGCGAACAACCGCCAACGCCAAAGAAGAACGCCTGGCCGGCAGCGGGGTCGCCCGGCGGCATGCTTTCGCGGGCAGGTGTCACGCGCGAACGGACGAAGGCTACCAACTCGGACAACTCCGGTTCCGGCAAACTGAAGGCCGGCATACCGGCGTCGGGAATGCCGTCGTGGATGAGCCTGCGCACGGCGTCGTTGGAACGCAGCCGCGCGCGGTCCACCGCGCCGATGGCGGGGGCGCGCTCGCCGCCCATGCCGTCCGCGCCGTGGCAGCCGCCGCAACGGGCTTCGAACTGCCGCCGTCCGGCTGCGAGCGCTTCCGGTCCGCCGCCCAGCGCGGCGCCAGGAGCGGCGAGGAGCATCAGGACGGCGGCGGCCCGCATCAAGCAGGATGAACCCAGGGTGCGCGGTAGGGCCGCGCCAGCAGCCGGTTGGCGGCCTCGTCACCCACTATTCGGCCAGCCTGCGGGTCCCAGGCCAGGGTGCGGCCGAGCTTCATAGACATGTTGGCGAGGATGCAACTGGCGGTCGAGATGTGGCCTTCTTCGATATCGGCCACGGGCTTGGACCGGGCGTCGATGGCGGCCAGGAAGTCCAGCATGTGATGCCGGATGGCAGGCGCCACGTGCCGTTCCAGGTCCGGCTCGGTTTTGTCGACCGGGTATTCCTCGAGCTCGTAGGTGACGTCGCGATGCACCGCGCCCGTGCCTCCCTCGGGAATAAAATCATAACTGAACACGCTGACCTTCAGCGTTCCCTTATCGCCATAAAAGGTCGAGCTCCAGGCATATTTGGGATCGGGATCCGGCGCGGCGCCCCAGGTGCGATGCTGCCAAACGACCTTCACATCGTCGTAGTCAAAGGTGGCGGTCTGGGTGTCGGAGATGTTGGCCTTGGATTTCCTGTCGATCAGGATGCCGCCCTCCGAAGAGACGCGCCGGGGCCAACCGAGGCCCAGCATCCAGCGCACCATGTCGAACATATGCACGCACATATCGCCCACGATCCCGTTGCCGTATTCCATGAACGCGCGCCAGCCGCGCGGGTGGACCAGCCGGTTGTAAGGACGCAGCGGGGCGGGACCGGTCCACATCTCGTAATCGAGATAGGGCGGCGGAGCGGTGTCTGGCGGATTCTCGGTGGCGCGCATGTGATAGTAGCAGCACATCTCGACCAGGCCGATCTTGCCCAGCTTGCCCTCCCGGATGAAGCGGTCGCGCGCCTCGATGATGTGCGGCGTGCTGCGGCGCTGGGTGCCAACCTGCACCACGCGCTGATGCTTGCGGGCGGCGGCCAGCATGGCCTGGCCTTCGCGAATGTCGACGCTGATGGGCTTTTGCACGTAGACGTCGGCGCCGGCTTCGAGGGCCGCGATCATGGCCAGGGCGTGCCAGTGATCGGGCGTGGCGATGAGGACGATATCGAGGTCTTTCTGGCCGAGCATTTCGCGATAGTCGGTGAAGGTGCGCGGCCGGGCGCCGGATGCCTGGCGGGTGGCGGTGAGATCGGCGGCGTGGGCCAGCATCTGCGTGTCCACGTCGCAGAGCGAGACCACCTCCACCGGCGCCACCTGAATCAGCCGGAACAGATCGGTCTTGCCGTACCAACCGGGGCCGATCACTCCTACGCGCCTGGGCTTGCCGCTGGCGGTGGCGGCGGCGGACCAAGCTAATCCCGCGGCGCTGGCATAGAGGAATTGACGGCGATTCATAAGGTGAGTATACGACGCGGCAGGGCTGGGTGGCGGGTCATGGGTGATGGGTTGTGGGTGGCGGGATTGGTCAGAATTGGGCGGAATTGTGCATGGGTCGTGGGTATGGCAAAATATGCCAAGCGCAGCCATTTCGCAAAAACAGTTATGTAAATATAGTTCTTAGTTATAGTTATTGACATTATTTGAAGTTTCACTTAGGATGGCTGGAACGGTGTGATGCGGTGTTTAGTCCGGAGGAACGGGATCGGTTGCGGTCCGAGCTGCTGGAACGCGCGGCGCGAGACGGGCGCATCAGCGGCGCGGCGATTACGGGCTCGGCGGCGGCCGGACGCGAAGACCGGTGGTCGGACATCGATCTGGCGTTTGGCGTCAGCGATGCCGGCGAGATGCAGAACATACTGGCCGACTGGACGGCGCACCTGCACCAGCAGCATCTCGCCTTGGATCACCTCGACATGATCTCCGGCGCGTGGACTTACCGCGTATTTCTGCTCCCCAGCACATTGCAGATCGATCTGGCCTTTGTGCCCGCCACTGAGTTTCGAGCTCTGGCGCCAACATTCCGCCTGATATTCGGAAAGGCGAGTGAGCCCCGGCCGATTCCGCCACCACCGCCGCGGGATATCATTAGCATGGCTTGGCTGTACGCGCTGCATGCGCGGAGTTCGATCACCAGAGGAAAGCTATGGCAGGCGGAGTACATGATCAGCGGCATCCGCGACAACGCCCTGGCGCTGGCCTCGACTCGCCACGGCCTTCCCGCCGTCCATGGCCGGGGCATGGACCTGCTGCCGCGCGCGGTCGCGGCGCAATTTGAAGCCGCGCTGGTCCGGCAACTGGACGCCGCCGAACTTTCGCGGGCTTTCCGGGCGGCGATACAGGGACTGCTGAGCGAGATGCGAAGCATAGATCCGGAGCTTGCGGAAAGGTTGCAAGGAGCGCTGATAGAGCTCAGCGCCCCGGGTTAGCGGGGATTTTCCTGATAAAGGCCGATCAGGTTGCCGGCGGGGTCGCGAAAGGTGGCGATCCAGGATGTGCTGCCGGGCTGGTCGTGGCGGGGCGCTTCGACGATTTCGCCGCCGTGGGCCGCGGCGAGAGCCAGGGTGGCATCCATATCGTCGACCCAGATGTACGGCAGCAGTCCCGGCTCGCGGGATGGGGCGCAGCCGGCGACCCATGCGCCGCTAACGTGGCCGGTGGCATCGTCGAAGCTGGGGTGAGCGGCGTCGCGGTGGCGGATATTCCAGCCGAATACCCGCTCGTAGAAGGCCGCGGACTCGTGGACGTCGACCGAGGGAATCTGCAGGTAACAGAGGCGCGGGCGAGCGAGAAGGGTCAGCGGGTGCTGGATTTGGGACGCGATGCCACCCCATGCCACGGGCTGGACATCGGCTACGGACTCGGTGAAGGCCCAGCGGTGGCCTTCCAGGTCTTCGGCAGAGTATTGCCTTTCGCCGAACGGCTTGGTGTCGGGCGGACTCAGGATGCGCGCGCCGAATTGCCGGGCGCGCTGGCAGTGCGCGTCGATGTTCCGGACGCGCACCATCACGGTTTCGATGAATTCGTGCGGGCGCGCGGCACGCTGACCGGTGAGGATAACGGAACCTTCACCGATGGCTAGTTGGGCGTGGTGGATCGTGCCATCGGGTTCGGGGGGCGTGCGCAGGCGTTCGGTGAAGCCGAAGGCTTCGCATAGCCAGGCGATGGCCTTGGCGACATCCCGGTAGATCAGGCAGGGGACAATCGGGCCTGGTGGGGCGGAACGGTTTTCGAGCATTTTGAGTGCCTCTTAGGATGCATTGTACTGGAAATGCGGAGGAGTTGCCTGTAACGTTTGGCGGGCTTTGAAGCATCGTATACTTAACAACATATGAAACAGGATTACCCGTCTGCCCTCGACCCGGCGGCGCCCCCCGACACAGTGACCAAGCACACCCCATCCCTTCCCAAGCAGGAGGCTGCGAAGCCACGGCATTCCGGCCGCGGGTGGGTCTGGGTCCTGTTGCTGGCCCTGCTGGCGGCGGGCGGGTATTATTTCTGGTCGAAGAAAAACCCCGCTCCCGCAGGCGGCGCCGGGGGAGCTGGCGCGGCCGCGCAGCGGAAAGGATTCGGCGCGATCCCGGTGGTTGCAGCCAAAGCACGGCGCGGAAACATCCCGGTGTACTTCACCGGCCTGGGCGCGGTAACGCCGATCTACACGGTGGAAGTGAAGAGCCGCGTAGACGGCGAATTGATGCTGATTCATTTCAAGGAAGGGGAGATCGTTCACAAAGGCGACGCGCTGCTGGAAATCGACCCCCGCCCCTACCAGGTGCAATTGACGCAGGCCGAAGGACAATTGGCACGCGACCAGGCGATTCTCGAAAACGCGCGCGTGGACCTGGTGCGCTACAAAACGCTGCTGGCGCAGAACGCGGTCCCCGAACAACAGGTCGTGACGCAGCAGTCCCTGGTAGAGCAGGAAGTTGGAATCGTGAAAACGGACCAGGGGGCGATCGACAGCGCGAAGCTGAACCTCATATACAGCCATATCTTGTCGCCGATCACGGGCCGCATCGGCCTGCGCCTGGTGGATCCGGGAAACATCGTACACGCCGCCGACACCAACGCGCTGCTGGTGATCACGCAAATCGACCCGATCAGCGTGATCTTCACGCTGGCCGAGGACCAGCTTCCGGTGGTGACCCAGAAGTTCTGGGCGGGGCAGCGGCTGATGGTGGACGCGTTCGACCGCTCGTCGAACACCAAGCTCGCCACGGGCGTGCTGGCCACGCTGGACAACCAGATCGACCAGACCACCGGGACCTTGAAGCTCAGGGCCAACTTCGACAACAAAAACAACAAGCTGTTTCCCAACCAATTCGTGAACGTGCGACTGCTGGTGCAACTGAAGCAGAACGTCACGCTGATCCCCACCGCGACAGTGCAGCGGAATACCCAAACGACTTACGCGTTTGTGGTGCAGCCGAACAACAAGGTGACGGTGCGTCCCATCACCATCGGCACGACCGAGGGAGACGAATCCGAGGTCACCTCCGGTCTTGCGCCGGGCGATGTGGTGGTGATGACGGGAGTCGATAAGCTGCAGGAAGGCACGCAGGTGAGCCCGCATTTTGCCGGCGACACAGGGCACGCGGCGGGCAGCGGCGCTGCTCCAGCCGGCGGCCAGTCCCCAAATCAATCCGCAGGCCATAATCCAAGCAAGGGAAGGTAGATGAGCCCCTCCCGGACATTCATTCTCCGCCCCATCGCCACGTCTCTGCTCATGGTGGCGATCATCCTGACCGGCCTGGTGGCGTATAAGCAGTTACCGATCTCCGCGCTGCCGGAGGTGGATTATCCGACCATCCAGGTGATCACGTTTTATCCAGGCGCGAATCCGGATGTAATGGCATCCTCCGTGACCGCGCCGCTGGAGCGGCAATTCGGCCAGGTTCCCGGTTTGCAGCAGATGACCTCGACCAGCTCGGACGGCTCTTCAGTGATCACGCTGCAATTCAGTCTCAGCCTGAACATCGACGTGGCGGAGCAGGAAGTGCAGCAGTCCATCAATGCCGCGGGAACGTACCTGCCGGCGGACCTGCCGAACCCGCCGATTTACAGCAAGAGCAATCCGGCGGACGCTCCCATTCTGACGCTGGCGCTGAGCTCGGCCGATATGCCTCTGCCGCAGGTAGAAGACCTGGCCGACACGCGCCTGGCGCCCAAAATCTCGCAACTGCCGGGCGTGGGCCTGGTGAGCATCAGCGGAGGCCAAAAGCCGGCGGTGAGGATTCGCGCCAATCCCACGGCGCTGGCTTCCTACGGCCTGAACCTGGAAGACGTCCGCAGCGCGCTGGTGGCGGCGAACGTAAACCAGGCCAAGGGCAACTTCGACGGCGCGCACCAGGCGTACCAAATCGGGGCCAACGATCAACTGCTTTCCAGCGCCGACTATAAGCCGGTGATCATCGCGTACCGGAACGGGGCGCCGGTGAAGCTGACGGATGTGGCCACGGTTACCGACGATACGGAGAATGTAAGGCAGGCGGCGTGGATGAACGAAGTGCCGGCGGTGATCGTCAACATTCAACGGCAGCCGGGCGCGAACATCATTTCGGTGGTGGATCGCATCAAGCTGCTGCTGCCGCAGTTGACCGCGACGCTGCCGAAATCGGTGGACGTCAGAATCCTCATCGACCGAACCAACACCATTCGGGCGTCGGTGAAGGATGTGCAGTTCGAGCTGGGGTTGACCGTGGTGCTGGTGGTGCTGGTGATGTTCTTGTTCCTGCGCAACGTGGCGGCCACCATCATTCCCAGCATTGCGGTGCCTCTCTCGCTGATCGGCACGCTGGGCGTGATGTACCTGCTGGGATACAGCCTGAACAACCTGACCTTGATGGCGCTGACCATCGCGACCGGGTTTGTGGTGGACGACGCCATCGTGATGATCGAGAACATCGCGCGGTATATCGAGGAAGGCGAGGCGCCGCTGAAGGCGGCTTTGCGCGGCGCCGAGCAGATCGGGTTCACCATCATCTCGCTGACCATCTCGCTGATCGCGGTGCTGATCCCGCTGTTGTTCATGGGGGATATCGTAGGGCGGCTGTTCCGGGAGTTCGCGGTGACGCTGAGCGTGACCATTCTGGTTTCCGCAGTGGTCTCGCTGACGCTGACGCCCATGATGGCGTCCAAGCTGCTGAAGCACACGCCGGAAGCCAGCCAGGGGCGATTGTTCCGCGCATCCGAGCACGCCTTTAACTGGATCATCGCGTTCTACGGCAAGACCCTGCAGTTCGTCCTGCGTTTCCAAACCATCACGCTGCTGGTGGCGGTGGCGACGCTGGTAGTGACCATCATTCTGTTCTGGCAGATTCCGAAGGGCTTCTTTCCCATCCAGGACACGGGCGTGATTCAGGGCGTATCGGAAGCTTCCCAGACGGTGTCGTTTCCGGAGATGTCGCAGGAGCAGCAAGCGCTGGCAAAGATCATCATGAAGGACCCGGCGGTGGACACCCTGTCCTCGTTTATCGGAATCGACGGCACCAACACCACCTTGAACAGCGGGCGTATTCAGATCAACCTGAAACCGCTCGACGAGCGCAAGATCAGCGCCAGCGACGTGATCCGCCGCCTGCAGCCGGAACTGGCGGCGGTGCCGGGGATCACCCTGTTCATGCAACCGGTGCAGGACCTGTCGGTGGAAGACCGGGTCAGCCGCACGCAATTCCAGTACACGCTGGAGGACGCCAGCGCCGAAGAATTGAACGAGTTCGCACCCAAGATGCTGGACAAGCTGAAGGAGTTGCCGGAATTGCGCGACGTGGCCAGCGATCAACAGGTGGGCGGCCTGCGGGCCAAGGTGGTGTTCGACCGGCAGACGGCTTACCGGTTGGGCATCACGCCTTCGGAGATCGACCAGACGCTGTACGACGCGTTCGGGCAGCGGCAAGTCTCGACCATCTTCACCCAATTGAACCAATACCACGTGGTGCTGGAGGTGGCTCCCGAGTACAACAAGAATCCGCTGGACCTGCGCGACCTGTACATCCGGACCGGAATGGGGGCAACCATGGGAGGCGCCGGCGTAGTCTCCGGGAGTTCCACGGCCGCCCAGACGTTTGGTCCGCAGAGCGGATCGGGGGCGGCGGTGGCGAGCGCCTCCACGGCGGTGACGGCGAACAATCCCACCATCGCTTCGAGCACCGTATTCGGCAGCGGGACTCAATCGGCCTCGGCGTTCCCGAACGGAGGGCAGGTGCCGCTCAGCGCCTTCACGCACATCGAGACGTCCAGCGCGCCGATCACGGTAAGCCACCAGGGCCAATTTCCGGTGGTCACGCTCTCCTTCAACCTGGCGCCGGACACCTCGCTGGGCGATGCGGTGAACGCGGTGAACAGAGTGAAGAGCGAGATCGGCATGCCTGCCAGCGTGCAGGCGGCCTTTCAGGGCACGGCGGAAGCCTTTCAGGCATCGCTGGCAAACGAGCCCATCTTAATCCTGGCGGCGCTGGTGACGGTATACATCGTGCTGGGCGTGTTGTACGAGAGCTACATTCATCCGATCACGATTCTTTCGACGCTGCCCTCGGCGGGCGTGGGCGCTTTGCTTTCGCTATCGCTGTTCCGGGAGGATTTCAGCGTGATCTCGCTGATCGGCATCATCCTGCTCATCGGCATCGTGAAGAAGAACGGAATCATGATGATCGATTTCGCCCTGGACGCCGAGCGCAAGGAAGGCATGCAGCCGGTGGATGCGATTTACCAGGCGTGCCTGCTGCGCTTCCGCCCCATCATGATGACCACCATGGCGGCGTTGCTGGGCGCTGTGCCGCTGGCGTTTGGCGGCGGCGTGGGCGCGGAATTGCGGCGCCCGCTGGGCATCACCATGATCGGCGGGTTGATTTTCAGCCAGGCGCTGACGCTGTATACCACGCCGGTCATTTACTTGTATTTCGACCGGCTGGCGCGGCGGTTCGCGGGCGGCGAAGCGCGCGAGCACCAGCCTGCGATGGGCGCGGAGCCGCTTCCGGGGTAGG
>Ga0335078_10012226_pt1 | contig 12737 bp, 8 predicted proteins | sample Lox_Sample_32_FD_206711 | JGI IMG/M metagenome (GOLD analysis project Ga0335078, IMG submission 206711) | Soil microbial communities from Loxahatchee National Wildlife Refuge, Florida, United States - Lox_Sample_3.2 | ecosystem: Environmental > Terrestrial > Soil > Wetlands | place: USA: Florida... | reverse complement strand
CGTCCACGAGCGTCGACCGCCGCGCGAGCATCCGCCGCAATTGTCTCCGCGGCCGCTCGCGCCACCGCATTCGCATCCTTCAATACTTGGAACTTCATGGGTCCCTCTCCATTCGTTGCCACAGCTAAACACAGGCACTGGTCTCGAAGATTGTTCAACAACGGCTTGATACACACGCCTCGTTCAAGCCGACTGTGCGGAAACGCGGAATTCTTCTGGATCCGCGGCGATCGGGTTCTGCCAACCGCCTGGCGGTGTCACATTTTTTTCGGCCTCGGTCGGACCCCACGTCCCTTGATCGTATTCGTAGATCGGCGTATCGGCTTTTAGAACCTGATCGACGATTCTCCAGGCCTCTTCCACGTAATCTTCCCGCGCAAAGAGCGTCGAGTCGCCCGCCATCGCGTCGCCCAAAAGGCGTTCGTACGCATCGACGTCCTCCGGACGCGGATGCCGGCTGGCCATGATTTCCACCGTCTCCCCTTTCATTTCCTCGCCTCCGCCCATCACGGTGGCGCCCAGCGCGATGGTCATCTCGGGGCTGATGCGGAATCGCAGATGGTTCTGGGCAAGTTTCGAGTCCGAAACGGAGGCGGGAGGCTTTCGGAACTTGCCCATGGCTTCCGTACTGGTTACCGGCAAATTTTTTCCCGCACGGATATAAAAGGGCACGCCTTTCCAGCGCCACGAATCGATCTCCAGCCGCAGCGCGGCAAAGGTCTCCATTTTGGAATTCGGAGCGACTCCCTTTTCCTGGCGGTAACCGCGGAATTGCCCCCGGACGATATCTTTCACTTCGATCGATGGAATTGCCCTCAGGACCTTCACCCTCTCATCGCGGATATTTTCGCTGTCCACGCGGACCGGAGGCTCCATCGCCAGGTTGCAAAGGATTTGGAAAAGATGGTTTTGGATCACGTCGCGTATGGCTCCGGTTTGGTCGTAAAAAGCGCCGCGCCCTTGCACCCCGAAATTTTCCGCCATGGTGAGCTGCACGCTCTCGACGTAATTTCGATTCCAGAACGGCTCCATGAACGCGTTGGCAAAGCGGAACATCCGCACATTGTTCACAGGCCGCTTGCCGAGGTAATGGTCGATGCGGAAAATAGAGGACTCCGGGAAGGCTCCATGTAGGATCCGGTTCAGTTCCTGCGCCGAGGCAAGGTCGTGACCGAATGGCTTCTCTACAATGACGCGAGCGCCCTGCGCGGAACCCGACTTCGCGAGCTGTTCCACGACCGTCTCGAACAGCGCGGGCGGGATGGCCAGATAATGCGCGGGATGTTGCGCGTTCTTGAGTTCCTTGCGGATCGCTTGGAACGTGGCCAGGTCATTGTAGTCGCCGTCCACATAACCCAGCAGTCCTTTCAACTTTTCCGCCGCCACGGGATCGGCTCCGCCGCCGTTTTTTTCCAAGCTGTCATGCGCCCGGGCGCGAAACTGTTCCAGATTCCATCCGGCTTTGGCCACGCCGATCACCGGAACATCGAGGTGGCCGCGTTTGATCATCGCCTGCAGCGCCGGGAAGATTTTTTTGTATGCCAAATCCCCCGTGGCGCCGAAGAAAACCAATGCGTCGGAATGAGGCTCGCTCATGGCCAATCTCCCTTCGCGCGGCGTTATTTGCCTGCCGCTTTCTCCAAATGTCCTCCGAAGCCGAAGCGCATCGCCGAGAGAACCCGGTTCTGATAATCGGCCTCGCCTCGCGAAGAGAATCGCGAGTAAAGCGCGGCGGAAAGAACGGGCACGGGCACAGCTTCGTCGATGGCCGCTTTGATCGTCCACCTGCCTTCGCCCGAATCCGAAACACGCCCGGCGAATTGGGTGAGCGCGGGATCTTTCACCAGGCTGGACGCGGTGAGGTCCAGCAGCCAGGACGCGATCACGCTGCCGCGGCGCCACACTTCCGTGATGTCGCGCAGATCGAGGTCGTACTGATAGTGTTCGGGATCGCGCAAGGGAGTCGTCTCGGCGTCGACCTCGCCTTGCTTTTTGCCGACGTTCGCGGCGCGCAAGACGCCGAGTCCCTCCGCGTACGCAGCCATGAGGCCATACTCAATGCCGTTGTGAACCATTTTCACGAAATGCCCGGCGCCGTTTGGGCCGCAGTGCAAATAGCCTTGCTCGGCGGTGCCATCCAATTTTTCGCGGCCCGGAGTGCGCGGCGCGTCGCCCGCGCCCGGCGCGAGCGTGGCGAAAATCGGATCGAGATGCTGCACCACGCCCTTCTCGCCGCCAATCATCATGCAGTAGCCCCGCTCGAGGCCCCACACGCCGCCGCTCGTTCCCACGTCCACGTAGTGGATGCGCTTCGCGGAAAGATCCTTGGCGCGCCGGATATCGTCGATGTAATAGGAATTGCCGCCGTCGATGAGAATGTCATCGGCTTCCAGGTGGGGCAGAATGCCGGCGATGGTTTCGTCCACGGCTGCCGCGGGGACCATGAGCCAGATCGCCCGCGGCTTCTCCAGCTTGGCCACGAAATCCTGGAGCGAGGTGCTTCCCGTGGCTTTCTCCTGCACGAGTTCGTTCACGGCTTTCGGGTACATGTCAAAGACGACTGCCCGGTGCCCGCCCCTGAGGACCCTGCGCACCATGTTTGCTCCCATCCTTCCAAGGCCAACCATTCCAAGTTGCATGAAATGCTCCTTCGTCGCTTTCGTCGTGGATTTGTTTAGGCGTGCGTCATACCCGCGTCTATTTGTGTTCCCGATAACGGCTGATCAGATTGTTCGTCGAGCTGTCATGCTGGAGAGCGGGCGCGGTCGGGCTTTCAAGTTCCGGAATGATGCGCTGCGCCAGCACTTTGCCAAGTTCCACTCCCCACTGATCGAACGAGTTAATCTGCCAGATCGTGCCTTGCGTGAAAACGATGTGCTCGTAGAGCGCCACCAACTTGCCGAGAACTCCCGGCGTCAACTTCTCCGTAAGGATCGTGTTGGATGGACGGTTGCCCTCGAACACCCGATGAGGTACGAGCCAATCCGGCGTGCCTTCGGCTTTCACTTGCTCGGGCGTTTTCCCAAATGCCAGCGCCTCGGTTTGCGCGAAGACGTTCGCGAGCAGCATGTCATGATGCCGGCCCAGCGGATTCAACGCTTTGCTAAATCCGATGAAGTCGCAAGGGATCAGCCTGGTTCCCTGATGGATTAATTGATAGAAGGAGTGTTGCCCGTTCGTTCCCGGCTCGCCCCAATAGATGGGACCCGTCGCATAGGTGACTTCCTCGCCATCGAGCGTGACATGCTTGCCGTTGCTCTCCATCGTCAACTGCTGCAAGTAAGCCGGAAACCTCTTCAAATACTGTTCGTAAGGCAGCACGGCGACCGTCTGCGCGCCGAAGAAATCGTTGTACCAGATCCCCAGCAGGCCCATGAGGACCGGCAAATTTTGATCGAACGGCGCGGTGCGGAAATGCTCGTCCATCTGATGGAAGCCGTCGAGCATGGCCCGGAAATTTTCCGGCCCGATGGCCAGCATGGTCGAAAGCCCGATGGCCGAGTCCATCGAGTAGCGCCCGCCAACCCAGTCCCAGAATCCAAACATGTTGGCGGTATCGATGCCGAACTTGGCGACTTCTCCGGCGTTCGTCGAAACGGCCACAAAATGTTTGGCGACCGATTTTTCTTCTCCACCAAGGCCCCGCAGAGACCAGTCGCGCGCGGTGTGCGCATTGGTCATGGTTTCCAGTGTGGTAAATGTTTTCGAGGAAATGATGAAAAGAGTTTCCGATGGGTCGAGATCTTGCACCGCCTCGGCGAAGTCCGTCCCATCCACATTGGAAACGAAGCGAAACGTCATCGACCGATCGCTGTAATGTTTGAGCGCCTCGTAGGCCATCACCGGACCCAGGTCGGATCCTCCAATGCCGATATTGATCACGTTGCGAATGCGTTTTCCCGTGTGCCCTTTCCAATCCCCGCTGCGAACGCGGTTTGAAAACGCCGCCATCTTGTCGAGCACGGCATGCACTTGCGGCACGACATTCTCGCCGTCCACCACGATGGAAGCGTCCTTCGGCGCGCGCAGCGCCACGTGCAGCACCGCGCGCTTCTCCGTGGTGTTGATCTTCTCGCCTCGAAACATCGCGGCCGTTCGCGCCCGCAGGCCCGATTCCTCGGCCAGGTCGAGAAGAAGCTTGACCGTTTCATCGGTGATGCGGTTCTTCGAGTAATCCAGGAAGAGACCGGCTCCCTCGGCCGTCAGCCGCACGCCGCGCTTGGGATCGTCCGCGAAAAGTTTTCGCAGGTGCAAGCCGCGAACAGTCTCGTAGTGCGCCTGCAATGCCTTCCACGCTCTCCGCTTCGTCAGCGGCTCAACAACGGGAGGTGTGTTCGGTTTCGCGCTCGTTGCCATGTTCGTGCTCCTTCCTTTTTCCGCTTAGCCGGCGGCGGCTTGCTTGAGTGCGGCGCTCTTGGACTTGATCACCGCCAGCAGGTCGTTCCAGGAACTGTCAAAAGATTTCGCGCCCTCCTCCTGAAGCTGGGCGGCCAGCGCCAGGACGTCGATACCGGCTTTGGCGAACTGCGCGAGGACTTCTTCGCAGTCGCCGCCGTCCGGCGACAAGGTCTTGCCCAATTCGCCGTGGTCGGCGAGGGCTTTTAATGTCGCTTCGGGCATTGTGTTCACCGTGAACGGCGAGGCCAGCGCTTTTACGTATAGGACGTCGGAAGCTTTGGGATCCTTCGTCCCCGTGCTGGCCCACAAGAGCCGCTGAGGCCGCGCGCCAAAATTAATCGCGCGCAGCCAGCGAGGAGAGGCCAGCAATTCCCGGTACGCCTTGAAGGTGCGCTCGGCGATGGCGATGCCCAGCTTGTCACGCAGCGAATCCGGCACTTTACCGGCCACGGCCACGTCCCAGCGGCTGATAAAAATCGACGCGACCGATCCGACAACCGGTTTCAGCCCGGCGTCAATGCGCCGCTCGATCCCACGCAGGAATGCCATGGCGGCCGCCACATATTGCTCGCGCGAGAAGAGAAGAGTGACGTTGATGGGAACTCCGGCAAAGATCGCCTCCTCAATCGCCGGCAGTCCTTCCTTGGTTCCCGGAATCTTGATGAAGAGGTTCGGCTGCCCCGCCCGCCCGTGCAGATCCTTAGCCGCAGCCAGCGTGCTCGTCGTATCGTAGGCCAGCAGCGGCGACACCTCGAGCGATACCCAGCCGTCCACACCGTCCGTCCGGTCGTAGACGGCGCGAAACTCGGCGGCCGCCCGCGTGATGTCCTCGAGCGCCAATTCAAAGAACAGCGCCTCGCCCGTTTTGCCCTTGCTCAGCTTCTCGCGAATCGCTGCATCATAAGCGCCGCTGTTCTTGATGGCGTGATCGAAAATTGTGGGGTTCGAGGTCAGCCCCGTCACCGATAGATCGGCAATATAGCGTTTCAGCGTGCCGCTGTTCAGCAAGTCCCGCGTAATATTATCGAGCCAGATGCTCTGGCCCAGATCGTGTAGCAATTGCGTCGCTTTCATCGTGCCTCCTTCGCGTCTTAGCCCTCGACTCGCACGGCCACGTCAGTTTTGGAAACCTTTTTGAGAGACTTCCCTGGGTTCGATGTTCGTAAAGCCCCCGGCCGGTTCGAGGCTTTTGTCAAGTCGCGCAGCCAGTCGAACAGCGGGCTGGATAGCATCTCTTCCGTGCAGCGCCAGCCCCAGTTGCCCGCGACGCGCCCCGGAACATTCATGCGAGCTTCTTTTCCGAGATTCAACAAATCCTGCAAGGGAGCCATCGAAACGGCAGCCATGGACGACCAAGCCAACTTCATGAACGCCGGGGCGGCATCGGAGATCTTGCCGCCGGGCGCTTTCAGGTAGTTCCAAATATTTTTCTGCAGATCCACCGGCAAATCCTCAAACCAGCCGCGCGTCGTGGGGTTGTCATGCGTTCCGGTGTAGACCACGGTGTTGCGATTGTAGTTCTCAGGGAGGTAAGGATTATCGGCCTTGCCGTCGAATGCGAATTGCAGGACGCGCATTCCCGGCAGTCCGAACTCGTCGCGAATCGCATACACGTCCGGTGTAATGGTCCCCAAATCCTCAGCGATAAACGGCAGCGTCCCCAATTCTTTCTGCACGGCATGAAGAAAATCGGCGCCGGGACCGGCGACCCACTTCCCTGTCTCCGCCGTGGGCGCCCCCGCCGGCACGTGCCACGCCGCCGCGAACCCGCGGAAATGATCCAGCCGGATCACATCGACCTGCGCCAGCAAGGCTCGATACCGCGAGATGCACCAGCCGTAGCCGGACTGCCGAAGCGCGTCCCAATCGTAAATGGGATTTCCCCAAAGCTGCCCCGTCGCGCTGAAATAATCGGGCGGCACGCCGGCGACGACGCGCGGCCGGCGCCGCTCGTCCAGTAGAAAAAATTCCGGATGAGCCCAGACATCGCTCGAATCGGGCGAAACAAAGAAAGGCAAATCCCCGATCAAGCTCACGCCCTTGCTGTGAGCGTAGGCATTGAGCCGTTCGGCATGGCGCGACAACAAGAACTGAGCGAAACAAACCTGATCGATGGGATCGGCCAGCTCGCGCCGCGCACGATCGAGCGCATCCGCGTTGCGCTGAGCGAGCTCCGCGGGCCAATCCAAATAAAATGCCCCCCCAAACTTCACCTTGAGCGCGCGAAACAGCGCGTAGTCTTCCAGCCAGTGCGCCTGATCCTTGCGAAATTGCTGGAAAGCCGGCAGCAAATCGGGGCGAGCGCCGGCGCGCTGGTTGCCCCACGCTTTCGCGAGCAGCCCGATTTTGAAAGGGATCACGGCGCTGTAATCGACGTTGTCTCGGGGGAACGGGCCGCCTTGCACATCGCTTGGGCGCAGCAGTTCATCCTCGATCAACCAGTCCGGGCTGACGAGCAACCCATTCGCGGCAAATGACGACAGGGATTGGTACGGCGAGTTGCCATAACCGGTGGGACCGAGCGGCAGCATCTGCCACCAACTTTGTCCGGCTTGCGCCAGGCGATCGATCCAGGCGACCGCCACGGGCCCCACGTCGCCGATGCCGTAAGCCGAGGGCAATGACGTTACGTGCAGCAGCAAACCGGAGCCGCGGTATCCCGGCGGAAACGGCGGCAGGGTGGCGCTACCAGCAATCATTTTTGCGCCTTCGAAACATTCAGGGCGTTGTTCACGATGGCCTCGGCCTCCGCCAAAATGGCGTTGAGGTGCGCGTTGTCTTTAAAACTTTCCGCATAAATCTTGTAGATGTTTTCCGTGCCCGAAGGCCGGGCCGCGAACCAGCCGCTCGTGGTGGCCACTTTCAATCCGCCGATCGGGGCATTGTTTCCTGGAGCGATAATTATCTTTGCGATAATCGTTTCTCCTGCAAGGGTCGAGGCCGTCACCGCTTCGGCGGACAACTCCTTCAGCCTGGCCTTTTGCTCGGGCGTTGCCGGCGCATCGATGCGCGTGTAATAGGACGTGCCGAATTCCGCGGTCAGTTCGCGATAGTGCTCGCCCGGATCCTTCCCCGTCCGTGCGGTGATCTCGGCGGCCAAGAGATCCATGATGAGCCCATCTTTGTCGGTCGCCCAAGCCGTGCCGTCGAGGCGCAGGTAGCTGGCCCCGGCGCTTTCCTCGCCGCCGAAGCAGCACGAGCCGTCAACCAAACCCGGCACGAACCACTTGAATCCCACGGGAACTTCGAGCAACCGGCGGCCCAGCTTTTGCACCACTTTGTCAATCATGCTGCTGCTCACCACCGTTTTCCCGACGGACACATTTCCCGCCCATTGCGGACGATGACCGAGCAGATAGCGGATGGCCACGGCGAGGTAATGATTGGGGTTCATCAATCCGGCGGAGGGCGTCACGATTCCGTGCCGGTCCGAGTCCGGATCGTTAGCGAAGGCCACGCGGTATTTGTCCTTGAGTCCCACAAGCCGCGCCATGGCGTACGGGCTGGAGCAATCCATGCGAATCACGCCGTCGTGATCCACGGTCATGAACGAAAACGTCGGATCGATGATGGGGTTGACGACTGTGATATCTAAATGGTAAATCGAGTCGATCGGTTCCCAATACGGCTTGGACGAGCCGCCCAGCGGATCGACCCCCATCTTGAGGCCCGCGCCCCGGATCGCATCCATGTCCGCCACATTGCGCAGGTCCTTCACATACGGAATGACGAAATCTTCCTGATGGGTGGTCGCCGCCTTGAGGGCCGCATCGAAAGGTATCCGCTTCACGCCCGCGTTGTTTCCCCGCAAGAGTTCGTTCGCCCGATCCTGCACCCACCCCGTAACATCGGTGTCCGCAGGACCGCCATTCGTCGGGTTGTACTTGAAACCGCCATCCTCCGGCGGATTGTGCGACGGCGTGATCACGATGCCATCGGCGAGGTGCTCCTTGCGGCCGCGGTTGTAAGCGAGAATGGTCCGCGAAATCACCGGCGTCGGCGTCACGCCGTTTTTTTCCTGAATAATCGTTTCCACGCCATTCGCCGCGAGCACTTCGAGAGCGGTGCGTTGGGCCGGGTCGGAGACGGCGTGCGTGTCCTTGCCCATGTACAGCGGCCCGTCCGTGCCCTCGCTCCGCCGGTAATCGCAAATCGCTTGCGTGGTGGCTAGAATGTGCGCTTCGGTGAAAGTGCCATGCAGCGGCGAGCCGCGATGTCCGCTGGTTCCGAAGCTGACTAACTGATTGGGATCGCTCAGGTCGGGCTTGCGGTCATAATAATCCCGCTCGAGCTCGGCCACATTGATCAGCATCTCTTTCGGGGCTGGTTTTCCTGCTAGAGGGGATACTTTCGGGATCATCTGCGCTCCTACGGCACCGGACATGGTTTCACCTCCCAAATCTGCGACGCATATTCGGCGATGGTACGGTCGCTGGAAAATTTTCCGGAACTTCCCACATTCAGAATCGCCTTGTGCACCCACTCGTCCTGGTTGGCATAGAGCGCGAGCAATCGCCGGTCCGCATCGAGGTAGGAGTTCACGTCGGCAAGGTGCATGTAGTGGTCCCCGTTGGTCAGCAACGTGTCATAAATCGGGGCGAAGACGCCGGGTTCCTCGCGGCTGAAATAGTTGGAGGAGATCATGTCCAATGCCGCGCGCGTCTCGGGATCGTGATCGTAGTGCCAATGCGGATTGTACCACCCGCGGCTGCCGGCGACCTGATCGGCGGTCAGGCCGAAGAGGAAAAAATTCTCCTCGCCCGCTTCTTGCGCCATTTCGATCGTCGCTCCATCGCGCGTGCCGATCGTTAACGCGCCATTCATCATGAACTTCATGTTGCTCGTGCCGCTGGCTTCGAAACCGGCCGTCGAAATTTGGTTGGAAACATCGCTCGCGGGAATCAGCCGTTCCGCAAGTGTGACGTCGTACTCGGGCAGGAACAAAACTTTGATGCGGTCTCGCACCGCCGGATCGCCGTCGACGGTCCCCGCCAGATTCTCGATGAACTTGATGATGAGCTTGGCGAGCCGGTAGGCCGGAGCGGCCTTGCCCGCAAAGAAGAAGGTGCGCGGCGCCATCTCGATCTTCGGATTCTCCCGCACCCGGTTATAAAGGATCACCACGCGCAGGGCGTTGAGCAGCTGCCGCTTATATTCGTGGATGCGTTTGATTTGGCAATCGAAGATCGATTCCGGGTCCACCGTCAGATTGGATTGCGTTCTCAGCCAATCGGCGAACTGCGTTTTCGCCCGATGCTTGGCCTTCCGAAAACCGGCGCGAAGCCCCGGATCGCCCGCCAGCGGTTTCAGCTTGCTCAATTCGCCGAGGTCGGTGATCCAGCCGTCGCCGATCGCTTCCGTGATCACGCCGGCTAGCGGCTGGTTCGCCAGCAACAGCCAGCGGCGCGGGGTGACGCCGTTGGTCTTGTTATTGAAGCGTTCGGGAAAAACTTCGGCCAAATCTTTTACTGTTGTGGTTCGCAGCAGCTTGGTGTGAATCGCGGCCACGCCGTTCGTGCTGTGCGAGCCGACGATGGCCAGGTTGGCCATGCGCACATGTTTCTCCGGACCTTCTTCAATGATGCTCACGCGCTCCACGCGCCCATCGTCGCCCGGGAATTTCGAGCGAACCGAATCCAGCAGCCGCCGGTTGATCTCGTAAATGATCTCCAGGCAGCGCGGCACCAGCCTCTCAAAATAAGCCACCGGCCATTTTTCGAGAGCCTCGGGCAGCAGGGTGTGATTCGTGTACCCCAAACTCCTTTGGGTGATGTCCCAAGCCATGTCCCATCCGAGGTGAGCCTCGTCGAGCAAAATGCGCATGAGCTCGGCGACCGCCAGGGTAGGGTGCGTGTCATTCATTTGGATGGCGATTTTTTCGGGAAGCGTCGTCCAGTCGGCGTTCCCGCGCCGGAAGCGCCGCACCAGATCGGCGAGCGAACAAGAGACAAGAAAATATTCCTGCACGAAGCGCAGCCCCTGCCCCCGGCTCGTCGAATCGTCCGGGTACAAAACCCGCGTGAGGGTTTCGGCTTCGAGCTGCTCCGCCACCGCGCCGAAGAAATCGCCGTGACTGAAAGTTTCAAATTCAAAATAATCGGGCGCCTTCGCGGCCCAGAGGCGAAGCGTGTTGATGGTCTTGCCTCCGTAGCCGACCGCGGGCCGGTCGTAAGGGTAGCCGATCAATGTCGAAGGCTTGTCGAGCGTCGCGTGCAATTCCCCGCCGATCACTTCAAAGGAGCTGTTCAGCTTGACTTCCACCTTCTCATGCGGGCGCGGCACCTCCCACGGGTCCGGGCGGCGGAGCCAATTGTCAGGCTTTTCCTGCTGCCAGCCATCCTGAATCGCTTGCTTGAACATGCCGTATTCGTAGCGCAAGCCGTAGCCCATCGCCGGGAGCTGCATCGTCGCCATCGAATCGAGGAAGCAAGCCGCGAGCCGCCCAAGCCCGCCGTTGCCCAGCCCGGCGTCCGGCTCTTTTTCGAGCAGCCCCAGCCAATCGAGATGTTCCTCCCGGATCGCTTTTTTGATAATGGGATCGAGCAACAGATTCATTGCGTTATTCGCCAGCGAGCGGCCGAGGAGATACTCGATGGAAAAATAATAGACGCGCTTGGGATTTTCGCTCGCGTAGGTGTTTTCGGTCTTGATCCACCGCTGCGACAGGATGTCGCGCACGGAATGGGCCAGCGCTTCAAAGCGTTCGCGCGGCCCGGCCGCGGCGAGATCGATGACGTTGTCGAACACGAGATGCCGCTCGTACATCCCGTGCTCGGTGCCCGATAAGCGAATATTGCCGGTTCCGTACTGCGCGCGAAGCTCCGCAAATATATCGGGTTCGCTCGACTGCTCTGGCTGCTTCACTGGCTTTGTGGCCATATCGATGTTTCCTTTTATGGATTTCTGATTATGGATTTCTGGCGCCGCCCCCTGCCCCGTTGGGCGCCTTCACATGTCTCGTGTCGTTCCACAGCTTGATCGCCGGGCCGGTTAAATTATTTTCGTAGCTCACCGCGCTTACGCTGGCCGTGTCCAACAGATAGTAGCTCCCGCCCTCCGGTCCCAGCGCCACCCACCGGGCGCCGAAGACCCGCAGAAAATGGCCGCTGGAAAATATCAGCACATTGGTTCCAAGCCCGCGCAACCTGGCAATGACCGAGTCGGCTCGCGTGGCCACTTGCTCCGGCGATTCGCCGCCGGGGCAGCCGTCGCGAAACAGTTGCCAATCCGGGCGCTGGGCGTGAATCTGCGCCGAGGTGAGACCTTCGTACTGCCCGTAGTTCCATTCCACCAGATTGCCATCGACTTCGGCGACGCCTCCGAACCCGGCCAGCTCGCAGGTCCGCCGCGCGCGTTTCAATGGGCTGGTGAAAACCCTTCCGAAAGTCAATCCGGAGAGCCGTTGGCGAAGCGCTCGGGCGTTGTCCTCGCCATGCTCGGTGAGCGGAAGATCGGTGAGGCCCGTGTGCTGACCGGAGAGACTCCAAGCCGTTTCTCCATGCCGCGCCAGGTAAATAACGGGAAGAGCGTTACTCATAGCTTTTGTCCCATTGGAGGCTTCCTGCGCCTTGCATGCCCATGGCTTGAACTCTTGCTCCAAGCTTGCAAGTAGCGCCACACAAACGATAGCACTAACCTCTGCGCCCCCGGCAAGCGAATCGCTACAGCCCTAACTTCATCGTGAACACGCCTTCTTTTCGCATGAATACGCTTTCGAGCTTACGCAATTGCCCTTCCACAACCAAAAGTTCGCGGAGAATTCCCAACTCGTTGAGCGCAAAGCTGTATACGGAAAGTGGGAACTGCCAACGAATGCAGCGTCGAGGCCCCGCGTGGCAAATTTCGATGGCAGGTGACAACCTTTTGACAGTTGCGCTTGCTGTTTGTGGGGCCACATCGCCCGCTGACCCTTCTTCTCGGCGTACTCCGTCAATTTGCAGGAACGCACTGAAGATTGCATCACGACATCGAATGGTTTTTCGCTACCACTCTGGAGACGATTGGAAATACCACTTTAAGGGAAGCCCCGCTTCGAGCGGATCCGCGCCGCAATCCATGGATCGAAAGCGAAGGGGCTGGTGATGCGCAGGTGAAACTCGGAGCGAATCCATGGCGAATTCAGAAGCGGATAAATCCGCGGCATGCGCCGATGCTCGGTGAGCACGTTTGCTCGCCAGCGTCAAGCTTTTCCATGATTTGTTTCAAGCCGTTCTTCGCCTTGCCTTCCGAAATGAGCGGCCGTTGCCCCTTCTGGTGATTGCGATTTGCGCCCGCGGCCTGCGCCAGTGCCTCGACTTGCATCGATGTGAGGTTTCTCTTCCCGGAGTGCTGAGCAACGT
>Ga0335078_10012224_pt1 | contig 12738 bp, 10 predicted proteins | sample Lox_Sample_32_FD_206711 | JGI IMG/M metagenome (GOLD analysis project Ga0335078, IMG submission 206711) | Soil microbial communities from Loxahatchee National Wildlife Refuge, Florida, United States - Lox_Sample_3.2 | ecosystem: Environmental > Terrestrial > Soil > Wetlands | place: USA... | reverse complement strand
CCGAGCGCCTCGCGTATGGGAATGCGATCGAGAGCCAGTGGCGCCTCGCGGTCCAGAATTGCCTGTTCGCGGCAAGTGGGAGCAGGAGCGCCATCGATGGGCATGCCGGCACCGTCGATGACGCGTCCAAGTAGCTGCTCGTTCAGGTGCAACGAAGGGCGGCGGCCAACCACGACCACCTGGTCGCCAAACCGGATCCCGGTAGGCCGGCGCAAAGCCATGGAGAGCACCGTGCTCCCGCGAAACCCGACAATCTCTCCCGGCCAGCGGCGCCCGCGCGAATCGATGATCTCGCACGCCTCTCCGACCGTCGAGAAAGGGCCTTCCGACTCGATCAACTGCCCGGCGACCTGCGTGACACGTCCGCGCCATCGCAGAGGCGAACAGCTTTCGAGCTGCGAAAAATAGACGGAGAGAATTGGATCGGTCATCACAGTTTCGCTGCGGTCTCCGCAGGCTGAAAGACCGATGCCAATGGAGCATTCTCGGCGGAGGGGCGTTCAGCAAGCAGATCCATCAGTCCGGTTTCGATCTCTTTGAGCTGCGCATCGAACCCGGCATCGGTCGTTCCGAGAGACGTCTCGATACGGCACTCTCCGGGGGCAAGTGCGGTATCGTCGAGAACCAGGGGAACGTTGGCCCCTTCCGGCTGGCAGGCGAAAAAGTGCCGCCACTCGGCCGTTTCCTGCGGTGGAACATGAAGATTTACCCTGGTCGCGGCATCGAGTTTTTCCAGCGTCACCCGCACGACGCCCGCCAGCAAGCGCGGATCGATCTGCGCTTCACGGTGCAGAATTTTACGCGCAATGGCCAATGCCAGCTGCACGACTTCGCCTTCGATGCGCCGGTAGTACGCGGCGCGTTCACTGGCAAACCGTTGGAGCGAGTCGAGAATCTGATCGCGCGTGCGCTGCAGCGCCGCATCGACCGATGCGCGGAGCTGTTGTTGGCCTGCCTCCCGCCCGCGTTCGAAGGCTTCAGCCTGCGCATGCCGGCCGCGCTCTTCCGCCACCTGCTCCGCGGTCAATCCGGACGCCGCTCCGGGTTGCGCTTCGGCGTAACAAAAAGGCGCGGGCTTCTTCGCTTCCGCTTCGGGATCGAGCCGCAAACGGGGCGCGCTAGACGACATACTCCTCCTGCGCTTCCGCGCTTAAGACTAGCTTGCCCTCGGCTTCCAGTTTTCGTGCCGACTCGACAATTTCTCGCTGTGCCTGCGTGACATCCTTCGAGCGCACCGGCCCAAGCACTTCCATGTCTTCCTTGAGCATCTCTACCGCGCGGGAACTCATGGATTTGAAGATGGCTGCTCTCAATTCTTCATTTGCGCCGCGCAAGGCCAGCGCGAGCTGCCGCTTGTCCACGCCGGACACGATCTCGCGAATCGTGGCCGCCGGCACGGTGATCAGATCATCAAACGTGAACATCAGGTTGCGGATATTCAGCGCCAGCTCCGGATCGCCGTTTTCGATAACCTCCAGGATCCTCTTGGCCTCTTCCGCGTTCAGGCGGTTGAGCAGATCTGCGACGGCCTTGAAGCCGGAGTAGTTCTGGCGTTGCGTGTCGCCCATGCTTTCCAGGCGCCGGTGCAGTGTTTGCGCCACTTTCTGCGCCATTTCCGGCGAGAACTGGCGCATCTCGGCCAGCCGCTGCACGGCCACGACCTTGTGATCCTCGCTCAGGCTCTCGAGCACGGTGGAGGCGCGGCGCGGGTCAAGGTGGGCCAGCACCAGCGCAATGGTCTGGGGATGTTCGGTGTCGAGAAGTTTGCCCAGTTGCTGCGGATCGGTGCGCTGCAACTTGGCCAGATTTCCTTGTGCCGCTTCCTGCGAACGGCGCATCAGCATCATCAGGTCGTCGGCGCGCTCCTTGCCAAAGGTTTCGGTCAGCAGCCGGCGCGCATAATCCATACCGCCATGGACGATGAAATGATGGGTGTCGAGAAGCTGCCAGAACTCCTCGAGAACCTCGGCGGAGAGCTCCGGCGTAACGCCCCGCAGGTCGGCCAGCTCCTCAGTGATGCGCTGCACGTCGCTTTCCGGCAGTGCACGCAGCACCTCTTTGGCCAGTTCTTCGCCCACGGCCACCAGAAGGATCGCCGCCTTGCGCACCCCGGAAAGGTTGGCCGACTGGCGCCGCCGCGTTGTCCCGCTTTCGATTCCCTGCTCCGCCAAGGCCGTTCCTTCCCCTCTGCTCAGGCCCGCCGCCGTCTCCCCGCATTCAATCTTGCCCAACCGCTCCCGCCCAGAAACGGCCAGCTTCCTTTAAGCCCCAAGCGACTCCCCCCACACCCTGGTTCGATCTCGAGCATCAATCCGAGTGAATCCAACTTTGCAATAGGCGCGAACTTTGCGTGGGCTCGCGTTTCAATTCCGTGGTCACCTGAGAGAAGATCTCCTGTGCCCGCAGTCGCTCCGGATCCATCTCCGCCGGCTCCGGCGGCGCCAGCGGAGCCTGCGCAACGGCAGCCGCCGCCCCCGCGGCCAGTTCCCTGCGCGAGCTCTTTTCCGTTGCCGGCGGTCTGCCGGCGCGGCGAATGGCGGGACGCAGCCCGAAAGCCACGACAACGAGCAAGCCCAACAGCAGTGCAGCGTACTTGACGAGATTCGGCGAGTTTTCGGCGCCCTCGCGCAGCTGCTCGGCCAGCGCGGCCGGCGGTTGCGGGCGATTCTCGTCGAAGGCCAAATCCTGAACCGTCACCACGTCGCCGCGCGTCAAGTCAAATCCCACCGTAGCCTGGGCCAGAGCCGTCAGGTTGCGCAGCTCATCGGCCGAGCGCGGCTGCCAAACCGCGGCGCGATTCTTGGCCGCGGGTTGCACTAGCCGGTCGTTCACCACAATGGCTGCGGTGAGCCTGCGGATACGCCCTGGGTTATCCACTACGTGACGCACCGTCTTCGAAACGCCGTAAGTGCTGGACTCGGTTTTGGCGGACTGGGGCGCGGAGGTTTCATGCGGGTAGACGGGAACCGCCTGGGAGTTCGGCGCATTGGAGGCTGCACCCGGAACGCCAGCCGCGACGGCCTGCGCGCCCGTGGCCTGTTCGGTGCGCTCGAGCGACAGGGTAACGGTTCTCGAAGGATCGTAATTCTCGTCGGTTTCCTCCGCCGCCTCGGCATCGTAGTCCAGCGTGACCGAGGCGCGCACGTTGCCCACGCCGGTTACCGGCTCGAGCGTCGAAATCAGTTTGTCCTCAAGGACCTGCTCGGCACTCAACTGCATGGCCTCAGGGGTCCTGGGCCCCAGCGGTGCATTGCCCGCAGCATCCACTAGCACAACGTGATCCGCAGTCAGCCCATCGACGGCCGAAGCGACCAGGTTGCGGATGGCCTCGGGCTCGCCCTCAGCGAGCGAACGGCGGCGCAGCTTGAGCACCACCGCCGCCTTGGCGGGCCGCTCCTGATCGCGAAACAGCGAGTCGTGCGGCAAGACCAGATTCACCCGCGCCGACGCCACGTCGGAGAGGGTGCCGATGGTGTGTTCCAGTTCGCCCTCGAGCGCGCGCTGATAGTTCACCTGTTCATCGAACTCCGAGCCCACCCAATTGGGCTTGTCGAAGATCTCGAAGCCCAGCCGTCCGCTCTTGACGCCGCCCTTGGCCGCTGCAGCCAGGCGCGCCTTGTCCAGCTGCGCAGCCGGAACCAGGATGCCGGAGCCATCGCTCGTGGGTTCAAACGGGATCTGCGCCTGCGCGAGGATCTGCTCCATCTGCCGCGCATCATCGGGATCGAGGCCGGCGTAAAGCGTGCGCCAGTCGGGACGCAGACCGTACCATGCCAATCCGCCCAGGAGCGCCGCCAGCAGCAGCCCTGCCGTCACCGCCCAGCCACGTTGCGCGGGGGCCAGTTGCGCCCAGCGCACGCGCACGAGGCCCCAGAACCCGGACCACCTTCCGCCCTTCTGCACTTGCCCCAGCGCCGGCGGAGCCTTCTCCAACTGTGTTCCCGTGGCCATGGTGGTTGTGTCCCGCTACCCTGTCTCAGCTTCCGAATTCCTGCCTGTCCCGCTTCTCGATGGCCCTATATGCCAGCCGGCCTAAAACTGCATACCCAGCACGCTCTGGTATGCCTGGACAGCCTTGTTGTGTACCGCCAGCACGAGCTCGAAGGCCATATCCGCCTTCTGGGTAGCGATCAGGGCCTGGTGCACATCCACCCCGGAGCCGGTCACGAGTCCGGTCACCGCCGACTGCGCCTGCTCCTCCAGCCGATTCACTTGCCCTACGGCCTCAGTGACCAGATCTGCGAAGGGAGAGGCTGCGCTGGCCTTCTCTCCCTGCGCCAGGAACGTCTGTGCAGCGCCGGAGCTTGCCGCGCCGGGTGCAGCCGTTACCGCGTTCAATGCTGCCAACATGGTGTACACCCCTCTCCGTACGGATTTTTGCCAATGCCCGGGGTCAGGATTTGGCAATTTCGAGCGCCGAGGTGATCATGCCCTTTTCGGCTTGCACGGCGGCACCGTTGAGTCCGTATGCACGCGTCGCCCCCATCAGGTCCACCATCTCTGTGAGGGGATTAATGTCGGGATAGGAGACATAGCCGTCCGGCCCGGCGTCAGGATGCCCCGGATCGTAGCGTTTCAGCGGCGGCGAAGGATCCTCGACGACGGCCGAGATATGCACGCCCGGTGCGACCGTCGAAGGGCCGCGCAAAGCGGGCATGGCGCGCGCCCCAGAGCCCGGCGCCCCGCCGTTTGAGGATGCCGCCGTCATGGAGTTGAGAAAGTCGGGATCGCCCTGGTTGGCAGCGAACACCACCTCCTGGCGGCGGTAGGGCCCGCCTTGCGCAGTGCGCGTGGTTTCGGCGTTGGCCATGTTGGCGGCGACCACTTCGGCGCGCATGCGTTCCGCCTCCATGGCGCCGCCCGAGGTTTCCATGATGCCAAAAAGATTCATTGTCACGCCTCCCTGCGGCTCCTGCCGCGCTCGCATATCCTCGCATCGCGCGTCTGCCACTACGAACCGGCCTCTGCGCGTCCCACGTGCCAGCCCATGCTGAAGCCCCGGCTTACTTGTCGGCGTGGATGGCATCCATGACGCGTTGATATTCCTGCCGCAGCAGCGCCACGCCGGTGCGGAATTTGAGCTGTGCTTCGGCAAGATTGAGGCTTTCGCGGTCGATCGAAACGTTATTTCCGTCGGGGCGCGCGACCAGCCCGTCGACCTCTGTGACGCGCACCTTGCGAGGAGCGCGGCCGCGATCGACATCGTCCATGGCCCCGCGCATCTCCGCTTCGAAGTCCATCCCCATCGTGCGGTAGCCCGGCGTGTCCACATTGGCCATATTGGCGGCCGTCAGCTTGGCCTCCGCTGTGGCCAGGTCGAGATAGCGCGCGATCTGGTTGCTTAGTTCGGTTGCAATCTCCATGCTCATTCTGCCCTCCCGCGAATGATCTCCTGCTCTCGCTCCGGTGCCGCGCACGAAGCCTCTAGCGGCGGTCAGTTGACCATCAGACCAAAGTCGATCTCCTGCGCAGTCAGCACCGGACTTTCTCCGGCCAGAATCACTCCCCGCTCCAGAACGTGCTCGAGTTCGCGGACATTCCCGGGCCAGTCGTGCGCAGTCAGTTTGGCGAGAGCGCTCTCGTCCAGGCGCTTCACCGGCGTATCTCGGCCTAGCCGCTCGAGAAAATGCGCAACCAGAAGCGGTAGGTCGTAGATGTGCTCGGCGAGCGACGGTGTGCGAATGAGAAAGACCGCCAGCCGATAGTAAAGATCAGCGCGGAAGCCGCCGTTCTGCGCCTGCTCGGCCAACGGCCGGTGGGTGGCGGCAAGGATGCGCACGTCCACCTTGACGGCCTCGTTGTCGCCCACGCGTTGCAGCTCGCCGCATTCCACAAAGCGCAGGAGCTTGGCCTGCAGGCCGAGCGGCATCTCGCCGATTTCATCCAAAAACAGCGTGCCTCCATCGGCGGCCTCGATGCGCCCGGTACGGCCCTGCACCGCACCGGTAAAGGCGCCGCGGGTGTGGCCGAAAAGCTCGGCTTCGAGCAGCGCTTCAGGGATGGCCGCACAGTTGATGGCTACGAAGGGTTTGCGGCTGCGCGTCGATAAACGATGAAGGGCTTCGGCCACCAGTTCCTTCCCCGAGCCCGTGGGCCCTTCAATTAACACCGGGGTCATGCGCGGCGCCACGAGGCGAACGCGGCGGCTGACTTCGAGCATGCATGCCGCATTACCCACGAGCTCCGGCAGGCATTCTCCCGGGTTCGGTTCCACGTTCTGCGCGGCGCGGCCGGACTGGATGGATAGCGTCTTGGCGATTTCGAGAGGCAAGGATGGGAGCGGCGGGGCGGCACTGGAAGGTGCCAGAAGCACCGAGGCGCTGGCCGCCGTTGCAGATTCGCGACGCGATCCTTTGCGCTCGGATATCTCGATTACGGGGGACGCATTCCACACTGCCGTGTCCGTCTCCTGGCAGTGGCGCAGGGCATAAAGCAGCTCCTGCCGATAGGGCCCGCGGGGGCTTTCGGCAGCAACATCTCCCGAGGCTGTGACCAGATCAACCTCCGGAAAACGCTTCTTGAAATCGGCCAGAAACTCGCCCAGGTCCAGATCCGGGAGCCAGGAATCGACAATGACGGCGTCGGGTGGTGCGGATTCGACCTCCGTCCAGGCTTGCGCGCCGCCCTCGGCTTCGCGCACTTGCCAGCGCAGGCCTAGCAGCGTGTGGGCAAGCCGCTGGCGAAAACTGCGATCGGCGCTGGCCACCAGCGCGGTGCGCGGGCGCAGGCGAGGGCTTACAGGAGGAACGGGAAAAAGCTGCATAAGCGGTCTCCTCAATCGTGGTCAGAGAGTGGTGTGGTACCGGCGCAGGGGCAGACTAGGAGACCGTGATGGCCGGCGGAGTCGCAACAATCTCCGCGGCTCGAGGCGCGGCCACCGGCACGGCAACCGCTAATTCCGCCTCCGACGGCACCATGTAGCCCTGCCCGCGCACGGTGCGGATCAGGCGGCCCGGCGGAGGATCTTCCAGCTTGCGGCGCAAATAGTTGACGTAGACATCGACGATGTTCGTGGTTTGCGCCGGCTCCAGGTTCCACACCGAATCGAGCAACTGCACTCGCGAGACGCACTGGCCGCGGTTCAGCAGCAGGTGCTCGAGCAAGGCAAACTCCTTGTTGGTCAGAACGATCGCGCGGCCCGCGCGGCGCGCCGCATGGTCCAGACGGTCGAGCTCAAGATCGCCGGCACGCAGCTGCAACCGCGTTTCGCGCTTGCGGCGCAGCAAGGCACGGCAGCGCGCGCGCAGTTCATGCAGACTGAACGGTTTGGTCATCAGGTCATCGGCGCCGAGATCGAGGCAACGCACTCGCGTGTCGACCTCCTGGCGGCCGGTCAGCACCAGCACCGGCAGATCGGCATCGAACGCGCGGACTTCTTCGAGAACCTGCTCGCCGTCTTTGACGGGCATGTTCAGGTCCAAAATAGTTAGATCCGGCATCTCGGTGCGAAACGCCTCCACAGCCGCGGCGCCATCGTAGGTCACGCGGACGCGGTGACCATCGGCCTCGAGGCCGCGTGTCAAGAACAGCCCTAACGCTCTGTCGTCTTCAGCAATGAGCAACCTCATGCGAGCCCTTCCTCTGCACTTTCCCTGCGAGACGCCGATCAACGATCGAACTCGAATCGGATTCGCTGTTCCCGATCGAGTTCGGTATATAGCGCGTGCAGCACTCTTCCACCTTCCCGCGAGTAGGGCTGGAACTCAAGGATTGCATGAGAAAAAACGAAGGAATGGATTCAGAAACGGCACGGAAGCGGCGATGTCCCAAAATGGTGCAGCGGACACCGCTCGCGCCATGAAAGCGAGCCCATTTGTTATCAATGCGCGCCGGCCATCGGGTCAGGCAACTCTGCTGCGGCCGCGAGATTTCTGTTCATACATCGCGGCATCGGCCCGCGCCACAAGATCCTTCATCGTCTCGCCCGCGGCATGCGCAGCCAGCCCGATTGAAGCGTTCACCTCGAGCTTGAGCGCTCCGGTTTTTCCCCTCACGGTATAGTTGCCGCACACCCACTTGCGTACACGATCGGCCTGCGCTTCGGCCTCTTCCAGGCTGGAATCGTGCAGCAGGATGAACTCGTCGCCTCCCCAGCGGCCAATCAGGTCCGTAGACCGGCAGACAGATCTCAATTCGCCGGCAAACTGTTTGAGCAATTCATCACCGGCCAGGTGGCCATACGTATCATTCACTTTCTTGAAACTGTCGATATCGACGATGGCCACGCAGAACGGCGCGCTCGATTCGATGCGCTTCTCGATCTGACTCTCAACGTAAACGCGGCTGCTGGCGCCGGTCAGCGCGTCGCGCGAAGCGGTCTTCTCTGCCTCGTCAAGTTTTGTCTGGTATTCCTCTACCCGCTTGCGCAAGTGATCGAGAACCGCTTTCCCTTCCTCGGTCATGCGGTCAATCGATGCCTTCAGCTCCGTCGCGCTCTTGTCGATCGACGCCCGAATTTCGGTCAGGTCCTCAAGGCTGGCAATGGCCTTCAGCTGCTCGGTCACCGCGTTCATCCGGCCCGCACAGCGTTGATCGCGCGCGCTTACCGATTCTGCGGTGCGCGCCACGCTGAGAAGCACCTCTCTCACTTCGCGCGCTTTGCTCTGATAGTGGCGCGCCGCGTCACGCCCCCAGCCGCGCAATTGCTCTCGCGCCTGCTCGCTCTGAGATGCGAGTTTTTCAGCACTCATCGCCGGGGAAAGTTCGGCTTTCAAACGCACAAGAGATTGCTTCAACTCATCACCCAGGCCCGGGCAAGCATCCAGACTGCAGTTGCCCATTTCGAGCAAGGATGAGCCGTAGGCGTCAAGAGCTGCGGCCAGCGGCTCCTGCTCTTCGACTTCCGCATTTTGGTCAAAATCCAGCGAGCCGGGTTCAAGATATTTCCGGATTGAAATCATGGGTTCCTCGAAAAACCCGCCTTGCGGGCGCTCACACACACAATACGGTTCATCCGGTTTATCGACGCCAGACGGCGGCTCCATGAGAAGTGCAACGAAAGGCGACAAGTGGTTGGAAACTTTGAGGAAGCTCAAGCAAATGTGTTCTTTCTTTCATGAAGGAGAGCCAATGGAGATACGATGAATAGAGCGCCTTGTGCCGCCCCCTCTTCCGCTCCTATCGGAGTGTCAACACGGTAAATTGGCCGCTATTTTCAAAAGAGGAACCTCGATTACGAAAGTGTGCACCAAAGTTAACTCAAACGGCCAGCGTAAAGCTATCATGATGTTTGGCATCAACGATTTCTTATCCGTTCTATTCGTTTTCTTGCTTGTGAACTGATTGCCGAGGTGGGCATGGTCGACTGGAGCAAAATCCCCGATGTCGCAGCCGTTGCTTTGTTGACCCTGGCCTTTTTCTCGGTGGCGCGGCATGCACGAAGATCGTCTTCCCGCGTATGGCTCACCGGCTGGCTAATGATCGTTCTGCATTTTGCCGCTTTCGTGTTTTTACCGGCTCCGGGGAATTTCGGCATTGCTGCCGCTCTTCTGGGCTCATCCGCGCTCGCCTGGGCGGGCATCCTTTTCATGTGGGCATCCGTTCCCTATCGCGGCCAGGTGTCGAGCCGCTGGATGCTGGGGGCCCTGTTCACGACCAACACGCTCTATCTCTCCGTCCTCTTCATCGCGCCGCCGGCCCACTGGCTCCTGGTGCCGGCAGCTACTCTCGTTGGCGCCTTGCCGTTAGCCGTGGCGCTCCGCTATCTGCCCACATTCAATCACCCGCTCCGCTGGGCCTCTGTGATCCTCTACTCCGTTCTTGCGGTCTTCCTCCTCATAGTGCAAAATCGGCCCGACTTCGGACCTGTTTTGGCTTTAAACGCCGTCTTCTTCACCGTTTTCCTTGGATGCTGCATCCTTTTCTGGTACACCTACCGGCGCGCCACGGCCGGCGCTTTTATCACCATCCTCGGATTTCTCGTATGGGCGAATGTCTTCACCATCGCGCCCTTGATGCTTATTTTCTTTCCAGGGTTCCATGTCGAGAACGAGGTCTGGAATCTGCCCAAGTACGTTGTAGCCGTGGGCATGATCCTCATCCTGCTCGAAGATCAGATTGAACACAACAAGTTCCTCGCCCTGCACGACGAGCTCACAGGTTTGCCCAACCGCAGGCTCTTTCAGGACCGGTTGGCGAATGCGCTCGAGCGTGCGCGGCGCACCGGCTCCAAGGCCGCTCTCCTGCTGATCGATCTGGATCGCTTCAAGGAAGTCAACGACACCTTGGGACATCACATTGGCGATGAGCTGCTTAAGTATGTAAGCCGGCTTTTCCTGGGCAGAGTGCGGCGTACCGATACCGTGGCCCGCACCGGAGGCGATGAGTTTTCCGTGGTGTTGGAAGAACCCATGAACCGTGACGATGCGATGGGCGTGGCCCGAGTCCTCACCCAGCTTATCGAAGCCCCTATCCTGCTCGAAGGAAATACGCTGCGCATTGGCGCCAGCGCAGGCATCGCGGTCTTTCCCGATGACGCAGGCGACGCGGAGTCCTTGTGCATTGCCGCTGACCTGCGCATGTACGCGAGCAAGCGCGCTGCGAGGAACCGCGAACGTCACTTTGTCCCGGCTCCAATCCTTCACGATCCATTTCCATCCCCTGATCGGGATCCGGGCCTGCAGCTTGCCGAGTAGCGCCAAGGCTTACGCGAAGACACAAAAGGCCCGGACAAACTGTCCAGGCCCTTTAGTATCACAGCCGCCTACGCTTATCCCTGGCCTCCACTCGGGCCACGTCCCCCACGGCGGCGACGGCGGCGACGGTTTGCGACCGTCGGCCGTCCTCCTCCGCCAAAGTGCTGGCCCGCATGAGCCGCAGCGTTTTCCACGCGATTAAAGTTCGGCTCGTTCTCCTCGCTGATCTCCGCCGCGCCATCCTCGCCGAATTCGTCGCCGCCTTCGATGAGAATCGTGCTCTGATTTGAGTTCGGCTGGCGTTCGTCGTACTCATGGCGCGGCCTGGCTAGTGCTGCGGGCACGGGCGACGGAGCCGCCTCTTCCTCGGTCCCAGCCGCGGCCGCGTGCGCCAGCTTCGCCTTCTGCTCCTTGATAAGCGCCTTACGGCTGAGCTTGATGCGATTACCTTCAATAGCCAGAACTTTCACCATCACCTGGTCGCCTTCGCGCAGTTCGTCCTTGACTTCCTTCACGCGATGCTCGGCGATCTCGGAGATGTGCAACAGGCCGTCCGTGCCGGGAAAGAGCTCGATAAACGCTCCGAACTCGGCGAGGCGCACAACTTTGCCAAGGTACGTCTTGCCCACCTCGGGAACTGCCGTGAGGTCGCTGATCATGGCCAGCGCCTTTTTCAGGCCCTCGGCATCGCTCGACGCCACACTCACTTTGCCGGTATCGTCCACATCGATCTTGGCGCCCGTCTGCTCAACAATGCCGCGAATCGTTGCGCCGCCCTTGCCGATGAGGTCACGGATCTTGTCGGTTGGTATCTGCACGGTTTCGATGCGCGGCGCATACTTCGAACGCTCCACGCGTGGCCCGTCTAGCTCAGCATCCATCTTGTCCAAAAGGAAAAGCCGACCACGGCGCGCCTGCTCCATTGCTTGTTGCAGAATCTCCCGCGTCAGGCCGCCGATTTTGATGTCCATCTGCAATGCAGTGATTCCCTTGCGCGTTCCGGCCACCTTGAAGTCCATATCGCCATAGTGGTCCTCCGCGCCGGCGATATCGGTGAGAATGGCGTAGTCATCGCCCTCCTTCACCAGACCCATGGCCACGCCGGCCACAGCGCCTTTCAGGGGAATGCCCGCATCAAAGAGCGCCAGGCTGGCTCCGCACACAGAAGCCATCGACGACGAGCCGTTGGACTCCAGAATGTCGGAGACAATGCGGATTGAGTAGGGAGACTCATCGTTGCTCGGCAGCACGGCGCTGATGGCGCGTTCCGCCAGGGCTCCATGTCCCACTTCGCGACGGCCTACGCCGGTCAGGCGCCCGGTTTCGCCGACGCTGAAGGGCGGAAAGTTGTAGTGGAGCATGAAGCTCTTCCGCTGTTCGCCCTCATACGACTCGAGGCGCTGCGAGTCTTCCATCGTGCCCAGTGTCGCCGTCACCAATGCCTGGGTTTCACCGCGCGTGAAAAGCGCCGAACCGTGTGTCCGCGGCAGCACGCCGGTCTCGATGGAGATAGGGCGAATCTCGTCGAAAGCGCGGCGGTCTGGCCGCATGCGCTCCTTCGTCACTTGCTCGCGGAACAGCCGTTCGCGCAGCATCTCGTAATAATGCCCCAACTTCTTCCTTGCGGCCGCATCCTCGGCGGGGATCTCCGCCACGAGTTCATCCTGGAGCTTCTTGATGAGCGCATAACTCTCGGTCTTGCCATGCGTCTTCGTGTCCAGAGCGTCCTTCAGCCGGTCGCCAAGCTTCGCCATCAACTCCGCGTAATACGCTTCGTCAAACTCTGGCGGCGTAAACGCCCGCTTCGTCTTGCCGGCCTTCGCCGCCAGCTCGTCGATCGCCGCCACAATCTTCTGAATCTCTTCGTGCGCAAATTCGATCGCCGCGAGCACGACGTCTTCGCTCTCTTCCTTAGCGCCCGACTCGATCATCACGATGCCGTCTTTGTGACCCACCACCATGATGTTCACGGTGGTTAATGCCCGCTCGGCGTAGGTGGGATTCACCACAAACTCGCCATTCACGCGGCCCACGCGCACCGCGCCCACAGTAGCGCCAAACGGGATGTCGGACAGTGCCACGGCCGCCGCGGCTGCGTTAATGG
>Ga0335078_10012223_pt1 | contig 12740 bp, 13 predicted proteins | sample Lox_Sample_32_FD_206711 | JGI IMG/M metagenome (GOLD analysis project Ga0335078, IMG submission 206711) | Soil microbial communities from Loxahatchee National Wildlife Refuge, Florida, United States - Lox_Sample_3.2 | ecosystem: Environmental > Terrestrial > Soil > Wetlands | place: USA... | reverse complement strand
TTTTATTCTCACAAAAGTTTAGGCTTACAAAGTGTGGACTTTTTAGCATAGGCAAAGGACCGGTTTTTTTGGTAGGTCTAAGCCGAAAAACATGTTGGCTAAAGACCGGTGTTGTTGATTACTTTGCCAGAGTTGGCGTCGATGACAAGCACAATCTTTTTCCCTTTATTGTCAAACTTTGCAAACCATACCGGTACGTGAAGCAATTCCACATCACCAACATCGCAATCAGTATGCATCGACTGAATTGCTTGATATTTGGCGTGCGCCTTTTGTGATTGAAGCTGATCAACCAGGGTTTTAGCTTGAGTTTTGGCGCCTTCTTCGCTGATGTCGCCGTTTAGTATCTTAACATCCTTGGGAAGCTTGGCTATGTCGAATAGTTCTCTGCCTACAAGGTTAAATTGATAGTCATGGGGTTGATAATCGGTGAGAGCTTTAAGCGCAATCACTGGGAAATTGTAGTTTTCATCCATCTGTTGGGCATTTCTGTTTCCGCCCCCGCGTCCCATACCCATTCCGAATGCCATTATTCTTATCCTCTTGAGCCCGAGAATACTAGCGACAGGGTTGCATGTTTGTACTTGATTTTCGAAAGCGCGTCTGCCGCCTCTCCCGCCACCTCGCCTTCCGCCTCCGCCGAAACCGCCTCCCATCCCACCTAGAATCACACCCAGTACTGCGGCTGATGTAGCTGTTTGGGCCAGTTGTGCAGCTTGGTTGGCAACCGTGATGCTTGTTCTGGCTGAGACGCTAACAATCCAGTAGGGCACGTACGTAAGGCTCATTTCCTCTGGTTTAGAATCTTCAAAGCGGTGCCTGTGAAGAATGCCGTTGTTTACTAGAGGCTTGATTATTGTATTTACCTGCTCAACAGTACTTACCTTCAAGGCAAGCATTGTCTGCTTCTGAAGGTTAGTCCAACCTTGATTTCCCAAAGTAACTCCGCTGCCGCAGTACGTGCAGGTTATAACCATTTCACCAAATTTAGGCGCAATTGGCGCTCCGCAACTTGGGCATTTCAAGGATTCTACTCCTGAAGGCGCAAGAACGGGTCCATTAGAAGTTGTCTTAGCTGCCTTCGAAGCGTTTAACGACGTGCTTTTTCCGCATTTCGTGCAGAATGCCGTGCCCTCTGGGAGTTCAGTGCCACAGTTGCCACAATACAAATTTATGCACCAATATTTTTAGTTTAAAAGCGTTTGTGTTTCTCTTAAGTTTTCCCCAGAATTTACCCAAATTTATCAAATTCAAGAAGGAAACGCATGTGCAGGTCGAAAGCAGAAAATAAAAAAAGTAGGCTTCCGCCTAGTCAAAATTTGGTATGAAAGAAGTGGTTGAAGCTGAGTTTGCTGTGCTGAACTGGGGTGTTGGGAAGGGTCGTCTTCTGAGCGGCGGCGACGGCATTGGAGATGGCGGCTCAATTTCCAGTGGGATGCGTTCTATCAGTCTTCTTCGCCTCCGTGAACGGTTGGCACTACGGTTGCTTCGAGCAAGGTTTCTCTTCGGATGACGGTGAGTTTGGTTTCTTTGTCTACAACGTCTTCAGCCAGCAGCCTGGGCAAGTCATAGAAGTCGGTGACGGGTTTGCCGTTGAACTTCACGAGCACGTCGCCCATGGCTAAACCTGCTTTGCGGGCGGGTGAACCTGCTTCAACGCTAAAGATCATAACGCCAGTTTCCTGCTCTAAGCCTGCCTGCTCTGCAATTTCCTCGGGGATCGCGACTGTGTTAGCGATTATTCCAAGGTAGCCTCTCTGCGCTACGCGTCCAGTCATGAGCCTGTCTGCTACGATTTTGACTTTGTTGATTGGGATTGCTATGCCTCTTTGCCACACATAAGCTGTGTTTATGCCGATAATTTTTCCTTCAGCGTCTACGAGTGGTCCGCCGCTGAACCCTGGATTAAGCTGGGCGTCCGTGGCTATGATGTTCTCCATTTGAGTTGCTCCGCGCCAGCCTCTGATTGTGCTGTTTACGCTTGTGACCATGCCGCTGGTGGCGGTTGGTTGACTGCGGTTGAATGGATTAGCTAAGGCAACAACGTATTGGCCTACGTTGAGTTTTTCTGAATCGCCTATTTCTATTGGTGTGAATTCACCTTTCTCGGCCTTCAGCAACGCTAAATCGCTGTATGGGTCCGCGCCCACGATTTTTGCATGGAAGGTTTTTTCGCCTTGCCCAATTTTGACTGCGCCGCATCCTCCGACGACATGGTTGCATGTGATGATGTAGCCGTCTTTTGTCAAAACGACGCCTGTGCCGTGTGACATCTCCGCTTTTACGCTGACGACAGACTTTGAAACTTTGCCGATCAACATACTTGTTGCTTCTGAAATTGATTTGAGAACCTCTAATGGGTTAGATAATTGACTCATTTTGTTTTTCACCGCAAGAGTATACATCAAAATAGTATTTGTTGACTAAGGAACACCCAAACCCAGTCACGCATATTGTTTGGACTATCTTTAGGTGGATTAGCCGAGAGCCAAGCTGAGGATAAACAATAGGAATTTCTTACTCGGCTAATCTTCTATGGGATGCCATTTGAACTTACAAAGACACGCGCTTTAATCTCTCCTTTCTATAGATCCGTCATTTGGAGCGAAGCAAAAGGCTTTTCAATTTAATGCAGCTTTGGTTGTTTGTGGAATAATGGAGAAAGTTTGGGAAGAGCTCAAAAAAATCGAAGCTGAAGCAGAGAAAATCAGAAGCGACGCTCAGCAAAAATCCCAAGACATAACAGCTCTTGCTCAACTCAATAGTGAGAAACTGGTTGCTAACAGCCGAACCTATGCCGATGAGGAAGGGCAACAGCTTTTTGTGGGTACGGTTGAAGAAGCCAACCGCAAACGGGATGAACAGTTGAAAGCTAACCAAGTGGTCACTGAGAAGTTGAAAGTGCAGGCTCGAAAACGAATGGAACTCGCGGTCAACGAAGTAGTGGACGCAATAGTCGGGGAAGCCAAATCTTGAGTCAGGTAACACAATACGCTGCCGTTCTAGCTAAGATAGGGGCTGAAAAAAGCAAGCTTTTGGGCGAATCAAGAATCAGATCTCTGCTGGAAAGCAAGGATTTAACTACTTTTGCAGCTCAGCTGCGAGACACCACTTACCAGACGCAAATTGCCAAGGTTTTGTTGCCCCTGACGGCTCGGAAACTTGAACGGGCTTTCACCGAAAACTTGATTGAAACCTACGTGAAGATGATCAAAAACTCCCCAGGCAAAGCAACAGGGTTTCTTTCCGTTTACGTTTTGCGGTTTGAAGTAGAAAACCTCAAGACCCTGATAAAATCGATTAACGGTGAGCTTAACATTGAAGAAAGGTTAAGCAAAATTTACTTTTCTGCTGAAGATTTTCTTAAAAACCGAGTAATCCTTGAAGAAGCGGCTAAATCTTCAAACTTGAAGCAAATGCAAACCTCTATTAAGAGTTCACTGTATGCGTCAACTCTCAGCCGAGGCATGCAAGGCTACGAGGAGAACGGCTCAACTTCAGGGTTCGACATTTCGCTCGACAAAGTTTTCTACGATAGCCTTCACGACAGGTACGAAAAGCTGCCTCAGACCGAGAAGCCACACGTTAATTTTTACGTAGCCATGGAAAACGACGGCTTCACGCTTCTATCGATTCTCAGGGGAAAAATCTTGAACTACGATGCAAACTGGCTGAGAGCCGCTATGCCTCCTAAGAATTTTAAACTCACCTCTGAAACGGTTGAAGCTTTGCTTGCGGCGCCTGATTTTGACACAGCTATGAGAGTCGTCTCAGAAACCTTCTATGGAAAATTCTTCGCGAAAGCCCCAAACCCAGAGGGGACATTAGCAGCCGCTGAAAAGGCCTTAAAGAAAGGAATATTTAAGCATGCTAAAGCCCGTACCGTTGGTGAAATCTTCAACCTTGGGGCGCCACTTGCCTTTATGATGGTGAAAGAAGCGGAAGTACGCGATTTGATTGCGGCAACTGCGGGAATCGAAGGCGGGGTTAGCGCAAACTCCATCCTTAGTCAAATGTCGTTTTAGGTTTCCTTTCCGTTTTTCTTGGGAATGTGGATGTTGGTGTAAATGAAATTTTGTTTGAATGGATGAAACTCGACTCCGTTTCCAGCGTAGAATTTGCTGAACCACTCGTAGAAGTGCAGTCTTAAGGTGTGGATGAAAACGATCAACCCTTCAAAAGCGATTACGAAAATGTTTCCGCCGACGATGATCACGCCGCTGACAATCAAGCCGAACCCGGCTGATCCGCCTACCTGGGCAGCAATAGTGTAGGTTACATAAAGTAACGCCCAGTGTGCCATAAGCAAAGCCAGAATTCGAGCGTAAGAGATGCTGTTGCTGAGAAAACGCGTCGCCATGTCGCCGCTTTCAAAAATCCTTTGTCCCAATGGTTCAGGCTTTTCCACGTTAAGCCCAGCCGGCAGTCGGGTTGAGGCTTTTGTAGCAGCCATGTAAATCGGTTTGGCGAATGTCACGAAAATAAACGGAATGATCAAAAGTAATACGGGACCTGAAAACCACTTTGCAAAATTTAGCTTGTAGATTACGACTAAATAGACGCCGCCGAGGTAGAATGCCATTTTTGGGATGGACGTCAAAACAGCGTCAATTAAGTCGTGTTTAAGCGTGAAGTTTACCATTTCCAAGATTAGTCCGCTGAATATCTGAATTACACCGACAATTAGGGCGAAGACAAGGAAGCCAAATACATTGGTTACCTGAAATGGCCTAAACCATAATGCAGGAATAAGATCCTTGCCGAAAACTTCTCCGAATAAGGCGCCTGCAATGGTTGCCGCTAAGCCGCACATTGCCAAGATATACGCTAAATTCTTTATTCCCTGATTTTTCTTGACAAGCATCCCCACTACGAAGCCGCCTATCATCAGGATTAAGCCGTGACCTAGGTCGCCGAACATTAAGCCGAAGAGAATTGGAAATGATATTGCCATGATGGGGGTTGGGTCTACTTCCCCATAATGAGGTAACCCGTAGAGTTTTGTGACTTCTTCGAATGGGCGCACAAACCTGTTGTTGCTAATTCTCGTTGGGGGTTTTTCAGGTTCAACCACGTCTTGATACATAACTATGGCTTTTTCCCCGAGCAAAGAATGAACTTCCTTCTTGAGAGCCTCCAGATTTTTCTTGGGAACGAAACCCTTGATGGTTGCGAGTCTTCCTGACAGAAGCATTTTTTTCTCAGCGTAAAGCAAAGCCAAAATGTTTTCAACAGTTTCTTTCCATACTGGCAGGTTGTTCTTGTTTTCAGCGCCTAATTCATGCAGTAAACCAGAAATCGTTTCTTCTTTTTTCAAGTTCTCTTCTAAGCGGCCGTTGACCGCTATGAGGGCATCGGCGGAGTTGTATGGCAAATCTTTTGGAATTGAAAAAACTTCTCCGCGGTTAGCTTTAACGATTTTTTCCACGTCTGCTCCTTGCTTTACTGGCGCCGCTATGGTTACGAAGCTGTTTTCTTTTGTAAGCATAGCGTGGTTTAGGATAAGTGGGAACTTGGCAAGTTCCGCTTTTAATGCTTCGAAGTTTTTATGCGGGACGGATGCAGCTATTACATGTATTAATTTCAGTGTCTGAACGGCTTCAAGGTCAACATAGTTGGTGTCGAATATTGTGAGCATTTTTTTGACGCTGTTAAGCTGGGCTGTTTTTTCTCTGAGGCTGGTTAAGGAGGTGTTTAAACCTTCAACTTCCAGCTTAAGCTGTGAAACCTTTTGTCTGGTTGATTCCGCGAGGGCTTGCCAGTTTTCAGCCGTTACCTGTGTTCTATTCGGTTGATCTGCCCTGAACAGATCAAGCGCACTTGGTTTTTCTTGGCTTAGCTGCTTGATTAAATCGTTCGCGTTGGAAAGCGACTCTTCCGCCTTCTGAATCTCCTGGCTGTTCTCAAGGAGGCTTACATTTTCAGGGATTTCTTCTATGTGGAATTTTCCGAAGCTGCTTAACGCTTCCAGTACTGATTCAACGTCTTTTCTGACGCAGATAATCGATGTAAAAGTCATTCGTTCTGGTCTGAGCATAATGCCAATAAAACTGTGGTCAACCTAAGCATTTAAAGGTAATTCTACAGACCAAAAACCAAGCGTCCAAAAAGGGGTTAGGGAAGGAAGCTTTGGATTCCGCCAATTTTGGCTTTTCTTGTTTAAGTTACAGTTTGTGGCATTGGAGTTTATTAGGTACTGAATTTAAAGTTCTTTAGGCGAAATGGATGCTCGGTTTTGTTATCGGCGACAACGATATGGTCACGGGGTTTAGGCTTGTCGGTGTTGAAGGTGTAGAAGTGACTTCTGCGGCTGAGGCAGGACAATCCTTGGACAAAGCGTTGGCACGAGCTGACTTAGCAATCGTAATCATAAGCGAAGAATTCTCCGCCCAGCCTCAACTGCACGAGCGAATCGAGAAGATGCGACGTGAACACAGGGAACCATTGATCGTTGAAATTCCCGGAAACAAAGGAAAACCAAGCGAAACGCGCATGTCGGACCTCATCAGCAAAACCCTAGGGGTAAGAGTCTAACAGAGGAAATTGGTAAGTGACCGTTAAAGAAGGGTTGTCTGCGATTACAAATGAAGTGTTAGAGGAAGTGCAAAAAGAAGCGGAGGCCATCGTTAAGGACGCCAAAAACGACGCGAAGGAAGCTTTGAAAAAGGCTAAGCTACAGTCAGACAAAAACTGCCAGATTATTCTAAATCAGGCTACTGCTCGCGCTGAGGCGGAAAAGAGAAGGATCGCTTCTGTAACTGAAGTGGAAATGAGGAATAATCTACTTATGTTAAAAGAAGAGCTGGTTAACACAGCCTTTGACAACGCTCTTGTGCGACTTAAAGAATTCGGGTCAACAGAGAAGTACCACAGTTACCTGCTCAAACGAATGAAAGACGCAGTCAAAGGGTTAGGTCAAAAACGCCTTATCATACAAGTCAACGCCAAAGACAAAGCCTGGCTTACCCAAGAGATAGATTCCCTGTCTAAAAAGCTCAGTTGCGAATTCAAATTGCTGGATGAAACCGGAGATTTTATGGGCGGCCTCAAAGCTCACACGCTTGATGGCAAATTGACTTTTGACGGCACAATTGACAACAAACTAAACGAACTCAAGCCCCAGCTGCGTGTGGAGTTAGCAAAGATAATGTTTAAGGAGGAAACGTAAACCATGCCCGCTAAAGGAAGCGTTATTCGTGTTGCTGGACCAGTTGTGGAAGCCCAACGCATGGCTGGAGCAATCATGTATGAGCTGGTTGAGGTAGGCAACGAAAACTTGATCGGCGAAATCATCAGGCTTGAAGGCGAACACGCAACCATCCAAGTTTACCAGAACACAACAGAACTTAAAGTCGGCGAACCCGTTTTAGGAACAGGAAGCCTACTTTCTGTAGAGTTGTCACCTGGACTAGTCGGGAACGTTTTTGATGGGATACAGCGCCCTTTAGATGTACTTCGTGCGCTTACGGGAGCTTTCATTAAGCCAGTGAAAGGTGTAACTCCTCTCGCGAAAGATAAGAAATGGCATTTCAAACCCAAAGCCAAAGTAGGTGCAAAACTTTCAGGCGGCGACGTAATTGGGTCGGTCGCGGAGACAGATTTGGTTGAACATCGTATAATGATTCCACCTCTGATGCGTGGCACTATAGTCAATATTGCGTCTGAAGGCGATTTCACGATAACAGAGCCGATTGCAACTCTTGAGGAGAACGACGCAAAAACCCAGATTGCCATGTTGCAGAAGTGGCCTGTGCGGAGGCCGCGTCCCTACGGTCGAAGGCTTCCTCCCACGGTTCCATTGATTACGGGGCAACGGATAATTGACACTTTCTTTCCTATCGCTAAGGGAGGTAGCGCCTCTATCCCGGGCGGATTTGGCACAGGCAAAACGGTTACTCAGCAGCAGCTTGCTAAATGGTCCGACGCTAACTTGGTGATTTACGTAGGCTGCGGGGAACGCGGCAACGAGATGGTGGATGTGCTGACCAGTTTTCCTAAGTTGCTTGACCCTACATCTGGGCACCCTCTAATGGAGCGAACCATCTTGGTAGCTAACACAAGTAACATGCCTGTTTCCGCACGCGAAGCAAGCATCTACACAGGCATAACGATAGCGGAATATTACCGTGACATGGGTTACGCGGTCGCTTTGATGGCTGACTCCACCAGCAGGTGGGCTGAAGCGCTGCGTGAGATTTCAGGAAGGCTGGAGGAAATGCCTGCAGAAGAAGGGTTCCCAAGCTATTTGCCTTCGAGGCTAGCAGAGTTTTACGAACGAACAGGAGTTGTTGAAACTTTGGGGGCAGAGAAACGTTTGGGTTCCATCTGCGCAATTGGAGCGGTTTCTCCGCCTGGCGGCGACTTCTCAGAGCCCGTTACTCAGCATACTAAACGTTACACACGGGTTTTCTGGGCTTTAGACTCCGAGTTGGCTGATGCGAGGCATTACCCAGCGATCAATTGGATGCAAAGCTACAGCGGCTACATCCCTGAGCTTGAAGACTGGTGGAGTGAACAAATTGATAAGGACTGGAACAGCTACAGGGCTGAAGCCATGCGTGTTCTGCAGGCAGAGGACGAGTTAAAGAACATCGTTAAACTGGTCGGCCCTGAGGCTTTACCCGATAAGCAACGTTTGATTTTGGAGACTGCGCGGATTCTGCATGTTGCTCTTCTTCAACAGAACGCCCTAGATCCAGTGGATACATATTGTTCTCCGAAAAAACAGTTCAAGATGCTAAAAATCATCGTGGACTTTTACCATCTTGCCGACAGAGTTGTAAACAAAGGTGCGCCGATTTTCAAGATAACCCAGCTGCCGATTACAGAAGAGATAATGCGCATGAAAACTGCAGTTCCTAATGAAAAAGTAAAAGATTTGGATGTTTTAGAAGGCAGGATGCAGAAGATCTTTGCAGAGTTGGAGGGTAGCCTGAGGTAAAGTGTATGGCGGGCGTTGGTTTAGAGTATAAGGGCGTAGCTTCGATTTCTGGTCCAATCATCGTTGTGGAAAATGTGAGTAACGTTGGTTACGATGAACTTGTCGCGGTCAGATCCCAAACGGGGGAGATAAGGCGGGGCAAAGTCATTCAGGTAACCCAGAAAGCCGTTACTGTGCAAGTCTTTGAGGGCACTACGGGATTGTCCCCTTCTGAAACCCGGACACGGTTCCTTGGAAAACCTCTGGAGGTACCCGTTTCAACAGAAATGTTGGGACGCGTCATGAATAGTTTCGGTGAGCCTATTGATGGTCACCCGAGGTTTTTCACAGAGGAGCGGCGGGACGTAAACGGTTTTCCGCTAAACCCTACGTCGAGAGAGTACCCGAGGGATTTCATTCAAACCGGCATTTCGGCTATTGATGGTTTGGATAGCCTTGTGCGTGGGCAAAAGCTTCCGCTTTTCAGCGGTCCTGGCTTATCTCATAATGAACTTGCTGCACAAATCGTTAAGCAAGCAACAATTCGAGGGACAAACGAAGGATTCTTCATTGTCTTTATTGCGATGGGGCTGGCGCATGATGATGCCGCTTTTTTCAGGAGAAGCTTTGAGGAAACAGGTGCGATAAAGAACGTTGCAATGTTTCTCAATTTGGCTGAAGACCCGCCTGTGGAGCGCATTATTACACCGAGGGCTGGTCTAACTTTGGCTGAGTATTTGGCGTTCGATCAGAATTCGCATGTTCTTGTGGTTTTGACTGATATGACCAATTACTGCGAGGCTCTGCGAGAAGTGAGCGCTTCGATGGAGGAGGTGCCTAGCCGAAAAGGGTATCCCGGCTACATGTACAGTGATCTTGCAAGCATCTACGAACGCGCAGGAAGAGTTGCCGGTAAGAATGGCTCAATCACCCAGATGCCGATTTTAACCATGCCTAACGACGATATCACTCATCCCATTCCTGACCTTACAGGTTACATTACCGAGGGGCAGATTGTACTGTCCCGTAACCTCGAGAAACAAGGCATTTATCCACCAGTCTACATAACCACCAGCCTCTCCAGGCTGATGAAAGATGGCATCGGGAAGGATCGTACCCGCGAAGATCATGCCGACGTTGCAAGTCAACTGTACGCGGCTTACGCACAGTACAATGCTGTAAAATCGCTCGCGACAATTATCGGGGAAGAGGGTCTAGGAACTATGGACCAAGATTACCTGCGTTTCGGCGAACGCTTCGAGAAGACGCTGATTAACCAGGCAAAGAACGAGAACAGAACCATAGAAGACACCTTGAGCATAGCGTGGGACGCGCTTTCAATTTTGCCCGATGAAGAACTGATCCATGTGCATCCCGAATACATTGAGCGGTACTACGCAAAAACGCCCTTGGAGGCAAAGCAGTAATTGTCAGCTGAAAACATTAGTCCCACAAGAATAAACCTCATACAAACAAGAAAAACGCTTAGCCTTGCCCAGTCGGGACGCGACGTACTTGAACGCAAACGTGATATCCTGTTACGTGAGCTTCGAAGTAGCATATATGAAGCAGAGCGGGCTCGCACGGACCTGCTTGAAGCCCTCACAAAAGCCTATGAAAGCATAAAGGAAGCAAACATGACCAGTGGTCCAGAGACAGTTGCCAATGTTGCTATGGGTTCACGTTTCGAAGCGGATTTCTTGATGGATTTCAAAAGTATCATGGGCGTGGTCGTTCCCGATGTTGAATTCCAAGGGGCAGACGAAGTTAAACCAGACTACGGATTCGCTAACACCAGCTCCGAGTTAGACGCCGCGTTTAGACAGTTTTACGCTTTGCTCGAGTTGATTGCTGAGTTAGCCAAAGCAGAGGGCGCGACGTTTCAGATTGCCAATGATGTGAAAAGGACCCAGCGTCGGGTTAATGCTTTGAACTACGTTCTTATCCCTATGTACCGAAACATCACAAATCGGATTGCTTTGGTTTTGGAGGAAAAGGATCGTGAAGAATTTGTCCGAACCAAAAGAATTAAACATATGATTAAGGAGCATGGAAAAGTTGAGTTCTGATTTTAAAGGCATAAGAAAGATTTTGATTCCAACTGACGGATCAGAACATAGCATGCGTGCTGCGGAGTATGGGATTAGTATAGCTAAGCTGGTTGGGGCTGAGATAATGGTTATTTTCGTGGTTGACGATGTCGTTTTGGATCAACTGGCGAAGGTTACCGAGCGCGAAGCAGCTGAACGTGAACTCAAGGAAGACGGGCAAGGCTATGTTAACTATGTGCTGGGCTTATTGGGCAAAGCAGGGGTAAAAGGTTCTTCTTTGGTTGCTGAGGGAAGACCGTTCGAACGCATTGTGCAGGTTGCTAAAGAATCGAAGGTAGATTTGATTGTAATGGGAACTTATGGGCGAAAGGGCGCTGACAGGCTTCTCATCGGCAGTGTTGCGGAACGCGTAATTGGATATGCTTCATGCCCTGTGCTTGTCATCAAGTAAACTTTAGAAAAAAGTGGTTACATGTCGAAGGAAAAGTTGGAAAAGGACTTTCAGGACTTCAATCTCCAAATTGAAAAACTGGCGGAAGAAGAATTGAAGAGCATAAAGGAAAAAGTTGAAGCCGTAAAGGCGCAAGCCAGAAGAGTGGGCGAAGCCTTTGAAAACTCAGCTAAGGAAACCAATCAAAGCGGCAAGCAGAAAGGTTAATACCTAGCGGCGACTTGTCCTTTTTCTGTTGGAGCAACCCATTATGAAGAAAATATTGATTGCTTTGTTTGTGCTTCCACTTGCGCTTCTAATACCCATCGGATTTGCAGCAGCCATTACCGTAACTACTCTCCAATCAACAACCACAACGCCAACAGGAACTTACGACATCTTCGGCTTAGCCATCGGTGCAGGGCTCTCAATAGGCCTTGCGGCATTAGGAGCGGGAATAGGCATTTCAGGCGCAGGCAGCGCAGCAATTAGCGCGTTAGCAGAAAAACCTGACACCTTCTTCAGAAGTTTCCTAATTGTCGCGTTGGCTGAAGCATTGGCGATTTACGGATTAATTATGGGCATTCTGCTGTGGATAAAAATCTGATAATCTTTATTTTTTATTTGTTTTTCCAGTAATTCTTGGGAATACATTTGTTCGAGAATTTTGGCTTTCCGAAGAGATAATAATGTGACTCCAATTAGTTTATCTAAATCAAGGGATGGTTATTCTCTTGATTTCTAAAGGTGCATAGTTTGCAGGCGAATTCACTATCGTTTACAATTGTTCCTGAAATTCCAGTGGATTACTTTAGCAAGTTCTACGAGTATATGAATAAGTTTTTCCTTGTCCCTCAAAAAAGCAGGTTTTCAGATATTTCAACGGGCCAATTTTCGTTAAGTTATTCAGTTTTGGATTCCAACGGGAAAAAGATCCTGAGTGTTCGAGCTTCTGGCAGCGAAAAAATTGATATCTTTATCGAGCCCCTGAGTGAGCAGGTTTCTGAAGCAGAGGTTTTGAGGTCTAAAGAAGATCTGGAGATAGCCGTTAACGCCTTTGAGGATCAAGTTAGGAAAAACAGCCTTTTCTTCGCTTGGAGAGAAGGCGAATCAATAGTGCCTGAAAAGGTTACGGGTAAAGAAAATAAGTCTTTGCGCCGCATTTTTTTGGAGACCCAGATCGTGCTTATCGCGGCGTTTATGAGTGTGGGAATTGTGCTGTTCCTCATTATCGGGCCGCTGGTTCCCATTGTGCTGATTGCCATCCAATTTGTCTTTGTTTTTTACTCAAACAAAATAGTTGCGAGGTCGGCAGATTGGCACATCACTGAAAGAGATC
>Ga0335078_10012222_pt1 | contig 12740 bp, 11 predicted proteins | sample Lox_Sample_32_FD_206711 | JGI IMG/M metagenome (GOLD analysis project Ga0335078, IMG submission 206711) | Soil microbial communities from Loxahatchee National Wildlife Refuge, Florida, United States - Lox_Sample_3.2 | ecosystem: Environmental > Terrestrial > Soil > Wetlands | place: USA... | reverse complement strand
TGCAGGTCCGCTTGCCAGCCGGGAGCCGAATGGTGCGGCGTGGCGCTCCATTCCAGGCGCGCCTTACCGGCCGTAACCAGGCGCCACTCCACGGTGTATTGCAGCACCTCGCGCGGGGGAAGCGCGCTGGGCGCCGCCATCCCCGCAGGGCCCAGGAACAACAAGAGCAGCATCCAAACCGCCGGCATTATAGCCAGTGTAGCGCGTCCGCCATGGGCGATCTTGGACACCCCGCCCCCGCCTGCCCGTGGAGCGGGCGCTTCCGCCCCACTCAGGCAGTGGGCTTTGGCGCGCGGGTTCCGGCGAGCTCGCGTTCGCCGCGGCAAGAAGAGGATGCTGAGAAAGGCGCGGCTGGCTGACGCGCGCGGCTCGGAAACGGAGCCGCGATCTCGCAACAACCTGCAGAGCCGCGACCGTGACGGAGCGGCGCCTCGGGCGCGTTTTTCACCACCCGCTGAAGCTCGCGCCACGGGGGCGTGCCATATACTCGAAGGGTGGACGAGCCTCTCGTGCCCGGCCGGTTCGCGCCGCCACCCCGAAGAATCCCGGCGTTGCTGGCGGCTCGCCTGCTCCTCGGGGACCGATCGTCGCAACTCGGATGGCTCTTCGCCGGTTTCGGTTCCATCTTCATCTGGGTGTTCGCCTTGCAGGCAGACCTTTCAGGCTGGCGTTTTCGGGCCGGCAGCATGGGACAGGCTTTGGGAGAATCGCTGGACTGCCGGGATTCGCGCTTCCGCGAGAGTGGGTCGCGGTCGAGGCCAGGCATCGTGGTTTACGAAAATCGTTACCGGTACTCGGTTGCGGGAAGGGAATTCACCGGCGCCTCCTACGCCAAGGGCCAATGCGTCTCCGGGGGCACGGTCACAGTGGAGTACCTGCTGGAGCAGCCCGCCATCTCACGGATCTCCGGTATGCGGCGGCGGCCGCTGAGCCCGTGGGCCATGCTGGTGGCGGTGTTACCGGCGGTGGGCGGAATCCTGGCGATCGCCGGTCTCGTGCGAGGTCAACGACGCGTGCGGCTGCTGCGGGAGGGCTGGCCGGCCGAAGGCCGTTTGACCGGCATGGCCCCGACGAGCATGCGGGTAAATAATCGCGTCGTCTACCGCATGACCTTCGCGTACCAGGCGCAAAACGGCGCCGCCGGCCGCGCCATCGCGCGTACCCACGAGCCCGAGCGGTTCGAAAATGGGCCCCGGCCCCTGGTCCTTCACGATCCAGCGGATTTAGAGAACGCCCAGGTGCTCGTCAGTTTTCCGGGCGCCATCACGATTGATGAACAAGGGCAGCCCGCGGCGCGCGGGTCCTTCGCGTTCCTCCTCGTGCCGGCCCTGACGATTCTGGGCAACGCCTGGTACGCGTATCGCCACTGGACCGCCGGATCGTAACCGGAAGCGGGCCGAATCAGTTCTTACCGTAATACGCCGCGTTATCGGCCGAAAACCGCGCCAGTTCCGCGGGGAGTTCCTCGCGCGGAAAGATGGCGTTGGCTTCGCATACCGGCACGCAGGCTCCGCAGTCGATACAGTCGTCCGGTTCGACGAACAGATGCTGGGCTTCTTCGAACCCGGGCTCGTCCTTCTTCGGATGGATGCAATCGACCGGACAGGCTTCCACGCACAACTCGTCTTTGGTACAGGCTTCGGTAATTACGTATGCCATAGTGTTTCCGCTTGAGAACGGCAATTTCCGGGCCAGCGCGGGAAGCCCAGCGCGGACAGAGGATCCGTCTCCCGAGTTCCGCCTCGATTGGGGCATCCGACGCAGACCATGGCGCGAATGTTTGGGGACTTGCCCCACCGGCGCGAGCTTCGGCTTGCCGCCGCGAAATTCAGTTCGCCGCGTCCCATGTGTTCGCCGTGTCCCGTGCCGCGCGCGGCGTGATATCCTGATCTGGTTCGAAAGATTGCCGGTGTAGTTTGGGAAGCTGGTGTAAATCCAGCACGGCCCCGCCACTGTAAGCGCGGAGGACCGGTCGAATGCGAGCCACTGTCCGCAAGGATGGGAAGGCCAGACCGGTCCGTTGAGGCGCAAGTCAGGAGACCGACCGGCAAAACTCCCGAATGCGGCTCTCGAGGGAGGAGCCTGGCATGCGCTTTTTGATTTTGTGGCTCGGGCTGTTGCCCGCCGCCACAGCCACATCGTTCACCGTTCACGGAACAGTTCTGGACCCATCGGGCGCGGCCATCGCCGGCGCGCAGGTATCCGCGGTCAACCGCCTGGGCGTGACTGTCCAAACCACAACCGGCCCATCCGGCGCGTTCGCATTGAAGCTGGCGGACGCCGCCGGCACACGCCTGACGATTACCGCGCCCGGCTTCGAGACGAAGAACGTTCCCCTGGACGCGAAACCGGAGACGGCGTTGCAGGTTCAGCTCAAAATCTCGCCGCAGGTGGATAGCGTACGCGTGGCCGGATCGGCCATCGATGTCCCGCTGAGCGAGCAGGGCAGCAGCATCGCGATCGTGCCGCGCGAGGAAATCGCGGAGCGCAACGAAGGTCTCGCCCTTGATCTGCTGCGCTTCTTGCCCGGCGTCGTGGTGGGCCAGAACAGCAGCCCCGGCGGCGTTGCCAGCCTGTTCATCCGCGGCGGGAACTACAATTTCAACCTCGTCCAGATCGATGGCGTCCCGGTGAATTCCTTCGGCGGCGCTTTCGATTTCGCGCACATTCCCACGGACTGGCTGGAGCGCATCGAGGTGATCGAAGGGCCGCAATCCGCGGTGTACGGAGCGTACGCCAACAGCGGGGTGGTCAACTTCGTCACGCGTTCGGCTGGGGACGAGCCGCAGATCGACGTGCTCGCCGAAGGCGGCACTTACCAGGAACGCCGCTTCGCCGTGGGAGCCTCCGGCACGATCGCGGGCTTCGGCGTCGCGGCCTTCGCCTCGCAGCTCGCGGACAACGGTCCGGTGCCAAACAGCGATTACCGCAACGATAGCCTCGCCCTCCACATCACGCGCAATTTCGGCCGGCAAAGCCTTTCGCTGGGCGGCGAGTTCGACGCCAACGTGGTGGGGTCGCCCGGACCGTACGGCTCCGATCCTTTGAACGATTTCACCGGCCTCGATCTGATCAGCCGGGATAAGAACGACTCCTCCTCGTACTTCCTGCATCACCAGATCGACCTGTCGCCGCGCTTCCGGCAGGAGACGTTCGCCAGCTTCTTCCTGGAGAACAGCGGCTACGGGAGCCCCTACGGATGGAGTTTTGAAAAGGACCTCCGCGGCCAGTTTGAGACGCGCAGCGTGGTGAGTGTGACTCCGTGGTACACGGCCGCGCTGGGCGTCAGCCTGGCAAGAGAGGAAGTCCGCAACACCTACATCAGCGACGACAATTTCAATCCCTTCACGATACGGCGCGACGACATCGGCGTCTATTGGGAGAACCGCTTCCAGGCCGGCCGCCGGCTGTTCTTCAACGCGGGCGTCAGGGGCGAGATCATCCGTTCGCCGTTCGTTCCGGAAAATCTTTCGTACGGAAGGCCGGCCTTTGCTGCCAACACCGTAACCCAGGTCAACCCCAAGCTGGCGGCCACGTATCTGTTGCGCCTGGATCGCAGCGGAACGTTCGGCAGCGCCCGCCTGCACAGCTCGTTCGGCACGGGCATACGGCCGCCCGCCGGCCTGGAGCTGGCGTTCACCAATAATCCGGCATTGAAGCCCGAGCGTACGGCCAGCTTCGATTTCGGCCTCGAGCAGCGCTTCTTCGGCGACAAGCTGTCGTTGGACGCGGCCTATTTCTACAACCGGTTCTACGATCTGATCGTCTCGCTGGGCGGGAACCTGGCGGTACTGAGCTCGTACGAGACCGACAACCTCTCAAACGCGCGCGCGCAGGGCGGCGAGTTCTCGGCGCGTCTGCGCCCGGCGCGTTGGATCTCGTTGGCCGGAAATTACACCCGCCTCGACTCGGAGATTTTATCGCTGAACGGATCCACGGGCCTCGCGCCGCTCTATTTTCAGGTGGGCCAGCCGCTGATCCGGCGGCCGGCGAATTCCGGCTCGCTCGTGTGCACCTTTACGCGCGGGCGGGTTTCGGCGAATGTGACGGGCATCTTTCGCGGCACCGATCTGGACGTGGAGCCCACCTTCGGCGCGTCGGCGGGCCTTTTCCGCGCCGCCGGGTTCACGGATATGGGAATCAATCTGAACATCCGCCTGGGCGCGGGAGTGACGGCCTACGGGAATTTGCGCAACGCGCTGAACCAGTCCTACGAGGAGGTCTTCGGTTACCCCGCTCCCAAGCTGAATTTCGTGACGGGCTTGAAGTGGTCCTGGCCGCGGCGCGCCCTTTAGCTCGCCGAACCCTATCGGACCAAGGAGTATCCTGCATATCATGGAGCCTAAATTCGACGAACCACGCCTCGCCATCAACCGGGTTTACACGCGACAGGGCGACGCGGGCGAAACCAGCCTGGCTGGCGGACAACGCGTCCGGAAGGATTCGCGGCGCATCGAAGCTTACGGCACGGTGGATGAGTTGAACTGCTTCGCCGGACTGGCCCGCGCGACGGCCTGCGCCGAGCCGGCCCTTGCGGACCTTTCCGGCATGCTGCTGCGCGTGCAGCACGAGTTGTTCAATCTCGGCTCCATCCTCGCCACGCTGCCCGGAGATGTGCATCCGCGGCAAGCCCGCATCACCGGGGCGGAGATCGCCCAACTCGAAGCTGAGATGGATCGTATCAACGGCGAGCTTCCGGCCTTGCGATCGTTCGTGCTGCCGGGCGGCACGCGGCTCAACGCGGAGTTGCATGTTTGCCGCACCGTATGCCGCCGGGCGGAGCGCGTGGTGACCGCTCTGGCGCGGGAAGAGGAGGTCCCCGCGGAGGCCGTGAAATATCTCAACCGGCTCGGCGACGCGTTCTTCGTCTGGAGCCGGTGGGCCAGTCATCGTACGGGGGTTCCGGAGACGCTCTGGGAACCCAACCGCGCCGCCAGCGGCGGTACACTATCTGAATAAGGAGTTGACATGGATCGAGGAAACTATGTGCGGCCTCTGGCGTTGAGCCTGACGGTCCTGGGAGCGGTGGCGCGCCTGGCGCCGCATCCGCCGAACTTCGCTCCGGTGGGCGGCATGAGTCTTTATGCCGGCGCGCGCCTGCGCGGGTGGCAGGCCTTCGCACTGCCGCTGCTGTTGATGGCCGTTACGGATCCGCTGCTCGGCGGCTATTCCTTCGCGACCCCCTTCATCTATCTCAGCTTTCTGATCAACGTCTGGATCGGCCGGCGCCTGCAAACCACCGAGAGCCCGCTCCGCATCGGGGCGGCGTGCTTGCTGTGCAGCGCGCAGTTCTTCCTCATCACCAATTTCGGCGCCTGGCTGGGGAACTTCTATCCGCACACGTTGTCGGGACTGGCGCTGTGCTACACCGCGGCGATTCCGTTTTTCGGCCGCACGCTGGCCGGCGACCTGGTGTACTCCGGCGTGCTGTTCGGCTTGCACGCGTGGTTGAGCCGCACCGTGCGCACGGCCGAGCGGGTTCCCGCGGCCGCTTGAAACGCGCGCTGGTCTCCTGGAGCAGCGGCAAGGATAGCGCCTGGGCCTTGCACCTGCTGCGGCAGCAAAGCGTGGAGATTGCCGGCTTGCTGACGACCTTCAACGAAGTTGCGGACCGCGTCGCCATGCATGCCGTCCGGCGCGCGCTCGTCGAAGCGCAGGCCGCCGCGGCCGGCTTGCCGCTGCGCGCGGTGCAGCTCCCCTGGCCGTGTTCCAACCAGCGGTACGAGGCGTTGATGGCCGAGGCCTGCCGCGCCGCCGTCGCGGACGGAATTGACGCCATCGCCTTCGGCGACCTGTTCCTGCGCGAGGTCCGCGAGTATCGCGAGCGCGCGCTTGCAGGCAGCGGACTCGAGCCGCTCTTCCCGCTTTGGCAAATGCCTACGCGCGAGCTGGCCCACGAGATGATCGCCGGCGGCCTGCGCGCCAGGATCACGTGCGTGGATAAGAAGATCCTCGACGCAAGTTTCGCCGGCCGCGAGTTCGGCCTGGAGCTGCTCGCGGACCTGCCGCCGGGCGCGGACCCGTGCGGAGAGAACGGCGAGTTTCATTCGTTCGCCTACGATGGGCCGATGTTCCGGCATCCGATTCCGGTTGCCGCGGGCGAGTTGCGCGATGCGGATGGTTTCGTTTTCGCGGATCTGCTGCCGGCCGCGGCGCGGGGGGCCTGATGCCGCGCATCGTTTCCCTGATCTCCAGCGCCACCGAGATGGTCGACGCGCTGGGCGCCCTGCCGTGGCTGGTGGGCCGCTCGCATGAGTGCGATTATCCGGAGGCGGTACGGGAGCTGCCGGTGTGCACCGCGCCGCGTTTCGCGGTGGATGGCGACAGCCGCGAAATCGACCGGCTGGTCAAGCAGACTCGCGCCCAGGCGATCTCCGTCTACCAGGTCTTCGACGACGTCCTGGAGCGCTTGCAGCCCACGCATATTCTCACGCAAATGCATTGCGAGGTCTGCGCCGTGAGCCTGCGCGACGTGGAGCGCTCGGTGGCCGCGCGTTTGCCGGGCCGGCCGCGCATCGTCTCGCTCCAGCCCAATTCCCTTCCCGATGTCTGGGAGGATTTCCGCCGCGTGGCGCAATCGCTCGACATCGCGGAGTGCGGCGAGCAACTCATCGGCCGGCTGCAGGCGCGCATGCTGGCTGTCCGCGATGCCGCGCGCACCGCCGCGCGCCGGCCGCGCCTGGCCTGCATCGAGTGGATCGAGCCGCTGATGCCCGCCGGAAACTGGATGCCGGAGCTCGTGGAGATGGCCGGCGCGGAAAACATCTCCTGGAGGACCTGGCAGGACTTGGCCGGCGCCGAGCCGGACGCCATCCTGGTGATGCCCTGCGGCTTCGGCCTGGAACGCGCCGCGCGCGAAACGCATTGGCTCACCGGCCGGCCCGCCTGGCGCGATCTGCACGCCGTCCGCAACCGCCGCGCGTACGTGGCCGACGGCAATCAATACTTCAACCGCCCGGGACCGCGGCTGGTGGAGTCGTTGGAGATCCTGGCCGAGCTGGCGCATCCGGAAATCTTTCCGCCGCGCCTGCGGGGACCGGGTTGGAGGAACATATGACCGAGGCCGTTAGCGAAGGAATGAACAGGAAAGTCTTTTTGACCGGCGCAACCGGCTACATCGGCAGCGTTGTAGCCGAGGCGTTGCGCCACACGGGGCACGTGGTGGTGGGGCTGGCGCGTTCCGAAGACCAGGCCCGCGCGCTGGCGGATCGGGGCTTTGGCGCGCACCGCGGCGACCTGCGGGATCCCGTCAGCCTGGCCGAGGGCGCGCGGAACGCCGATGCCGTCGTGCACACCGCGTTCGCGGCCGCCGCCGATACGCCGGAGGTTGACCGCGCAGCCGTGGCGGCGATTCTGGAGGCGCTCGCGCAAAGCAACCGGCCGTTTATTTATACCAGCGGCTGCTGGGTGCTGGGCAATACGGGCGGCGCGATTGCGGACGAAGATACGCCGCTCGCCCCGACGCCGCTGGTGGCCTGGCGTCCCGCCGTCGAGCAACTGGTGCTGGCGGCGGCCCAGCGCGGCGTGCAGGGAGTGGTGCTGCGTCCCGCCATGGTCTACGGCCGCAACGGCGGATTGCTGACGTCGTTCGTGCAGTCGGCCCGCGAGCACGGCGCGGCGCGCATCATCGGCGATGGCGGGAACCGCTGGAGTTTCGTGCACGTGGACGATCTGGCGGATCTGTACGTGCGCGCGCTGGGGGCGCCCGCGGGCACGCTGCTGTTCGCCGCCCATGGTCCGGAGCACCGCGTGCGCGAAGTGGCCGAAGCCGCCAGCCGGGCGGCGGGCGCGGGCGGCAAAGTGGAAACCGTGCCGCTCGCCGAAGCCAGAAAGACGATGGGCGCGTTCGCCGATGCCCTGGCTCTCGATCAGCGGATTTCCGGCGATCGCGCGAGGCGTCTCACCGGATGGCAGCCGCGCGCCCCCGAGGTGCTGGCGGAGTTGGAGAGCGGCTCGTATCGCGGCTAGCGGCCGGCGGCGGCCTCTACTTCGGTTGCGGCGTAGGCGGCTTGCTCGGCGCGGGCGCAGGAGCAGGCGCCGGCTGCAGCGATGGCGCCGAGGGTCTGCCCGGCACGGGCGGCGCAGCCGGAGGCGGACCAAAGAAGTCCCCGTCGATGAACGTGGGCGTGGATCTCTTCAGGTCGTCCAGGGCCTTCTTCACCGATTCGGACGCCAGTTTCTTTTCCATTTCGGGACGCACTTCGACCCAGGTCTTTTCCTGCCGCTGCTCGACCTTGATGATGTGGTAGCCGAACGGGCTCTTCACGGGTTGGCTGATCTCCCCCACCGGCAGCGTGAAGGCGGCCGTCTCGAAGGCCGGGGTCATGCGGCCGTGACCGAACATCCCCAGATCGCCGCCCTTGGCGCCGGAGCCCACGTCGTCGGATTCCGCTTTCGCGAGCGCATCGAAATCCCCGCCATCCACGAGTTTCTTGCGGATCTCCTGGGCTTTGGCCAGCGCTTCCTCTTCGGTGAGTTCCTTCTGGTCCTTACGCAGCGGGACCGGCGAGCCTTTGAAACGGATCAAAATGTGGCGCGCCTTCACCTGGACATAGTCCAGCTTGTGCTCCTCGTAATAGGCGCGGGAGGCCGCTTCGTCCACCGTAGCGGTGGCCTGCAGGTTCGCCGGCAGGATGACCTGCGCCAGCACTTGCTCGGATTGAAACGCCAGTTGGTCCTTGAAGGCCTGCGTCTCGTCCAATTTGCGGCGGCGCGCTTCTTGCGCCCGCGTCTTGGTGTCGATGAGATACTCGGCAAACCGGCGGCGGCCCGTGGTGCGCATCTGCTGGCGGTACTGTTCCGGAAGCAGGTTCACGAGACGATCGAATTCGGCGGCGGTGATCTTTTCGTCGCCGATCGTCAGGACCACTTTATCGGGCGGCACGGGCGCGGCCACTGCGGGAGAGGCCGGCTGTACGCTGACTGTCGGGGGCTTATCCGCCGGGGGAGCCGTCGCGGGCTGCGAAGGAGGCGGTGTCTGCGCAAGCAGGCAGGCCAAGGGCGTCAAAAAAAACAAGAGTTGCGGGGATTTCATCTACTCCATGATACCAGCAGCTCGGAGGCCGCTGCTTTGCCCCGGCCGCAGCCCGGGCGCGGCGGGACCTCAACTCGCAGGCTGCGGCCCTCCGGACCGCCTGCCGGCCTGCCTCCGAACCTGACCCGCGCCGCTCCGAACGAAGCTAACTATTCTCCGGCGCCAGCGTGCTGTGCTTGCGCCCGAACGGGAAATAAATGGCGAATCCGACGAGGAGCCAGGCAAAGAAGCGGATCCAGGTTCTGAGCGGCAGACCCATCATGAGAGCCAGGCAGCAGGCGATGGAGATCAGCGGAAACAGCGGCACCAGCGGCACCCGGAACGCCCGCGGGCGCTCGGGCTGCTTCTTGCGAAGCACGATCACACCCGCCGAGACCAGCGCAAAAGCAAACAAGGTACCGATGTTCGAAAGCTCCGCGAACGTATCGATGTCCCAGATTCCGGCCGGGATGCCGACCAGAAAGCCGGCGATCCAGGTCGAGATGTGCGGCGTCTGGAACCGGGGATGCACCGCGGAGAAGAACCGGGGCAGCAGGCGGTCGCGCGACATCGCGAACCAGATGCGCGCCTGCCCGTATTGATAGACCAGCAGCGAGGACAACATTCCCGCCAGCGCGCCCGCGGTGACCACGACTCGCAGGCGGTTGAAGCCCAGCGCCTTCAAAGCGTCCGCCACCGGCGAAGCCGAGGTGAGGGTCGAATACTTGGCGATCCCGGTGAGCACCAGCGACACCGAACCATACAGAATCGTACAGACGATCAAGGTGACGATGATGCCGAACGGCAGATCCCTCTGCGGGCGGCGGCACTCCTCGGCCGCCGTGGAAACCGAATCGAACCCGATGTAAGTGAAGAAGACGATCGACGCGCCCGTCAGGATTCCCGGGAAACCATGCGGCGCGAAGGGATGCCAATTGGCGCTGTTGATGGCGCGCGCCGAGCCCAGGCAAAAAAGAAGAATGGCGCCGATCTTGATCAGCACCATGGTGGTGTTCGCCCCGGCGCTTTCCCGGACCCCGCGAACCAGCACCACGGTCACCAGCAGCGTGATCAGCAGAGCGGGGATATTGAAAATCCCCGCCGGACCCCCGGGCGCGGGCATGGGAGGGTAAGCCAACTGCGCCGGTAAGTGCGCGCCGAAGAGGTTGTCGCACAGATCCTGTATATACGCCGAGAATCCCACCGCCACCGACATATTGGAGACGGCGTACTCCAATATGAGGTCCCACCCGATGATCCAGGCCACGATTTCGCCGAGGATGGCGTAAGCGTACGTGTAGGCGCTCCCGGCGATGGGGATCATCGAGGAAAGTTCCGCGTAGCACAGCCCGGCGAACAGGCAGGCCAGCGCCACCAGGGCAAAGGAAACGGTGATGGCCGGACCGGCGCCGGGACGGCCCAACTGGGAAGCGGCGTGCGACCCGTTCAGCACCAGGTCGATCACGGTCGCCTCCAGGATCGACTTGGTGGGAATCACCGTGCCCGCCGCCGCCGTCCCGGTAAGTGTGAAGATGCCGGAGCCGATGACCGCGCCCACCCCCAGGGCCGTCAGGCTCCACGGGCCCAGCGTTTTGCGCAAGCGCTGGCCGGGCTCTTCGGAAGCTTCAATCAGAGCGTCGATGCTCTTGGTACGGAATAATTGGCTCAACGGCCGGGTCCGCCTTTAAGACCGCTTGCTCACGCGCGCGGCGCTGCTTCTCGAATTTTGTAGCCGCTTCTTATCTCTTGCGCTGGCCCTGCACCATCTTTTTGACTTTCTTCTTCGCCGAGCCCCGGGCCACTCCCGCCGCGCGCTTGGCTTTGGGCGCCGCTTTCTTGCGCGCCGCTCTCTTCTGCTTCTTCCGTTCCAGTTTATCGGTGATCGTTTTAGTATTCATCGTCGAATTTTTTCCCGCCCGCCGCCCCGTGGCGCGCTATGCCCGTTTCAGCCCCGCGTACTTTTCGACCAGCTTCTTCACGCCGTAGCGCGGAAAGCTGACCGTGATTTTCGCATCGTCTCCCTCGCCCTCGCGCCGCATGACCGTGCCGGTGCCGTACTTGGGATGTTCGACGGTCATGCCGGCGCGCGCCCCCCGGCGCACGGGCGGAGGCGCCGTTTGCACCGGGCTCCGGGCCGCCAGGGTAGGCTGTGGCGGACTCGGCGGGCTTTTCGGCGCCGGTCCCGGCAATCCCCGCTCGGCGAAAAACTGCGAAATGCTTTCCAGGGAATTATAAGTCTTGCCCACCTTCTGCGGCGCTCCCGCATAGCGCTGCACGTTCTGGCGGGCTTCGTAGCGCTCCGCGCGCAGATCCACTTCCGGCAGCGCTTCCTCTTCGTTGAGGCTCACGATGAGCTCCGGCGGCGCTTCGCCCAGAAACCGGGACGCCATGGTGCGTTCCTGCTCTCCGCCTCCGAAACGCCGGCGATACTTGGCCCAGGTGAGAAACAGGCGTCTGCGGGCCCGCGTCATGCCCACGTAGCACAAGCGCCGCTCCTCTTCGAGCGCGTCGCCCGACGCGAGCGACCGCTGGTGGGGAAACAAGCCCTCCTCCATGCCGGCCAGGAACACGATCGGAAACTCCAGCCCCTTGGCATTGTGCAGCGTCAGCAGGCTCACCTGCGCGTGCTCGTCGACGGCATCGGCGTCCGCCACCAGGGCGGCATGATCCAGGAAATCGCTCATGGTCTCGCCGCGCTCCGAGGCCTCGGCCGCCGCGTTGATCAGCTCGCCCAGGTTCTCGAGGCGGCCTTCGGATTCGGGCGTATTCTCCTGCTTCAGCATTTCGCCGTAACCCGTACATTTCAACATGAACCGGATGGTTTCCGCGAGCGGCTCGGTCTCGACCATCAGCGACAGGTCCTGCATCATGGTCCGGAAGGCCACCAGCGCCGACTGCGCGCGCGCCGGAAACAGCCGCTGGTCGATCATCCGCGAGACCGCGTGCCAAAGGCTCAGGCCGTGTTCCCGGGCGAACGCATCCACCTGCTCCATGGTGGTGCGGCCGATGCCCCGCGCCGGCGTATTGATGATGCGCAGCAGGCTGACCGAGTCCTGGTTCGACAGCGCCAGCTTCAGGTACGCCACGGCGTCTTTGATTTCGGCGCGTTGGTAAAAGCTGAATCCGCCCACGACCAGATATTTCCGGCCGCGCCGCCGCAGAGCGTCCTCGATCTGCCGCGATTGGGAGTTGGTCCGGTAAAGGACCGCCACGCGGTCTTGCGGATCTTCGGCCAGCAGGCGGTCGATGGTGTCGGCGATGAAGGCCGCCTCGTTTTCCGCGTCCCAGCCGACGTACAGTCCCAACATCTCGCCCTGGCCGGCTTCGGTCCAGAGATTCTTGCCCTTGCGCGCGGTGTTGTTCGCCACCACCGCGCCCGCCGCCGCCAGAATGTTTTTAGTGGACCGGTAATTCTGTTCCAGCCGGATGGTGCGGGCGCGCGGAAAGTCGCGCTCGAAATCCAGGATGTTGCGGAGATCGGCGCCGCGCCAGCTATAAATGGACTGGTCTTCGTCGCCCACCACGCACACGTTGCGGTGCGATTCCGAAAGCAGGCGCATCAACTCGTACTGGCTGCGGTTGGTGTCCTGGTATTCGTCGATCATCAGGTAGCTCAACCGCCGGTTGTACAACGCGCGGGTGGCCTCGTCGTGCTCGAGCAGCCGCACCGATTCGAGCAGCAGGTCGTCGAAATCGAGCGCGTTCGCCGTGTGCAACGCCTTTTCGT
>Ga0335078_10012221_pt1 | contig 12740 bp, 13 predicted proteins | sample Lox_Sample_32_FD_206711 | JGI IMG/M metagenome (GOLD analysis project Ga0335078, IMG submission 206711) | Soil microbial communities from Loxahatchee National Wildlife Refuge, Florida, United States - Lox_Sample_3.2 | ecosystem: Environmental > Terrestrial > Soil > Wetlands | place: USA... | reverse complement strand
GTTCGTCTCTGCGAGCAGGCGTGGGAATATGGCCGCGCGGAAATCTATAGCGAGAAATACGATCTCGTGATTCTGGACGAGATCAATTACGTGATCAGCTACAAAATGCTCGATGCCGATCGCGTGGTCGAATCGCTCGCGGGCCGGCCGGAACGCGTGCACGTGATCTGCACGGGGCGCAATGCGCATCCGAAGCTCGTCGAAGCCGCCGATCTGGTCACCGAGATGAAGGAAGTGAAGCACCCCTACACCAAGGGAATCCTCGCGCAGCGAGGTATCGATTACTAAGAGCAATGAAGGATTTCATCCGAGATTTTGAATATGGCCTGGTTCAAGAGAGAAAAAGGCGCGATTGAAAATCCCACACCGGTGGACGAGCGGCGCGTCCGCACCGAGGGCCTTTGGACGAAGTGCAGCGCCTGCCGCGCGATCATCTGGAAAAAGGACCTCGAAGCGAATTGGGAGGTCTGCCCGAAGTGCGAGCATCACTTCCGCCTGGACGCGCGACGGCGCCTCGAACTGCTCCTCGATGACGGCCAATGGATCGAGCATGACGCCGAACTCGCCTCGAACGATCCGCTGCATTTCACCGACACGCGGCCGTACGCGCAGCGCCTGCGGGAAGCTCAGGAAAAGCTTGGCGTGAAGGACGCAATCATGACGGCCGAGGGAAAGCTCGCCGGACGGCCCGTGATTTGTTGCTCGATGGAGTTTGGCTTTATCGGCGGCTCGATGGGCGCGGTCGTCGGAGAAAAAGTCACGCGCGCGATCGAGCTTTCGATCGCGCAGAAGACGCCGCTGGTTATCGTCTCCTGCTCGGCGGGCGCGCGGATGATGGAAGGCGCGGTCAGCCTGATGCAGCTCGCGAAAGTCGCATCGGCTCTGGCTCGGCTCGACGACGCACGCGTGCCCTTCGTTTCCGTCCTCACCGATCCGACCACCGGCGGCGTGAGCGCAAGCTACGCGATGCTGGGCGATCTGAACATCGCCGAACCCGGCGCGATGATCGGCTTCGCGGGGCCGCGTGTCATCGAGCAAACCATCCGCCAGAAGCTGCCCGAAGGCTTCCAGACGGCGGAATTTTTGCTCGAACACGGTTTTCTGGATGCGATCGTCTCCCGCAAGGATTTGAAGCCCTACATTTCGCAGGCTCTCGGCTTTTTCCTTGACTGAAGATGACGTACGAAGAATCCGTTCGCGCGTTGATGGCGCTGGGGCGGGAACTGGCGTCGCCTCAGCAGGCCCGCGTGCAGAAATTCGGCCTCGCCAATATCACCACGCTCGTCGAGGCTCTCGGCAATCCGCACCGCGCATCGCCGTGTGTCCACGTTGCCGGCACGAACGGCAAAGGCTCCACAGCCGCGATGCTCGAATCGATCTTGCGCGGCGCGGGATTTCGCACCGGCCTCTATACCTCGCCGCATCTCCAGCGCATCAACGAGCGCATGCGCATCGACGGCGAAGACATTTCCGACGAAAAGTTCGCGGCCGCGTGGACGCGCGTACATACGGTGATCGAATCGCTCCTGGCGAACGGCAAGCTCGCTGCGCATCCCACCTATTTCGAGTGCATCACGGCGCTCGCTTTCGTAGCTTTCGCCGAGCAAGGCGTGAATTTTGGGATTTACGAAGTTGGACTCGGCGGAAGGCTCGACGCGACGAACATCGTGGAGCCGGAAGTGGCCGTGATCACGTCAATCGACTTCGATCACGAAAGCTTTCTCGGCTATTCGATCACGGAGATCGCGGCGGAAAAAGCGGGCATCATCAAGTCCGGCGCGTGGGTCGTCAGCTCCGCGGAAAGACCGGAGGCGCGAGAGGTGATCGCGCGCCACTGCAAAGACGCCGGCGCGCGCCTCGTGGAAGTGGATACCGCGTGGCGCGTGGAAAATGTGGGCGCGTCGGGCGGTTGCTATCGTGCCGTTGCAGCATCGGCCGATTCGCAGCGGAAGATCGCTCTCGAACCTGGGCTCGCAGGACGATTTCAGATTCGCAATGCTCTTGCGGCTGCAACCGCCGGGCGCCTTCTAGCCGAGCGTGGATTTCCCGTCACCGATGAGGCCATCGAGCGCGGCATACGAACCGCTCGCTGGCCAGGGCGCCTCGAGCGGCTCTGCGAACGCCCCGCTGTGTATCTCGACGGCACGCACAACCCGGCGGGTGCGAAAGAGCTTCTCAGATTCTGGGAAGAGAATTTTGGCGGACAGCGCATATTGCTCGTGTACGGCGCCATGCGCGACAAGGCGGTCGATGAGATTGCGGGACTGCTTTTTCCGGCCGCCGACTTCGTCATTTTCACGCAGCCTCTGCAACCTCGCGCGATCTCTGCTCCGCTCCTTGCGGAAATGACGGGACATCTGGCAAAGAGCTCGGTCGTCGTTCCCGATCCTGCCGACGCGCTCGAGCGCGCCATCGATATCGCGTCTCCGGAAGACGCCGTGTTCGCCACCGGATCGCTCTATCTGGTCGGCGACCTCCGCGCCTACTGGACGAAACGCACTCCTTCCGATGTCGCCGCTCGTCTCTCAATCCTGCGGAACCAGTTCATTCAAAAGCACTGACCTGTGTTCTAAAAAACGGACTGCTGCTCTCCGAATAATCGGATGCGCGCGCAATAGACGGGCAATGTCGAATTCTGGCCAATTTGGCTGTTTCCACGCAAAACTGGCGCGCCTAAACTGTGCACTACCCTGTGACGGAACGATACGGCAGCTCTATCGAACGCGGGAACATGCTTCTGGCTTTCTCCATTTATTCAAATGATGGCAGGCAGCCAATTCGCGTCTTGTGCGTCTAAGTTAGACAACACAGTGTTGGGGGTTCGTATGACACGCGACGAGCGGCGGCAGATGCTAGAGTCCTTTGGGCGCTCGCCTGCGCTCCTATCCGCGGTGCTGCGCCAGTTGCCCAAGAAAATGTGGCTCTATAAGCCGTCGCCGGAGCGCTGGAGCATCCACGAAATTATTGTTCACTTGGCCGATAGCGAAGCGAGTTCCTACGTGCGTTGCCGCCATCTGATCGCCGAGCCGGGGCGAGCCGTGCCGGAATTTGATCCCGCGCGATGGGCAGGCACGCTCGGCTATTTCCATCAGAGCACGCGCGAATCGATCGAGTTGATCCGCCGCTTGCGCAAGACGACGTATTGTCTCCTCGTCACGCTGCCTGAAGCGGTCTGGTCGCACACTCTGAACCACCCGCAGGAAGGTGAAATCAGCCTCGAGCAATGGATCGAGCGGCAGGAGCGCCACATTCCTCATCACATCGAGCAGATCCAGGGCAACTATGCCGCGTGGCTGGGAACGCATCCTCCGCGAAAGCCCGCGACGCGCTCCGAGAGACCCAACCCGCCAACGTCGCTCGTTTCCCTCTCCGCCGAGTACTGCTGATTCTAGGCACAGGTGCGAATCCGCGCCTTCCGAGTGAAGGCTGCACTCAGGCAGATGGCTCCGCGGTTGCCGAGCCTGCGCCGCGATGATACGATGATGTTTCCATGATCTCCCGAGACGGCCATAAGCCGCGAATAGGCATCCCGTATCGCACTCGAAAAGAAGAACTTAAGGGAGATTTCGCCAAAATCGAGAAGTATATCGCCGCCGTTCGCCAGTCTGGAGCGGAAGCGGTGGTGATTTCGCTCGGCTTGTCGCAGCCGCACCTCTCCAAAATCGCATCAACGCTCGATGGAGTTCTGCTGACGGGCAGTCCCGCCGATGTCGATCCCGCGCGCTTCGGGGCCGAACGCCATGCCAAAGGTGCCGATCCGGACCCGGACCGCGAGCGAATCGACTTCGCGCTGTTGGAGCACTGCGTCGGGGAGCAGAAACCGGTTCTGGCAATTTGCTACGGCATTCAAAGCTTGAACGTGTTTCTGTCGGGCACGTTGATTCAGGATATTCCCAGCGAGTTGAAAACCACGATCGAGCACGACTGGGACGATGAGCCGGGCGAGCCGGACCGGACCCATGCCGTTCGCATTGACCCCGATTCGCGGCTCGCGCAGATCGCGCGCGCCGAACAGGCGCTCGTGAACAGCTCGCATCATCAGTCGATCCGCGAGCCCGGGCGCAACTTGCGCGTGGTCTCTCGCGCGGTTGATGGCGTCATCGAAGCTGTGGAATGGACCTCCGGCGGTAACTGGGTGATGGGCATCCAGTGGCATCCGGAGCGCATGGTGGAAACCGACGCTCTGGCGCGCGGGCTGTTTGGCGATCTGGTCAAGGTGGCTGCCCTGCGGAAAACGCCGGCGCGAGCCTAGCCAACTCGTGTGAATCCCGGTCCTTGTTCGTTGCCGGAACCTGAAGTTCAGCGATTCGCTCGCAACGACTCACTATCACTCTCATCTCGTTCCTGGGGGACACATGATTTCGCTGGCGGGCAAAGCGGCATTGGTGACAGGCGGTTCGCGCGGCATCGGCGCCGCGACCGTGAAAATGTTCGCGCAGGCGGGCGCCGACGTGGTTTTCAGCTACCATCGCAATCGTGACGCCGCTGCGCAGGTCGAGCAGGAAGCGCGGAAGCACGGCACGCGCATCGAATCGTTCAAGGCCGATTCCGGCAAGATGGCCGATGCCAAGAAGCTGGTCGAATTCGCATGCGAGCGCCTGGGCCGCCTGGATATCCTTGTAGCCAACGCCGGCATCTGGAACAACGACGGAGTTCCCGTCGAAAAGTTGACCGAGCGCGACTGGGATGAAATGGTTCGCGTAAATCTGAAGGGCGTGTATGCCGTCGTCCACCATGCGATTCCCCACATGATCGCGCAGCGCGGGGGACGAATCATCGCGGTGGGTTCCGTGGCGGGCCAGCGCGGAACGCCCCTTCATGCGCACTACTCTGCGACGAAGGGCGGCGTGATCAGCTTTGTGAAAGCGCTTTCCGCGGAAGTGGCAAGGTACAATATCCTTGTGAATTGCGTTGCGCCCGGTTTCGTGGAGACCGATATCTGGAGGGCCTCCGCCAAGGACAAGAGCAAAATGAAGGGCATGCTAGCGCAGTACCCTTTGAACCGCGCGGCGCGACCAGAGGAAGTGGCCGGACCCATCCTTTTTGCGGCTTCGGACTTGGCAACCTTCATTACAGGTGAAGTAATTAATGTGAACGGAGGTTCTTTCCGGTGCGGCTAAGATGGCGGGCGATTGCGGGCGGCCTGGTGTTGATCGGGGCGTGGCTCGTAGCGGCGCAGACTGCGGCGGCTCAAGACGACCAATTCCTGATGCCGGAGCAGAGCGCCGCAAAGGGCAAGCAGATTCTCGAAGGGGCTATCGAAGCGCTCGGCGGCGCCGCCTATTTGAACGTTCACGACGCCACCTGCACCGGCCGGCTTGGAACCTTCGATCACTCGGGCGAGCTGACCGGCTTCGGACATTTCATCGATTACACAATTCCGCCTTTCAAGGAGCGCCAGGAAAATCTCCCCAAGCGAAACATTATCGAGGTCTACAACGGCAATAAGGGATGGGAACTGGATCGCGGAGGCGTCTCCGAAGCTCCGCAGGGCGATCTCGTGGACTTTCAGGAAGGCGTCAAGAAGGATCTCGACAACATCCTGCGCCATCGCATGCACGAACCGGATATGACCATCCGCTACGGCGGGCCGGATATCATCGACGGCTGGAAAGCCGACTGGGTCGAACTTGTGGACGGCGAAAACCGCACGATTCGCATCGCATTCTCCGCCGACACGCATCTGCCGATTCGGAAAACGGTCGACACGCGCGATGCGCGGACGCGGATGAAGACGCAGGAAGTCGAATACTTCTCGAATTACCACCCGCTTCAGGGAATCGAAACCGCCTTTCAGATCACGCGCGAGCGCAACAACACAAAAATCTTCCAGGCCTTCTTCGATAAGTGCGACTACAACACGAATCTCGCCGACTCGCTCTTTACGAAAGAATCTCTCGACCAGCGCTGGTCCCAGGTCGGCAAGAAGGAAATGGAAAAGGAAGCCAAGGACAAGAAGAAGGACGACAAAGAGTCCAAGGACGATAAAGACGACCAAAGCGATAAGGATAAGAATTTCTAAGTCAAGTAGTCCCTCCCCGTCTTCAATAATCCGCTCTTCGACACCTTGCGCACAATTGAGTCGCCAGCACAAAGTAGACTCTCGACGCGCCATTCCCCGCGCCGCGCGGTATAATCGCCGGATGGCAATGAACCAAAAACCGCCTCTGATGCACGGCACAACCGTCCTGTGCGTTCGCAAGGACAACAAAGTCGTGCTGGCCGCCGACGGCCAGGTGACCCTCGGCGAAGCCGTCATCAAGCACAACGCGAAGAAAACGCGCCGCCTCTACAACGACAAGATCGTCGCCGGGTTTGCCGGCAGCACGGCGGACGCGCTTTCGCTCTTCGCGCGTTTCGAGAATAAGTTGCAGGAATTTCACGGGAACCTGCCTCGCAGCGCCGTCGAGCTGGCGAAGGACTGGCGCACCGACCGCTCGCTGCGGCACCTAGACGCGCTGCTCATCGTGGCCGATGCGAAAGGGACGTTCTTGCTTTCCGGCAACGGCGACGTGATCGAGCCGGACGACGGCATTTGCGCCATCGGTTCGGGCGGTCCTTACGCGCTTTCGGCCGCGCGCGTTCTCGCCAAACATACGAAAATGAATGCCAAGGACATCGCGCAGGAGGCCATGCGCATCGCCAGTGAAATTTGCATTTTCACCAACGCGAATTTCAGCATCGAAGAATTGTGAACGGCGAGCCGGAGAAAGATATGGTGATTTACTTGTCTGGAGATCAACAAACCGAGGAAGCCGAGGCGCTGCCCTCGTTCGACGAACTGACGCCGCGCGAAATCGTCGCGGAGCTGGATAAATACATCGTCGGACAGAACGCGGCGAAGAAGGCCGTGGCCATCGCCCTGCGCAATCGCGTCCGCCGCCAGAAATTGCAGCCCGAAATGGCGGAAGATATCCTCCCGAAAAACATCCTGATGATCGGGCCCACCGGCGTGGGGAAAACGGAAATCGCCCGCCGGTTGGCGCGCCTCGCCGGTTGTCCGTTTGTGAAGGTGGAAGCCTCGAAGTATACCGAGGTCGGTTACGTCGGGCGCGACGTGGAATCGATGGTGCGCGACCTGGTCGAAACTTCGATCGATATGGTCCGGGAAGAGAAGCTCGACGAAGTCGCCGAGCGCGCCGAGCAAACCGCAGAAGAACGTCTGCTCGATCTTCTGCTGCCGTCCTCGCCGCTTCCGGCCGACGCCGCTCCCGCGACCGAAGCGCAACGCCGCGAGCAAGCCCAACGGACGCGCGACAAGCTCCGTGCACAGCTTCGCGAAGGCAAGCTCGACCAGCGCCTGGTCGAAGTCGAGGTCCGCGAGCGTTCGATGCCCTCTTTTGAGATCATCACGAATCAGGGCGTCGAGGAGATGGACATCAACGTCAAGGACATGCTCTCCGGCATGTTCGGCCAGCAAAAGAAGAAGCGCAAGATGACGGTGTCCGAGGCGTTCGACTATCTCATCCAGGAAGAAGAGAACCGCCTGATTGATATGGACCAGGTGACGCGAATCGCGGTGGATCGCGTCGAGCAGATGGGGATTCTCTTCATCGATGAGATCGACAAGATCGCCGGGCGCGAGTCGGGTCACGGGCCGGACGTTTCCCGCGAGGGCGTGCAGCGCGACATCTTACCGATCGTCGAGGGCACCACGGTCAACACGCGCTACGGCATGGTCCGCACCGACCATATTCTTTTCATCGCCGCCGGGGCGTTTCACACCTCAAAACCCTCCGACTTGATCCCGGAGCTGCAAGGGCGCTTCCCGATTCGCGTCGAGCTGAGCTCGCTCACCGAAGCCGATTTCGTGCGTATCCTCACCGAGCCGAAGAACGCGCTCATCAAGCAATATGTGGCGCTGCTCGATACGGAAGGCTTCAAGCTGTCGTTCAGCGACGATGCCATCGCCGCGGTCGCTCGTTTTGCGGCCACAGTCAACGAGCATACCGAAAACATCGGCGCGCGCCGCCTGCACACGATTCTCGAAAAGGTTCTAGAGGAAATTTCCTTCGAAGCTCCGGAGATGAAGAAGAAGTCAGTGAAGCTGGACGCGGCGTACGTCCAGAAACAGCTCGCGAACATCGTTAAAGATCAGGATCTGAGCCGCTACATCCTCTAAGGGTTTGATACTCAAAAATGGAAATTCGAAACTCGCGAGCCTCCTGCCGCTTCCTGCGTGCAAAGGCTGATCTTCGGAGTCCGATTGTCGATTTTCTATTTTCGATTTTCGTCATTTCCGCACTTCTTGGCGGCTGTGCGGCTCCCAGCGAACCCGTTGAGCGCAAGCCGCCCGTTCCGCAGACGGTCACGGATCTTTCGGCAACGCAAACCGCGAACGATGTCGTCCTGACATTTACGCTTCCGGCCGAAACAGTCGACCGCCGCCCGCTCAAAGACACGCCCGCGATTGAGATTTATCGAGGGCTGGGTGCCCCCGGGGCTGATTCCCGGGCGCACATGGCCCTGCTGGCCACGATTCCCTCCGCGGCAGTGAGCCAATATGTCGCCCGGGGCCAGGCGCGCTACGTGGACCACTTGAAGCCGGAGGACTTCGCGCAACGCGACGCCGCCGGCGCCTCCTACAGCGTCCGCACTCGCGCCTCCGAGAAGAAAGACTCCGATCCGTCGAACGTCGCCTACTTGCTCATCCGCCCGGTGCTTGACCCGATCGCGGACCTGAAGACTCAGGTCACCCATGCAGCGATCGTGCTCACATGGACCGCACCTCCAAGAACCTTGACGGGCTCGACGCCCTCGGTTGCCAGCTATCGAATTTATCGCGCGGAGAGCGAATCGGCAGCCGCCGAAACCGCCGAGAGCCCAAAGTTGACATCTCCGCTCGCAAAGATCGGCGAGAGCGACTCCACGATGTTTCAGGACACGCAGTTCGAGTTCGGCAAGACGTACGCGTATTCCGTGCGAAGCGTCGTCGGATCGGGCGCTGAGGCCCTCGAGTCCGCGGATTCGAACCTCGCGGTCGTCACGGCACGGGACGTATTTCCTCCAGCTGCTCCGCTGGGTCTTGTCATCGCGATGGTGCCGGCACAAGGTCAGACCGCGGCGCACTTCGAGCTGTCGTGGGCTGTCAGCGCTGAAACCGATATCGCCGGTTACAACGTCTATCGAAGCGAGCAGGCGGGCGCTTTAGGCACACGTTTGAACACGGAATTGTTGCTTACGCCTGCGTTTCGCGATATGAATGTGCAGCCCGGCCACCGCTACTTCTACACTGTTACCGCTGTAGATCGCTCTGGGAATGAAAGCCCTTCGAGCGAGGCTGTCTCTGGCGGCGTGCCGGCCGAGAGCCAGCCGAATCCATGACGGAAGCACCGACCAAACAAGACAGCACAGACGAAGTCCGCGTCACGCACCCGGCATTGCGCACGGGCCTCTACACCGGCGCGCTGCTCGTTGTCGTGATGCTCGGAGCCCTGGTTGCGGCGAACCGAATGCCGGCCCTCGAACGCTATGCGCTCGAACGCAACGCGATTTCCTACACTCTGTTCGTGCTGCTCATGCTGATCCCCGTGCTTCGCTTCTGGAACCGACCACTCCAAATGTTCGCGTCGGGAATGATCGGCTGGACGATCTTCGTGGGCGCCTATGATGTCGCCGGAATGGTTTTTCAAAATCTTTTCGAGTCGTTCCGTCACACTCCCTTCATGGCGCTCACCGAAGGGGCTGTGATATACGGAGTATGTTCCGTCATTTCGTGGGTCGGCGGAATGGTCATCCATGCCCGGCGCCACCCGATCGCGCCCGGCCGAAAGGCAGCGAACGAAGCAGCTCGCCACACTCGATGAAACTTTGCCGATTTGAACCGATCGAATTTGGTGGAAAAAACTCCGGCCGCACGCAGGCCGAGGCGTACGCAAGCTCGCGCGCCGGAATCGTGGAAGACGGCGTCATCCGCGAGATTTCCGGCGAGATTTGGGGAGAGCGCAAGCCGACCGGCCGCCAGTTCCGCGTCAACGAAGTGCGATTCCTGCCGCCATCCTGGCCGAGCAAGATCATCTGCATGGCCCGCAACTACCTCGATCACGCAGCGGAAATGAACATCGACGCGCCGAAGCAACCGGTTATTTTCTCGAAGCCGCCGTCGTCGATCATTGCTCCGGAAGACGAAATTGTTCTGCCGCGAATATCCAAGCGCGTCGACTACGAAGGCGAGCTCGCCTTCATCATCGGCCGCCGCTGCTCGCGTCCGAAGCCAACGGAAGACATCAAGCCTTACATCGCAGGCTACACGTGCCTCAACGATGTGACGGCGCGCGACCTCCAGCGGCTCGACGGCCAATATACCCGCGGCAAAGGATTCGACACGTTTTGCCCGTTCGGGCCGATCGTCGATACCAATCCTCCTTCGGACGATACGACGATTGAGACGCTGGTCAACGGCGCGAAAAAGCAGTCGGGCCGCGTGTCCGAAATGGTTTTCGGCATCGAGGTGATCTTTCGCTGGATCGCCGAAGCGATGACGCTTGAGCCGGGAGACGTGATCGCCACCGGGACGCCTGCGGGCGTGGGACCTCTGGCTGCGGGTGACGTGGTAGAAGTCCGCATCGGCGGCATCGGCACGCTCCGCAATACGGTCGTCGGCCCCAGAGACTAGCACCGCGAGGAAACGCCTGCCGAAGCAAGCCGTAACTTTCTCGCAACTATCGCCGCTTTGGCCTGCAGGCAGTGCCTCTTGCCATATAATTTAGAGCTTGTCCGGCTCGGAGCGCGGTCTCGTTTCCGGAGTCACCGAAATTCGCCGGACAGGTTCGAGAGAATTCGCGCGTTGAGAGAACTTCTAAACGATTGGCACAATCTGGTCCCCGCGGTTGGGCTTGTAGTGCTCGCCGCGGTCACGATTTTTTTCTGGCTTCGGCGCAAGCCCGTGGACGCGAACGAAATCGAGCGCGCACGCCGGGCTTACCTCAACCGAATCGGCCGCATCGTCGAAGGCCAGGTTCTCGAAATCGTCGAGCACGGCCGCGCAGCGGCGTCCGGAAACGGTGACGCGAAGCATTCCACACTCCTCAAGCGCAGCTCCGGCAACGAAACCCCGCGGAAACTTCTGTATTATGCGTATGCGATTTCCGGCGTGAGTTACGAGACGGCCCAGGATGTCACCGGCCTCGAAGAGCGGCTGCACCTGAGCCGCGTCGCCTCGGGGCAGATCGCCAGCGTCAAGTACGACCCGTCAAATCCCAGCAATTCGATCCTTCTTGCGGACGATTGGTCGGGCCTGCACTGATATCTCGCCCGGCCCTACCGCGTCAGCCTTCGGATTTCTTGAGAACTTTCACCCCGTCGCGCCCTCCCACGATGACTTCTTTCGTGAGCCCGAGAAAAAGGCCGTGCTCGACGGCACCGACCACGTGGTCCAGGTGGTGCGCGATTTCCTTCGGATTCGCAATCGGTCCGAAGGCGCAATCCATGACGTAATTCCCTCCGTCGGTGACGAACGGCTTCTTATCGGCACCGAGCCGCAGCGATGGGTTGCCGCCGATTTCCGTCAGGCGTCTCCCGGTCGCCTGCCACCCAAAGCGCACGACTTCGATCGGAACGGCCACCAGAGAGCCAAGCTGCTCTACGAGCTTCGATTCGTCCGCTACGATCACCACCCGCCTGGACGCCGACGCAACGATCTTCTCCCTCAGAAGCGCGCCGCCATGGCCCTTGATCAGAAACAACGTTCCGAACTCGACTTCATCGGCTCCGTCGACCGTGAGGTCCACCTGAGCGTGCTCGGCGAAGCTGGTTAGTGGAATTTGCGCGCTGCGCGCCTGCGCTTCGGTCTGCTGCGAGGTTGGGATTCCCGTGATGCGCAAGCCGTCTTCGGCGAGGCGCCGCCCGAGCGCATCGATGAAATAGGCGGCCGTCGATCCCGTGCCGAGGCCGAGGACCATTCCATCCTCGACGAGATCGGCGGCTGCTTCCGCCGCCGCCTTTTTCCATTCGTTCTGTTCGGACGGTTCCACTGGCTTTCTCGCTTTCCGCGCGGCCGGGCGCGGCCATCATAGCCGCCCGGCAAAGCCTTGCCAAGCGCGCCGCTCGGCCGTTATTTCGTCTCGGGGAGCTTGCCGGAGGATTCGAGGACCTGCCGCGCCAGATAATTCGTCACGTGCGCCTCGTCGCGGGCTTCAACCAGATAGGCCGAGCGCAGCAGTTGTTCCTTGCGCGTCCGCAGGCCGTCGCGGATGGCCTGCTGCACCTGCACGTCGGACAGCTCGCGCTGCCCGGCCGTTTCTTTGGCAATCAGCTTGATGATGATGTAGCCGCCGTCCTTGGTGCGAATCGGCTGAGTCGACTGGCCGGCCCTGAGCGCGAGAACCGCCTTCTTCAGCACGGGGTCGGATTTGTTGAACGCCGATTCAGGCTGGAAACCCAAATCGCCTCCCGTTGAGGCGGTCGGGTCCTCCGAGTAGTCCATGGCCGTTTGAGTGAAGTCGGCGCCCGCGTCGATCTTCTGCACGAGCATCGCCGCTTTGCGTCCAGCCTCCGCTTCGTTGGTGGCTTTGTCGTTCTTGCGGTTGTGGACGTTCGGATCGGGATGCGACGTAATCACGATCTGTGCGATGTGATACTGCGGCTCGGCCACGTTGAATTGCGCGCGATTGTTGTTGTAGAAGTCCGCGACGTCCTGGTCCGTGATCGAGATTTTGGCGACGACTTCGCGGTTCAGCAGCTTCTGAATCGAAAGCTGCCGCCGGATGTCGTTTCGCAAATCGTCGACGCTCAGCCCGGTG
>Ga0335078_10012220_pt1 | contig 12740 bp, 8 predicted proteins | sample Lox_Sample_32_FD_206711 | JGI IMG/M metagenome (GOLD analysis project Ga0335078, IMG submission 206711) | Soil microbial communities from Loxahatchee National Wildlife Refuge, Florida, United States - Lox_Sample_3.2 | ecosystem: Environmental > Terrestrial > Soil > Wetlands | place: USA: Florida... | reverse complement strand
GCGGCGACTCGCCGATGGAGAGCATTTCGCTCAACTTCACCAAGGTCATGATGAAGGTCGTTCCGATGGATCCGGATGTCCAGGGCACCCCGGACGCGGTGACCTACGACCTGTCGACGCAGACGACCTCGTAATCGCGTGCAACCGGGCTGCGGGGCCCTCCCCGCAGCCCGGTTGCAATCTCGCGAACCCTCGCAGGGCCGACCGGCCGCCCCGGTCAGCCGCTGCCGTTTTCGGTCGCTCCCGTAAACGGTGTCATCTCCGGACTAACCTCGACCGTCACCACGGTCACGTTGTCGTCCGCGTTGCGCTCGAGCGCCGCTGCCAGCAGCTCTTCGGCGGGCACCTGCCCGTTCCCTTTCAGCAACCCCGCCAACTCGTCGTCGTGCAGCATCTTCCATAAACCGTCGCTGCACAGCAGGAAGCGGTCGCCGTCGCGCACCCGGTCGCTGACCTTGTCGAGCATCAGGCTGTCGCCCGACCCGACCGCGCGCGTGATCACGTTGGCCCGCGGATGGTTCTCCGCCTCGGCCGGGCTGATCGCGTTGGCGTCGATCAACTCCTGCACCAGGCTGTGGTCGCGCGTCACCTGGACGATTTGGCCGTCGCGCAGCAGATAGGCGCGCGAGTCGCCGGCCCAGAGGCAGGCGAAATGATCTTGCCGCAGCAACAGCACGACGACCGTCGTGGCGATGATCGTATCCGGGCCCCGCTCCGCTGCCTCCTTCTGCAAGCGTTGATGCGCATTGCCGAGCCGCAGGTAGACCTCGGCGAGGAGTTCGGCGGCGCTCAGCCCGGCCGGCACGCCGCGCAGGATGTCGGTGACGATCTGCGAGGCGAAATCGCCCGCCTCATGCCCGCCGACGCCGTCGGCAACGGCCCAAAGGCCGATCTCCGGACAACTGGTGTAGGCGTCCTCGTTGTATTTGCGCACGGTGCCCGGATGCGTGATCGCGGTCGAGCCATAGTGATCGTAGAAACCGATCTCCGCCGCGAATGGCCGCTCGCTCATGAGCCCCATCCTTCCGAGAAGAGTGGCCCTTCCGAGAAGATTGGCCCTTCCGAGAGGATCGGCGACGGGCAACGGCGCGCGTCCAGCATGCCGCAGAACGTCGCGTCGTCCGGCAGCTCGTCGCCGACGAACGAGCCGGCGGGCGATCGCGGCGCGCCGCCGGTCCACCACAGCGCGCGCGCGAGCGAGCGGGACGGGTCGGCGCCGGCATCGGCCGGCGCGGCAGATGTGGCGTCGACCAGCCGCGCGGCGAGGTCGTCGGGCGCGAGGCCGTCCGCGACCGCGGCCACCCCGGCCTGCTCGGCGGCGGCGAGAAAACCGCCGCCCTCCAGCATGAGCTCCCGCGGGTCGGCCTCGGGCACCGCGATCGCCAGCGTCAACGGGAAATACCGCCCGACGCTGTCGACGCTCGGCATCCAAAGTCCGAGCACCGCATCGGGGCCGCACAGGCCGGGCGACAGGGCGAAACGCCAGATCGCCGCCTCCAGCCAGGCCGGCAGCCAATCGTCGCCGAGCTCGGCCCGGCTCGCCGCGATCACCCGCTGGAGCCAGCCGTCCCAGGTTGCGACAAACCCGCGGGGCAGCCCGAACCGGACGAAATCGCCGCGCGCCGGGATCTTGCCGTGGAACCCCACGGCCCCCTGGCTCAGCGCGGTCGGGCGCGGATCGCCGATCAGAGGTTCGGGCATTGGAAGCCGCGCAAGGCGTTTGCCGCGAACGGGTTGAGCACCGATCCGGCGCGGATCTCGTAGCTCACCTGGCGCTCCCCGAGCTGGAAGGTCAGCCGGTAGCGCTCGGGCGAATCTTCCTGATGCAGGCTGCCCTGATCGAACAGGTGGAACAGCGCCCAGGGGCCGGAGGATTGCAGCGCTCCGGTGCCGGTCTTCGGTGCCGGCTCGAAGACGAGGCGCACCGTGGCCATTCCGCCCGAGCCGGGCCAGGTGACCTGCGTGGCGCGCGGCGGCCCGTGAGCATATTCGACCGTGGTGCCGCCGAGGTCGAGCGTCGCCTGTGTCGCGCCGTCGTCGAGCGTCAGCGGCGTCAGGTCGAAACGCACCGCCGGCGTGTTGCCGGCGCTGAAGAACAGGTCGCGGATCGCCGCGGCGCGCTGGAACTGCGCGAGGTCCGCCGGACTGATCTGCAAACCGACGCCATCGACCGTCTGGCTGTGCCAAACCGACCCGCTGATGTCGACAAAAGGCCGCATCTGGGTGTTGAAGAACCCGTCGATCAGCCCGCCCGGCGCGAACAGTTTGGTGAAATCGTCCAGCGGGATGTCGTTCGCCGAACCGCCGGTGAACGGATAGCGCCCGGCGACCGCTTGGCGGCACAGCGCAGCCGGGCCTCCGCTTGCGTTCCACGCGTCGTGGACCTGCTTCTGCGCGCCGCCGATGCGGATCCTGCCGGCGTCGGCGGCCAGCGCCTCGATCCAGCGGCGGACGGGTTGCGGGTCGCTCGGCGCTTCGGTCTGCAGCAGCTGCACGGGGTCATCGCCGGTAGCGGCGGCCGGCGCGGCGCCCGGCGCGGTATTGGCGAGCCTGGTCAGCTGGAGGCGCAGCGCGTCGATATTCTTCAGCGTCTGGTCGATCGGCGCGCCCGGCCCCTTGCCGACGTAATCGCGTAGCGGCTTGTAGGCATCGTCGATCTTCTTGCCCGGCGGTTCCTGGGGGGCCGTCGCGCCCGCTCCCGTCCTGGGCGGCGGCACCGCCATCAGCGGCCGCAGGGCGCTGAGCGTACTCGAGGTGACCGGGGACAGTGCGTTTGGCGTCAGCCCTTGCACCACATTGGTGGCGGCGTTTGCCGCCTGGTTCGAAGCGGCGTTCGCGGCCGCGCGCTCGGCGTTGGCCCCGGCGACCGCCGTCCTGCTGCTGCCCTGCGTCGTCGCGGGCGGCTTGGTCAGCGTCAGCTGCCGGGCAACGGAGGACAACAGGTCGCGGATCGGCGACTGCGCCGAGCCGAGAATGTAGAGATCCTGCGCCGCCTGTTGCGGCGTGCGCAGCGGCACCAGGCTGAGATCGCCCAGCATTTCGTCCCAGTGCTTCTGGTAGTCCTCCTGATAGAGGTTGATCACGTCGCGCTCGAGCTGCTGAGCCTCGACGCTGTTCGGATTGAGCTCGTTCTTGGTGCCCAACACCCAGCTTTCGCTCGTCACCTGCTTCACCGCTTTCGGCAGCAAGGGAAGCAGCACGCTGTAAAAGCCGTCGACCGTATAGAAGCCGGGGACGCCCTCGGTGAGCGGCTTGCCCGAAGCGCGCACCACGACTCGCACGCCGGCGGCGCCCAGCGCTTCGGCCGGCGTCCAGGGCGACAGCGCGCGCGCCTCGGCCGAGGGCGAGATCAGCGAATAGACGCGGCTGGCGGGCGTAACCCGCGTGAACGTGATCTGCGCCGCGCTGACGAGGGCGTCGTCGAGCGTCACCGCGGGCAGCGGCTGCGCGAGCAGCGCCGTCAGGTGGCGCATCAGCGCATCGCGCGACGGCGCCATCATCACGCCGGGATAGGTGCGCTCCCAGTCGAGCGACATCCACGCCTGCACGAGGTCGCGGTCGAGCGGCCCCTTGCCCCCCAGCATCAGGTAGACGCGGGTCGCCTGGTACAGGATGTCGGGGTCGCTCAAATAGCTGTGCATCTGCGTTTCGAGGCGCCAGACGAGGCGCGGCAGCAGCACGCGCTCGAGCGCGTGGCGATAGATGCTGCGCGCTCCGGCCGCCAGCTTGGCGCTCTGCGACAAGCCGAGCTGCAGCCACGTCGCGCCCTCGACGCTGCGCTTGTCGTAGCCGTGCGGCAGGGCGCGCGCCTGATCGAGCAGCGGCAGGATTTGCGGCAGATCGCCGTCGGACACCGGATCGAGGTTGAGACCGCGCGCCGTCTCCTCGTAATCCGCGAGGGCGGCGGCCATTTCATCCGCCTCGCGCTGGTTGACGATGCGCGCGTGCCATAAGAGCCCGGCGCCGATGAGGAAGATCAGACCGACCGCGGCAAAGCCGCTGGCGCGGATGACGCGCCGGCGCCAGGCGGCACCGGGTCGTTCCACCACCAGCATCGCCTCGCCGAAGATCACGTCCTTGATGAGGGTGCCAAGGAAATAGCTCCGCCCCTGCTGCGGGCGCAGGCTCGGCATGCGCGACTGGTCGATGCCGAACGAGCGGGCGAGGGTGCCGGTCAGCCGGTCGATCGGCGTCCCTTCCTGGGTGCCGGACGTAAAATAAAAGCCGCGCAACATCGGCGCGGGGTCGAGCCGCGAGCCGACGAACGTCTCGTGCAGGAACTCGTTGAGCGGGCCTTCGAGGCTCTCCATCTGCGGCGCGAAGCCCGCGATCAGCCCGCGTCGGTCGGGGCTGCGCTCGGCTTGCAGGCGATCGAAGATGCGGTTGTTGAGCTGCTCGACGAGCAGGTTGAACTCGGGCGGAAACTCGGCGACCTGGCCGGTGTCGCGCGTGGCGAGCGGGAACGTCGCACCCCACACCTGGGCGCGGCGGTCGCGGTCGAGGTCGTCGAAAAATTCCATGAAGCCGGCGATGAGATCGGCCTTGGTGAAGATGACGTAGACCGGCAGGCGTATCGCGAGCCGCTCCTCGACCTCCTTGATGCGGCGGCGCACGGCGCGGGCATGGGCGAGGCGCTCAGCCGGCGGCGCCAGGGCGATGTCGCTGAGCGCGATCGCGACGATGATGCCGTTGAGCGGCATGCGCGCTCGCGTGCTTTTCAGCACGTCGAGGAACGCCTCCCACCCGGCTTTGTCGACCGCCGCGTCGGAATCCTGCGTCGTGTAGCGCCCCGCGGTGTCGATCAGCACCGCGTCCTCGGTGAACCACCAGTCGCACAGCCGCGTGCCGCCCACCCCCGCGACCGCGGTCTGCCCCATCTCCGCGGCGAGCGGGAAGCGCAGCCCCGCGTTGAGCAGCGCCGTGGTCTTGCCGGCGCCGGGCGGACCGATGATGACGTACCATGGCTGCTCGTAGAGATAGCCGCGCGTGCCGCGCGCCCGGCGCAGCGCGGTGAGCGCCGTCTGCAGCTTCTCGCTGACCGCCGCGGCCTCCTCGGCCGTCGCGAGCGCGGTCGGATCGGGCTCGGCATGCGACATCGCCGCGGCGAGCGCGGCCTCGCGGCGCCGGCGCCGGCGGTCGATCCATAGATTGAGGCCGAGCCATACCAGCAGCATGACGACGACGATCGACGTCAGCACGATCCAGTTGTCGAGGAACCACAGGAGCGGCCCGAACTCCCACACCAGCGCCGCGAGGATGACGGTGCCGATAAGGGTCGCGATCCACCGAATCCCAGAGGAGCGAAGCCACGCGCGCATCGCTCACCCCGGCCGGTGCAGGACGATTTCGATGCGCCGGTTCTCCTGACGCTCGTCGGGCGTCGAATTGCTGTTGAGCGGATCGTCCGCGCCGCGCCCGGTAGCGGTGATCCGCGACGGATCGCCGACGGTGCGGTCGAAAATCGCCTTCGCCGTCGCGGCCCGCGCGGCGGAAAGCTCGAAGTTCGACGGGAACTGGATCGTGTGGATCGGCCGGTTGTCGGTGTAGCCGATCACGTCGATCTTGCCCGGCTGGTCCTTGAGCAGCGTGCCGATGCGCTCAAGCAGCGGTACGAATGGCGGCTGCAGGTCGGCTTTGCCCGAATCGAACATGCCGCGGTCGACGATCCGGATCACCGGGGTCGGCCAGACGCATTGCACCACGACGGTGCGGCGGTCGACCTCGGGCTTGAGCAGGTCGCAGATCGGGTCGACCGGCGGCGGCGGCGGCGGCTCGACCGCCGCGGTCTGGGGCGTCGGCACCACGGTCGGCACCCGGGTGATCTCCGGCATGCGGACCGGCGGCACCGCGATCATCCGCGCGTAGAGATCGTCGGAGGCCGCGCTGAGCGTCGTCGAGAGCCACACGAAGAGCAGCGCCAGCAGCGCCGCCGCGACGCTCGCCGCGACCCATAGCGGAACGATCGTCCGCGACGGGCGGTACGGCGCCGCGACGCCGCGCCAGTGCGGCGACAGCCCCGGTTCGTAGGGCTGCCGCTGGCGGACGATCAGCGCGTAGGTCTCTTCGCGCAGCCGGTCCAGTTCCGCCGGGCCCCGGGGCGACAGCCGGTAGCGGCCCTGGAACCCCAGCGACATGCACAGATAGAGCAGCTCCAGGACAGTCAGAAAGCGGCCGGGGTTCTGGCGGATCTGCTGAAGCAGGTCGAAGAACCGATCGCCGCTGCGCACTTCCTGGTGGAACGTCGAGACCAGCGAGCGCGCATCCCAGATGCCGGTGCTGCCCCAGGGCGTGTTGAGCACGACGTCGTCGAGGCTCGCGCACAGCGCATAATGCGCCGGGCGCAGCAGCTCGATCGGCACACCCGACGTGCGCGCGTGCTGCTCGAAGGCGCGCATCGCCTGGATCGCGCGCTCGCGCAGCTCCCCCGGATCGGGCTGGGTCACGGTGTTGCGCAAGCGCGCCATCAGCTGCAGCAGCGGCGCCGCCGCAGCGACCAGCGGGTTGACGCCCATCACCAGGCGTTCGACATCCTCGCCCGCTGTCGGCTGGACCTGCGGCGGGGGCGGCGGCGGCGGCGCCGTCGGTAGCGACTCGGCCGGGGTCGGGCGCCGACCGCCGGGCACCGGGCGGATGACCGTCCGCTCGCTGTCCTCCGGCTCGGCAAACGGGTTGTCGCTCATCTCCCCTCGCCGGCCGTCAGCCGCGGATCGCCCACAATTCTAGACGCATGCCGGGAAATTCACCCGAAACATGGATAGCAAACCCACCGGACGACTGCATCTGCTGCCAATGCGGGCTGTTGCGGTCGAGCTCGAAATAGGAGGCGCCGGCGTAGAACGGGATCTGCCGCGGCGCCACCGGCAGCGGCCGCACCGCGATCCCCGGGATGGCGACATTGACGAGGTCGCGGATATGCTCGACCGCGCCGATCTTCACCTGGCTCGGGAAGAGGCGGATCAGCGTCTCGGTCGGCACGTCGGCCTGCACTACCAGCACGAAGCTCGCCGCGCGCAGGATCGACCGGTCGGTGATCTGGCCGACGCGCACGCCGTAGCGCCGGTCCTGCAGCGGGATGTTGATCGCGTTCTGCTCGAGCACCATCGACAGCGAGCGCCTGAGGTCGGCGATGACCGGCGCGTAGCTGCGCTGCAGGTCCTCGTGACGGTAGGCGGGATAGGCGTTGGGCCGCTTGGTGGGTTCGGTGAAGGTGGCAAACTCGCCGGCCATCTGCACCAGGGTCGCGTACAGCTCCTCGGGGTGGACGTTGCCGGCGTCCGCCCAGTGGGACAGCAGCTTCTGCCAGCGGTTGATCGATTGCAGCCACAGGAAATCGCCGATTTCGGCGACGCCGCGCGAGCTGCCTGGTGCGGTCAGCCGCGCGCCCAGCGCCTCGCCGCGCTGGTTGAGGATGCCGGCGAGCTCGGTCAGGAAGCCCGACAGCGGCGGAGACGCCGAGCAGATCAGCGACGGCGCGATCCAGTGTTCGTCGAGCGTCACCCGGCGATCCGCCGCGACCTCGATAACCCGGGCCAGGCCGATGCACAGGTAACCCGCACGCTCGTCGGTTTCGAGCAGGTAGCGCAGCCGCAGCCGGCCGATCTGGAGAGGAGCCGGTTGCGGCGAGGCGGAATGCGTGTCGAACGCCTCGAACTCGCTGACCGTGTAGCGGCCGTCGCCGTTCGCACCCGCGGCGACCTCGACCGCGCCCGGCTGGCGCACCGGCGCCGCGAGGTAGACCACCACGTTGCGCGCGCTGTCCGGCAGCTCGAGCGGCGCCGGGTGATCCGTCTCGCCTGGGATCGCGAACGGCGTCCCGTCCTCGAAGACGCCGTTGACCGCGCTCAGCGCGAACCGGCCGGTGGCCAGCAGATCTCGGTCGATCGACATCTCCGTGACGCCCCACGGATGCGGGCGCAGCGGCGCCGCGCGCGCCCGTACGAGCATTTCCAGCCAGCGGTCCTGCTGCTGAAAATGCTGGGCCCGAAGGAACATGCCCTCCTGCCAGACGACACGATTGGTCCAGGTCATGCCGAGCCGCGCTTTATCTGCACTCTCCCCACGCGCCTAGCCTAGCATTCGCCCGGCGCTTACGCGAGCGTGGCACTGAGGGCCCGCACCGTCAGCGTGTGTCGCGACGGACCGTTCGCCGCCACCGGGGCCATGCCGCGCCATTGCGCGCGATCGATGTCGCGGAACATCACCGCGGTGCCGATGAACTGCGCGCCCGGCTTGAGGTCGCGTTTGATCACCCGGATCTCCCCTGGACGGATGACGAATTCCTCGGAACCCAGATCGTCGGTGCCGAGTGTCTGCTGTTCGTGCTCGGTCAAGGCGAACACGTCGGCGCGCTCGAACTTCGCGGTCCCGCCGAGCTGAAACAGCCGCACCGCGACCGCGGTCGCGTTGCCGTCGGGGCTGGGGTTCTGGTCGCGCGCGCCCACGACGCTCAAAGTCAGGACGGCGGGCTCGGGATCGCAGGCAAACAGGCAGCTGAGGGCGATGAATCGCCGCCGGTCGATCATCGGCGCGGTTCTCTCGCGGCTGCCTCCGCGAGCGCTTGCTCGTACGCGCGCGCAAAGGCCTTGCCGAAGGCGCTGTCGAAATCGTCGGCCAAGGCTTGGCTCAGGCGCGCGTAATGCGCCTCGAAGGCGTCCCAGGCGCGCGCCTTGCGCTGCGCCGGCACAAGATTGAGCCCGCTCTCGCCCGCCACGCGGCGCAGCTTTTCGGGGTCGAGTTCCTTAAGCAGCGCGCGCACCGCCGTCTGCATCGCCGCCATGCTGGCGAGTTCGTGCAGGCGAATGTCGTTGAGCGCCTCCGCAATCGCATCGACCGCGGCCATCTCGGTACGCCGCCCCGCGCCGAGCAGCGCGGCCAGCGCGTCGTCGTCGTTGGCCGAGAACTTCAGCGGGTTGTTGCCGCGGCTGCGGATTCCGGTTTGCTCGATGCGAAACTCGGTCTTGATCGCCGCGCGGGCGATCATCAGCTGACGCAACCCGAACACAACCTCGCGGAACGTCGCGCCCAGCCCTTCCATCGCCGCGACCGGATTGCCCGGGCGCAGATCCTCGACGCCGGCACCGCGCAGGAACGACGCCAGCAGGTCGCCGTCGCCGCCCAGCGAGGGCGCCGCCATCGCCGGAACCGCCTGCGGCGGTGGCGCCATCGGCCGCACCCGAGGCGGCACCGTCGCCGGCGGCTGAGCAGGCGCCGCGATCGGCGCCGCCAGCGGCGCTTCGAGCGACGGGGCGGCGGGTCTTGCGGGTGCCGGCGGCGCCGCGATGTCGCGATCCCAGTCCTCGGGGATCACCGAGCGCGCCATGGCGCCCATGAATGCATCGTTGAGATGGGGCGCATGGTCGGACTGCGCCGGGCCGCCGATCAGGCCGTCGTCCACGGCGGGATCGGGTGCGAGCGGGTCGTAATCGTGCGGCAGATTGATCGCCGACGCCGCAAATATCCCTTGTACCGGATCGCCCCCCGGGCTGTCGTCGATCAGGCCCATTCGCTCGGGCGGCTGCGCCGGGTAGCGCGGCGCGAACGGATCGATGTCGAACGGGTCGGCCGCGGTGGTCCGTGACGGCGCAGGCGCGGCGGGGCGTGCCGCCGGTGCGTCCTCCTGCAACCGGATCTCGATCTCGTAGCTGCCGAGGTGCAGGCGATCGCCGTCGCGCAGGTCGCGAATTTGACCGCGCCCCAGCGGCTCGGTGTCGCGGTTGAGGAACGTCCCGTTCGTGGAGGTGTCGGCGATCTTCCAAGCCCCCGAATGGAACGCCAGCACACAGTGACGCTTCGACAGATAGCGCTCGGGGTCGGCCAGCACCCAGTCGTTCTCGGCGCCGCGGCCGATCGAGAATTCGCCGCCTTCGACGTTTCGCGATTGCGGCGGCACGCTGTCGGGGCAGCGTAGCATCGTCAGGCTGAGCATCATCGTGCGCGTTCCCTAGCCCAGAACGGGCATACTAGCTCCTTGCCACTATTATCATCCACGGCATGTTTATAGATAGCTTCGCTTGGCGCGAATGCCTAGCGCGATCCGGAGTTTGTTGCGCCTGATCGGTCTTGCGGCCGACGCCGACGATCGCCCGGTCCGCTCGCTTGCCCTGATTTCTCAACCCGTGATTAGATGCGCGCGCCGCCACCCTGGCGCGGGCTGCTTCGGCGGGGCGTCGGGCGGGGGTGCGGAAGTGGACGCGCTCGGTTCCCGGCCGGGGAACGATGCCGGCGCCGGTCGACCGATGCCGGCGAGGCGAAGCCTAGCAGGAGCGATCATGGCAGGAGCAATCCCGACGGTCATGGGCGACGGTACCGTCACCCAGAACGAACACCTGATCGCGGTCCAGACGCCGCTCGGCCAAGATTACTTCATCCTGACGGGATTTTCCGGCCAGGAGACAGTCTCGCGGCTGTTTGAATTCGACCTCGACATGCTCTCTCACGACCTTGCCGTCGACCCGACCCAGCTGGTCGGCATGAATGTCACGTTTTCGGTCATGCCGCGAGAGGGCGATCGGACGTTCTTCAACGGGTTTGTCAGCCACTTCGTGGCCGGCGAAATCCCCACCAACTTCCGCGGCCGGCAGTACAACATCCATGTCGTGCCGTGGATGTGGTTCCTCACCCGTGCGGCCAACTCGCGCATTTTCCAGAACATGAACGTCGTCGACATCGTGAAGAAGATCTTCACCGATCACGGCTTCAACGATTTCGAGTTTCGCACGCAGGGAACCTACCAGCCCTACGAGTACAAGGTGCAGTACGACGAGACCGATTTCAATTTTGTCTCTCGGCTGCTGGAGCATGAAGGCATCTTCTATTTCTTCAAGCACGAGAACGGTCGCCACACCGCGATCTTCGGCGACGCACCGAGCGTGTTCCAGCCCGGCCCGGTGAGCTCGGTGCCCTACATCTCGGAGCCCGGCTGGGAGCGGATTCACGGCTGGCAGCACAATTACGAATTCCGGCCGGGAAAATGGACGCTGACCGATTACGACTTCACCAAGCCCCAGACCGACCTGACCGCCAATCAGCCGACGATGGTCCAGGTCCCGTTCATGAAGCAGTTCGAGTTTTTCGAGTACCCCGGCTGCTATCTGGACAAGGATGCCGGCAGCACGCTCGCCCGCACCCGGATCGAGATGGAAGAGGCCGAATACCATGTCGTCAACGGCCAGGGCATGGTAACGAGCTTTCGCACCGGCCAAACCTTCGGGCTCTCGGATTCCGATCTCATACCCGGCGAGGCCGGCGCTCAGTATGCGCTGCTCTCGGTCAGTCACAGCGCGCACGACATAACCCATATCACGCGCGGTGAAGCCAACAGCCTCTACTCGAACGCGTTCATCGCGCTGCCTTCACAGACCAAATACCGCCCGCCGCGCCTCACCCACACCCCGATCATCCACGGCCCGCAAACCGCGGTCGTGGTCGGGCGCAGCGGCGACGAGATCTACACCGACAAATACGGCCGGATAAAGGTGCAGTTCCGCTGGGACCGCTACGGCAAGGCCGACGAGAACAGTTCGTTGTTCATCCGCGTCGTGCAGAACTGGTCGGGCAACAAGTGGGGCGGCAACATCATCCCGCGCGTCGGGATGGAGGTCGTCGTCGAATTCCTCGAGGGCGATCCCGACAAGCCGATCGTCACCGGCTGCGTGTACAATGCGAGCGCGATGCCGCCCGACACCCTGCCCGACAACAAGACGCGCAGCGTGTTCCGCACCCATTCTTCACCCCAAGCCAGCGGCTTTAACGAAATCTCGTTCGAGGACAAGGCGGGCAGCGAGCAGATCTTCGTTCACGGCGAGCACAATCAGGACGTCCGCATCAAGAACGATGCGCAGGAGTGGATCGGCAACAACCGCAGCCTGATGGTCCAAAAAGACCAGCTCGAGAAGGTGGCGGGCGACAAGCACCTGCAAGTGGCGGGCAACCACAACGAGAAAGTCCAGGGCACCGCGTCGCTCGAAATTGCCGGCGATCACAACGAAAAGGTCGACGGCAAGCAGTCGCTGACCGTCGGCAGCGACCAGAACGAGAAGGTCGGCGGCACATTGTCGCTGTCGGTCGGCAGCGACTGGCAGCAGAAGATCGGCAGCAACTCGGTGCTCAGCGCCGGGCAGCAGATCGTGCTCGACGCGGGCATGGAGATCACGCTGAAGGTTGGCGGCAACTTCATCACGATCGGTCCCACGGGGGTCACCATCGTCGGCACGATGGTGCTGATTAACAGCGGCGGCGCGCCCTCGGGGCTGACCGCGAACCCGACGAGCCCGACGAACCCCACCGCGCCGAAGGATCCCACGGAGGCGGACGACCGCCAGTCGGGCAGCAACCCGCCGGGGGCCCTGACCGGAACGCCGCCGGAGGCAGGTTCCACGCCGGGGCTGACCACCGAAACCTTCTCGTGAGCGTGCACTCGGCGTGAACCGATACCGCGCCCCTAGCCCATTGACGGGCAATTGGAGGAACACATGCCCCCTGCGGCCAGACTAGGCGACATGCACGTATGTCCGATGGTGACCGTGCTTGTGCCGCATGTCGGCGGTCCGATACTCCCTCCTTGCATGCCGACGGTGCTGATCGGCAACCAGCCGGCGGCGCGCGTCGGCGACATGCTGACCTGCGTCGGACCGCCGGATGTCATCGCCATGGGATCGTTCACCGTCCTCATCGGCAACCAGCCGGCGGCGCGGCTGGGCGACCTCACCGCTCACGGCGGGGCGATCGTGATTGGGCTTCCC
>Ga0335078_10012219_pt1 | contig 12741 bp, 13 predicted proteins | sample Lox_Sample_32_FD_206711 | JGI IMG/M metagenome (GOLD analysis project Ga0335078, IMG submission 206711) | Soil microbial communities from Loxahatchee National Wildlife Refuge, Florida, United States - Lox_Sample_3.2 | ecosystem: Environmental > Terrestrial > Soil > Wetlands | place: USA... | reverse complement strand
CAGCTATCCGGAGCCGCCCGCCAAGTTCACCTTCGACGATGAAAACCGGCGCGGCGAGGCCATCGACTCCATCTGTTCCGGCGGCTGCATTCTTTCGGGCGGCGCGGTGAAGAATTCCGTGCTGTTCCGCGGCGTGAAAGTACACGCCGGAGCGCTGGTGGAGGACTCCCTGATTTTGGATAACTGCGACATCGGACGCCGCGCCCGTGTCCGCCGGGCGATCCTCGATAAGAATGTGCGCGTGCCCGCGGACGCCTGCATCGGCTACGATGCGGAGCACGACCGCCGCTATCACTACGTCACCGAATCCGGCATCGTGGTGGTGGAGGGCAATCGGTCCCAGGTGGACGTATCCACTCTAGTCGTCTAGGGCTGCCGGCCCCGCCGCATGGAACATTACGTTCTGGACTGGATCTCGCGCTACGGGTATCCGGCAATCTTCTGCCTGCTCATGCTGGGCATTGTGGGCTTGCCTGTCCCCGACGAGACGCTGCTCACTTTCACCGGGTACCTGATCTTCTCGCACCACTTCAAGCTGGCGCCCGCCTTCGCCACCGTGCTGGCCGGCACGGTCTGCGGCATCACCGTGAGCTACACGCTGGGCCGGACTTTCGGACTGGCGCTGATCCATCGCTTCGGCAAGTACATCCACCTGACCGAGGAGCGTCTGGCCAAAGCGCACCAGTTCTTCGAGCGCGTGGGGCATTGGAGCCTGACGTTCGGCTACTTCGTGCCAGGCGTCCGGCATCTGACGGCATACGCCGCGGGCGTGTCGTACCTGGAGCCGCACATCTTCGCGATGTTCGCATATCTGGGCGCGCTACTGTGGGCCACCACATTTGTGTCGCTGGGTTATTTCCTGGGAGATCGCTGGCAGGCGGTTTCGGCGCAGGTCCACCATCACCTGGTGATCGCCTCCTGCGTGGCGGGCGCGCTTATCGTGCTGTATCTGGTGTGGCGGAAGCTGCGGGCGAAACGGGGCTGAGCGGGTTCTCAAACAACCGGACTCCCACTTCCGTATCGTGGGGCAAGTCCAGGTCCAGGATGCCTCCCGGGTCGGTCCGTTGCTCGCAGAGCTCTTCATCGTCGACTTCGATAAGGTAATCTTGGCGGGGCTTCAGCCCCACCACGAAAACCGGCTCCTTGCCTGCCGCTGCGACCTTGAATTTCCGGGTGTGCGCGCCGAACAGGATCACCGCGCGGCCGAGATCCAGGGGCTCCGCGACGGCGCGCGGATCGATCTCGCTGACAGCGCCATCCTGAAACATCTGCAACTCGCCCGAGAAGAATCCGAGCCACGCGGCGGATTCGTCCCAGTTGGACCGCACGAACAGGCGTCCGAAGAGGCTGTCGTGCATCACCAGCGGCGCCTGGAAATAGCTGAGGCCGGGCTGGTAGGGATTGGCCCACAGAAACTCATAGGGCGCGCCGAAAGTGCCGCGCATCAGGAAATGGTCGTTCATCAGCCAGCCTTGCAGGAACTGGCTACCGGGCGCGTTGCTGTCGTACGCCACCATGCTCAGCTCGGCGGCGCGGGAGAGGGCCGCGCGGCGCAGATCCGGCTCCGCGGTGGCATGGGGCGCGGCGGGGATGCGGTAGTCGTTTTCGCCCGCCGGAAAAGTGGCGGGATAGTAGCTCAGAAGCTGCACCTTGGGCAGATCGGTGAAAAACTGAGGCGCGCCTTCGCGAAGGTCCTCGTTGAAGTTGTCGCGGACCACGTGGAGAATCTCCATCATCGCGTAAACGTCGTCGCGCGCGACCGCCAGACGGCCGCTATCGATCGCGGGGACGATCTGGCCTCGCCACCACTGGCGCACCACCTGTTCGATTTCCCGCTCGGGAACGTCCGGCAGGTGCCCGGACAGGGCCACCGCGGCCAGCAGGCGGGACCGCACCGCGGACACCGAAGAATCGCGGCGGCTCTGCTGGATGCCCCGCGCGAGCTTGGCGGCCAGGGTTTTGGATTGCGCCTCGGTGAGAATATCCTGGCACCAGTCGAACACCAGCGCCAGTTGACGCAGATCGGCGCTCGCGCCCAGCGCCCAGGCGACGGCCTGGCGGCCGGCTTCGGCGCTGCCGGACACCTGATAGTACATGGCTTGGGCGAACCCCGGTTCAGGCATGGGAGCCTTGCCCGCCATCAGAAGGTGAAACTGGTTCCAGCGCATGGACTGGCGCTCGCGCTCGCGCCGCAGCAGACGGAGCCGCCGGGCGCCCAGCAAAATGCGGGGATGTGGGGCGTCGGCCCGCAAGCTCTCGGCACGTGGTTGCTCCTGGCTTTGCGCGAGGCTGTGCGCAGAGACGGCCAGGGCGGCCGCGCCCAGGGCGAGAATGGATATCCGGCGCAGGTGCATTCACCCGATTGTGTCATACCGACACAGTGCCCGCCCAGCGGGCCACGGCGCGCGCAAAGGTGAATTTGGAGACGTTGCGCGATTTCAGCAGGATAGAGAGGATTGACACTTGGCGATCCGGTTGCTATTTTCGGTACTGAATTGGCGAAGTAACTTTTTTAACCTGCCCTCTGCTGCAACAGGCAGGCGGAAGAGGAACGGGCACAACAAGACAACGTGCTTGCGGGAGCCGGGGTCGGTAACAGCAATTGAGCTCGCTAGTCTTCCCTTGTTGGTTGCAACAGAGGGGTTTTTTTGTCAAACGGTTTCTTACGATCTCCCCGGGGTCTGAGGTTGCGGTAGTCATCTGGCATTCGTGGTGAGGAAAGTTTGGACGCGGACCTTACCAGGAATGCCGATGTATCCAGATGGTCCGCCGCCGGATCCCAAGCCCGACCTGGGCGAGCCGCATCGGCAGGTAGCTCTAGCCGGTCCTCAGAGCAACTCCGATGCGGTTTTTCTTTTTGGGAGGGCGTGCGCGGCGGAAGCGCGGAGGCCGATCGATCCCCGCACAGCCAAGCGTGGGCTAGTCGCCGCTCTTGGCGTGCTTCTTCTCTTTGAACAAGTCCATGGGATCCATGTTCGGAGCCACGGCGACATCGAACCAGCCGATCATCATCTCCTCCCAACTTTGGTCGCCCCAGCGCACGGCCTGGGTGGCGTCCGGGTTCGCCGGGTTGTTGGGAGAATTATCGAAATGCGCCACACAGTGCAGGCGAGTGCCCGCGGGCAGCACCTTTTGATCGGCCAGGTAATAGAAAAGCTGCCAACTGAAATCGTACTTGGGCACGCTCAGCAGAATCTCGGATTCGCCGGTCGGATAGAAAGCCGTGTACACGAAATCCTTGCCGCGCAGGTGCATGTGCGGCATCAGGTCGACCAGTTTGGCCGGCTGCTGTAGTGTGACATCGGATTCCACCTCGTAGTTGGCGTCGCCCGCCGGAATTTCGAATTTGTCGTTGGAGGCGGCCGCGGTGTAGACGCGCTCCTGGGGCGCCTGTTTGGCGAAAACCAGGCCGATCCGGCTGCGGTCGGCGCCGGGCTTGCCGTTGGCGGTGTAGTGCATCTGGAAGACGAAATCCGAACCGGCTTTGACCAGCTTGGCTTGGCCGGGGCGCAGGATACCGGGCGGCAATCCGGGCGCGAAGCCTACCAGCAATTCGGGCGGGCCGCTGTTGTCGTCGTCCCGCTTCTGCTTGCGCCTTTCCCGGTTCTGCTCTTTGGCCGGGACGAAGGGTATGCCGGGTTGGGCGTCTTTGAGCCATTTCGATCCCGGCGGGCGGATGAAGGCGATGATGTGGTGCACGATTTGGCGGTTGCCGGGGCGGGCTTCGACTTCCTGCACCCATTTGTCCTCGGTGAAGCCCGAGGGAATCACGATGTACTGATAATCGATCGTCCCGGACGCGGGCACGGAGAATTCGTGGGGCATTTCGAAGACGGCGTCGGGCTTGTGGATGCCCCAGCCATCCACGAAGTGGGCAGGCTTGGGCGCGTCGGAGGGGTCGCCTTCACGGGCGCCGCCATCGGCCCAAGCCACCAGCGTGTCGATCTCCTCGCGGGTGAGCGAACGGTCGTTGCTGAACTTGCCGAAGTGGGGATCGGCGGGCCAGGGCGGCATTTTGCGGGTTATGACGGCCTCACGGATGGCCTTGGCCCAGGGCCGTACGTCCTTGTACGTCAGGAGCGGCATGGGCGCCGCTTCGCCCGGCCGGTGGCATTCCTGGCAGCGATTCTGCATCACCGGCAGGACGTTCTTGTAAAAAGTCGGTGGCGAAGGAATCGTGGCGGCGAATGCCAGAGCAGACGCGCAGAAGCCCAGCAGGAACGATCGAGCAGCCATCCGCACCTCCAAGTGTGCTGTTTTTCCATATTAAGCGATGCGGGCGGCGGTGTAAAGCGAATTGAAGCGGCGTTGCGGGCCGGCCGGAGAGAGGGTAAACTGAAGGTACCGCGCAGTGGTCAGCAATCCCCGGTCGTCTAATGGTAGGACAGCGGCCTTTGGAGCCGTGAATCGTGGTTCGAATCCATGCCGGGGAGCCACACCTTTTGTTTCAGTAACTTAGAGATGCCACTACGCCTTTTTGTACAGATTTTGTACACAAGCATAAAGGCGGACGTTCATAACTAATTGAAGCTGCACAGCGGAATCGATGAGCATGGATTCGAGAAATGTAAATCCATGCTCAATAGAGCTACTTCTCGCTCCGTTTGCTGAAGGTAGACATCGTTGTCGACGTACGTGCCGTCTCATTGAGCATAGCCTTCGCATTATAGGCGAAGAGTATTGATCAAAGCCGAAAGCGCTGCTGGCTGCTGTCGACGGCTCGGGTAATAGAGGAAGAATCCGGGAAACGGTTGGCACCAGTCCTCTAACACGCGAATGAGTTCTCCGCTTCTGAGTTGCGGTTCTACACGCTCATCGGACACGAAGGCGAGACCGATACCATCGAGCGATGCGCGCACCAGAAGCTCCACATCGTCCACGATCAGAGGCCCGTTCACCGCGACGGAAAGGGCTTTCTTCCCCTTGTCGAACTCCCACCTGTACAGGCCAGCGGACCCATGCTTGAAGTTTATACACCGATGCTTGAGCAGATCGTGCGGCGTTTTCGGCTTCGGGTGCGACTTGAAATACGCAGGCGCGCCGACGATGGCCGCCCGGTGGTCCTTGGACACGCGGACCGCGATCATGTCTTTTTGAATGTACTCGCCGAAGTGAATACCGGCGTCGAAGCCTCCCGCAACGATATCGAGACGGCTATCGTCGGCGGTGATGTCGAGAACGACCTCGGGATAGTCACGCGTAAACTTCGCCAGTTTCGGTCCCAGCACAGTCGTACCGGCAAGCCGCGGCACGAGCAGGCGCACGCGGCCTGAGGGCTTGTCCCGCAGGCCCGAGAGTTGATCCAGCGCATCCTGGACATCGTTCAGAGCCGGGCGCAATCGTGTAAGTAATTGCTCGCCGGCCTCTGTGGGAGCAACGCTTCGGGTCGTGCGCGAGAGCAAACGCACGCCGATGTCCTCCTCCAGTCCGCGAATGGCGTGGCTCATGGCGGATGGCGATACGCCGAGCCGTTTACCGGCCCTCGTAAAACTGCGTTCCTCCGCGATGGCGAGGAACACGGCGAGGATGTTGAGGTCGTTTTGTTCCATTTATGAATCTAGCTCACAAGCCCTTGTCTTTTATCCATACTACTCAAAAACACCGTTCAGAACTATCCTGGAATCAGGAAGCAGGAAGAACGGTTAGTAAGGGAACGGCAAGGAGCAATTATGCAAAAGCGCAAACTTGGAAAAAGCAACCTGGAAGTTTCGGCCATCGGCCTTGGCTGCATGGGCATGAGTTGGTCCTACGGGCCGTCGAAAGACAGGCAGGAGATGGTCGGCCTGCTCCACGCCGCCGTGGAGCGAGGCATTACGTTTTTCGATACTGCTGAAGTCTACGGGCCACTGACGAACGAAGAACTTGTGGGTGAGGCCCTCGCCCCGTATCGCGGGAAAGTCGTCATCGCCACCAAATTCGGCTGGGAGGGCAATCCCGGAGATGGGAGCCGGTGGAGCGCATTAAATAGCCGGCCGGAACACATCAAGCAGGTGGCCGAGGCTTCCCTGCGGCGGCTGCGCACTGATGCGATTGACCTCTTCTATCAGCACCGCGTCGATCTGAACGTGCCTATCGAAGATGTGGCGGGCGCAGTGAAGGATTTGATCCAGCAGGGCAAGGTTAAGCATTTCGGCCTGTCCGAAGCGGGCGCGCAGACGATCCGCCGTGCGCACGCGGTCCAACCCGTGACCGCCTTGCAAAGCGAATACTCGCTTTTCTGGAGGCAGCCGGAACAGGAGATTCTTCCGCTGTTGGAGGAACTCGGCATTGGATTTGTTCCTTTCAGCCCCCTCGGCAAAGGTTTCCTGACGGGCAAGATCACGGCGGAGACGAAGTTCGACAGCACGGATTTTCGCAGCAGCATTCCTCGCTTTAATGAGGAGAATCGGAAAGCGAACCAGGCTCTGGTGGATTTGCTGACGACATTCGCGCAACAGAAGAAGGCGACGCCTGCTCAGGTCGCGCTCGCCTGGCTGCTTGCGAAGAAGCCATGGATCGTACCGATTCCCGGCACGACGAAGCTCAATCGACTTGAAGAAAATATCGGAGCGCTCAATGTCGATCTAACGCCCGCCGATCTCTATGCTATCGAAAACGCCTCCTCGCACATCAAGCTCGAAGGAGCGCGTTACCCAGAATTTCACGAGAAGCTGGTCGGCCGCTGAGGAGCCCCGAACAAGAGAACGAAGAAGATGACAAACAAGTTGAAAATAATCGGCTTTGGAATTCTCATAGTGGTCGCCGCAGTCTGCGGCGCATCCCAAACGCCTTCGGCACAAGAGACGGCCTCCTCGCGCGCCGACCGGGAGAAACTGATGGGTGCGTGGCACCTGGCCTCAATGACGGGCCCGGACGGAAGGCAGATCACGAGCGGTGTGCCGCTGGGCATGCTGATTTACACGCGCGACGGCCACATGTCGGTGCAGCTCATGTACCCGGCGTCTGAAAACACCCTGTCTAACGAATACGTCCAAAACGGGTACGAGGCGTCCTTCGGAACCTACGACGTAAACGGGGCAACTCACACGCTGACGCACCACGTGCAGGGGGCGAATACAGGCGATCGCATTGTTGGAAAGGACCTGCCGCGCGTTTATCAGTTCAATGCAAAAGGCCAACTGATCATTAGGTCAGCTCGCCCGGACGAACACTGGTCAGTCACGTGGCAGCACTACTGACCGCTAGACGACTTTAAAAGGAGATAGAAATGAATTCGAGCACACCCCGGTCCGCGCTGACGCCGGAAGATGTCCGCAAGGTTTCTCCGGCGCTGGAGAGCTACACCCGAAACAGCATCGAAGAGGGTCTCTGGAAGCGGCCGGATTTGTCGCCGCGAGACCGCAGCATCGTCACGGTCTCTGCCTTGATTGCGCGCAATCAGACGATAGGAATGCTCCATTACTTCAATATTGCGCTCGATCATGGCGTAAAACCAGGCGAGGTCTCAAAGATCATCGCTCACCTAGCGTTCTACGCCGGCTGGTCAAATGCCTTCTCCGCGGTCGCAATCGCAAAGGATATCTTCGCGCAACGCGGAATTGGCCTCGATCAGCTTCCTCCAGAAGCACCGAAGCTTCTGCCGCTCGACGAAACCGCGGAAGCGGCGCGCGCCAAGCGTGTCGAGCAGGACGTGGGTCCGGTTGCTCCCGGTTTAGTGCAGTACACGGGCGACCTGCTCTTCAATGATCTGTGGCTGCGTCCTGCCTTGGCGCCCCGCGACCGAAGCCTCGTCACCGTGAGCGCGCTTCTTGCAGCGGGACAGGTTGCTCAAGTGCCCCTTCACCTCCATAAGGCGATGGATAACGGCCTGACCAGAGAGCAGGCATCGGAGGTGCTCACACACCTGGCCTTCTATTCGGGCTGGCCAAATGCGATGTCGGCGGTGCCCGTCTTCAAAGGTGTCTTCGAAGAGCGGCAAAGTTAACAAGCCGGGAGAAATCGAACATGCCTCACGTTATCGTCAAGCTCTGGCCCGGAAAATCGGAACAACAGAAAGCCCGTCTCGCCGACAAAATCGCCAAGGACGTGATGGACGTCTTCAATTACGGCGAGGAGTCTGTATCGGTGGGGTTCGAAGAAGTCAGCTCCAGGGACTGGGCCAAACAGGTTTACAAGCCCGACATCAAGGATAAGTGGGAGACGCTTTACAAGAAGCCGGGATACGAGATGTGAATCGCCGAAAGTACCTAGACATGAAAGGCAGGAGAGACAAATGAAAGGCACTGTTCTCTACGGACCCGGCGACGTCCGCTTTGAAGAAAGAAGCATGCCGAAGATCGTCGAACCGACGGACGCCATCATCAGGACATCGGCAACATGCGTATGTGGCTCGGACCTTTGGCCCTACCGTGGGCTAAATCCGCTCACAGGGCCAACGCCGATGGGCCACGAATATTGCGGAATCATTGAAGAGGTAGGCAGCGCGGTGAAGACGATCAAACGGGGCCAGTTCGTTATCGGCTCCTTTTTCGCCTCGGACAATACATGTCCTCACTGCCGGGCCGGCTATCAGACATCCTGCCAGCATAGGGAGATAGTAAGCACAGCGCAGGCCCCATTTCTGCGCGTCCCCCTCGCTGACGGTACCTTGGTTGCGACGCCCGAGGTTCCCTCTGCCGATCTCGTTCCGAGCTTGCTTGCAGTTTCCGACGTCATGGGCACGGGCTGGTTTGCCGCCGTCGCTGCGAACGTCAAGCAGGGCGGGACCGTCGCGGTCGTCGGTGACGGTGCGGTCGGACTGCTCGGCGTTCTCTCGGCCAAACAGATGGGCGCTGACCGGATCATTGCAATGAGCCGTCACCCGCCACGGAAGAAGCTTGCCCGCGAATTCGGTGCGACAGACATCGTGAGCGAACGGGGCGCCGAGGCGGTTGAGCGCATCAAGGAATTGACCAAAGGCATCGGCGCTGACTCGGTGCTGGAATGCGTCGGGACTCAAGAGTCGATGGTGCAGGCCATCGGTTCCACGCGCCCAGGAGGGTCCGTCGGCTACGTCGGCGTTCCGCACGGCGTTGAGCTGGACGGAGAGAAACTGTTTTACTCGCACGTGCACCTTCACGGCGGTCCCGCTCCGGTGCGCCGCTTCCTGCCTGACTTGATCGACCTTGTGTGGAACGGAAAAATCAATCCCGGCAAGGTCTTCGACCTGACGCTGCCGCTCGACCAGGTGGCGGAAGGCTACCGCGCGATGGACGAGCGCCGCGCGATCAAGGCGCTCCTGCGGCCGTAACAAGGAGTGCTAAACATGACCGGATGGGCAAAGGAAGAATTGCGTAAAATCGCCGAAGCGGATGACCTGCATATCGCTCCGTTCCGCGAGGACGGCGCGACGTACGGCACACCGACCTGGATATGGTCTGTCGCGGTCGGCGACGCACTTTATGTTCGCGGCTACAACGGGACGAAGTCCCGGTGGTATCAGGCGGCTCTGCGGCAGAAAGCAGGCCGCATCATCGCCGCCGGCATGACGAAGGAAGTAGGCTTCGAGCCGGTCGAGGGGCCCATCAACAAGAGCATCGATGATGCGTACCGGTCGAAGTATGGGGAAAGTCCTTATCTCAAGCCGATGATTGGCGAGCAGGCGCGGGCCGCGACCGTCAAGATCATGCCGCGGGACATGGCGGTACCTTCAAAACCTTCGCAATCGAAGGAGACCTAAGCGATGACAGCCGAAACGAATGCAATGGGAATCATCAAACCAAATGCCGAACCCTCGAACGAAGCGCCGGCTGAATATTTCACGGGGTCGGTGCGCGTCACACCACTGGTGAAAGGGGAAAATCCTTCTTGCCTGACTTGCGGCTCGGTGGGATTTCAGCCCGGCGCTCGTTCAGCAGGGCATACTCATCCGAAAGGTCAGCTTCTGATCGTCACCGAGGGCTCAGGCCTTATTCAGGAGTGGGGCAAGCCTGTTCGCAAGATCGTAAAAGGAGACGTAATTTGGACCCCGCCAGCTGTGAAGCACTGGCATGGCGCTTCGCCGGAAAGCGCCATGCCCCATACCGCTTGTCAAGAAATGCAAGATGGCAAGAATGTTGACTGGATGGAAAAAGTCACGGACCAGGAATACAAGTCGACTCCTCAATAAGGGACGATGCGAAGTTCGATGGCGCTTTGTCCGTTCGCGGTGGCGGAAAACAACATTGGCGCGAGAAGCGCTAAAAAAGACTTTGTACAGTTTTTGTACCGGAAACCTGCTTTTGGTGCTTTTGAAGACTTCAGCGACTTTGTAGAATCAATAAGTTGTGAGATTTCAAAATCCTGTCAAGTTCGTGGTTCGAATCCATGCCGGGGAGCCAATTCTCATTTTGGGCCATCCCTTGCGCAATACCCTCCGCGGCAGAATTCTGCTTCGCAACAACAACTGCAAGCATATCAAAAGGTTTCCGATATTCCGCCTCTAATTGTCCATCCTTCCACCGGCAGTTCGAAAGTACAAAATCGAGCAGCTTTCGTTTTTCCGCCGGCCGCTGATTCTCGAACAAAACGTGCGCTCGCTGGGCCAAGTCCAATAGCCGGAGGCCCTCTTCGATGTAGCTCTGGTTCGCGTTTTGATGCGTCTCGATGTCGCGCATCAGGCGGCACTGCTCGGATCGGAACTCCGCGGCTTTGCGGTCGAAGAAGTCGTTGTCGATCCGGCCGTCCAGCTTGTCCATGTACATCGCGTCGATCCGGTCCTGGATGCGCCGGCGCTCCCTCTCCAATTTCGCGACCGCCTCCTCGTGGCACTTGCGTTCATCCCCGTGGCTCTCCCGCAAAGCTTGCGTGACCCAGGTCAGCACCTCCTGGCTGAACGAGATGCCCTTCAATAGTTCGGTAAACTTCTTCTCTAGAACTTCCTCCCGCGTATACGGCTCGGGGCACTTACCCTTGTAGCCGGTGCAGTGGTAGTAGACGTAGCGCCCCTTCTTGATCTCCCCCACTAGGGCGCAGCCGCAGTGGCCGCATGCGATGAGGCCGCTGAACGCGAGGCTCTCTTTGACCATTCGGGTCTTCTTTGTGCCGCGCCCGCTGAGAATCAGTTGAACCTGCTCCCAAAGTTCGTGGGAGACGATAGGTTCATAGGTCCCCTTGTAGGTGGCACCATCGAAATCAAAATCGCCGGTGTAAACGCGAGTGCGCAGAATCTTGTGAATGGTTGACGTCGGCACGGCATTGCCGCTCTTGCGGTAGGCCATGCCGTCCGCCTGAGCGAGTTTCGCGATCTCCTTCAGGGAGTATTTGCCCGTGGCGTAACGCTCGAACACCGTACGTATCGCCGGCGCCAGATTTGGGTCGGGTGCAACAGTGCGCTTACCCTCCGAACCAGCAATGTTTCGGTATCCGAGCGGCGCGTACGAGGGCCAGGTACCCTGGCGCGCCTTCTCCAGCATCCCTTTCCGCGTTTCCTCGGGAAGATTGTCGATATAGTTCTTCGCCATCAACACCTTGATTCCGTGTATGAACTTCTCATTGGAGCGCGATTCCGGGGAAAGCACTACGTTTTCTTTTACGAAATGGATGGTGAGGCCGAGTCCGTCGATTGTCACATAGTCCTTTAGGTTCCGGTAGAGGCGATCTGTCTTCTCAACCAGCAGGGTGCGACAAGTGGGGTTCTTCCTGAAGAATGCAACCATCTGATCGAACCCAGTCCGGCCGGCTCGCTTGGCCGTCTCAACATCGATGAATTCGTGAATCGGGGCGAATGCTTTATCAGCGCCGTACGGCCCAATTAGCTCGCGTTGAGCTGGGATCGAAAAGCCTTCGCGTTCTTGGTCCTTGCTCGACACGCGCGCGTAGATCACGGCCCCTCGCTGTGTCCAGCGCACGTGACAGATGCGCTCCTTGGATTTATTGTGTTGGCCCTCCCCATCACTTGTCTCCTTTCGTCGTTGGATTCATCCCGGCCCTTCGGACGATCTCCCATCTTGACCTACTCGCGCAACTCTCCGCGAGTAAGCCTACACGATCTTTACAGCTTCGTCTTATCCTTCTCCTTCGCCCAGCGCGCCGCTGCTGCCTTGCGCGCGATCTCTCGCCGGCGATTGGGTGTGAGTCTGGCTGCCCGGGCGTTGCCGCCGACCTTACCTCCCATGCGCGCAAATTCCTCGCGTTGTTCCGCTGTGCGGTTTCGCATGGATACCTTGCCACCCTTCGCTCCGCCGAGCTTTCCTAGCGCTACTGCGTGGGGATTTTTCCGTGTCACATCTAGAGCTTAACACAGGCGTATGAGACAAGTATGCATTTTGTTCTTGACACTATCGATAGTGTCAAGCATAATGGAGTTGACAAGTAAAGTCGCTGAGACTCTAAAGCGCGAAAGGAAAACAATGAGCAGCATACGAGCAGCATGTGGACGGCGGTCTCCGACCTGGACTACTACGCCCAGGTCAACCCGGAGCCGCCCGACGAAGAATTGGAACTGGACGAACCGGAACCGCCCGCTGAACTCGAGGCCGCCTGGAAGGAGGCGGATCGCAACGAGCTAGACAATGCCTAAAATTCAATTCACAACCAACGTCCCCGTCGAGCTGCGCCTGCAGTCGATCGACGGCGAAGTAACCCCGTCGCAGTTCGGGGGCAATCAGATCAAATTCACGGCCCACGAAGGTCCGTTCCGGGTGAGTGAAGCGGTCGGCTCGATCCTGATCGACCAGATCCGCAAGAAGCACATCCAGCCACACGTACCCCTCGAGGTAGCCCGCCGCGAGATCGCGCAGAGCAACGGCCGCAAGGGCATCCAGTGGACCATCGACCCGGTGG
>Ga0335078_10012218_pt1 | contig 12743 bp, 12 predicted proteins | sample Lox_Sample_32_FD_206711 | JGI IMG/M metagenome (GOLD analysis project Ga0335078, IMG submission 206711) | Soil microbial communities from Loxahatchee National Wildlife Refuge, Florida, United States - Lox_Sample_3.2 | ecosystem: Environmental > Terrestrial > Soil > Wetlands | place: USA... | reverse complement strand
GCCGGCGCGATCTACGACCGGTATTTGCTATAACTGACCACTCATGCTGAAAATCTCCGAAGCTGCCCGACGCCTGCACGTTCAATCCATCGTGGTTGACACCCATGTGGACACGACCCAGCGATTACTGGACGTCCATTTCAATCTCGGCTCACGCCATGCGGACGGGTCCGTTGATATCCCCCGGATGCGGGATGGTGGCGTGAGCGCTATCTTCTTCGCGATCTGGGTTCCAGGAACCGTGACGGGTTTGCAAGCGACCCAACGAGCGAGGGCGCAAATCGAAGCCGTCCGTCACGCGACAGCCAAGGCCCCGAAGGAACTGACTTTGGCGAAGACGGCAGCCGATATCCGGCGCGCGCGAGAGAGCGGCCGGATTGCTGTGCTGATGGCAATCGAGGGCGGTCACATGATGAATCACGACCTCAATCTACTCCGTCAGTTTTCGTCCCTTGGTGTGAGCTACATGACCCTGACGCATATGCGGACGACTGATTGGTGCGACGCGTCTACCGACAAACCGATGCACGATGGACTGAGCGATTTTGGCAGAGAAGCAATTCACGAGATGAACCGAGTGGGCATGATGGTCGACGTTTCTCATGTTTCGGATAAAGCTGTGCGGGATGTGCTCGATACTAGCGCGGCTCCGATTTTCGCGTCGCATTCGAGTTGCCGGACCTTGTGTGATTCGCCGCGAAATATTTCAGACGAGTTGATCCAGGCGATTGCGAGAAAGGGCGGAGTTGTTCAAGTCAGCTTCCACATGGGCTTTCTGAGCAGAGAATTCCGGGACGCGGAAGCCAATGGTGAACTGAGCCGACAGCTCAACGAGGAGTTGGATCTGCGTTGTGGCGAAAACATGACGTGCCGGATGCTCGAATCGGATAGAATCGTTCGCGCCCTGGTGGGGGAAGGCAAACTGCCACGAGTTGAATGGACGGAAATCGTCCGCCAGATCGATCACGCGGTAGAAACCGCGGGTGTCGAGCACGTCGGTTTCGGATCTGATTTCGACGGCGCACAGATGCCTTACGGAATGGAAGATGCGTCGCGGTTGCCGTTGTTGACTGACGCGCTTCTGCAAAAGGGATATTCCGAAAAGGATGTAGAAGGAATTCTGGGCGGAAATATGCTTCGATTCATGGAAGACGTAGAAACCGCAGCGAACTCGAGGAGAGGAACCACGGTATGAATCGCGTTGCTACGTGCATGGCTCTTGTAACGATCTTGACTCTCGCGCCGCGGGGCACTTCTGCGCAGGCGCCTGCAACCGGCCAATCTTCGACTCCGAAAACAACGACTCCAGCAAAACCGAGGACAACGACACATATGACGACTGATCCCGCTTTGATGCATCCGGCGACGCTTACGGCAAAAGCGCCGGAGACTTTTCAGGTGAAGTTCGTAACCACGAAAGGCGATTTCGTTGTGCAAGTAAATCGCGCATGGGCGCCGCTCGGCGCCGATCGTTTTTACAATCTTGTGAAGCATGGATTCTTCACCGATGCTGCGTTCTTCCGGGTCGTGCCGGGGTTCATCATCCAGTTCGGGCTCAGTGCAAATCCCGCAGTCAATCGGGTTTGGCAGAGCGCGAACATCAAGGACGATCCAGTGACAGAAAGCAACAAGCCGGGATATCTCACGTTCGCGACGGCCGGCCCGAATACGCGAACGACGCAGCTCTTCATCAATTTCGGCGATAACAAGTTCCTCGATAACCAGGGATTCGCGCCGTTCGGCCAAGTAACGTCCGGGATGGATGTGGTGCAGAGTCTCTATTCGGGATACGGCGAACGCCCCGAGCAAGGCTCCATCACGGCCCAGGGAAAGGCGTATCTCGACAAGAACTTCCCCAATATCGACAGCATCAAGTCAGCAACGATTGTGACGCCATAACCATTTGGACTCGGCCATCTGCAGGACCCGGTGTCTTAGAGATCGCCTTTTCTGTGTATCCGCAAGCGAAGACTCGCAATTCTCGGATGAACGGAGCCCAAGCAAGCGAGCATAGCGACAGTGCCTTCCCTCTGGTTGCTGCGCGCGGAGCGGCAAGCAGTGCGAGTGCCATTCTCGCGGGCTTGGCTGCCGCCAAGTTCCTTCTTCAGATCGCTGGGATCACCCGATACGGATTTTTCCGCGACGAACTCTACTACATGGCCTGCGGCGAGCATCTGGCCTGGGGCTACGTAGACCAGCCGCCATTCATCGCGTTCGCCGCATGGTTCGCGAGGCATGTGGGCGGCCATTCGATCGTTGCGCTGCGGATTTGGCCAGTCCTGGGGGGGACCGCAGTCGTTTTTCTTACCGGCGTGCTGGCTCGCGAGCTAGGGGGCGGCCGCTTTGCACAATTCTTCGCCGCGCTTGCAGTCCTGTTTGCCCCCGGTTATCTCGCCTTCGATAGTTTTTTCTCGATGAATGCTTTCGAGCCTCTGTTTTGGCTGGCCTGTGCGTTGATCGCGGTGCGGATTGTGCAAGGCGCAAGTCCGAGGCTGTGGCTGGCTTTCGGTGCTCTCGCGGGTATCGGGCTTGAGAATAAACATTCCATCCTCGTGTTTGGGTTTGGAATGGTTGCCGGATTCTTGCTTTCAGGGCAATGGCAGATTTTTCGTTCGAAATGGATCTGGATCGGCGGGTTAATTGCACTCGCGCTCTTCACGCCCAATCTGCTATGGGAGGCGCGACACGGTTGGCCGCAGATCGAAGTCGTCCGAAACGCCCAGATCTACAAAAACGAACCGATCACGCCGATGCAGTTTCTCTTCGAACAGATTCTTTTTGTTGGGCCGCTGGCGCTGCCTATTTGGATCAGCGGTCTTGTGTGGCTCTTCTTTGCGAAAGACGGAAAAGCGTTTCGCTTTCTCGGCTGGGCCTACTTGATCCTGATCACGATATTCATCGTCGCTGATGGAAAATCTTACTACCCGCTTCCGATCTACACGCTGCTCCTGGCCGCAGGCAGTGTAGCTTTCGAGCAATTCCTCGACAATGCCAGATGGGCTCCCGTGCGCACAACCTATCCCGCGCTGCTCGTCTTGAGTGGTTTGTTCATTGTGCCGTTCGGTGTGCCACTCCTGCCGGTGGAGTCCTTTGTGCGGTTTTCTCAGTTGCTGCCATACTCGAAATCCGTGACTACGGAACGGGACGCCCTTCACGTGGAATTGCCGCAGCTTTATGCCGACATGTTCGGCTGGGAGAACACGGCCCAGACTGTTGCGCACGTTTACTTGAGCCTTCCCGCGGATGAGCGCTCCCGTTGCGCGATTCTCGGCGGAAACTACGGAGAAAGCGGCGCGATCGACTATTACGGTCCGGCCTTGGGCTTGCCGAAGGCGATTGGCGGGCACAACGCTTACTACGATTGGGGGCCTCGGGAATACTCGGGATCGTGTGTCATCATTTTTGGAGAGCGTGCGAGCGACCTCGCGAAGCTGTTTGGCGACTCGCAACTAGTGGCGACTGCCAGCAATCCCCATGCCATGCCGATTGAGCAGAGCGTTCCAGTTTACGTTTGCCGCAAGCCCAGCGCGCCCCTCTCGGTTCTTTGGCCGCACTTCAAAATGATCATTTAGTGTCGCGCTCACTACGTTTGAGATGCGCGCGGACGGCGTCGCGGCATGAGCACTTCGCGTTCTAGTCGGGCAATGTCAAGGCCCGATAGCGCGAGTTTTCGGCTGATCACAGAACTGAGATTCCGCACAATGCACAGCAGTACACACTCCGTGGTCAGTATCGGAATCGAGCGCTCGGGCGTTCGATCGTAGGCCGGAGCGATTTTTTCGGCTTGCATTAGAATCGTCGCGAGATCGCGTGAAGGTTGCATGGGCATAGGGCGACGTTGGCCATCTCTGCCCATGCGAAATCGGCGCCAACCTTGGTGTTCTGTTTGTTGCTTCTGCTGATCGTACAGCTCGATCCACGCGTGCCACCGTTGGGGACTGATTTTGCAAACTTCACGCAGTATGCTTTCCACCTGCTCCTGATCGTGCTCGTTCCAATACTGCGCGATGTGGTCCCAATTGCAGAGATACATCCCAGCCAAGTAGTCGGAGACCTCGACGGCATTTGAGCGGCGGCTGCTGGCGAGCATGGCAGCAAAGGTTTCGGCCCGCTTCAACTCCAGCGTCAGGCGATGCGAATCGCTTTTGAACGCGGAACCGTCCGTTCGGGCTGCGGGTGAGACTGGGCCTGCGGCTCTTTTGCGACGAAAAAGATTCATCGCCTGATGAATGACCTCTTTTCAACTGTAGCAGACTAGTAGCTGCGGACGGCCGAAAGCTGCGCCAGCAGTGACGAAAAAGTGCCTAGCTGGTTATGTTTCGAGCTTGTACTTGGTAGAAGCGAGTACGTACAGTCTGCGCCACAGGAGCCGATTGATGGTGACCACAATCGTCGCCATCACGATTGTGGCGGCAAGCAACACCGAGAAGTCGCCGCGATCGGTCGCGTTGCTGATGATGGCGCCGAGGCCCACAGTCGAGAACGTTTGTCCCTTCAAGTGGACGTATTCGGCCACGATACTGGCGTTCCAGGCTCCGCCGGAGGCCGTAACGAGGCCGGTGACCAGATACGGAAAGATAGCCGGTAGTAAAAGCTCGCGCCAGCGCTCGGCTGTCGGGAAATGATAGATGTTGCAGACTTCCTTAAGGTCGGTCGGAATCGCGATGGCCCCGGCGATTACGTTGAAGAGGATATACCACTGCGTGCCGAGAAGGAGCAGCACGATCGAGCCTACGCCTAAGCCCCCGCGCACTCTTATCAACGCCAGCATGATGATCGGGAAAAGCGCCGTCGCCGGTACCGAAGCGGCCAGTTGCGCGATAGGCTGTGCGATCGCGGACAGTTTCGGATGCAAACCAATGGCTACGCCGACTGGGATTGTCCAAAGCGCCGCAAGAGCTAACGTGATTTCGACGCGCAAAAACGTGGCGCCAGTGCCCCAGGCGATGCTCTTTAGATCCGAGCCTCTCAGACCTGTCAGCGACAAGATCATGCGCGCAGCCGCGTAGACGACCACTACTAACGCTACAACCAAAATCAGGCGGGCGATCCACCTGCCGGATCTCGCCCCTACGCTTACTGGCTCCTTTTCTTGCTGAGTTTTCGCGAAGTGAAGATCGAGGCGCTCCCGAAGCGGTCGAAAAACAGCCGCACTCACCAAGGGAATGACTCGAGACTTCTTGATGAGATTCAGAACCGCGGACGTGGGTGCTTCGCTCGCCTCGACTTGCTCGAACTTGAATTTCTCTGCCCAAGCGATCACGGGCCGCCAGACCAGTTGATCCAGGAGGACGATCACGCCGATCATCGTGGCGAGTCCCATCACAATGGCTCCTGTGTCGCCCTCGTTCGCGGCTGTCTGCAGGTAGGAGCCAAGGCCCGGCAGACGCAGGTCGCGGTTGCCGAGGACGAACATTTCGCAGGCCATGAGGAAGAACCAGCCTCCCGCTACAGACATCATCGAGTTCCACACGAGGCCGATCGCCGCGAACGGCAATTCGAGTTCCATCAGGCGCTGCCAGCGGCTCCAACGATAAATTCTGGCAACTTCCTGCATTTCGCGTGGAATCGCTTTGAGCGAGGCATAAAAGCTGAAGGCCATGTTCCAAACCTGCCCGGTAAAGATGAGCAGAATCGATCCGAGCTCAATTCCGAGTTCTCTCGTGGGGACGAGCGCCATCATCGCCACCATCACTCCTGGAAGAAAACTGAGGACCGGTATCGATTGCAGGGTATCGAGCAGAGGGATCATCAGCTTCTCGGCCTTCGCGTTATAGGCCGCGAGGTAGCCGTATCCAATGCTGAAGAGCAAGCTGATGATGTAGGCGAAGGCCATGCGGAGGAGCGAGTACATCGCATACTTCGGGAGCGCGCTCGCCCCGAGGCTGATATCGGGATGCTCTGAGGCGGGCGAAAGCCAATAGCGCGTGACGGAGAGCAATGCATAGAAAAGTCCGAGTCCGCCAAGAATGATCGGTAGGTCGTGAAGCCAAGACGACATCCCGATCGCAAAACCGCCGAAGCGCGAAAAAGGGTGCGCCTTGATCGAAAAGCCCTTCATGAGTCGAGGAGCATCTTTTCCTGGGAAGTATCCACGTGACCTAAAAGGCGGAGCCGTTCCGTTTCAGGATCGTACGTGAAGATTTCTCCCCAGCGGCCCCAGTGAATCGCCGTTTCAAGTTGTTGGCGCGTTTCGTCTTCGGAGAAATGCTCGTCGAGCAGATCGTGGAAGAATTCTAGCGGCATGGTGTGATCCGCCTTACTTGTAAGTGCCGTGTAAATCTGCTTCAGGAGCGGCACTTTCGCTAGCGCGGCCTCGCGGAAAAGAGCTTTCCTAGTCGGGATGTCAGCCTCGACGAATTCTCTCCCTTGATTCGTAATCTCGACGTCGCCTTCATGCGTTGTGGCGAGGCCCAGAAGCGCGGACGCTTCGACAATCGGAAGCAAATCATCCGCCTCAAGGTGCAAGTCGTCCGCTACGTGATAGAGATCTTCTTCTCCCCCGCGATCGATCAGTAGTTCCAACATCCCAGCTACACCCCCAGGTCGTGCATGAGGCAGCATCTGACGTTGTGTGCTGGGCACGTGAGAACGCGTCATCGACGGTGGTGCGAGCTCCAATTCCGGCTGCGTCATTACCTTGTAGATGTAATCGACATACATGAGGAAGTCCGCTGACTTTCTATCGCGGGGCTGCCCGAGGGGCACGTGAAAATCTGCTCGGACTCGCGCCGGATTGCGCCCGAAGACGAGGATGCGATCCGCGAGCAGGACGGCTTCCTCAATGTTGTGCGTGACCAGGAAAATGCTGCGCGTCGGTATCTTCTTCGCGAGCCACAGATCCATGAGCTCGCCGCGCAGATTTTCTGCGGTGAGAACGTCGAGGGCAGAGAAAGGCTCGTCCATAAAGAGTATTTCAGGTTCCAGAGCGAGCGCCCGCGCGAATCCGGCACGCTGTTTCATCCCGCCCGAGAGCTCTTTCGGGTACGCATTCTCAAATCCTTTTAGGCCAACGGTCGCAAGTGCGGCGATCGCTTTCCTGTGGCGGTCTTCGTGCACCATTCCTCGCGCGAGGAGCGGTGCTTCGACGTTTTCAAGCACGCTCAGCCACGGAAACAACGCAAAGCTCTGAAAAACAATCGCGACGTTCGGATTCGTTTCGGCAATCGGTTTCCCGTGCCACAAGACCTCGCCGGAGCTCGGCGGCGCCAAACCAGACAAAATTCGAAGAAAGGACGATTTTCCGCAGCCGGAGGGTCCAAGCAGCGCCGTGATCGTTCCTGCGGCCAGCGAAAAATCGATGGGAGCGATGACTTCAATACATCTCCCCTCGGGTTGGGTAAAGCTCTTTTCCACTTGTCGGGCTTCCACAATCGGAGGCTCCGACGCAGCTAAAGCGACAGCCGGCTCTTCCGACGGTGTCGGCGCTTCCGGGATGGCACGAGCCTGCGCCTCAGCAAGCTCATCCATGAAATGCTTCCAGGTTTCTTCGGGAAGCTCGTCGAGAAAGGCTTCGCGCTTTGCCGCCTCCATGCGGTCGATGATCGCGCGCATTTCAGCGGGCCGTCGCGAATGTAGCAGAACGTACGCGTGGTAATAGGGCAAGTGCGATACGACTGCGGCAGCAAACTCTTCGTCAAGCCTGCGGAAGACGGATCGTTGCTGCTCGAAGGGGAGACTGGTCAATAGATTCGCAGCGCCTGGTGGAGGCAACTGACCAAAAGCTTCCATTGCTTTGTCGCGCCGGCCTTGCGTCAGCAGATCGCGGATCGTTTCTGGCGTCAGAGCGCTCATTTGGACCCAACAGCCTACTACGGGTCAGCAAACGGACTGTTAATAAGAGAAAACGTCCCAGACGCTTTCGCTCCCGGGACGTTGACCTGCTCAAGGACCGCGCGGTTGGCGCGTCTGGGCCTAAATGTCGTAATAGAGATGGAATTCGTAAGGGTGCGGACGCATGCGCACGGGCGTAACTTCTTTCGACATCTTGTAATCGATCCACAGATCGATGAAGTCCTTGCTGAAAACCCCGCCCTTGGTCAGGAATCCGTGATTATGCTTCAGTGCATCGAGCGATCCTTCGAGAGAACCGGGCACCGAAGGCACGTGCGATAGCTCTTCCTTCGAAAGCTCGAAGATGTCCCGATCAAGCGGCCCGCCGGGATCGATCTTGTTCTCGATGCCGTCGAGGCCGGCCATGAGCATCGCGGAATAGGCAAGATACGGATTGCACGAGGGATCCGGCGGACGGAATTCGACGCGCTTCGTCTTGGGATTTGCCGAATACATGGGGATGCGCACGGCAGCCGAGCGATTGCGCCGCGAATACGCGAGATTCACTGGTGCTTCGAATCCCGGCACGAGGCGCTTGTACGAATTCGTCGAGGGCGCGGCGAATGCCAGAATCGCAGGCGCGTGCTTGAGCAATCCGCCGATGTACCACAGCGCCGTTTGACTAAGCCCGGCGTAACCATCGCCCGCGAAAAGTGGCTTGCCGCCCTTCCACAGCGACTGGTGCGTGTGCATGCCCGATCCGTTATCTGAATAGATCGGCTTCGGCATGAAAGTGACCGTCTTGCCGTACTGATAGGCCGTGTTCCGCAGGACATACTTGTACTTGCACATATTGTCCGCGGCCTTGATCAGCGTATCGAATTTGAAATCGATTTCGCATTGACCAGCGGTTGCGACTTCGTGATGGTGACACTCGACCTCGATGCCAACTTCTTGCAGCTTCAGCACCATGTCGCTGCGCATGTCCTGGTAATGATCGGTAGGCGGAACAGGGAAGTAACCTTCCTTGTAGCGCGGTCGGAATCCCAGGTTGTGCTCGGCGCGACCTGAATTCCAGCGGCCTTCATCAGAATCGAGATAGTAGTAAGCTTGGTTCTCCCGCGAGTCGAAGCGCGCGCTGTCGAGAATGAAGAATTCTGCTTCTGCGCCAAAAAACGCCTGATCGGCGACGCCACTCTTCTGCAGATATTCCTCAGCCCGGTGCGCGAGATTGCGGACGTCGCGATCGTATGGCTTTCGCGAAAGAGGATCTTGCGCGTCGCAGATCATGCAAAGCGTTGGAGTATCGCGAAAGGGATCCATAAACGCAGTATTGGGGTCGGGAATCAGCAGCATGTCTGATTCGTGAATGGATGCCCAGCCGCGAATCGAGCTTGCGTCCATGCCGAAACCGTCTTGAAACGATTCCGCCGTCAGTTCCTTGATGGGGTAGCTGACGTGCTGCCATACACCAGGAACGTCGATGAAACGCAAATCGAGGATTTTCGCATTGTGTTTCGAGGCGTGTTCAAGAACGCTTTTCGGATCCATACGGTCCTCCGATGTAGCAAATCTGCAGTTCGCCGGTTGAGGGCGCAGAAGTTACCTCACGGTACGCGAGACGTCAAGCCCATCCGGTCGCGGTAAGGCGATGGTTTTTCCTTCGGTTTCGGAAAAGATGACGCCAAGTTCCTGGAGTTCAGAAACCGCCATAACTACATTGAGCGGACGGGCATTTTGACCGGGTCGTCTATACGGAGCACTTCCTTGACCACGAAGCCTTCGGCGTATTTCACACCGATCATGCGCCCGTAGTGCCTGGCCGCGTCGCTCATCCGTTCCTCGAGTTCGTCCAGCGGGAGCGAAACTCTTGATGGTGCATCCTTCTGTGGCGGTCGGAACTGCGATTCGTAGGCGAGAATCGCGTCGCGGCGTTTGTCGTATTGCTCGGTGATATCGACGGCGAAGGTAGGCCGCACATCTGCATAGGCAGCGGCATAAATGATCTTGAAGGGACGAAACGCGTCGCCTCCGAGCGCATAGCTCTTTAGCCCCGCGACAAAACACGCCTCGTAACCAAGGCGTGCGGCCGTGTAGTGGTCCGGATGCCGTCCTTCCCAATAAGGAAGAATCACGGTGTGAGGTGCGAGGTCACGGATGATAGCTGCCGTTTTCGCCTTGAATTCATCAGACACCTGCAAGTGGGCGTCAGGAAGCTCGAGATTTCTCCGCACCTTTACGCCCATAATGTCTCCGGCTCGTGCGGCCTCCTTGAGTCGCGTCTCGGGGGTGCCCCGGCTTCCGGTTTCCCCTCGCGTCAAATCGAGGATACCCGTAGCGTAGCCGGCCTGCGCCATCTTGATCATTGTGCCGCCGCAGGTAAGTTCGACGTCATCCGGGTGGGGCGCGATTGCCAACAGATCGAGTTTCATCAGGCCTCCTAGGCTCAGCAGAATCCAGAATCGCCGATTCTACCCGAAGCCAAGCAACCCCGATCGTGCTTGCCGAATCCTCTTGAGTTGATCGACTCGTTTTTGTATATAAGCAAGCACATGTTTCTGGGACGAATCTTGCGCGTCAAACTCGTTCTCGCGATGATCGCGGGGATGCTCTTCTGCACGCTGGCCACCCTCGAGGTCCCAGAACTCCTAACACTCACAGACAACACCTCAAACGACTATTCGTTAACCGCCGTGCAGGAAGCCACCCCACCGGCCGTTGCGCGTCAGACGGCAAAGCCGCCCCGAGTTCAACCATTCAAGAGCGTAACACCGCGCCGCCAGTCGGCCGCGCGCTTGCAGGCGGTAAGTTTCGAACCCTCTGTTGCCGACTTTCTCCGCTCCTTGTGCGTTTTGCGCACATAGCGCTCACCGCACCAGCTGTTCGCTCGTTCTCCCGCGCCGATCAAGACTGATCCCCCCGGCGCTTACTTCCTTTTCATTTTCTCCGGCAGCCGCATTTGGCCGCTGCCGCACACAGTGAAAGGCTTAGGGATATGGAATCGACACTCGATTCTCAAAATAGGCGGGAACTTGAGGAGTTTCTGCAAGAACTCGTCTTGTACGTCGATAGTCCCGAGGAAGTCGACGCACTTCTCGGCATTCTCCGGGAGATCAAGGAAACCAACATCGAAACCCAGCAGTTGGAAGCGGCTTCGACGGAAGTTGAACGCATGGAGGTCCTGCTGGACCGTTACGACATCTTCAAGGTCTATCCGGATCGGGTCGTGCGTATCGGCTTCGTGCGCGGCATTGAAAATGCATCTCGTGTGAGACCGGGCCTGAATTCGATGAGGGATAGCGTCTATTTCCTTCACGAATCGGACACGGTGTAGGTTCGCTATCGCTCCGGGCCGGGTGACCCATTTGGGAGATCGGACCGATCACCCGTTCTCGGGGCGTCTAAATCGGCAAGAACATCGAACGGATCGCCACCTGGAGAACCACGTTCCATGGACTCATCCGCCAGCGGACGAGCAGTAGAAAGGCGGCAAGAGCAATTGAGAAATCGGACGGCCGCTGAACCGCGCTGTATAGCGTCGCTCCGAGTACACCTACTACGCTGGTGTTGACGCCCGCAAGGGCCGCTTGGGCGGGCGGAGTCTCACGCAGCCCAGCCCAAAACGGGAGAACTCCGCTGACGAGCAGCAGGCCGGCCGTGAAAATACCTACCAGAGCAATGCATGCGCCGAGCAGGCCATTGGGCTTTACGTCCAATGCGGCTCTCCAACAGAAAGGCCGCAAAAATGGTTCGTGCCGGAACACGAACAGAACCTACAGGGTGGGCTGAGAGGAGAGAACTCATCGACTTTGCGACGAGTCGGATAGTTTCGCATCGATTGAGAGCCGGCCGGCACCGACGATCAGGAGAAACAGAAGGCCGAAGAGCACGCAGAAATCGGTCCGCGCCTCGTGTGCCATCGCCCAAAAACCTTGTTTTGAGAGCATAGGAACTTTTGTCGTCCAAATCGCGACGCCAATCACGATGAGCAATGGAATCGTCGAGAGACGAGTCAGCAAGCCGATAATCAAAAGCGCGCCGAAAAGAATCTCGCACGCGCCGACTAACGGTGCGAGCAATCGCGGATCTGGAATGCCGATTTTTGCAAAGCGTCCCACGCCAAGCGCAGCAGGAAAGATGAACTTCTGGATTCCCTCGGAAAGGAAGACCCAGCCAACAACAAGACGGATCAGAATGACCGCGGATGGCGCCGTCGAGGCAAGCAGTTTCGATCTCATTGCACTTCCAGCGAGAGGATAGGTCCGGCGTGGCTTGATGTCCAGTCTGCCGTTTCGTGCGACGGCGGTGAATGTTATCGTGTTCGCTAGCGGAGACGCCGATGGAATCGAAGCCCCTTCAAGGTCAAGTGGCCCTTATTACGGGCGGCGCGAAGCGCATTGGCCGCAGCATCGCGTTGCGGCTTGCCGCCGACGGCGCCGGTATCGCGTTGAACTACAGAACGTCGGAAAAAGAAGCGCAGGCGGTGATCCGTGAAATCGGAGGGCATGCTGGAAAAGTCCACGCAATTCAAGCTGACGTCTCGAAACGTGAAGACGTCGAGAAACTTATGGCCTCGGTTCAAAAGCATTTTGGGCGGCTCGACATACTCGTCAACAACGCCGGCGCATTCTTTCCCGCGCAATTCGAGGAATTAACCGACGAGCAGTGGAATCGAATCATGGACACGAACTTGAAGTCGCAATTCCTTTGCTCGCAGGCGGCAGCGCCGATCATGAAGCAGCAGGGACGCGGGCGCATCATCAACATTTCTTCGCTGGGTGGTCTGCTGCCTTGGCCAAGTTTTACGCACTACTGCGTGTCGAAGGCCGGTTCGATCATGCTCACGCGGTGCCTCGCCCGCGCTCTCGCCCCGGAGATTTTGGTCAATAGCGTTGCGCCCGGTACGATTCAGTTTCCCGGCGAGCCTCCCGATGAGGAATATATCCGGCGGGTGCCATTGCATCGTACAG
>Ga0335078_10012217_pt1 | contig 12744 bp, 10 predicted proteins | sample Lox_Sample_32_FD_206711 | JGI IMG/M metagenome (GOLD analysis project Ga0335078, IMG submission 206711) | Soil microbial communities from Loxahatchee National Wildlife Refuge, Florida, United States - Lox_Sample_3.2 | ecosystem: Environmental > Terrestrial > Soil > Wetlands | place: USA... | reverse complement strand
ATCACCCAGGGGTGCAGCTTCCAACTTTATCAACGTGACAGTGACAATCAGCCCGGGGAAGTGGTCGCCGAGCCGGGCGATTGGGGACCATTGGCGCTGGTCACAAAATACGACGGCCGGCCGGAGCAGCCGGGTGATTATGCCAGCTGGATCGTGAAACGGCCCGTTGCGGGTGGCAGCGGTTTTCTGCGGATCAAACTGAGATTTGACGAGCCATTGGTAAGCATGGAAAATTGGCCCAAGGAGTAGTAGGCCGCCAGCCGGGCGGCAAGATCGGTTATGAGCGATTTTTACAGGCGTTTCCTCGCGGAAGACGGCCGGCGATTGGAACCGGAATCCGGCCGGTATGTTGCGCTTGGCACGTTTGGCAAACACCCGGGTTGGGACGATCACATCGAAGATCTCGGGTTGGATGACGACACCCTGAACCTCGCAAAGCGGATTTTTTATGTGCAGGGCGTGGGCGGACAGATTGATACCGGTGCCTGGGAAAAGCTCAGGGAGGAGCAGCGCCTTGCTGTTTTCGACCACACTTTCATCTGGATACGCGGCAGCCAGTTTCTGATCGGCCAGATGTGGTCCTCAAGTGATGGGAAAGGTCGCACGCGCTACCCGATGGTTATCTGCGCGCATTGCATCGGAATCCCGCTGAACTGGGCATTCCAATCGGTCCTCCCGCGGTTGTCCGAGGCCCAACGCGAATGTCGGGAGGCGAAAACCTCCGGGGAAGTGCGCTCGATCCTGAGCGCGGCGCGGGCGCGTCTCCAGAACGCCGCCCGGACCGCAGACGGTGCAATCGGGCCCGATGCTCCCGGCCCGGCGGCATTGAGCCGGTTTGTCTCTGCACCGGCATTCGGTCCGGCAAAAGAAGGCTGGCTTCGTTTGCTCTACTGGTTGCGATCGCAGGCCGGAGCGTTCGCTCCCGGCCGATACGAGCTCAAGGAGGATATGTCAGCTTACCGGGCCCAGCAAGTGCGGGTGCCGATGGGAGCGGAATCGCTGGCGGAGGCCATACCGCTCTGGATGCGATTTCTCGCCGGGTATGTGGACGCTTCCGTTCCGTTGCTGTTCGCGTGGCCGGCGGACGGAGGGTGGGTGGACATTACCTTTGGTGAACCGTCCTCGCAGGAATTTTTTTGTCTGCGTGCTGCACGTGCCATGATCCCGCTGGCGACGGAAATTCCGTACGATTTCGACCAGAAATTTCGCGAGCTGGCCACAAAGGTTTTGAGCGATTTTCAGAATGGGCTGGCGCCGAGTATTCCCATTTCCGGGGGCGCTGACGAAAAACCCGCGGCCGGAGTCAGCTCCATTACCCAGAGATGGTTCAAAAGTTTGACCGGCAAATTCCTCATCGTTCTGGTGGTGGTATTGGCCCTGGCTGCCGCTGCGACGGCCATTGTATTTCTGCGCACACCCGGCATCCGGCCCGCCCGGAACTCGACCCCGGCAACTCCCCCAGGCGGAGTGCAGTCGGTAACCAGGCCGGATGCGGTTCATTCGCAGCCAGCCCGGACAACTGCAGGCATCGTTGCGCCGGAGTCCGCCGCCGGGGCCGCCGGACCCGCTCATACTGTTGCGGCGCCGATAATTGATAGCAAACCGACTGGCGCCGGTCTTGTTCCTGTGACCGCCCCGGGACAAACTCCCTCCATTTCTTCTACGGCGGTCTATCCCGAAGGCTTCGGCAATGCAATCACCAACGGCATCGGCATGGTACTGATTTGGATCGCCGGTCTGCCGGATTCCGGTGATGGTGGGTGGGTTGGGAAATATGAGGTGACGCAGACGCAATATGAACGGGTGACTGGTTCTAATCCGAGCGCATTCAAAGATCCTGACCAGCCGGTCGAAAACCTCGCCTGGAGCGAAGCTTCGGAATTCTGCAAGAAACTCAACGCCATCGAAAACGGAATCGGGCGGTTACCGCCCGGATTTGCCTATGCTTTGCCGACGCAGCGGCAGTGGGATTTCTTTTTAGGCGACGCCAATTTTGACAAATCCGTCACCAGCCGCAATCGCCCGACAATCCGTCCGGAACCTTCGCCGGTCGGGACCATGCCGCCCAACCAGTACGGCTTGTACGACGTATTGGGCAACGTTTGGGAATGGTGTGCGAACAGCGATTCGCCGGAACAAAAAATCTTGAAGGGCGGCGCTTACGACAATCAGGTCAGCTTTCAGTTCAAAGTGCTGGAACGGATGACCGCCCGGCGCGTTGCCGTCGTTGATAAAGCGCCGGATGCGGGGTTCCGTTGTGTCCTCGTCCGTCACTTAACAGGCGATTAGAGCCATAAAGCCGGTTCGCCGCGCGACAGGCGCGACCAGCATGCGCCGCGGCTTGTCGCCCGCCCCGTTTTTGTTAAGCTCCCGGCGATGCGATGCTTCGTTTTTTGTCTTTGGTTGGGCCTCGCGGCTCCAATCTACGGTGCGCAAATCAAGATTGATTTCAGCGCTTTTGCGACAGGCCAAATGCCGACCGGCTTTGACAACGTATTGGCCGGCAGTGGCCCACCGGGCGAATGGAAAGTCATCGAGGACGAGGTGCCATCGGCGTTCACGCCGCTCACCGACAGGGCGCCGGTCACCACGCGCCGCTCTGTGCTCGCGCAACTGAACCAGGACCCGACTGACAACCGGTTCCCCATGCTCATTTACAACGGCGAAACGTTCGATGATTTCAAACTCACAACGCAGTTCAAAATCGTCAGCGGTGTCGCGGAGCAGATGGCGGGTGTTGTGTTCCGTTTCCAGAATGCGTCGAACTTTTACGTCGTACGCGCCAGCGCGTTGGGGCACAACCTGCGCTTTTACAAAATGGTCAACGGCCAGTTCATGGACCCGTTCACGTTGGGTACTAACATCACCGTCGGCGTCTGGCACACGCTGACCGTCCAGTGCGAAGGCATTCAAATCAACTGCTGGCTGGACGATACCCTGGAAATGCCGTTGCACGTCCCCACCACGTTTGCCACGGGCAAGGTCGGTTTCTGGACGATGTCGGATGCCGTGAGTTATTTCGGTGACACCACGATGGATTACAAACCGCGCGTACCGGCGGCGCAGGCGCTGGTGAACAGCATAATGCAAAAGCAATCTCGCATCCTGACGTTGCGGATTTACGCGCCCGACGCCCGGGGTGAGACGCACGTCATCGCCAGCAACGATGCCAAGGAAATCGGCCAGCCTGGGACTGATGCGGAAAAGGCCGCCGTCACGGACGGCACAGTTTCGTTCGGCAAAAGTCCCGGCGTGGTGGCTGTCACCCTGCCGTTGCGCGACCGCAACGGCGACCCGATGGCAGCGGTGCGGGTGCGATTGAAATCGTTCATGGGCGAAACCCAGGATCACGCTGTCTCCCGCGCCACCCAGATCATCCACGATATGCAGGCCCAGGTCACGACCGCCAAAGATTTGATGCAATAAGGTCCAGCAAACTTTCTAAGTTGCATCGTTTCCGATGCCTGTCTGCGTAAACGGAACTTGATTATCAAACGTTACGACATTGGACATGCCAACGCCATTTTGCTACTGTATATCACGTTAAAGAATTAGGCTGCGGAACGAACCGCCTCGCAACTTACTTCTAGGTTTGGCCACATACAGCACCATGAAAGAAAGTCCGTCGCAATATGGAGGCATTGCAGCGGTATTGGTATTGGGTGGCGGTTTGCTGATAGTTGGCTTTAATTTGCCGCCGGAACAACACGAGCGAGCCATGTCTCTGAGGTGGACTGGAGCATTTATCTTCCTCTTCGGCTTGCTTTTCATGGCGATTTCACTGTCACAAAGAGCGGCATTTAAAGCATTATTTGCAGCCATCGGGGCAACTATTTGTTGTGGGGTTTTAATTTATTTTGCAGCCTCCAACGAGATTACCGGGACGGCCACATACCATCGTGGTTTTTTAGCGAAGGGAGACAAAGGCGAAGCGGTCACACGAGAAGCTTCGCCGGCTAAGTTCCGTGCGGCGACAAATTGGTTATGGGGAGGCAGCGCTTTATGTTTCGGGGTTGCTGTCGGTGGCTTCGCCTTATATCGCAAACTTGACGAATGAGTTCAAAGACGACGATGTTGCCTAACACAATATTTGAGGGTAGCGGTCAATGGACTGAAGTATTTAGACAGGCGATTTCGTCAGACAATCAGAGGAGTGCTGGAATCAACTCAGATAAATCGCGAAGAGGCTTGCCGTTGCTTCTCGGGCCGCGTGCTCACGGCTTGGTGGACACGGGCACTTCGTTGGGCGGTTTCACCTGCGGCAATTCCGACGGTTTCACCCGGCGCACACCGCCCGCCACCGCGACGTCGCCGTTGTCCTTCACGGTCAGGCGCGGACGCGAGTTGGAGTACTCGTAAATTTCCTGCCGGATGACATCGCCGTCAGGATTGATGACCGAATAGGTGAACGCCTGCGCGCCGCTCTGATAAAGCACGTGCAGATTGCTCAGCCGGTCGAGTTTCTCTTCCGGTTGGCTGAACGAAACCAGCGGGCCGATCGCCGAGACCTTGAATATGTGCGCTTCCGGTTCGTCGCTCACCTGTGCGTAGAGGCGCAGTTCCGACCGCAGGTAATTCGCTTCGATTAAAGTATAGCGGCGGATTTCCGGCGCCTCGTTCGTCACGCCTGCGGGCTTCGGCACGCCAAAATCCTGCGACCACAATTTCGCGCCGTGGATGATGTCGAATCCTTTCTGCGGGCTGGTGACCACCGCGCGCCAATCCTTGATGCGCACCATCGCGATGATGCGGTAGTGCCCCGGCTCCGCCAGGACGAAATACGGGGCCAGATCCACCCGCTTGATTGCCATTTGCGACGAGTCTAAATCAAATTCGCCGACCACCGGCACCTCCGAATTTTTGACGACGACAAGGCCGTCGGCCGATTCCACGTTGAAGGTGAGCCAGTTCGCATCGGCGCCCAGGTGCAGCGTCTGGCCGGAACGGTTCGTGATGCGCACCGCCACCGGCACCGATTCGCTCGGCAGAAATTGTTCCTGATCCAGCGAGACTTCCACACTGACCTGCGCCCGCGCGCTGGTCAGCGCCAGCAACGTCAAGCCCAACATGAACGTCAAAAACTTCATCCGGACAACGGACACTTTAACCCGGCGCCCGCCGCTGGCAATGCAAATCGGTGGCCGGTCGAGCGCGCAAAATCTGCGCGGCGCGGCGCGGCATGAGCAGCAATTGCGCAGCGCGCCAGGGCGTTTCCTTGGGAAACAGCCGTTTCTTCGCACTGGCACGTTCTTTGCAAAAGCAGGACCTGCCATTGACGGGCAGCTTGATGTAGCGTCCGCCGATGAGGCAAAAAACACAACACAAACTACCCACGAGAGGAGAACGTTCGATGAAAGTGAATCAACTGTTAACAATCTGCGGGGTCGCCGCCGCCCTGATGTTGGGCGCCGGCACTGTCTCCGCGCAAAATGACAACGGCGGTGGCGGCGGTGGCGGCGGCGGCGGATTCGGCGGCTTCCGCAACATGGATCCGGCACAGCGACAGCAAATGATGATGGATCGCTATCGTCAGGAATTGAATTTCACCAATGACGCCGATTGGAGTGCGGTTCAGCCGTTGGTACAAAAAGTGATGGACGCGCAGCGCGAGAGCATGAGCGGGCGCTTTGGCGGCATGGGCCGCCTGTTCCGCAATCGCGGCGGCGGTGGCGGTGGTGGCGGTGGTGGCGGCTTTGGCGGACCCGGCGGCGGACGCGGTTTTGGCCCGCCACCCAGCCCCGAGGCCGAGACGCTGCAAAAGGCCATTGATGACAACGCGCCGGCCGCGCAAATCAAAGACGCACTGGCAAAGTACCAGGCTTCGCAGAAGGCCAAGCAGGCCAAACTGACCCAGGCGCAGGACGACCTCCGCAAGGTGCTGAGCGTGAAACAGGAGGCTCAGGCCACTTTGCTGGGCTTGCTCGATTAACAAATCCGAACCGGTCGAGAGAAGCTGGCTTTTGAACATGAACGAGACCGTCACCCAGGATTCGCCGCTGAAACAGTTGCTTGACCGCATGGTGGCCGCCAGGCAACTGTCAGCAGTCGATGCGGCCGCGTTGGCCCGCGCTCAGTCCTCGATGCAGAGCGAGGAGGACGTTCTCCGATGGCTGGCCAAAGAATACGGGCTCGCGTACACGACGCTGGACGACGTTGAACCGGACCGCCAGCTGCTTTCGCTTTTTCCCGCGCGCATTTTGTTGAAGGAGGAATTGCTGCCGCTCAAGCGTCTCAACGGCACGGTCGAAGTCGCCACCAGCCGTCTCTTCGCGACGCAGGGACTGGACGCGCTCAAAACGTTGACGGGCTTGAATCTCAAGCCCGTCCTCGCCTCCAGCGAAGCGATCCAGCGCGAAATGAAGAAGCGCCTTGGCGTCGGCGCCGACACCATCGGCACGCTGGGTGAGGACAAATCGTTCCAGGTCGTGGACGAAAATGCCGAAGACACCGACCTCTCCGCCGCCGCCGAAGATGAGGCGTCCATCATCCGTTTTGTCAACCAGGTGTTGAAAGACGCCATCGAACTGCGCGCGTCTGACATTCACCTGGAGCCGTTCGAGGACGAATTCCGCATCCGCTACCGCATCGACGGCGTGTTGCAGGACATTCCCGTGCCGGCGCAACTCAAGCGCTTTCAGCCGGCGATTGTTTCGCGCGTCAAAATTTTGAGCCACCTCAACATTGCCGAAAAACGCCTGCCGCAGGACGGGCGCATCAAGGTGCGCATCGAAGATGCCGAGGTGGACATCCGTGTTTCCATCATTCCCATGTTGCACGGCGAAGCGGTCGTGATGCGGTTGCTCCGGCAAAACGCCACCTTGCGCGGCATGACCGAGCTCGACATGGACAGGCGCGAACTGGAATGTTTTCGCCGCGTCCTCGAATTGCCGCACGGCATCATCCTGGTGACCGGCCCGACCGGCAGCGGCAAAACCTCCACCCTTTACACCGCACTCAACGAAATCAACGATGCCGTCCGCAAAATCATCACGATTGAAGACCCGGTGGAATACCAACTCAAGGGCGTCAATCAAATCCAGGTCAACGAAAAGTCAGGGCTCACTTTCGCGCGCGGGTTGCGCTCGATTTTGCGCCATGACCCGGATGTGGTGCTGATCGGCGAAATTCGTGACCAGGAAACGGCGCAAATTGCCGTCCAAGCCTCGCTCACCGGCCATCTGGTTTTCTCGACGCTGCATACGAACGACGCGCCCGGCGCGGTGACACGGCTGGTGGACATGGGCGTCGAACCGTATCTCGTGGCGTCGTCGCTCGAAGCCGTGCTCGCGCAGCGACTCGTACGCGTGCTTTGCAGGCACTGCAAACAGCCGGACAACTCGCCGACCGCTCAGGTACTCAAGGAAAAACTTGGCATCGCTGCAAAAGCGACCATTTACCGGTCGGTCGGCTGCCGCGAATGTCGCAACACCGGATTTTTTGGCCGACACGCGATTTTCGAGTGGATGGACACGGACAACGAAATCCGCCAGCTCGTTTTAAAGAGCGCCTCGACTGACCAGATTCGCGACGCGGCGCGCCGCACCGGCATGAAAACGCTCGCCGAAGACGGCTGGCGCCTCGTGCGCCAGGGTGTCACGACGGTGGAAGAAGTCCTGAGCGTGACGACCGCCAAGGAAGTGGCGCAGACGACAAAAGGTAAAGCGCTGGACGCGCAGACGCCTGCCAGCATCGCGGTGGGGAGATAGCACGATGAAATCGGAAATCCTAATGTCGAATGCCGAAAGAAGCCCGAATTTCAAAATCCGGCTTCAGGCAAAACGGCAATTGTCCGCAAGTGTAGTTCGCATTTCCAACTTTGGGTTTGGTTCGTCATTCGTCATTCGTCATTCGTCATTTTAAAACATGCCCACTTTCCAATACAAAGGTTTACAGGCCGACGGTAGAATTGCCGAGGGGCAGCTTGACGCCCCGGGTCGGCCCGACGCACTGCGGCAAATGGAAGCGCTCGGTCTGCGTCCGGTGAATCTCGCGGAAAAGGCTGCCGCGAGGAATGGCTCGCTTTCAAAAAACGGTTCCGCCCGGCCCGTCGGGCCGGAAGGGCTGGGCAATATTTCCTTCAAATTCGAATCGCACAAGGTTTCGGCGAAGGAACTGGAGAATTTCACGCGCTTGCTTTCGAGTTTGCTGGCGGCGGGCGTGCCACTGAGCCGCGCGCTCGTCATTCTGCACAAGGAAGCCTCGTCGCCGGCGGCCCGGGCCAAGTGGAAGGAAATTCACGACCTGGTCGTGGACGGCATGTCGCTGGCTGACGCGATGGCAAAATCACCGGAAACATTCCCGCGCGTCTATGTGGCGATGGTCGAAGCGGGCGAAGCGGGCGGGTTCCTGGATGTGGTGCTGGCGCAAATCGCGGAATTTCAGGCGCGCGAGAAGGAGCTCAAATCCAAAGTCGTCACGGCGATGATTTACCCGTGCATTCTCTTTTGCCTCGCGCTGATCGTACTGACCCTGCTGCTGGTCTTTTTCATCCCGAAATTCCAGAAGGTGTTTGTCAGCCTCCACGGTTCATTGCCGTTGATTACCCAACTCATCATTGGCACCAGCCATCTGGTGCGTTCCTACGGAGTGTTTGTCGCCGGCGGTCTGCTGGTCATCGGCTTTCTGGTGCGCACCTGGTTTGCTTCGGAAAAGGGCAGGCGCGTGTGGGAGGGAAGTATTTTAAAAGCACCGCTGGTCGGCCCGCTCATCGCCCAATTTGCCATGGCGCGTTTCTGCCGGATGCTGGGCACCTTGATTGGCGCCGGCGTGCCGCTCGTGCACGGCCTGAATGTTTCGCGCCGCTCCATCGGCAACCAGATTCTCGTGGACGCGGTCGGTCAGTCCATCGATCGCGTGCAACAGGGCGGGCGGCTCGGGCAGAGTCTGGCGGATTGCAAGGCGCTCTTCAGCGGCTCGACGGTGGAAATGATCTCCGTGGCGGAAGAAAGCGGCAAGCTCGATGGCGAACTGGTGCGCATTGCCGTCGTCACCGAAGCGGACCTCGACCGCAACCTGAAGACCGCCGTCGCATTTGCCGAGCCGGTGATGCTGTTTCTGATCGCCGCCTTTATTGGCACCATTTTCATCGGCATGTTGTTGCCGGTGCTCAGCATGAGTGAATACATCAAATGAAATTGAACATCATCCAGACTATGAAGATTCAACTCCGAACTTTGAACTCCGAACCCCGAATTCACCGGCGCGCGTTTACGCTGGTCGAATTGATGCTGGTGGTCACCATCATCGGCATCCTCGCGGCGCTGGTCATCCCGAAAATTGCAGGAAAGGGCGAAGAGGCGCGTGTCAAAGCGGCCTACGCCGATATCCACGGCGGCATCAAATCCGCGCTGGATTCCTATGAAGTGGACAACGGTTTTTATCCCAAGAGCCTCCAGGATTTGATCCAGCAGCCGAGCAACGCCCGAAACTGGCATGGGCCGTATCTTGACCCGCCGGTGCTGCCAAAAGATCCGTGGGGCAATCCGTACGTCTATTATTATCCCGGCAAACACAACGCAAGCGGCTACGACCTGTTGTCGGTCGGCCCTGATGGCAAAGAAGGCACCGACGATGACGTTGTCAGTTGGACAAATTAAATGAAATTGCGACTTCAAAGTGACAAGTGGCAAGTGCCAGGTGACACGAAAACGCGTCACGCTCGATCGGTCATTTCTTGTCACTTGTCACGCGTCACTCGTCACGTGTCTGCCTTCACGCTGATCGAGTTGATCCTGGTCCTGGCGCTGCTGGTTGTCATCACGTCACTCGCCGCGCCCGCCATGTCGAATTTCGTCCGCGGCCGCGCGCTGGATTCCGAAGCGCGGCGGCTGTTCGCGCTGATCCACGCCGGCCAGAGCCGTGCGGTTTCCGAAGGCTTGCCGATGGTGCTCTGGGTGGACGAAAAGCAAGGTACCTACGGGCTCCAGGCGGAAACCACCGGACGGAACGGCGATCCGAAGGCGGAAACATTGGCGGTGGATTCCACGCTCCAACTCACGGTATTGACCACGGGTTTGCCCACCCCGACATCGTTCAACAATTTGCCGGCCATCCGGTTTCTGGCGGACGGCACGGTGGACGAAAACAGTCCGCAGACGCTGCAATTGACGGATTCGGCCGGCGTTTCGCGCTGGCTCGTCGAAACGCGCAGCCACACGGGTTATGAAATTCGCGATACGCAACAGCAGTGACAGGTGGCGGGTGGCTGGTGACGGGAAAAGGAACCCCGCGCCAGCGGGCTTTTCACGTCACGCGTCACGCGTCACGCGTCACTCTGCTTTCACACTGGCCGAGGTGCTGGCGGCGATGCTGTTCCTCGCCATCGTCATCCCGACGGCGGTGGAGGCGCTGCATGTCTCCAGCCTCGCGGGCGAAGTTGCCGCGCGCAAGGGCGCGGCGGCGCGCATCGCCGACCGGATTCTGAATGAGAGTCTCGTCATGACCAACTGGAACAACGGTGTGCAAAGCGGAACGGTGTCGGAAGGCGCGCTGGATTTCCGCTGGACGTTGTCCAGTCAGGCCTGGCCGCAGGATGCGATGCAACTGGTGACGGCGCAAGTGACGTTCCAGGCGCAGGGCAAGGATTACTCGGTGAGATTGAGTACGCTGGCGAATTTGCAGAACCAGCCCGCGACGAGCACGACGGCATTGCGATAATGAAGATTAAATCGAACAACCTGCACGCGTTCACGCTGATTGAGATGGTTCTCGCCATCGGCGTTGCCGCCATCGTACTGGTGGCCATCAACGCCGTGCTGTTCGCCGCGCTGCGACTCCGCGACGCGACCAGCGCCGTCGTGGACGCAGCCGCGCCGGTGGACCAGACGGTGACATTTTTGCGCCGCGATCTGGAGTGTGTGGTGACGCCGACCAACGGGACGAGCAAGATTCTCTCCGGCGATTTCAGGGTCGGAAATGTGAACAGTCCCGGCCTGCCCGAACCGGTAGCGATTGAGATGTTCACTGCGACCGGCGCGTTGAGTGCCAACGCGCCGTGGGCGGATATCCAGCGCGTTACCTACGAGTTGAAGCAACCGACCGACCGCTCCGCCACCGGCAAAGATCTGGTTCGCAGTGTCACGCGAAATCTGCTGACTTTGACGACGCCGGAAGTGGACGATCAGCTCATGATGAGCGGTGTGGCGAGCATCAAGTTTTCCTGCTTCGATGGTTCGCAGTGGCAGGACACATGGGACACCACCAGCCTGACTTCGGTCAACACGAACCTGCCGGTCGCCGTCCGTGTGGACATTCAACTTTCGGGCAGTGGCAGCGCGACCGCAGAGCCGATTGAAATGGTCGTGCCGATTGACTCGCAATCGCGCACAAACGTGGTCCTAAGCACGGGGAGTGGAGGCTGAAATGACATTACACCATCCAACCCTGCGGTGGGAGCGCCGGCTTCTTGCCGGCGACGGGATTGCTTTGCCGAGGCGCAACCCGCCGGCGGGAAGCCGGCGCTGCGGCGGCTCAGTCCTCATCATCGTGCTTTGGGTGGCCATTGGCCTGGTCAGTATCGCCCTGTATTTCGCCAACTCGATGACCTATGAATTGCGCGCGTCGGACAATCGCGTCAGCGGCCTCGCGTCCGACCAGGCCATCGAAGGTGCGGCGCGCTACGTTAGTTATGCGCTTCAGTATTTCGCAACCAATGGCGCGGTGCCGACCACCAACCAGTTGGCCTGTGCCGCCGTGCCGGTGGGTGACGCGCATTTCTGGCTCATCGGCCGGGACCCGTCCGGCACCCCCTCGTCCGAGCCGTATTTCGGACTGGTGGACGAGGGCTCGAAACTGAACTTGAACACGGTCAACACCAACGTGCTTTCGTATCTGCCGAACATGACGATCGATTTTGCCAACGCCATCATGGACTGGCGCGGCACCAATGGCATCGTGTCGCTGGATTACGCGCCGCTCGGCTATCTGCCCAAATACGCCCCGTTTGAAACCGAGGACGAATTGCGGCTCGTCTATGGCGCGACGGTGGATTTGCTCGCCGGTGACGATCTCAACCGCAATGGCGTGCTCGATGCGAATGAAAAGAGTTCAAGCGGTACCGGTGAAATGAACTGCGGCCTGTTTGGATACACGACGGTCTATACCCGCGAACCGAACTTCCACTCCGACGGGTCGTCGCTGACGAATATAAACACGGCTTCCCAACAAACGATTCAGACATTCTTTGAAAATGAAGGCGTCGGCAGCGCCAGCACGCTCGCCACGTCGGTTTTTCGCAGCATTCATCCCGCCGCCGGGGGTGTGAATACCTGCAACGGCATCTTGGATCTGGCGGTCCGCTGCCGCAACCTGGGCATGAGCGAGGCGGATTTCACGAAGATTTACAACGATGTTACCACCAGCTCCAACACTTATATCCGCGGCCGCCTGAACGTCAATACTGCCGGCGCCGACGTATTGACGGCGCTGTTCATGGGCCTGAACGTGGACGAAGAAACCGCATCGGGCGCGGCACAAACGCTCATCACGTACCGCCAGCAAAACCCGGCCAGCCTCGGCTCCATCGGGTGGATGATTGATGCGCTGGGGAACAACCACCCGGTGATCGCGGCGTTGCGGCGCGGCGATTACGTGACCACCCGCAGTTTTCAATTCACCGCCGACATCGCGGCGGTGGGACCGTTCGGGCGCGGCTACCGGCGGGTGAAATTCATTTTCGACATCAGCAACGGCTCGCCGATTATTCTTTACCGCCAGGACCTCAGCCGGCTCGGCTGGGCGCTCGGC
>Ga0335078_10012216_pt1 | contig 12744 bp, 17 predicted proteins | sample Lox_Sample_32_FD_206711 | JGI IMG/M metagenome (GOLD analysis project Ga0335078, IMG submission 206711) | Soil microbial communities from Loxahatchee National Wildlife Refuge, Florida, United States - Lox_Sample_3.2 | ecosystem: Environmental > Terrestrial > Soil > Wetlands | place: USA... | reverse complement strand
TCCGCGGGAATGAATTCTCCCCACGGGCTTCGGGTTGATCAGGTCAGCTTCGAAATCCATGGGCTGCTGGGGTCCGATGCTCGTCATTTTCAAACGTTCGATCGCAAATTCCAACGGCAACTTCCCGGGTTTCTCTGTGTTGATGACCAGTTCCGCAGTGTCAGCGACCAGGCTGTGTATTACGATTTCTATCTTTTCTCCTTTGGGCTCCATTCGGGTCATCTCGGTCCGCTGCTCCTTGGGCGGAAGATTCAACTGCAGGCCTCTCAAATAAACCGTCCGGACGTGCATTGGTGCTCGGAAGAGTCCCCAGATGTCGCTGCGGAAGCGAAACTCAGCGACTCCGATAAGTGGCTGAATGCCCGGCTGGTGGCTGTTTGGGTCAGTCTCACCAAAAATGCGCAGGCCCTTGCCGGAGACATTGAGTCTGGGGAAGACCGAGACATGAAAAGCGTCCAGCTCCACTCTGCTCTTGAATCGCGCGGAGAGCGTTTCGATCACGCGTGCCCGCAGCATGGGCTCAGCGCGGCCGATCGCCAGGGCCCCGGCCACTGCCATGACTGCGAAGCATGCCAGAACCAAAGCCACGATCCGTCCTCTCAACCCCCGCAGTCCATTGCGCACAACTTTCATATCTCTTTGACCTGCCCATGGTTCAACAGGCTGACAATCAACACCGCTCCGTAGATGTTCCGCAGTTCTGCGCGCGCGTTCTTGATGGCTGCATCGAGGATCTCGTTGGCCGTGAGCCGTCGCGTTTCGGGCAAAACACTCGCATTAGAATGATTGCTTTTCGTTGAGGACAATTGTGTGGGCAACTGTTAAGACTCTCAGGATCGGGACTCAAGGCAAGTGCGCGTAATCGTGGCCGCACCTTCTGAAAGAGCCCCTTCGTAGAATGAGTAGAGTCAGCCTTTACTTCGGCCACCCAACGTTTCTTGGCTTGCGGCGGGCTTGATGGACCCGCCTCCTGTTCCTCGATCCCAGGTTTGCCAGGATCGTTCCGGCTTGCGTCCGAATTAGATGCGGCGAAGTACGGAGCTCCCGTGATCGCCGGGTCTGGCTCTTGCGTCTATGCGGCTTTCTTCCTGGGCACCTTGCCACCCTTTTTGCGCGCCTCCGAAAGACCAATGGCGATGGCTTGCTTGCGGCTCTTCACTGTTCCTCCCTTACCGCGCTTTCCGGAGCGAAGGGTCCCATGCTGCTTGCGCCGCATCGCGCTTGCTACTGTTTCTTCCGCAACCTTGCCGTATTTTCGTACACTCGATTTTTTCTTTACCGGCATGTGATTCTCCTCACCTTTAGAGTGGACACTTTCACCTGAGGTTGTTTGCTCAGTCACCTTGCCTCCCGGCATGGACATTCTTTCGCCTTGATGGACAGCGTGGAGGACAGAAATGGCATCTGAGCCCGAGATTTGCTGATTCGCCAGCGCTCGCAAGCAAACGGAAAGGTCTGCGCCATGCCAACGGCTACGAAAAAATGTGCTCATCTCTCTTGTCAATGCCAGGTCACCTCGCCCGCGAAATATTGCGGCGAACTTTGCGAGGCCGCGGGGGAAGACGAAACCGAGATTGCCTGCGACTGCGGTCATCCTGCATGCGTAGAGCTTGTTCACGGTGACTAGCATCACCGGGAACTTCACAGCTGCTGTGACTGCAGCTTGCACTGGGGCAGCAGCAAATCTCTAATGGAGAACATTGATCTTATGTACACAATCCTGGTTGTACTACTGATTCTATTGTTGCTGGGCGCTCTGCCAAACTGGCCGTACAGTCGCGGCTGGGGATACTATCCCAGCGGTGGTTTGGGACTTGTGCTGTTGGTCCTCATCGTGCTGATTCTGGTTCGCGCAGTGTGACCCTTCCAGAGTGGGAGGTCAAGCCGCGTTGCCGGTTGTTTGTGACTTCAGCAGCTCAGGCACCGCGCTTTTGTCTTGGGCTAAGCCAGGTGGCGGCTGGTCTCGCGCTCATCTCCGGTGCAAACTGCCATCGTTGTGAGGAATTCTGCCTTGAGCTACGGAAATCAAATCTCAGTCCTGCGTGGGCAATTCTCCCTTGGTTACAGAAAATTCCGGGGGAAAGTACAGAAGCAGCGGGATTGTTGCCGAGGCTAGCGCTGGCTATGCTGCAAAGGATGAAGATTCTGCCAGCATACCTTCCTGTCGAGCAGGAACCGGGCCGCATAAAGCCTGGTTCCTGCTTCTCGCCCTGGAAGCAAGCCGGTCAGGCGGCGAGCGAAAACAGAAGGATAAAAGGTCTTTCCCTCAAGGAGGCGTCATGTTGTATTGGGCGTTAGTTTTTCTGCTCGTGGCGATTGTGGCGGCGATTTTCGGTTTCGGCGGAATAGCCGTCGCGGCTGCTGGGATCGCAAAGCTTCTGTTCTTCGTTTTTGTGGTCCTGTTTATCATCGCGTTGATTACGCACCTGGGCCGAAGAGGCAGTGCCGGCGTGTAGCTTCGCTCTTGCGGCTCTTCGAAAAACCACCGCATGAACGAGCAGGGGCGGTCGCTCTACCCCGTATTGTGAGAAAAGGCAAGTCGACGATTCGGAAACTAAAATCCGGACAGTATCGCTTGTATTCGCGCAGGAAAGACGCAAAAAGCCACCGCCGCAACCTGGGTACCTTCAAGTCGAGGTGAGCAGCACAAGCCCACGAGCGTGCGGTGCAATATTTCAAGCACCAGTAACCACGCGCTGGCAATTCCACTTTTTGAATATGTAGCAGTCCCATCCCTCTCGGCCCGAGTTCGTCGAAGCTCCGCTTCTGCCGCAAAAATCATGGTTGTACCGGACTAATACCTGTATATAAGATCAGCGTCCTGGCCGTAAGCCGAACCCAGACATTACGCGCAGGCGTTTCCTAGGGAGTAATAAAGCGCCCTTGCGTACTTCCCAGTCCTACGATTCTGAGTGGAGGCAAGGTTGGCAGACTATATTGGCGCAATTGATCAAGGCACAACCAGCTCACGCTTCATCGTTTTCGATCGCTCCGGAAAGGTTGTAACGATCTCTCAAAAGGAGCACACGCAGACCTATCCCCAGCCGGGGTGGGTAGAGCACAACCCGGAGGAGATCTGGCAACGGGTGCGCGAAGTAATTGTCGAAGCGATGGACAAGGGAGGCCTTCGGCCCTCAGACTTGACAGCAATCGGGATCACCAATCAGCGCGAGACAACCGTGGTGTGGAATCGCAAAACCGGTAAGCCGGTTGCCAACGCACTCGTGTGGCAAGACACGCGTGTTGTGAACTACGTTGCTGAGTTCGCAGGCGCGGGCGGGCAGGATCGTTTTCGCAGCAAGACTGGGCTACCCCTCAGCACTTACTTCAGCGGTTTGAAAATCCGCTGGATTCTCGAAAATGTGAAAGGTGTCCGTGAGATGGCCAAAGCGGGAGACGTCCTATTCGGCACCATTGATACGTTTCTCATCTGGCATCTTAGCGGCGGCCCCAACGGGGGTATTCACATTACCGATGTTACCAATGCCAGTCGAACGCAGCTCATGAATCTCCAAAACTTGACGTGGGATTCCGAGATTCTCGACATCTTCGGCATTCCGGAAGCTATGCTTCCACAAATCCGCTCCAGCAGCGAAGTCTACGCGCAAATCAAAGAGCCGGCACTGAAGGACGTTGTTATCGCAGGTATTCTGGGGGATCAGCAGGCCGCTCTGGTGGGACAAACTTGCTTCCGCTCGGGCGAGGCCAAGAACACTTACGGCACCGGATGTTTTCTGCTGATGAACACCGGCAACCGCGCATGTCAATCACAGCACGGCTTGGTCACAACCCTCGCTTACAAATTCGGAGACCAGGCGCCTCACTACGCCTTGGAAGGCAGCGTTGCGATCACTGGGGCATTGGTGCAGTGGTTGCGCGACAACCTGGGTTTGATTCAGACGAGCTCAGAGATCGAGGCGCTCGCGCGATCCGTTGCCGATAACGGCGGCGTTTATTTCGTTCCAGCGTTCTCCGGTCTTTATGCTCCCTATTGGAAGGACAACGCACGCGGTGTAATCGCCGGGCTGACTCGTTACGCCAATAAGGGCCACCTGGGGCGCGCGGTGTTGGAGGCAACCGCCTATCAGACGCGCGACGTAGTCGAGGCCATGGAGAAAGATTCGAATATCAAACTCGAAGTTCTGCGGGCGGACGGCGGCATGGTCGAAGATGAGCTCTTGATGCAATTTCAGGCTGACATTCTCAATCTGCCGGTAGTTCGTCCAGTTACCCGTGACGCCACCACCGCGCTGGGGTCTGCATATGCTGCGGGACTCGCGGTCGGGTACTTCAAAGATCTCGAGGACTTGCGCGCCAACTGGGCGGTAGATCGTACCTGGAAACCGAATCTCGCAGAGGCCAGGCGGCAGGAAATGTACAGCCTGTGGAAGCGGGCGGTGAACAAATCGTTCGATTGGGTACGATAAATTACAAACCTTGTGGAGCAAAGATGAGGAGTGTCCAATGGCGGTGAAATGTTTTGGCGAATTCATGGGCACGCTGGTGCTGATATTGCTGGGAGATGGCGTGGTAGCAAACGTCTTACTCAAGCGCTCGAAAGCGGAGGGCGCCGGATGGATGGTGATCACCAGCGGTTGGGCGTTCGCGGTCATGGCGGGCGTGTTTACCGCGCTTGCTTGTGGCAGCAGCGATGCCCACCTCAATCCTGCGGTGACCCTGGGCTTCGCCGTATCGTCAGGCCAGTTCGCGAAACTGACCCCATACATTTTTGCTCAGCTGGCAGGTGCTTTCGTAGGAGCAATCTTCGTATGGCTGCATTTCTTGCCGCACTGGAGGGAGACGCCGGACCAAAGCTTGAAGCTCGCCTGCTTTTGCACCGCCCCCGCGATCCGCCGGTTTGGCGCGAACCTGCTCAGCGAGATTCTGGCCACGCTCGTTCTGGTCCTGGTCGTCGGCGCCATCTTCTCGAAGGCCGTCGCCGCCTCGGGTCCGGCGGCGGGTTTGGGTCCCTACCTGGTAGCAGCCCTGGTGTGGGGCATTGGGCTGTCTCTCGGGGGGACGACCGGCTATGCGATCAACCCCGCACGCGACTTCGGACCGCGGCTCGCCCACGCGCTGCTGCCGATCGCGGATAAGGGCCCGTCAGATTGGGGCTATGCCATCGTCCCGGTTCTCGGCCCCTTCATCGGTGGAGGCTTGGCAGGAATGCTCCTGCGGATGATCGCCCGCTGACCAGATACCGGACAGGAACCAGACTCGGATTTCGTCCTCAACCAGAGACCAAGAACGGATCGAGGCCCGAATTTGGTGATGTAGCGTGGGATGGTCAGGATTCATGCGGAATTACTTCGTCACTCTCGCGATATAAACCGCAAATGGCTCCAGCAAAATCTTGTCCAGCTTACCTTTCGGCGAAGCATTAAGAGTGGTGAGCAGTGTCTTCGCTCTGGTTCGCGAGAAGCCTTGCTGGTTGAGATCGAAGCTTGCCGTTTGGACGTTGCCCGACATGTTCAGAACGACCAGCACCGCTTCGTTCTTGTAGCGTCGAAGATAAGACAACACGTTCGGATCGGACTCGTTCAAGGCGACATAGTCACCATCGAGAAGGACCCGGTCGCGATGACGCAACGCGAGCAGGCGCCGATAGAATTCCAGAATAGAGCGGGGATCGCTGGATTCACCAGCGACATTGTATGTCTTATAACTCGGGGGAACCGGCAGCCACGGAGTAGCCTTGGTGAAACCCGCATTGGGAGAGGTATCCCATTGCATGGGAGTACGTTCGCCGTCTCGGCCTTTGTACCTCGGCCAGCCAGTGATTCCCATGGGATCTTTTACATCTTCCCTGCGGGTGGGATCGTTGTTGGTCATCCCCAGTTCCTCGCCGTAGTACATGATGGGAGTGCCGCGCAGGGTGAGATAGAGCGCGGCCATCAGCTTGGCGATTTCGTCATTGTGCTGGCCGTCGCCATAGCGCACATAAGACCGAGCCATGTCATGATTGCCGATGACATAGGTGGGCCAACCGCCGGTCGCTTCGGCAATCGCAATCTGCTTGCGGAATTCCGCTGCGGAGAGCTTGTCCAGCGTGCAGAACATGAAATCCATGGGCAACTGTATTTCGTCGTCGTGCTCGCCGTAATATTCTTTGAGCTCAGTCGCGCTGTCGGTGTATGTCTCGCCGATCAGTACTGCGTCGCTTTCGTCGGCAACCTTTCTTAGCCGGCGAAGCACCGCATGATTCTCCGGTAGTTTTTCGTTGTATTTCTCCACCGTCCTGGGATCGCCCATTTCATTCGTTCCATCAAGCACCGGATTGTCGTGCAGCTCCGGATCCTCGAACAGAAGATCAACCGCATCGAGGCGAAAACCCGAGACGCCGTGCTTATACCAAAAGCGGGTTACATCGAACATTGCCTTTTCTACTGCAGGATTGCGCCAGTTCAAGTCGGGCTGTGCGGTCGCGAAATAGTGGTAATAGTACTGGCCCGTAGCTGGACTCAAAGTCCAGGTAGAACCTCCGAATCCGGAGATCCAATTATTCGGCGGCTGCCCCGGACCTTTTCCGTCGCGCCATACATACCAGTCGCGGTGGGCAGAAGTCAGAGATGACTCTGAGTCCAGGAACCAGGGGTGCTGTTCAGAGGTGTGATTGATAACGAAATCCATGATGATGCGAATACCACGTTTCTTCGCGGCGGTGGCCAGACGGTCGAAATCGCCCAGCGTCCCATACATGGGATCGATACTCTCGTAGTCGGAGACGTCGTAACCGAAATCAACTTGCGGGGATGGATAGCAGGGAGTGATCCAGATCGCGTCCACACCAAGCTTTTTGAGATAGTCGAGCTTGGATTCGATTCCTTTAAGATCTCCAATTCCATCGTTATTACTGTCGGCAAAGCTGCGCGGATAGATCTCGTAGAAAACGGCGTGCTGCCACCATGGGTGAACTTCCGCACCGACGGGCGGACCTTGGGCAGAGGCTAACCGAACCGCACTGGCACTGAGAAGCAGAAAGACTGCAGTGTGTTTGATGAGCATCACAGAAGGAATTACAACGGGCGCGAATGACCGTCAGTGCCCTTCCAGGATAGCCAGGTGCATTGCATCCAGTAAATCCTGGGAATGCCCATCGTAGTCCTCGTCCACCGACCACATGAACGTACCGCCCAGGCCGCGATCCCAGACCGAATACCACACTCGTGTGTAGGTCGAAAGCGGGTCATCATAGGTTATAAAGCCGCGGCTGCCGTCCGCCCTCACCAGATACGGAACCAGAGCAATCAGGTCATATTGCTGTACCCAGCCTCTGTTGTTGACTCTCTGTTTGATAAAAGTGCCGTAATTTTCGGAAAGAACCGTGCCGTCCGGGCAATCGATGTTCTGGTTGGGGTTTGCATGGGGGCAGACTTTCCACAACCCTTTGACGCTCTTGTAATAGTAACCATAGAACGGGGTTCCCATATTGAGCTGAGAAGGAGCAATATTCAGTTTGTTCAGATAGATGTTCATAGCCCCGTCGGCACTGCCGCCCGGCTGGCACTCGTAGGGGTCGGGGTCGCCGTGGTCCCAGAAAATCGGAGAGTTAAGTTGGGCGTCCGCTGTCCACGGGCCGGCGCAGTCGTACATCATGATGTTGAAGTAGTCGATCTGCTTTGCCAGGCGGTGGAATGGCGTATCCGACCCGCCCCACGGCCCAACGTCGATCGAGATCAGATAGGTCGGGCTTGGTAGGGCCTGACGCACTTCCAGCATGAGCTCGGCAAAATTGTTCTTATCGTCCAGGCTCCCGGGAAATTCCCAATCGATGTCCACGCCGTCGTAGTTGTGTTCGGTAATGAAACTCGACAAGTTGCTAACCAGATTTGCGCGCAAGCCGGCATCTGCCGCCACCGTACTGAACACACCTCCGTCGCCACCGAGCAAAAGCAACACCTTCACGCCCGCATGATGTGCGCGGGTCAGAAGCTTGGGTTCCAGGAAGCCGTCCGGCACCGTCAGTGTTCCGTCGGCCGCGGCGTTAATACTCACCCCGGAGTGGTTGACGGTGGTGATCTTCTCGAACGGGATCTGCTCCGAGCTGTAGGGCGGCGTCTGGGTTCGGCTCCAGTAGCCGTAATCGGCTACCAACCGCTTCAACAGCTGCTTATGTGGGGTCTGACTCGCTTGTTCGTCATCCTGCGCCCGGGCGCGAGACACGAGCAAGGGCAACGCCAGCCCGGCAACAGCCCAAACCGCCAACTGAAAAGAAAATCTGCGAGAACGCATGGAAGAACCTCCTGGGTAGGAACGCATCTGCAATCGGCCAGATGGGAGATTCTGGGCCGATGAAAAAAGCACGTAATCTTATCATGCCAATCAAGCGGCAGCGTTGGGAAAGTCTCTCAGAGGTCGAGGACCATGCGACGTTTGGAAAAACCAACAGGGCGAATCTTCGCTTGACAGTGAAACCGCTTACATATCAGTATTCGTGCGTTTTAGTGCCCGGGCTAAGCGGTTATCACCAGTTGTGTGTGTTCGATCGCGATGAAGGAGGTCGGTACGCATTCACATCGGACACATCATGAAGTCCCGTGCAATATTCCCAGTCCTATTGCTAACCCCGTCAATTTGCTGAAGAGGTTGTCAGAGAGGGAGCAAGTTCTACCATCCCGATTCTTGCGAGAACGGGACGCAGCCGGACTACCGCGTCGCAAACAAAGAATGCTTGGATGACTGCCCCACTATTTCTACGGTGCATTGGGCCTTGCCCTCCACAGGTTCCGACTTCTGGCTAACCAAAACGATGCTAGAATCATCCATAGCTGTAGGCTGGTATTCATGTCGCTTGTGCAGTATTGTCGGAGCGGCAGACGCGGGGCGATCTGGCTCAGGTTCGGCCTGGTTTGTGGAGTCTTGTTATCGCTTCTGGGCGCACGCAACGTTCCGCCCTCTTTTTCCAGATTTCCCGGTCTTTACACCGGAGTTTCGGCTGATTCCCATCACGACCAAAGACCCCGTTTTGACCACAATGTGGCGCAGTGGACGGCTCCGTCCGAAAGTTTCCTTCTTGTCCCTCCCTCTTCCGAATCGTGCGAGGTAGCCGCCGCACCACACTCCTATGTCGGGCTTCAAGAAGAAGGCGTCCACTACAACCGCCCACCTCCGCTTAGTTAACTCCATACACCAGCAACACTCCTATCTTCCGCGCCACTGAGCGCGGGAATCGTGCTTTTTCTTTCGCAATGCACGACTCGAGGTGGAGCAAGCCGGACGGTAAGCGATGACAAATCACGACTGGAGAGCGAACATGCGAGCACGAAAGCTGCTGCGCGTCGAGGATCGCCCCTAATAAGTTTGATCATGGAGAGTGGGACCTATGAGGGCTGCACAAGCAAGAACACGCAAGATCACTGGCTCTGAACTTCAACGGCTCCGAAGAATCCTTGAAATTCAGCGTGCAGAAACGCTGCGGTTTCTGGAGAGACTCATGGATCAGACACGTGCCCTCGACTCGAAGGATGCGAAAGATATCGGCGATCTTTGCGAAACCAATCTGTCGAAGGAAGCTCTGTTCCGGCAGACCGCAGAACGACGGCGCCTGTTGCGGATGATCGATGTGGCGTTGACCCGGATGGAAGGAGGCATCTTCGGCGTCTGCGAAGCCTGCGGGGAGGATATCAATCCGCTGAGGCTCGATGCGCTGCCGTGGACCCGCTATTGCCTCCGCTGCCAGCACAGTTTTGAGCAGCGGAGGGAAGCGGATAGACAATCCGTTTTCTCGGACCCGAACCCGAACCCGGTAAGGAAGGCAGGATGATCCAGGAGGGAGGACAGGACATGCGGGATGCAAAGGTGCTCTGCGTAGAGAATCGCCCTGAATACATGGCAGCGCTGCGCTACATGCTGGAGTCAGCGGGATATCAGGTCATGCCCGCTACCACTGGTGGCGAGGCTGTTGATCTTATGAAGATGCATGCGGTCGCGGGAGTTTTATTGGAATACGACTTGCCGGATGCTACCGGCGTTGCGGTCAGAGCAGAGATTAAGCGCATCAGACCGGAAGTCCCGGTGCTGTTGTTCAATGGCGTCGGCAGCCAGACTCCGTTTCTGCTGCGATTCTTTGATTCTTACCTGCGGAGTGAGGAGCGTCCGGAGAATGTTTTCGAGGAGTTTGACAGCTGAAACGGAGAGGATTCGTCCGATACCGGACTGTTCCTTTGCGGTTCGTTGGCTAGAGGAAGCTGATAAGTTTGGAGGTGCTTTATGAAATGGATATTACTGGCGTTGGCTTTGGCCGGAATGGCCGTACCACTCTACGCGCAAAAAACGCTGTGCTTCTCCAAGAACTGCGCGGCGTCGCCGACCACGTCTTTCAAGCTGGATCGCAACGATAAAGACTTGGCGGAAATTTTCGAGCACGAGGAATCTCAACTCCCTTATTCTCCAGTGGCACCATTAACGTTATCGCCGTCAACACGTCAATTTTTTCAACCCGGGTTAACGGCAAGTAACGCGCTCTCGCGAGATGCAATTCAAGTTCCCTCTGTACCGAGCGCTTCGATGCTGAAGGGAAGCGCGAACTCGCACCTGCGAGGAGGGAGTATATTCAGCGCGGGGTCCCCCAGGTTCTGAAAGCAGCAAGATTCTGCCAATGGGAATCTGACGAAGCAAGTTTCACTAGACTGAGTGTTTGAGGCCACAGATGATGACATAACGATTGAGAGGTATTCTCATGACGCGACTCGTTGTGATTCTTTTTTTCATTTTTCCCGCGCTGCTGTTGGCGCAGAGCGCAATTCCTCCCGGGACTATCCTGCCGGTGAGTCTGAATTCTTCGCTGAATTCCCGCAAGGTGACGCCGGGACAACTCCTCACGGCACGCATCATGCAGGATGTCCCTTTGCCATCGGGATCGTCGATTCGTGCCGGAGCAAAAGTCCTTGGGCACGTGATCGATGTCGGGCCAGCCGACAGGCAGGACGGTGCGCGAATCTCCTTTCAATTTGACACGATCGCGGCTTCCGGACAGCGAACTCCCATCGTCACGAATTTGCGAGCCATGGCTTCTATGCTGGCTGTAGAGGAGGCGCAGCTTCCGGAGAGTGGGCCAGATCGCGGCACATCGGAGAACGCATGGACGACCACCCAGATCGGCGGTGAGGTGGTTTATCGGGGCGGCGGACCGGTGGCCAACGGGTTGCAGTCCGTCGGCATGCCGACCCATCGGGGCGTGCTGGTCCATGTCTCGGCCGAGCCCGGAACTCCGTGTCGAGGCGAGATCGAGGGAAATGACCGCCTACAGGCGTTGTGGGTATTTTCTTCCAATGCATGCGGACTCTATGATTTTTCGGATCTGACAATCCTCCATGCCGGGCGGACCGATCCGCTGGGGCGGATTACTCTCGTGTCCGCTCACGGCGACGTTAACGTGAGAGGTGGGAGTGGAATGTTGTTACGGGTCAACCGGGCAGTCCAGTGACTGCGACGATTGTCGTCGAGCAAACTGTTTGAGGATATGCACTTCAGCGGCGCCGAGGTTGTACTGAGGTCTCGAACGCTGTTTGTATCGCAGGAAACCTGAATCAGGCACAGTGCATCACAAGCGCATCAACAACTAGCAAATTCTGTTTGGGCATGAAGTAGGTCCAGTTGTTTTCGTCCAGCCATTTCGCCGGGTGGGTGAGCAGGCCCATCCGGCGGTACGTAGTCCTCCCGCGCCTTCATCAGGCGCGGTCTGTCTCACGTTCTGGGATCCACACCATCCTGCGCGCCTCCTTCCTCTTGCCAGGATTTTGCTGCGGCCTTCCTCCGCCAATCACCGTCCCACGAAGAAAAAAATCGCTGCGAGAAAGCTCGTCTTCCTGACATGAGGAATCAGGTGAAGAATGAGGATCCCGCGGCTGCACATTCTTGATTGACCCAAGCGAGACCGCATTAAGAATCCCAGCAGTTCCCTTGAGTCGCCGAATCCAATCTTAATCTTACGAGGAGCCTCTGATATGTATCCGACGAGAGTCTTTGCAGTGGCTGTAATTTTGTGCGTCCTTTTATCGATTCCGGCCTGGAGTCAATCCCTCACCAGTGGAGATCTTACCGGAGTTGTCACGGATCAGACCGGTGCAGTCGTACCTAACGCACACGTGGCACTGAGCAGTAGCGAAACTGGAACGACGCAGAACCAAGAAACCAGCGGCGCGGGAACTTACCGCTTTGCGCTGCTGTCGCCGGGAGCTTATGTCGTTTCGGTAACGGCGCCCGGGTTTCAGTCGATGGCCCGGTCGGTTACGGTGGCTGTCGGACAGACGACGACTTCCAACCTGCAACTCGCTCTGGCGACGTCCAGTACGACAGTCGAGGTCGCCAGTGGGCAAAGCATTGTGGAAACGGAGGATGCCAACCTTTCCACCACCCTCACTCCGTTGCAAATCTCTCAGATACCAAACCCCGGCAATGACCTGAGTTACTATGTGCAGACAGCGCCGGGCGTGACCATGAACACCCAGGCGGGCTATGGCAACAGCGCTACCTACGGCATCTCCGGCACCTCCAACTTGTTCACCGTCGACGGGATGAACGAGAACGATCCCTTTCTTAACCTGAACAACTCCGGCGCAACCAATCTCATGCTGGGCGCGAATGACGTTCGTGAGGCCACCGTGGTCAACAACGGTTACAGCGGACAGTACGGAGAAATGGCGGGCGCCAATGTGAACTATGTCACCAAGTCGGGCAGCAATCATTTTCACGGCAACGCCGACTACTTCTGGAACGGTCGGACGCTCAATGCCAACGATTGGT
>Ga0335078_10012215_pt1 | contig 12745 bp, 11 predicted proteins | sample Lox_Sample_32_FD_206711 | JGI IMG/M metagenome (GOLD analysis project Ga0335078, IMG submission 206711) | Soil microbial communities from Loxahatchee National Wildlife Refuge, Florida, United States - Lox_Sample_3.2 | ecosystem: Environmental > Terrestrial > Soil > Wetlands | place: USA... | reverse complement strand
TCTGTGCGAGGGTCCACATTGATCCTGTCGACAATACGAAGGGAATTGTGATCATGCTCAATGAGACTGCTGCTCAGTATACCAGTTTTCGTTATGACCTCAGTGGAGGCCTTCACTTTGGCGGAGGCCCGGCAAGGTGGGGAATCGAATATATTGGGAATTTAGTGGATTATAAAGACGATGTATTTGCGAAATTTGGAGCCATATATATCGTCGAACCGTTTGCTGTCAGTCCAATCGATAATGTGTTGCGTGCGTTCGATTTGAGCGATGCAGCCATCGTCAACATGATTCGCGATGATAAAATCTGCTGTTCGGCTTCAAAAGTCACACCCGAACTTCTTAAAATATATTGAGTTTAGGTAGCTAGTGTTTAATTATATATTATTATAATTCCATTATCCTCGCTTCAAGCACAGCTTGTGACGAGCTATCTTGTACTACACTACTACATACTGTTGTTTTCTACGGCTCTAATTGCTCCGTCGGTGATGCTGCCCATTTCCTCTCCACTCTTCTTCTTTCAGACTATTTCAATCTAATCACCTCGTTGAAATATTCCATTATGAGCTTTATTGATTTGGGTCAACCAGTAGCATCTGTTTTCATTTTTCCTGCACCGGCCTTCTCCCTTAGCGCCTTCCCCTGATCTTTGTAGTTTCTGGATTCCAAAATGAAGTGTTCAACTGTTTTTTTTTCCATACCCGCAGTCACAATACAGACTAGGTCTTCTGAAGAAGCGGTGTAGGTAGTGGTTGGGTCCACAATGGCCGCAGTTGGGCTAGGTTTCGCGCATGCACTAGCCCTTTCGATGTTGCATATACTGTCATATCCATAAATACAACGTCATTGAATTGGAATTTTAATTTGATACTACACTATAGGATATCTCAAAAGTAGGATACTTTTGCGGTAGCCGGCTATCGCAGCGCCCATATATTAATTTAAGAGGACCGTGCGGCGGTAGCAAAACAACCCTGCGGTAGCAAAAGTACCCATTGGGGTTTAAGCGGGTTAGGATCTAGGGTCAGGCCTTGGCCGCGACACGCGGTACGCGTCACATACATAAAATTTATTTCAAAAAAAAATTGACGACAACTGATCATTCAAAATGACAATTGCGGTGCTTACATGTACAACATGCAATGATATTTTCAGAAGTCGTCTTGATCTAAACAATCATGTCAGACGCGATCATCAATTATCGGTCAAGGTTAAATTTCAAGGCGGTGGAGCGGCAGAAATTAAAAGGGCGGAAGACGGCACGTTCAAATGCAAATGTGGAAAGAGCTTTAAGCTTCCGCATTCACTGCGAAGACATGTAAAGACTTGCAGAGGTCAATTGGTGGAACCAGAACAGGCTGAAGGAGAGGCCTCGTCGATGGATGACGTGTCGGAATATATGGATTTCGATGATGAAGTAGTTGATGATACCCCCACTGATTGTTACGGTGCACTATGTTTACACAAAATTAGCTAACTGTAGAGGACGCGAAACTTCGAGAAATTGAATGCGTCATCAATGAGAAGATGGAGTGGATCATTTGTCGTCGATGTGACAAAGCCGTTCCCCCAGAGTACATCCAGACACATTTGAACTGCAAGCATCACATCTACTGTTCGGATGATACATTGGATTCTATCTTAAGTGGACGTGGATTGATGTCGCTTGATTCAATCGCAGCATGGAAAAAAGATACAGTCACGCTGAATGCAGCAATCGGTGGAATTTCAGTGGAAAGAGGTTATAGGTGCATCGATTGTGGGCATTGCACTCCGGTCTGGGGATCTATGACAGATCACTTTCTGAAATGGCACGAGGGAAAAGATGTGAAGGAGTGGACAGAAGACGATATCGAGATGCAAGCTGCATTTGGAGGCAAATTGAAGAGGTGAGTCAAAATCATCGATCGGAGCACGATTGAGGTCAACGAAGAGAACGAGTCTCCGTGGGAGGCAGTCAAAGCATCGTTGGCAAAGAACAGGCGAAGGGGACGCACATCGACAGAACGGGAGGAGAATGTCAGGCTGCTCACTGGGTTTGTCGCACGTACACAATGGGATATTTTGACCGAGGGACATGACAAGAAACAGTTGATGACTCTGGCCGCGATGGCAAAGCAGAACGATCAGCTGCACAGAGTGATGGAGGTCTCAGAGAAATATTTCACGGAGCTATCAGATAAACTGCGGGTAGGAGATGTGCTACTGAGGAGGAAGATTGAATCGGAAGGATATGTCACCACGTCGCATCGTATTGATGATCAGGGGAAAGCTGGGAAACATGCCGTTCAAGGCGAGCGATCAGAAAAGCACACTGGCTGGAAATTCAAGGATGTTTGCACGATTGCTGTGTTCAGTGATATGGACGATCGAACAGGGTCATAGATGGTGTGAAGAGTATCCATTCGACGACACACAACGGATCGCAGCCGGTGAGCTCAGGGAAGCGATCGAGATGGAACAGAGCGACGAAGCGGATGCAGCCGTACTCGAGGCGATTCATCAGCTAGGGCTGGCACTGTTTTGCAAGGAGTGCAAGGACATCTCGAAGGGCGACTTTGCATGCCCGGTCTATCGATTTCTGGTGATCAGCTCGATCACCGAAGGTGGCAGCTTCATGGCAGAATCTGACATCACAAACATCATCGCGAAACTACAGTGGACTTGTCGTGCTATGATATACAAGGAGATGCTGCGGAAGATGGAGAATATGGGGGAGAAACGGGCGTGGAAGAAGCTGGGCAAGTACGTGAAGGAAGGGCGATATACGGCATTCAATTCGATTCGGCAGGTGCTTCATCTCGCTTCTGCGATCGCATACGGTACGACAGGGATGCCGCAAATCGAATGGCTAGACGACGATCATCGAAAGACGAGCATCAACGGAAAGGCGGTGGAATTGGAGGACGTAGGGAAGTTTGTGTTCGAGAGACTGGAAGCGGCAAAGATTATTCTGGAGAAGGAAGTCATGCTCGGTCACGAATTCAAAGAATTTGGATTCACTTCCGCGAAGGTGGTGGATGAGTTGAGGAATCGGAAGATCAGATATTCTTTCATCGACAGTTCGGAGAACGGATTCGTCAAGTACAAAGACAAGCTATTGGAGAGGTTGTTGGAGGATCCGCTGATCAGCCCGCAGTTCGTCAAGCGTGTCAGGAGAGGAAGAGTGGAGTGGAACAAGGACGGATGTATGAGATGGTTGAAGAGGACAAAGGCGTTTCTGGAGACGATGGCGGTGGTGATTCACATCGTGTATGGTCAACCGGCGAGGGCGGAAGAACTGGGTACGGTGGTGATCAAAAATCATATAAACATGATGCGGGGAATATACTGGTCGCGAGAGCGGGTGATGATCGCTCTATCATACAACAAGACGCGTTCGACGAACGGGAAGGACAAGGTGGTGGCGCGATTCTTGCCGGAGGAGGTGGGGGATCTGCTGGTCAAGTATCTGTCGCTCGTGCGGCCGGTGGAAGCATTCATCGCTGAACAGATGGAATGCGAGGGTTTCGAAAACTACGAGAAGCTGCTATTCACGGACTACGAACGTGCTTGGGATGGGCAACGACTGTCGGAAATATTCAAGCGTGAAATGAATCAATGGGGCCCGGCATCGATGGGATTTCAGGAATATCGTCAACTGGCGAATCTGTGGATGAGGATACACTTGAAGCGGGTGGAGCTGGAGGAAGACTTGCGGGATCATCAGTCGGGTCATAATTCTGAGACGGCGGCAGCGAGGTACGGAATCACAAGCGAGGACATGAATGAATTGACTCCGGAAAAGTTACTGGCATTCTTCTACGCGAGTCAGGATTGGCATCGTCTCTTGGGTTTCAAGATCAAGGATGGGGAGATGAAGACGGCGGTCAAGAAGAAAATCAAAGCGAGGCGAGTCGAGAGTGGGAAATCGATGGATCAAGAGGAGGTCGCTTCGATGGTGAAGAGCACGATTGAGGCTGGATTGAGAGAGGTGAGGAGGAACTTTCGATCAGAACGATCTAGGGAAGCGATCTCATCGACATCTACGACGGTATCGGTCAGCACGAAATCGCTGAAAGCGCTGCGCAAATTCTACAACGATGAAAGGGCGACGTTCAAGTCACCGGAGCAGGCTAAAGCGTTGCAGTTGATCGTGGACGGAAAGACGGACGTTCTCGCGATTCTCTTCACCGGGGGAGGCAAAAGTCTTCTGTTCTTTCTCCCGACTCTGATGGAGCTGAGGAAGACGACGGTGGTGATCGTGCCGCTGATCGCTGTGATGGAGGATCTCAGGGATCGATGCGTGAAGGCGGGAATCAGCTGTGCGATGTGGGATCCGGACAATCAATCTCATGAACGATGTGATCTGCTGTTCGTGGCGGTAGAGCATGCGGTCGAACCGGCATTTCTCAATCATCTTCAGATCATACATGGGATGGGAATCTACAAAAGGATTGTGATGGATGAGGTTCACGTCTCGCTGACACACCGTGATTTCCGTCCGGACATGGAAAAGCTGGTGACGGTGATGAGGACGGTGCGAGTACAGGCGGTGTTGTTGACGGCGACGATGCCGCTGTCTATGCAGCCGGATCTACGAATCGCTCTCGCATGCGTAGTTTGGGAGGTGGTTCGGGCGGAGACGACAAGGCGAGAGATTGGGTATGAAGTGGTGGAAGTGAATGAGGAGGAGGATGAATTGGACATCGAAATCACATTGAGGATAAAGAAGGAAATGCAAAGTTGGTCTCGGGATAGAAAGGGAGATTTGAACGGGAACGAGAGGGGGATAGTCTATTGTCTTCAGAAAGACTGGGCTAAGGATTTGTGTGAATTTCTCAACAAAGAAATGGGAGAGGATATATGTGATGTATATCATGCGGATCTCAGCAAGGATGTGCGGTCAGCGGTGTATGGAGAGTGGCAAGAGGGAACGGTCAGGATCTTGGTGGCTACGAGCGCTCTCGGTCTGGGGATCGACTACGGTCACGTTCGGTTTGTGATTCATCAGGGACAGAGCCGTAGTTTGATGGACTTCAGTCAGGAGTCTGGGCGAGCGGGAAGGGATGGGAAGGAGGCTCGTTCGGTGATCTTCACTTCGAAGGAATTAAGAGAGAAATGTGAATGGATCGAGGAGAAGGAGAGCGAGTGGGCTGGACATTTGACGGGTGGATTCAAGGCTATGAAGGAGTGGGTGGTGGGTAGAACGGTGTGTGGGGTAAGGGAGTGTAGAAGGGTGGGCTTGGGTTCGTATATGGACGGGAAAGGCACGAATTGTCTGAGCTTGGGGGAATGCGTTTGGTGTGACGTCTGTGATGAGGCGATGGGAGAGAGTACAGAATCAGAGGAGGAGAGTGAGGAAGTTGGAAGTGAGATGGATATGCAGAAACACGTGTCAGAATCAGAGGGAAGCGAAATGGACACGGAGGAATATGGAACGGAGTCATGGAGTCAAAGTACGATCGATGGGCTGGAGGAGAACATGACAGCGGCGGATGAAGAACAGAGGCGGCAGGTGGATACTGCAGTGAAAATCAGAGAGATGATGAGGGTGTTTCATAAACGATGTGTGTTGTGCTGGGTTAACAAGATCCCGGCGAAGCATGAGCTGTCAGACTGCCGTGAGATGCCGGGAAAGTGTATTCGGTGTCAGAGCAGAGATCATTCATTGCGGGGTTGCATGAATGTGAGATACAGGGGCGGATATTGCTGCTACAAGTGCGGTTTACCGCAGAGACTGGCTGGGGTTCACATTCATGGAGAAATCAGTGCGGGGACGTGTGAAGAAGGGTACATGGACAAGATGTTGCCGTTATGCTGGTACTTATGGAGGAAGATGAGTTGGAAGCGGAGATTGGAGGCTCATTTTCATGGGGAATGGTCGGAAGATGAGTTCCGGGAATGGATTTGTAAAGTAGACAGGGGTTTAGCTAACGGTGTGCGGGTGATGTTGTGGGTGTGGGGTGTATTAGAGGGAGGGTGACGTTGTCAATGGGAAAGATTGGATTGGAAGAGGTAGATGCCGGGGTTGATTTGGAGATGATGGGGTGACAGATTGGAGATTATAATTAAAATAGACAATATAATATTACGCCAGCCGTACTCTAAGAGCATGAACCGTCTTATAGGAGCACGGTACGTGCTTTATGAGCATGAATGGTGGTCAAAAAGCAAAAGCGCGCACTGCACAAATTTAATATGTATTAGTCAGCGGATGGGTCGACCCATCTGCTGACTCAGCAGGGTGAAAAAAACTTGAGGAAAGGCGCGGCCGGCGACGATTGAACGGAATTCAAGTGGTACAACGGCATGGATTTGGCTTTGCGGGATCTGAGTTTGAAGGTGGAAGGGTCGGGGTCAGTGGAAGGGCCGTTCCGTGACTTTGTCAAAGGCATGACGGACGCTGCGAGGTTGAACGCTGCGATGGAATTCTTGAGGATGGCTCTGGATATGAACGAAAGGGCGCAGGACATGGTGACTGAGCTATGGGGGTTGATATTGTCGGAAAGGTGGTGGAGGGTACGATTTGAGAGCGTGGAGGATTTCACAGCGGGGTGGGGAATCGCGGAGAGTGTGGCAAGGGTGGCAAAGGAGCGAGAGGTGACACGGAGAGCAAAGCGAAGATATGGGGAGCTGGCTGCGGAGCGATGGGTCTGCACGGACTTGGGAACATTGTTGGGACCGGAGCTGATGCCGTCGCGGGCCAGCAAAACTTTTCTGGAGATGATGAAGACGCTGGCGGGGAAAGTGCCGGATGCGAAGGAGGCGGTGGAATTGCTAAAGGCGGCGAGAGATGAAAGGTTGAAGATGCCGTGTGCGATCAAAGATTCAGCTTTGCAGGCGCGTGACGTGAATGCTGTGCTTCAAGGACTAAAGGGGGGCAAATGGGTCTTGGTGATTACAGAGTCAAGGCCGGAGTCAGTGATGGAGTCAAGGCCGGAGTCAACGATGGAGTCACTGGTGGAGTCGATGGTAGAGTCGATGGCAGCAGAGTCACTGGAGTCAACACTGGAGTCAATGATAAAGGTGACGGTGGAGTCAGCGGTGGAGTCAATGGCAGCTGAGTCAAGGCTGGAGGCAATGGCTGTGGAGTCAACGGCGGAGTCGATGGAGGATGTGGAGTCAGGAGGAGAGATTGAATGTGGATGCAGGGAGGTTACGGTTGCGAGGGGGATTCTAGATGCTATGAGAGTGGTAGGGAAGAAGGATGTCAAGGGCAGAGTGGAGGTGGTGGGATCGATGGGGCTGGAAGAATGGAGAGAGATATGTCATCGGCACGTCAGAGCGATCACGAGCTGTTGGGAGCTGAAGACAAGCGGGCTCAAGCGAGAGCAGCTGATCGAGCGGGTGATGGAGGTACAACAGAATGTGGAGAGGTTAGATGAAGTTCAGACTGACGAGGGGACGTATTTCTGGTTCAGAATGGAGGGCCGGCCGGGACGTGAAGATGATGGTCTGGGCCCGTTCAAGTATGCGAGAGTCAGAGAGAACGAGTTCATGTTCGACAGGGCGGTGGTGTGGGAGAGATACGGAGGGGTTGGGACGATGGAAAGGTTCTTGAAAGATGGGAACGTGGTGGTGAGCGGGGTGTTCGACTGGATCGTCAAGGACTGTGAGTTGATAGAGATGGTGGATGCGGAGTTTGAGATGTATCGGCATCACTTGCGAGAGCAGAACGGGAAGGCGAACTATGGGTGGTGCAGGAATATGTGGCACTCTTTGGTGCAACAGGTGATGCGACAGGACCCGGTGTTCTATGGGTTGAATGTGACTGCACGTGCGGACGGGAATTGGAGGCTGGTCAGCTTCTCGTACTACACGAAGTACGCAATGTCGGGAGATTCTACGGGGTTCAAGCACATCGACATCAACATTGGGGAGCTGTTAAAGTCAGGGCGAGGGGGGAGCACGGTGCAGACGGCGATCTCTTTGGATGACGAGTTTTCGGACGGATGTACGATCGTTGTGCCGGGGTTTCATCATCATATCGGTGAATGGTGGGGAAAGGTGGAGGTTCGGGGGAAGGGTCGGAAGGGGCTTGTTCAAAGCGTAGAGGATTTGTACTGGAAGGAGGATGAAGGGATGTATGAGTCATTCGTACCGGTGGTATGCAAGCAGAGAGATATACGGATGACTCTGGCTTCGATGATACATGGATCGACTGGAGGGTGTGTTCGGCGTCGTCGGGTTGTACACCTGTGGCTGGTGGGGTTGGATTCAGATCACGGTGGGCTGGAGATTGAGGAGAGCGAGTCATGGTCAGAGGTATCTCAGGCACACAGGGACATGCGGGCTATGAAAGTTGGGGTGACGGGTCAAAGTCACATGTTTGGAGTGGGGGATGGAAGGTTTCCGGGGTGCGTTGAGATACGTGGAATGAGTGGAATTGGAGATGCATTGGTTGAGGCATGACGATGGGATAGTGGAGTGGTTTTGATGAAGCGTAATGCAATTCTTGGGGGTTCGGAAGAAGAGGCATGGTGCGTGGTGGAGAGGCATCGGTCGGGGATGAAGAGGGCTTGGAAGAAGGGGTTTGGAGAGATGGTGATGTTGAAGAAGATGGGTTTTGGGGATCGGTCATACTTTAAGTGAGTGGAAGAGGGCAGTTCAATGAATATATTGGCGGTGGCAGCGTCTCTTGTGGAGTAGGATAGGGTGGAAGGTAGGTATGAAGGGTTAAAATTGAGGTGAATAATAAGGGGGTCATCTAGGTTGACTCCCGGGGGGGGGGTATCAGTGTTGACTGAGGGGTATGTCTGTGGAGAGTAAGAGAGGTGTCAGTTGAGTAATGGGGGTGTGGGGGTTGACTCCGGGGGGTTTGAATGAAGAGCAAGAGGGGAGTGAGTGAAGAGTAACGGAGGAGTGGAGATTGACTCCGGAGAGGGTGTCGGTCATGACTAAGGGGGAGGGTGTCAGTGTTGACTAAGGGAGGGTGTCAGTGTTGACTAAGGGGGGGTATATGAGACTGAAGAAAGGGTTGGTTAGACTAGGGATAATAATATGAAGGAAGGGGAGATTTGTGGACAGGATGAGAGTGTGAGGGGAAGTTGTAAAAGGTGAGAGGATGTATGAAGACAATAAGATAGAGGGAGGTATAAAAGGAGAGAGTATGAGTTGTATGATGAGATGTAGAAGAATATAAGATGGATTTGAATGAATTGTAAGGAGAGATAAGGTAAAGATAAGTTGTGAAAGAGGTTATAAAATGAATTAAAGAGTTTATGAGATGAGATTTAAAAGAAATTTAATTAAGGTTATAGGATGAATATATTGAATTATATGAAGAAATGAGGCACACAAAGGTGTAAAAGAGTTTATATGATGGAATGGAAAGGTAATGAGAAGAGATGATAGTTGTATGATGGATATGATGAAATATATTGAGAGATGATATGAAAGGGATTGTGATAGATGAATTAGATAAGTTATAAGAAATATAATTTGGAGAAAAGTTGAGGATGAAGATTATATAGTAGATTGAAGGAATGATAAGTGAGATAATATAGAGATGAAGGATGAGGGTTATAATATTTGAGGTTATGAGATGTAGAGTGTATTGAGGGTTGTTTATTGAAAAAGGGGTATATAATGAATATATGATTAATTGGGGTATTATTATGGTTATTTAAGGTTGAGTATGGTGTATTATGGTAATTTATGGTGAATTAAGGTGGGTTATGGTATATGGTATATTTTAGGGTTAGGGTTAAGGGTTCCGTCAGGGTCGAACTTCCTGAGAGTGATAGATTTAGGTTGAGACTTGTCGTCAGTAATGTTGTCAGACATTTGCGTTCGTGAGTTGCGTTTGGTAGATTCAGTTGAACTTGTAGACTCTTTTTCTTTCTTGTCGTTGACGAAGAGTTGTCTCGGTATTTATGCGCGTCTAGGCAACCGGAGTTAAGCGGATTTAGAAGTTGCAGGAGAATTCGTGAAATTTCCCGAGATTTCCTGAGATTTCCAGCGCGTTCGATCGAAAGATTTGACGTATTCGAATTCGAATTTGATGTCAGAATTACGCAGAGTTAACGTCGCGTTGTAGAGCCACTTGCGTCAGGTAGAAGATTCGAGATAGGTGGAAGATTGGAGAAGGATCAGATTTGACCAATGATCAGAGCGTCTCCGGGCTCATAACCTGTTGCGAGACGTCACTGAGGATTGAAGACAAGGGATAAAAGTATGGTACAGACGTGTTCATTCAGCTACATGCTTCAGGGGACCAACAGGGCTTTATATACCTGAGCCAGACCTTCCATAGCCTTCCATAGCCATTGACGTCATTCATCTTCGTCACTCAACAATATAATATAATAGTGAGTAGATACAGCTGTTCCTCGTAGTGTGATAATAGTTGATAGAGGTATTGAAATCGTATTCAAACCCATTTATTCTAACCATTAATTATCCATACTATTTCCGGTAGGAGATACCTGATATTCATCATTGAATGGAGCCAACTTTTTATATTGCTCCTCACTCAAACCACTAAAATCTCTCTCCAATTCCTCCATTCCGTAAAGAGCACAATCCGGAGGTACATTTTGGGCATCGAAGTTGAAACAAACACCTGGATTTGACCATGGAGTCTTCCACTGTAAGTTTCCCAATGTCACTTTGACAGTTGCGGAAAAAGGGATTTGATTATGCGATAGAACGACACCAGTCAAGAATTCAGGAGGAACCCCGTTCTTTTGAACCTTATTGGCCGTCATGATCCACCTTGCAACCGAGTTCGGACCATTCTTCTTGTCGTGGTCAGGAGCGCCATCTATTCTCAACCGTTGATCTCGTGTAAAACTTCTCTGACTGGTTCCTTGCACATTTCCAGTTGCTACAACAGGAAAAGCGGAAGAGGTATTCACCCCACCTGTAATTTGTGTCCCGCGGATATGAGATTCGGCACTGAGTTTACCAAAGAGGAGTTTTGGAAACAAGACAGAGACCACGGGTCCGAGTGTCGTTCCACTGTCCGCAAATTTAATTTTGATAGTCCCGGCCTGTGCTGGTTCGCGTCCTTTCCTTCTTAGAATCTCGAAACAAAAGAGGATTATTGCGGCAGGTTTGTTCCAGTAGCTACCGTATCGGACACTGCGTACTGTAATGATGATGGTGTTCCCGCTTGCTTTAATTTGATGCGACCGCTGAAATGAATCAGGTGACGTTCGAGCTGCAACTTGGAATGGCAATGGCGGGTCCGCCAAAATTGAATCGTTCTGCCCGCGATTGTCCTGCCTGAGGCCATCGGTATCTCTTTGCTGGGTTGAATCATAATGAAGTTGGTTCTCGTGAGTTACGAGAATCGTAGTAAGGTGACGCGATCGCAATAAAGTCAATCCAATGACAAGACTGATTGCGATCAAGATAGAGATCAACAGGCCTTGGACGTAATTCGAGTTTGCAACAAGTTGTGTTAGGGAATGTGTTAACAGGAGGACACCAATCAGCATGAAAATCGATGGGGTTTCGAAGGCTTGCGGAGAGAGGGTTGCCTGTTGGGTTCCTTGCCTAAGAAATGCGCTGTCCTGAGTAGGAGGTCTGCTAAATTCCGATATGGGACCAAGCGTAACCGGCCGAAATCGAGAATTGTTGATATTGAGGGGTTCAGGACCCATCTGAGCGGCTTGCATCGACTGTATCACCGACTCCTCAGCTCGCAGTGGTCGATCTCGCAGTGGTGGTGCCGGGTGTATAGGCGGTGTTGGTGATGCTGGTGGTGTTTGTGGTGATGGTGGTAGTAGTCCTACCATCTGAATAGGCTGCGGTATAGGTTGCTGTAGCGGTAATGGTGGCCCTGATGGTCCGTTGACGACGCTGCCAGACTGCTCGAGTCCCCCATCTCCATTCTCGACCCCCAATTGTGCCAGAAGGTTCGCTACCCGCCATATTTCCTCCGCGTCTTCGTCGTCTGTATCTTGCCCAATCTCACTTTCCTCGTCGTCTTTGTCGCTGTCGTCTGTAAAAACCACGGATACTCGCTCATCTGGGTCCATGTCGGTATATTATGGGGTCTTCGACGGTGTGATTCGAACTGCGGGGAGGGATTATGGCAATTCTAGCCTTATATATCATTCCCGGTGCCGATAACGGCCTTGCCGCAAAACTGTTTAGCAAAGGTTTGGCTAGAAAGCTGACTCATCTCCGTTCATTATTTTTTTCAGATCCAAGTTCGTGTAACTGGGAAGTCTGCCGGATTAAACCTTTTCATCGCACAGCTCAGTGGCAACAACCAATGAGGGCGTATAAACGACGCATGTGCCAATCCGTTCGGTGTAGATTCCCGAGGGCGAACTCAAAAGGCAGCAAATGGTTCCTGCTTGAACAGAGAAGCGGGCCTGTACCGGAGCGGAAGTAAACTCTAATTTGAAACCTTATGCTCAACGCGGTCTTCCCCTACCCTCTATAAATCGAAGAATTACATGTAACTCTTGGCTCCAAACCGGGGATTTGAGTAATTTTATTATGACGGCTTAAAAAAATTACAGGCGATTCTTGTGTGTAAAAGCTAAAAATTACAGGCGATTCTTGTGTGGCAGCTGGGGATTTAAGGATGTAGCCACAATGTGGAGTCAATATGCATGAGAAAAATCTGGATATGAGGTATTTGTTGGAAGATGGTATATATTATAATTTAGCAACCCACAACCTAGTCGTGTTCAATAATACCGTGTCTTCGCACTAGAATTTTGATTTGGTCCAACAACACCTTGATTTTATCACGTTGATTTCAAAGACATCGTCTTTTTCATAAAGACATCGTATTGGT
>Ga0335078_10012214_pt1 | contig 12746 bp, 11 predicted proteins | sample Lox_Sample_32_FD_206711 | JGI IMG/M metagenome (GOLD analysis project Ga0335078, IMG submission 206711) | Soil microbial communities from Loxahatchee National Wildlife Refuge, Florida, United States - Lox_Sample_3.2 | ecosystem: Environmental > Terrestrial > Soil > Wetlands | place: USA... | reverse complement strand
CATATGAGCGGCCGAAGATCGCGCGCGTGTTGTCGTCGATCATGCCGATCTGGTCTCGGGAGTCGCGGTTGCCGGCGAAGTAGGCCCGATCGGTGTCGGTCGTGAGCGCGAAGATGCTGCGGCTGACGGATACCCGCGGCTGACGCTCATGCCCGGCCTCGTTCCACGCCTCGCGGTAGGCCTCGATCTGCTTGCGCTGCTGGACGTGCAGCGGTTCGCCGGTTTCGTCATCCTTGAGCGTCGAGCTCTGCAGGTTGAGCCCGAGGCGGGCGGCCCAGATACTGGTTGCGTTCGATCCCGACCCCCACCAGATCCGCTCTCGCAACCCAGCCGAGTGCGGCTCGATCCGCAACAGCCCCGGTGGGTTGGCGAACATCGGCCGCGGGTTCGGCTGCGCGAACCCGTCGCCTCGCAGCACCTCCAGCGCGACCTCGGCGTGCTTGCGCGCCATCTCGGCGTCGCTGTCCCCGTCGGCGGGCGCGTAGCCGAAGTACCGCCAGCCATCGATCACCTGCTCGGGCGACCCGCGGCTGATCCCCAGCTGAAGCCGGCCACCAGCGATGAGATCAGCTGCCCCGGCGTCCTCCGCGAAGTACAGCGGGTTCTCGTAGCGCATATCGATCACCGCGGTCCCGATCTCGATCCGCGAAGTCCTCGCGCCGATCGCCGCCAGCAGGGGGAACGGCGAGGCAAGCTGACGCGCGAAATGGTGAACGCGGAAGTACGCGCCGTCCGCGCCCAGTTCTTCGGCTACGACGGCGAGCTCGATCGACTGCAGCAGCGCATCCGTGCCCGAGCGCGTCCGCGAGTGCGGGCTAGGGGTCCAATGACCGAACGAAAGAAAGCCGATCTTCTTCACGCGTTCTCAATCCAGCCGGGCCCAAGCAGAAGGCCGGGCACGCCCTGACTACGCCAGCCTAGCGATGCGCGCGTAGCCGCCCGTCGCCCGCCGTCCCCGGTAGGCTGGCGCTCGCGCGGACTCGAGCAGCGTGCGAATAGATCGCGACGGAAGCGGACACGATGTGATGAGCGAGAGTGCGAAGTTTGAGATCGGCAGTCGTGTGGCCTGTACCGACGGGGTGTGTGGCCACTTGGAGCGCGTGGTGATAGATCCAGTCGCGCGCACAGTCACTCACTTGGTCGTGCAGCCGGGACTTCGACGCAGCAAGGCACGTCTCGTGCCGATCAATCGGGTCGCGGCCACCAGGACCAAAATCCAGCTGACGTGCACACTGCCCGGGTTCGACGCACTCGAGGAGGCCGCGGAGACTGAGTTCCTCACCGGGGCCGGAGCGCAACTCGGCTATCAGCCCGATGAGATTCTCTTGCATCCGTACTTCCCGCCGCACGCAGGCTCGTTCGGGCCCTGGGGCGCGCCCTCAGGCATGGCCACACCGTTCGTGCGCCGTCGGGGCGACGACGCCCACCACGTGACTCGCGACCGTGTGCCCGTCGGCGAGGTTCAGGTGCGCCGCGGCGAGCGCGTACATGCCGTCGACGGAACCATTGGGCGCGTGAAGGGACTGCTCGTCGACCCCGGTGACCACCACGTAACGCACTTCCTGCTCGATGAAGGTCATCTGTGGGGTCAGAAGACGGTCGCCATCCCGATCGCCGCGGTGACGAGCGTCAGCGACGGTGTGCGGCTTGACCTCACAAGTCAGGAAATCGGGGGCCTCCCAGCGGTCGAGATTGATGAGCCCGGCTGACGCCCGTCGACGAACCCGGTGTGCTACCCGGGGGGTTGCCCGCCGGGGGCCACTGCGACCGACAGGACCATGGGCGGGTGAGACTCTCCGCCGCCAGGCGGTCCGTTGTGGACGGTCACGTCTAGCGATCGCTCGTCTGTGACGAGGTCGTCGGGTAAGCGCACGTCGAGTTCCTGTGTGTTCACGAAATACGGTTTCGTAAGCCTGTCCGTCGATCCGGACGATACTGGTGCCTTTGATGAAGCGTTCACCGTGGATCCGCGAGACTCTGAACAGGGTTTCGAACACCTCGCGCAGCTTGTCGGTCGCCTGCTTGGAGAACAGGCCGGCGAGCCCTGCGAGGGCGGCGATGCCGTACGGGTTGACAGCGTTTGACTGTGCGCTGCCGCTGAAGAATCCGCCACGGAAGGCGAAGTAGAGCAGCAGCGCGAGCGCGGTCCCGACGATCAATCGGACCATGTACCAGGCTGTCCAGCTCGAGTGGAAGCGTCTGTTGCCGACGTAGTCGGCGAATGAGGTCGTGGCGTGGATGAGGCTTCCGAGCGCGCCGGCGATGACCACCAGAGCGATGCGCAGATTATCGCCAGCACATACGATCGCATCGGGGCCATTGCGCTTGCGCGGTCTGACCACGACGCGGCGCGTGCCGCCTACGGGCAGGCTCTAGCGCTGTAGCGGCAGATCCAGGAGCCGTACTCGATCGGCATAGCGCTTCTGCGACTCGCGCGCCTGTCCTCTGACGCGACCGCCCGCGCCGAACTTGTCGCTGACGCGCGCACCGCGTGGATGTCGATCGGCCGGAACGACCTCGTCGCCGAACTCGACGACGAGTTCCCCGATGACGAGCCCTACTTGACGATCGACCTATCGAGATGATATCATACTGATAGGCGCGCCCGCGTAGCCGACACCACAGCCAACCGGAGGCAGTCCGATGCACGCACCGAGTAGCAACACCGCTCCAAAAGGTCTACGCGGATGGTGGACATCTCCCCCGCGATCCGGCATGCGGCTCATAATCTCGCCGTGGGAGTACCGCCACCTCCGTGCCTGGGCAGGGGTGCGCATTGCCGGCGGTATTGCCCTGGCCGGCCTTGGCCTTGTCACGCTCTCGTTCGGCGGGGACGACTGGAAGACGTATGGGTGGACGATGGCGTTCCTGGCGGCGGCGGCGGCGAACTTGGCGTTCGCCTACTGGGAGCTGACGATCGCTCGCTCCGCAGCTGCCCGGCCTTGAGCCTGCGCGGCCCGTGGAGGCGCAGCCCGCCGAACTCCTCCTCGGTCATCGCTCAGCCGAGTCCCTCCGCGAAGCCCTGTCGCCAGCTCGCGTAGCGCGGCTGCCAGCCGAGCTCGCGCTTGGCCTTCTCGTTCGCGGCTCCCCTCGCGTCGGTCATCACGACCGTCGCCGCCTCTCCGGCCACGAGCCGGCCGAGCCAGCGCGGGATACGCCTTGGTGGCTTGGCACCCAGCGCGCCGGCCAGCACCGGCAGCCATTCCCGCACCGGCGCGGGCTCGTCGTCGACGATGTTGTAGATACCCGGCCGGCCGCGCTCGACCGCAATCGCGGTCGCCGCCGCGGCGTCCTCGATGTGGATGTGCGAAAAGACGCCACCACCGTCGCCGATGATCGGGAACCGACGCTTGCGGACCGGCGCGGCCATCTGTGCATCCGGAGCCCGGCTGATCGCAGTCCCCGGACCGTAGAAGCCGCCATAGCGCAACGCGAGGCCCTCGCCCCACTCGATCCCCGTCACCGCCCGCTCGAGATGGAGTATGCCCACCAGCGGAGCCCGCAGCGGCGCCGGCGGGTCGGGATCGAGGGGATCGGCCTCAGTCTGCGCGGGCCCGCCCGTGCGGGCCCATCGAAATGCCCCAAAGCTCTGCGCGACGAACCGCCGCGCCCCGACGGAGCGGCCCGCCGCCAAGAGATGGTCCGTCGCCTCGGTACGCAGCAGGTTGGTCATCTTCGCCATGGGCGAGCGGTCGGGATGGCGCGCGTCACGGATGCTCATCGGACCGGACAGCGCCGTGAGCTCATGCACGATCACCTCGGGCTCGGCGGACGCCACCGCCTGAGCGACTGCATCGGGATCGAGAGCGTCGGCCACGACCGGGCGCGCTCCCAAGCTGCGCACCAGGTCCTGCTTCGACGCGCTGCGGGTCATCCCCACCACCTCGTGGCCTCGCTCCACCAGCTCCGGGACGAGCGCCCTGCCGAGAACGCCTGTGGCGCCGGCTACGAAGATCTTCATAACGGCTCCCTTCGTCGTACTTAGCCCATAGGACGAGATACACGCGCCGCCTGTGACAGTGCCCGGCGCCGGCGTCCGAAGCGCGTCCGTGCCCCGGCGTGTCGCGCACCGTCCACCCGCCCCGACCAGCCCGCGCGAGGAAAAGTCGACGTCGGGTCGTCGGGTAAGGCCGCTCGGTCCGCGAGTAAGGGGCCGCAGCGGAAAATCCGCTCTGTTCTGCCGATGTCAGGCGCGGGTTTGCAGTGCAACCTGTACGCCGGTCGCGACCCACACGGGAGAAGAATCATGCAACTCGTTCGTTCAGCCGATGGCACCGATATCGCCCTCGACCGCAGCGGCGACGGTCCGCCGCTGGTCCTCGTCGGCGGCGCCTTCCAGGATCGATCCTCGATGAAGACGCTCGCCGCGGGCCTACGAGACGCCTTCACCGTCTACGAGTACGACCGGCGCGGGCGGGGAGACAGCAGCAACATGCCTCCGTACGCCGTTGAGAGGGAGGTGGACGATCTCGCCGCAGTGATCGAAGCAGCCGGCGAACCCGCCTTCGTCTTCGGCCAGTCCTCCGGCGGCGCGCTTGTGCTCGAGGCCGCCGCCCGCGGCGTCCCCATCCGGGCGCTCGTCATACACGAACCTCCTTACACCGACGGTCCCAGCACGAGCTTCGCAGAACACTTGGAGAGGCTGGTCCAAGAAGGCAAACCGGCAGACGCCACCGCGGCATTCCTCGAACTCGCCGGTACGCCCCCAACGGCGATCGCGGAGATGAAGACGGCACCGTCCTGGCCGCGCCTGCGGGCGTTCGCTCCGACGCTCGCCCACGAGGTCCGGTTGTGTAACAACGGCGAGTTGCCCATCGACCGACTCGCAGATGTAGCCGCTCAGACGCTTGCCCTCGCCGGCGCGGCTAGCCCCGCCTGGGCCCAGGAAGGAGCACGAGCGATCGCGGACCGGGTGCCTACGGGCCAGGCCAAGGTGCTCGCCGGCCAAGGGCACGTCATCAGCGACGACGTACTGATCCCGGTGCTCACCGACTTCTTCCGCCTGGAGCCGCGTGGCGGTGACGGCTCGCCGATCCCCGGCGCACAGCCGCGCTACAGCGTGTAGACCGCGTAGGCGATCAGGACCACCACGAAGACGTAGAAAAGGTAGAGGTTGACGTCACCGCTCTGGATCGGTCGCGCCAGGTCCGCGAGGGCTCGGACGAGGCGGATCACCGGCCGGTACAGGTAGCGGTCGAAGATCGGCGTGACGTGAAAGCGGTAGTGCACGGGCCCGGATCGGCCGGCGGGGTCGTCGGAGGCGCGCTCGACGTGGACGCTCGGTCGGTACAGCGGCTCGAAGGTGACGCGCACCGGATTGGCGTGGGTGGTGGCGGTGTACTGCATGCGCGGCTTGAAGCTGAGGATCCCGCCGTCCCACACCGGCGGGCGCCGGCTGCGGGCGCGCGGCCGGCCGGCGAGGAAGATCAGGATCGGCACCGCGGTCACCGCGAGCAGGAACAGCGCGAGATATGTGGGCGAGAAGCCCGAGAAGTCGGTGTGGGCCGGAATCACGGTCAGCTTGGGGACGAGCAGCACCGAGCGGATGTCGAGGCCCGTGGCCGAGCGCGCGACGCGGTCCAGCGCGGTCAGCACCAGCGGCGCACCGAGGCCGAGGAACACGCAGGCTCCGGCGAGCAGCGCCGGGCCCGCCACCGGTTGCCGCGATTCGCCGGCGTGGGCAGCGGGGCCGGACCGGGGCATGCCGAGGAACGGGATCCCGTAGGCACGGGCGAACGCGTTGATCGCCAGCCCGCCGGTGAGCGCGATCAGTGCGCCCGCGATCACGATCAGGATCCCGACGAGATGACTCGAGATCCGGAATCCCTGGAACAGCCCCTGGAACAGCATCCACTCCGACACGAAGCCGTTCAGCGGCGGCAGCGCCGCGATCGCGACGGTCCCGATCAGACAGATCACCGCGGTCCGCGGCAGCCGGCGGATCAAGCCGCCGAGCCTGTCGAGGTCGCGGGTGCCGGTCGCGTGCTCGATCACGCCGGCCTCGAGGAACAGCAGCGTCTTGTAGGTGCCGTGGTTGATCGAGTGGTACAGCGCGACGATCAGCAGGAACGCTCCGATCGCGCGCTGACCGTAGGCCGTGAACGTCATCCCGCTGCCCAAGGCGGTCACGATGATCCCGATGTTCTCGATGCTCGAGTAGGCCAGGAACCGCTTGAGGTCGCGCTCCATCAGCGCGTAGAGAATCCCGAGCACGGCCGAGATCGCGCCGAGGCCCATCGTCAGCAGCCCCCACCAGGCCGGCCCGCCCGGCACCAGCGTGAACCCGAACAGAGCGATTCCGTACACGCCGAGCTTGATCACGAGGCCGGACAGGAACGCGGAGCCGTCGGCGGGTGCGACGGGATGGGCAGCGGGCAGCCAAACGTGGAACGGCACCAGCCCGGCCTTGCATGCGAAGCCGCACAGCGCCAGCACGTACGCGGCCGAGCGCCAGCCCGCGTGCACGCCGGACGACCGCGCGGCGATCGTCGCGAGGTCGAGCGTGCCCGTCTGAGTGGCCAGGATCGCGAACGCAAGCACGATCATCAGGAACCCGATCTCGCTCAGCGCGACGAACAGGAAGGCCCCCTGAGCGACGCCTTCACGCTTGTGGTGGCGCAGGATCAGCAGGTAGCAGAGCAGCGCCATCGACTCCCACGCCACCAGGAACGCGACCACGTTGCCGGCGACCAGGACCGCCAGCGACGCCAGCAGCGCGAGGTTGTAGACCGCGAGGTAGACCGCGGTTCCCTGGCCTGGCTCGTGGTAGCGGGGCGAGTACAGCGCGATCGCCGCCGCGACCAGGCCCAGCAGCAGGATGAACGGAGCCGCCAGCGGCGCGATTTCGAAGCTCGCGCCGCCGACCGGTCCTGCTCCGAGCCGGACCGTCGTGCCGGCGCCGTGAACCGCGAGCAGCACGCCGCACGCCGCCGCGGCGCCGCCACCGGCACCTGAGAGCAGCGCGCTCGCGCGGAGCCCGGGCCGCCGTACGGCCCCGACGCCCGCCACCCCGGCCGCGGCCAGCCAGCCGGCCGCGGCCGCGAGCGCGAGCGCGCCGATCGCGTGGGTCATCCCGCCCTCCCCGCGTCGAGGTCGAGCGACAGCGTCCGGACGCGCTCCTCGAGCCTTCCGACCACGACCAGCAGGCCCTGCAGCAAGGCCACCGGGCTCGGGGGGCATCCGGGCACGAACACGTCGACGGGCACGACGCGATCGACCGCGCCGTGCACGAGCGAGTCCTCGGGGTACACGCCGCCGAGCGCGCAAGCCCCGACCGCGATCACGGCCTTCGGGTCCGGAGTGGCCTCGTAGGCCTTCAGCAGCAGGTTGTCCGCGGCCCGGACCGCGGGTCCGGTCACCATCAGCAGGTCCGCGTGCCGTGGCGCGGGGGTGAAGAAGAACCCCAGCCGGTGCAGGTCGTAGTGCGGCGAGGCGAGCAGGCGGATCTCCGACTCGCACACCGCGCACGAGCCCGTGTCGACCGTCCGGATGTGGAGGCTGCGGCCGAACAGCCGAAGCGCCCTCCGGCGCAGCTCGGCCGATAGACCGCCGACCGCGAGGTCGAGCCCGTCAACCGCCATCGGAGGTCTCCGAATCGCCACGAATCGGCACCCGCTTGATCAGCGCCGCACGGTCCGAGGTCGCGAGCAGGAACTCGCCGCTCGGCACGACCGCGCCGCGGCCGAGATCGACGCACTCCCCGCAACCGGTGCAGTGGCCGAGATCGACGACCAGCTCGTGCTCCTCGCGGGCGAGCGCGCCGGCCGGGCAGGCGTGGGCGAGACCGTCCACCAGCGCCGCGGTCAGGCGGGCCGAGTGGAACGCGGGCGGACTCGGGAGACCTCGTGTCCACGAGTCGATCGTCGGCGGGTAGCGGGTGGTAGCGACCCCCCTGCGCACGCCGCGGTAGAACCAGAACGCCATCAGCGCGCGAACCCGGCCACGGTCAGCCAGAAGCTGGCCTCGATGATCGGGATGTCGGTGAACACGTTCTGGGCGCGGGCGGCGTCGTCGAACGCCCGCCAGTTCCGCACCGATGCCGGCCGGAGGCGGGCCTGGAGGATTCGACCCTCGCGGTCGAGTGACACCCACGCGAGCGCCTCGCCGCGCGGCGATTCGGCCCACCCGAGGCCGGCCCCGGGCCCCGGCGCCACCGGCTCGGCGCCGGACCCGGCTTCGCTCAGGTGGGCGTCGATCAGCCGCACCGCCTCCTCGACCTCGTCGACCATCACCCACATGCGCCCCAGCGCATCGCCGCTGTCTCGCGTGGCGACGCGCGGCCGCGGCTCGTCGCCCGCGCCGGTCGGATGATCGCGGCGAACGTCGATCGCCTGCCCCGAGGCTCGGGCAACCGGACCGACCAGCGACAGCCGGTGGGCAACTTCGGCCGGCACGATCCCGGTTGCCTCCAGCCGGTCGACATGTGAGTTGGTCACGAGCAGTGCCTGCACGACGTAGCGCAGCTCGTCGAGGATGCCCGGCAACAGGCCGCGGATCTGGTCGCGGTCGGGTCCGCGCCGGACTCCGCCCGGTGACACGACGCCGAACAGGTAGCGGTGCCCGAACGCGGCCAGGTTGCAGCGGAGCAGCTGCTCGAGCACGATCTCGCTGCGGGCCTGTCCGACGGACAGGCCGGTCGTCTGACACATCGCCGCGATCGCGGCCGCATGGTTGTAGATCCGCTCGAGCTCGAGCGCGACCGCCCGTGCATGCGCGGCCGGTGCCGGTATCTCGGTCCCCGTGGCCATCTCGACCGCGCGGCAGAACGCGACCGTGTCGCCGATCGACGACAGTCCGTCCGCGCGCTCGGCGAAGAAGGTGGCGCGGTCTGGATCCAGGCCGGCCAGCCGCCGCTCCACCCCACGGTGCTTGTGCCAGTGGAACAGGTACAGGTCGAGGACCTCCTCGCCGGTCGTCACCAGGCCCATGTAGAGCGATTCCCACCCCGCGACCCGGACGGGACCGAACGGAAACTCAAACGCCTCACCGCTGACCGCGTGCGGCTGGTAGTCCCGCGCGAGCCGCCTTCCCTCTAGCCGGCCGAGGCGTGGGAAGCGATCGGCGCGATGAGGGGGCACGAGCACTCGGTTGAGCGGCCTGCCGTTGTCCGGTCGTATCCCGTACTGCTCGTAGATCTCGCACTCCTCGACGAACGCGGCCGGGTCGAGATCGGACAACGGGGGAAAGTGGTCCTCCTCGAGCTGACACTCGAGCACGAGGTAGCGGCTCTCCCCGTCGAGCGCATACACGCTCCGGAGCACGATCTCGCCGGCAGAGACTTCCTCGGCGAACAGATCAGCGAGGCGGGCGCCGTGCTCGGTGGCAAGCTCGTGGGTGAGCGAGCCGAGCCGGCCGGGCTCCACACGGGTGACCTGGACCCGCTCGGTCCCGCCCGGCAGCGTCGCGGCCGCACCGCCTCTCGCTCCAGCTTGGCGACGGTCCCCGCTCACGAGATCGCGCGGATCGAGTTCATGATCAGCTGGTCGAGGCCCCCGGGAATCCACACCCCGAGCAACAGCAGCAGACCGAGGCCGGCAACCAGCGGCGTGGCCGCCAGCAGCCGACCCGAACGCTCGGCATACGCCGGCGCGGACGTCGGCCGGTCCGGCGAGCCGCCCAGAGCCATCCCGGCCGCGGCGCCGACGAGCGCGACGAACACGACACCGAGCAGGACGAGCAACCCCGCGACCAGCACGATGCTCGAGCGTTGGAGGCCCGCCCGAACGATCGTGAACTCGCTCAGAAACAGCCCGAACGGGGGCGAGCCGGCGATCGCGAGGGCACCCAGCAACAGGACGGCGCCGGTCAGCGGAGTCACGCTCAGGACCCCCCGGACCTCGTCGACGAGCCGCGTGCGGTAGCGCAGCACGAGGTCGCCGCTGGTCAGGAACAGCACCGCTTTGCCGATCGCATGCGTGAGCGTGTGCAGCAGCGCCCCATAGAAGCCGAGGACCCCGCCGAAGCCGAGCGCGATCGCGATGATCCCCATGTGCTCGACCGACGAGTACGCGAACAGCCGCTTGTAGTTCCCGCGCAGGACGATGAACAGCGCCCCGACGATCACCGACGCAAAGCCGAAGATGAGCAGGATGCGGGCGGCATAGTGCGTCCCGAGCTGCGCGCGCGTCAGCGCCTGGAAGCGGATGATCGCGTACATGCCGGTGTTCAGGAGCGCCGCGGACAGCATTGCGCTGGCCGGGCTCGGCGCCTCGGAATGGGCGTCGGGCAGCCATGTGTGCATCGGCGCGAGCCCGACCTTGGTCCCGTAGCCGATCAGCGCGAGGAGAAACGCCAACCGCAGGCTCTGCGCGCTCAGCGCGTGGGCGTGCGTGAACAGATACGACCAGGTCAGATGCTCGGTGGGTGAGCCCGGAAGGCTGCTCGCCGCGAAGTACAGGAACAGCGTCCCGACGAGCGCGATCGTCACGCCGAACGAGCTGATGATTATGTACTTCCACGCCGCCTCGAGCGACACGGGCTTGCCCTCGAGGCCGACCAGCACGCAGCTCGCGAGCGTGCTCGCCTCGATCAGCACCCACAGCAGACCCAGGTTGCCGGTCTCGAACGAGGCCAGCATCATCGCGGCAAAGACCGCGAAGAAGATGAAGTACAGACGGACCTGAAGCGGCCGGAGCTCGCCCCGCTGCTCCTGCGCCCGAACGTACGCCGCCGAGCCGAGGCTGGCGAGCGCGACCACGAGCGCGATCGTCGCGAGAAAGAAGCCGCTCAATGGATCCAGGTACAGGAACCCACTGAGCGCGTGCACGCGATGCCCACCGCCGACGTCGGCCGCGATCGCCACGGCGACGGCGAGCGTCGAGGCCCCAGACGCCACCGCCACCGTGCCGAGCGGCCGAGCACGCGCCGTCACCGCGGTGGCGAGCGCCGGCGCGAGCGGCAGCAGCACGACGATGATCGCGAGCGCGATCATTCGGTCAGCTGCCTCAGCTCGGGCGCGCTGGCCTCGGCGAGCTGCCGCGCGAGCCCCGACACGAACGCGATCATGATCAGCACCGCGGCGACGAGGTCGAGGAACACGCCGGCCTCGACGATGAACGGGAACGTCGCGACGGTCGCGATTGCGCCCAGGAACACGCCGTTCTCGATGATCAGCCATCCGATCAGCTGCGCGATCGTGTGGCGGCGCACGACCATGCACAGCGCCCCGAGCAGGATCACCGCGGTCGAGATCGGGAGCACCGCCTGAGCCACGAGGGCGTCGGGCACGGTGTCCGAGCGGATCGCCAGAAACGCGAACGCGGTCAGGAACGCCCCGAAGATCAGCGAGCTCGACAGCCCGGTGGACAGCGACACGTCGCGCTTGAGCGCGAACCGCTCGATCAGGAAGTGGCGCGTTCCGTACGGGATCCCGAGGCCCTTGATCAGGAAGGTCAGGCCCGCCAGCACCCACAGCCCCGCGTCACCCTGATGCAGGGCGACCACGGCGGCCGCGAACGACAGCACGATCGACTGCGCCCCGTAGTAGATCACGTAGCGGTCGAACAGCTTCGAGCCCAGGCACGCGAACGCGCACAGCAGGATGAGCACCGCGGCCACATCGAGCAGGACCCCTTCCGGGGAGCTCGCCGACAGGCTCTCGAAGACGACCGAAATCGGCATCAGTCCGCGTCAGCTCCCGAGCACGTAGGAGGTCGCGACCGCGATCAGCGCCAGCAGGAACGCGGCCCCGAGGTACTCCGCGATCCGAAAGAACCGCAGCTTCGCGAACGAGCTGTCGATGATCACGATCAGCGCGCCGCAGACCACGAGCTTGCCGAACAGCGCCAGCATCCCGAGCAGACCCGATCCCAGGCTGGTCGCGTTCCCGAGGCCCCACGGGATCACGAACACGTTCATGAAGATCGAGGAGAGCAGGAACAGCTTCATCCACGACCCCCACTTGACCAGCGCGTACTCGCGCCCGGAGTACTCGAGCACCCTGCTCTCCTCGATCATCGAGATCTCGATCGTCCCGCTCGGGTTGTCGATCGGGATCCGTCCGTTCTCGGCAAGCACCAGCATGAAGAACGCGACCGCTCCCAGCAAGTGCGTCGGGAGCACGTACGCGGCGCCGGAGTGAGCGATCGCGTGGTTCTCGAGATACGGGTTATCCGAGTGTGACAGTGCCCCGACGGTGAAGAACACGAGGATCAGCGCCGGCTCGGCGAAGCTCCCCACCCAGGTCGTCCTGCTCGCGCCGAGGCCCCCGACCGGGCTCGCGGTGTCGAGCGCGGCGAGCGAGATCGCGAAGCTGGCGAGACTGAGGACGAACGCGCCGCCGATCAGGTCGGCGAGGAACGCCAGCGGCAGCGGTTCGTCGGTGATGATCGGAACGATCGCCGAGACCGTCAGGTAGCACGCGAATGCCACGAACGGAGCGCCGTGGAAAATCCACGACGCCTGATCGGAGGTCGCGCTGCCCTTGCGCAGGAGCTTGCGCAGGTCGCGGTAGGGCTGCACCACGCTCGGACCACGCTTGCACTGCACGAGCGCCTCGGCCCGTGCCAGCGCGCCCGCGTACAGCGGTGCGGCCAGCAGCACCACCGCGCTCTGGATGATCTGAAGGACGTCGGCCACGCGCGCTTCTCCCGGCACGTACTCCCATCTCGGACAGTAGAGACAGAAGCCATCATCCGCGCCCCGCTGTTAATCCGGGGGTCCTGGAGTTACGCGGGCCTCATCGCGTGGGACACGACAATCATATACATCGGGGTAACTGCTTGTCCACTGTTTCTCTCTCGCCGGCC
>Ga0335078_10012213_pt1 | contig 12746 bp, 10 predicted proteins | sample Lox_Sample_32_FD_206711 | JGI IMG/M metagenome (GOLD analysis project Ga0335078, IMG submission 206711) | Soil microbial communities from Loxahatchee National Wildlife Refuge, Florida, United States - Lox_Sample_3.2 | ecosystem: Environmental > Terrestrial > Soil > Wetlands | place: USA... | reverse complement strand
CGCGACGGGCGCGGACTGCCATGGCTTGAAACGCTGGCGCGGGACACGCGGTACGCCCTGCGGTCGATGCGCGGGAGCCCCGGATTCACCGCGGTGGCCGTGCTGTCGCTGGCTTTGGGGATGGCGGCGACTACGGCCATCTTCAGCATGGTGAACCGGACGCTTTTGGCGCCGCTGCCTTATGGCGATCCGGCGCGGCTGGTGACGATCGGGTTCGACGGCGCGGTGACCGTGCCGCTCTTTGAAGACTTCGACCGCGGGGCGCGGTCGCTCGAGCAAGCGGCGCTGTTTGTGAACGTGTCGCTGAACCTGGCGGGGAATGGAGAACCCGAGCGCGTTCCGGCGGCCCGCGTTTCGGCGGCGCTGTTCAGCCTGCTGGGCGCCCATGCGCGGCTGGGGCGGACCTTCACTGCCGCCGAAGAGCAGCGCGGACGCGACGCGGTGGTGGTGATCAGCGACGGGCTGTGGAATCGGCGATTCGGCGGCGCTCCGCGCGTCGTGGGGCGCAAGGTGCTGGTGGATGGCGTGCCGCAGACGATCATCGGGATTATGCCGCCTGGGTTTCAGTTTCCGGATGGACCGGAGCTGCCCTTGTTTGTAGGCCCGTTCCCGCCGGCCCAGATGTGGCGGCCGATCGCGCTGCTGGATTGGGAACGGACGTGCAACGGCTGTTTTAACTTCGGCATGATCGCGCGATTGCGGCCGGGAGTTTCGCCGGAGGGAGCGCGCGAGGAGCTCCGGTCGGTGCTGGCGCGCATGGCTCCGGAGCGCCGGAACAAAGGGATCACGGGCGCGGACCTGGAGGTTCGCTCGTTGCGGGAGGTGGTCTCGAAGGACACGCGCACGCTGCTGACGATCCTGTTCCTGGCGGTGGCTTTGGCGCTGCTGATTGCGTGTGTGAACGTGGCGAATCTGCTGGTGGCGCGGGGCTTGCGGCGGGGGCCGGAGATGGCGGTGCGCGTGTCGCTAGGTGCGGGGCGGGCTCGCATCGTGCGGCAGCTTTTGACGGAATCGCTGGTGCTGGCCCTTTGCGCGGCGGCGTTGGCGTTGCCGCTGGCCGCGATGGCGATGCGGGTGCTGGCAGCGATCGCGCCGGCGCGGATTGCAGGGGTGATGGGCGCGGCGCTGGACGCGCGCGTGCTCGTCTTCGCGCTGGGCCTGGCGTTCGCGACAACGCTGGTGTTCGGCGCGGCACCGGCGTTGGCCACGGCGCGGCACGATCCAGCCGAGGCGCTGAAATCCGGCGGACGCGCGATGACGAGCGCGCACTCGCGCTGGCGGCCCGCGCTAATGGTGGCCGAGTTCGCGCTCTCATTGCTGCTGGTGGTGGCGGCCAGCCTGCTGGCCAAGAGCTTCGTGACGGTGGCGCGCACGCCGCTGGGCTTTCATGCGGAGAATGTGCTGACCATGCGGCTTTCGCTGCCGGATAACAGCTTCGACGATCGCCGCCGCGTGGCGTTCATCGACCAACTGGTGGCCAACTGCAGCGCGCTGCCCGGAGTCACTTCCAGCGCGGCGGTCAGTACGCTGCCTCTGACCGGAGAGAGCGAAGGCTGGGGCATGGCGGCAGAGGACAATCCGAATCCGCAAGACTTCACCATGCTGCGAGTGCGCGCGATTACGCCCGGCTACCTGCGGACGCTGGGCATCCGTTTGCGGGCCGGCCGGGAGTTCACCGCCCGGGACGGCACCGGCGCGCCGGTGGCCATGGTGAGCGAGAGCGCGGCGCGCAAGCTTTGGCCGGGCGTCGCGGACCCGGTTGGCCGGCGCTTGAAGATGAACCATCCGATGACCTTGGTGGGCATTGTCGACGACACGCGCGCTTCCGGCCTGGACGCCGCGGTGCGGCCGTACCTGTATCTTCCATTCCGGGAGTTCGCGCCGGAGGAGTTCGCGCTGGCCGTGCGGTCGGCGGGCGATCCGGCGATGCTGGCCGCGGCCGTGAAGCAGGCGGTCTGGAAGCTGGACAAGGACGAACCGGTGACACACGTGGAGGTGATGCGGCAACTGGTGGCGGATTCGATCGCGCCGCGGCGCTTTCAAGCGCTGCTAATGAGCGTGTTTGCGGGCTTCGCGTTGCTGCTGGCGGGCGTGGGGATCTACGGGGTGGTGGCCTACTCGGTGGCGCAGCGCACGCACGAGATCGGGATTCGCATGGCGTTGGGGGCTTCGCGGGGGATGATCCTGGCGGGAGTCATTGTGCGGGCGGGCGCGCTGGCGCTGGCGGGCGCGGCGCTGGGCCTGGCGGCGGCATGGGCGGTGATCCCGATGCTCGGCAGCTTGCTGTACGGCGTCGGGGTGTTCGATGCATCGGTGTTTGCGGCCTCCGCGCTGTTGCTGGTGGCGCTGGCGGCTCTGGCCGGGCTTGTGCCGGCGTTGCGCGCCGCGCGGGTGGATCCGATGGTGTGTCTGCGGTACGAGTAAGTTACTGCTTGGCCTTTTGGACTTCCTCCACTAAGGCAGGCACAACCTGGAATAAGTCGCCGACGATGCCGTAATCCGCGACCTCGAAGATAGGGGCGTTGGAATCCTTGTTGATGGCAACGATGGTCTTTGACCCCTTCATACCCACTAAGTGCTGGATAGCGCCGGAAATGCCGACGGCCAGATACATCTTAGGGGCGACGGTCTGACCGGAGCTGCCCACCTGGCGCTCCATGGGAAGCCAGCCCGCATCGCAGATAGGGCGGGAGGCGGCCAGCTCGGCGCCCAGGGCGTCGGCCAGCTTCTGCACGATGGGGATGTTATCGGCTTCCTTGATACCGCGGCCGACGGAGACGATAATCTCGGCAGCGGTGAGGTCGACTGCACGGGCTGCTTCGCGGAATAGCTCCAGAGGCTTGATGCGGCTGGGGGAAAGCTGGGGGGTGAAGGTCTCAAGAGCGGCCGAGCCGGGTTCCACACGGTCTGCGCGATAGGCGCCCGCCTGGAGCGAGGCGAAGTAAGGCGGGTCGCCCGCGAAACGCACGTCCACATTGAGCTTGCCCTGGAAGAGCTGGCGCACCAGGACCAGGCGGCCGTCTTCGACGCGATGCGCGACCACGTCGCTGACGGCCACGCGGCCGAGCGCAGTCGCGAGTTTCGGCAGAAAGTCGCGTACCTGGTAAGTATGCGGGAAGATCACTAACTGCGCGCCGGTATGTTCGACTAACTGTCGGACGGCGGCCGAGTAAGTATCCGGCGTATAGTCTTTGAGTAAGTCGTGCGCGACGACAAAGACATGGTCCAGTTTTTGGTTAGTAAGTTCCGCGGCGAGGTTATCAACTCCCTGGCCCAATATAGCGGCCGAGACAGGCTGCCGGAGCTCGCCAGCAAGCTGCTGGCCGGCGGCCAGCGTTTCCCACGACATGCGGTTCCAGGCGGGCGGGCCGGAGACCGCGCGTTGTTCCATCACGACCAGGATGCTCATATGACTCGCGCCTCGAACTTGAGTTTCTCGACCAACTTAGCCGCCACTTCCTTGGGCGGTCCTTCAAACAATTGGGTTTGCTTGGAGCGTCCGGGCACGTACAAACGGCTGAGCTGGATGGAGGGCGCCGCGGCGGCAGCCCCCAGATCCGCCGCGGTGACGGTGCGGATCTCCTTGCTCTTGGCTTTCTTGATGCCCATGAGGGTGGCGTAGCGGAGTTTGTTGATGCCTGACTGGATGGTAAGCAGGGCGGGCAGCGGCATTTCGACGTGCTGGAACCAGCCATCCTCGAGCTCCCGCTTGACGCGCACGGAGCCATCCTGCTTTTCGACCTGCATGATGATGGTGGCGTGGGGCAGGCCCAGCAATTCGGCGAGGATGACGCCGGTCTGGCCGTAGCCGAGGTCATCGGATTGCAAGCCGGTGAGCACGAGGTCGGGCTTTTCCGGGGCGAGCGCGGCGGCCAACAGGCGGGCGGCGCCCAGAGGGTCGAAGGCGCCGAGATCTTCCTCCTGGATGTGGATGGCGCGGTCGGCGCCCTTGGCGAGGGCTTCGCGAATGGCTTGCGCGGCGCGGGCGGGTCCGGCACACAGCACCACCACTTCGCCGCCGTGTTTCTCTTTCAGTTGCAGGCCTTCTTCCAAGGCGTAGGCATCGGGCTCATTGATCTCGAAGGCGAGGTCGGCATCCTGAATCCAGGCGCCCGATGGCGCCACGCGGAATTGCGAGTCGCGCGCCGGGACTTGCTTGATACACACCACCGTTTTCATACGTCACGGCCTCCGGTAGTGGATGATGGGTGATAGGTGGTGGGTGGTGGGTGATGGGTGTTGGGTGTTGGTTTTAGTTCTCGTAACGTTTGAAGATAAGGGCACCATTGGTTCCTCCAAAGCCAAAGGAGTTACTCAGCGCGTAATCGATGTGCATGGGACGCGCTTTGTTGGGCACGTAATCGAGATCGCACTCCGGGTCGGGAGTCTCGTAATTGATGGTGGGGGGGGCCACCTGATCGCGGATGGCGAGGACGGTGAGGCCGGCTTCCAGTCCTCCGGCACCGCCCAGGAGATGTCCGGTCATGGACTTGGTGGAGCTGACGGCCAGCTTCGGGGCGTGCTCGCCGAAGCAGCGTTTGATGGCGGCGGTCTCGGCGCGGTCGCCTACCTCGGTGGAGGTGCCGTGAGCGTTGATGTAAGCGATCTGCTGCGGCTGGATGCCGGCATCGCGCATTGCGTTGCGCATAACGCGGACGGCGCCTTCGCCATCGGGCGGGGGGGCGGTGACGTGGTAGGCATCGGCGCTCATGCCGTAGCCGACGGTTTCTGCCAGGATGCGGGCACCGCGGCGGCGGGCATGTTCGAGTTCCTCGAGCACGAGGATGCCGGAGCCTTCGCCGACGACAAATCCATCGCGGTGGAGATCCCAGGGACGCGAGGCGCGCTCGGGCTGGTCGTTACGGGTGGAGAGCGCCCGCATGGCGGCGAATCCGCCGATGCCCATGGGCGTGATGCAAGCCTCGGTGCCGCCGCAGATCATGACGTCGGCGTCGCCATGCTGGATCAGGCGGAAGGAATCGCCGATGGAATGGGCGCTGGTGGTGCAGGCGGTGGCGGTGGCGGAATTGGGGCCTTTCGCGCCGGTGCGGATCGAGACGTAGCCGGAAGCCAGGTTGACGATGGTGGCGGGAATGAAAAAGGGCGAGATGCGGCGGGGACCGTGTTCGAGCAGCGTGCGGTGCTCGCGCTCGATGACCTCAAATCCGCCGATGCCGCTGCCGATATAGACGCCCGTACGCTCGGCATCCTCCGGCGCGACATGCAGAGCGGCCGAAGCCAGGGCATAGTCCGACGCCGCGATGGCGAACTGGATGAAGCGCCCCATCTTCTTGATCTCTTTTTTTTCGATGTACTGGCCGGGGTCGAAGCCCTGGATCTCGCCGGCGATCTGGCAAGAGAATTGAGACGCGTCAAAGGCCGTAATGCGCCGGATGCCGCTCGCGCCCACGAGGGTAGCCTGCCAGGTTGCTTCGGTCCCAATACCCAACGAAGACAGTAAACCCACACCGGTTACGACCACTCTGCGCGACACGAAATGACTCCCGGAAACGTCCTGGCGGCTATTTCTTTCCCGTCTTGTTTTCGATGTAAGTGATGGCGTCCTTGACGGTGGCGATCTTTTCGGCGTCCTCGTCGGGGATTTCGAGCTCGAAGGCTTCTTCAAAGGCCATGACCAGTTCTACGATGTCGAGCGAATCGGCGCCCAGGTCGTCAACGAACGACGCACTGTCCTCGACCTGGGCTTCGTCGACGCCCAGTTGCTCCACGATAATCTGCTTTACCCGCTCGGCGATTGATGCCATTGATTCCTCCTGGACTATTGCAAATTCCTGATTCTAGCCGCCTTCGTGGCGATGCGCAACTCTTATCTTGACCACTACTCCCTGACGGTCGTGGCCCGGAACGTCAGCCGCTGTCCGTTACTTTAGCATCCAAGCGACCCTTGGCGAGGCGCACGTGGATGGCGGAGCCGGGCGGGGCCGCGGCGCTGTCCTTGAGTATGGCGCCGGAGCCACCCGTAACCAAAGCATAGCCCCGATCGAGGACCAGGAGGGGGCTTAACTGGGAGAGCCGGGCGGCAAGCTGCTCGACGGCGGCGCGGCGAGCGGCAAGCTGCAGGCGGAGCGCCTGACAGGCGGCGGCGTGGGCGGCATCGAGGCGGCGATGATCGGCGGCGAAGCGGGGACGCAGGTCGAAGACGCGGAGGCGTTCGGCGAGCGAGCGGCGGGCGCGGGCGCGGTGATCGAGCAGGGTGCGCATGCGGTCGCGCAGGCGGAATTCCAGCTCGTCGACGCGCTGGGCCTGGCGTCCGATGGCGCGGTGGAGGAGGCCCAGGGGACGCTCGATGCCGTTCTGCTGCCAGCGGCGCCCGAGCACGGCCAGGCGGTAGCGGACGGCGTGCAGCAACTTCTGCTGGCGGCCGGCGATGCGGTCGAGCAATTCCTGGCGGGTGCAGACGATCATCTCGGCAGCGGCCGAGGGGGTGGGGGCGCGCAGGTCGGCGACGAAATCGGCGATGGTGACATCGGTTTCGTGGCCGACGGCCGAGACCACCGGGACGGCGCAGCGCGCGATGGCGCGGGCGACGGCTTCTTCGTTGAAGCTCCAGAGATCCTCGAGCGAGCCGCCGCCGCGGGCGACGATGACGAGTTCGGGCCAAGCGCTGCGGCTGAAGTAATCCAGGCCGCGGCAGATTTCTTCGACCGAGCCTTCGCCCTGCACCAGGGCCGGGTAGAGCCGGATGTGCAGGCCGGGGAAGCGGCGGGAGAGGATTTCGACCATGTCGGCGATGACCGCGCCGCGGGGCGAGGTGACGATGCCGATGCGGCGGGGATAGCGCGGCAGGGGACGCTTGCGGTCCGCATTGAAGAGACCTTCGGCGGCCAGCTTCTTTTTGAGCTGCTCGAAGGCCAGTTGCAGGGCGCCGCGGCCTTGCGGTTCGAGGACCTCGACGACGAGCTGGTATTCGCCCCGGGTTTCGAAGACGTCGATATGGCCGCGAGCCAGCACGGCCAGGCCGTCGTGCGGCTTGAACTTCCAATAGCGGTGGGCGGAGCGGAAAGCCACGGCGCGGATTTGGGACTCGCTCTCCTTGAGGGTGAAGTAGTAATGGCCGCTGGCGGCGAGCTTGACGCCGGAGATTTCACCGGAGACCCAGATATCGGGGAATTCGCTGTCGAGGGTTTCGCGGATGGCGGCGTTCAGCTCGGTGACGGAGTAGACGCGGCGGGCGGGGGCGAAATCGAAGGCGAACTGGTCCACCATTTGATGGTAGCGGAGGCAGGGGTTGGTTGGGCGGGCGTGCGTGCGACACCCCCATTTGCGGGTACGGCGATACCCCCATTTGCGCCAGCCTGATACCCGCATTTTTTGGGTTCGTGTGGTGCTGCGGCACGGAATATGTGCAAAGTTGTGCGCGTTTGTGGGGCGCGAGGAGCGTGGGTTAAGTGGCAGATTGTCAAAGACCCTGGCAGGCTTTCGGGCAAAACGCGGTTGAGGCGAGTGCGGGGAGCCTGTGATTTCTGCCGCGAGGGTAGCACGGGGGCTGGGCGGGTTTGGGGGAGGGATTGCGGGGGCGGGTTGTTTTCAGCGGGATGGGGAGGGGCGAGGAGGGTGAATGGTGCTTCACGCGGTCGAGCGCCGGCGCATTGCCCTTGCGCACGGAGTATCCCAGGAGCGTAAAGGACGAGAAGATCGGTCTCTCCGCACGGGCTGTGGATCGCGCCGCGGCCTGTCGGTCCGGTGGAGGATGCCGAGGCGGGTTGGAGGATGTGCGCATGGGCCGAGAGAACTGGTTTCGAGCAGTGCTGGAGAGTGGCTACGACCCGACCGCACAGTTGCTAGGGCCGAAGAGCGCACGCCTTGCGGTAAGGCCGCGCCGGGCCAGACCGAAGATCAGGGCTTCATACCGCTGTCCGAAGGGGATCTCGGCGTGGTGCGGGCATCTCGCGCACGGGCAGCAGCTTCGAGCGCGTATCCCGAATTTACTGACACTGATCCGTAGCTGTTAGGGTACTATCTATTCCGGAACCACCCCTCGGACAAGCGCCGTTTGTCCTTGGCCAAAACCGTTGCGCCACGCACCGTGCTGCCAGGTTTGGAACTGATGCACCTCCCACGCAACGTCTTCGAGCGTGTCACCGTCGAGTTGAATCCAGCAACTGGACGTTGCCAGGCTACCGTCCTTTGTCCAGACGTTCGGGCATCCGTTGGGCGGAGGTGAGGGCGGGAACTCGGTTGGAATCGTCGCCACTCTTACGACACGGGATCGGAGTCGAATCGTGCCAGCCCAAGCCGCGCAAAACCACCAATTGTCAGTCTCGAGCCTCTCCACGATTTGGCCTGGGCGGGCGACGCCTATAGGGAACCATAGCTGTCCCTCTTCCTGGGCTGCGAGTAAGGCGCAGTTAATCGTGTCTTCCTGGTTCATTCCTGCCGGTCCGCAAACACCCAAACGCAGGATGCAGGCGTTTGGGCGGATATCGCCCGGATCTGCGAACGCGGATTGAGACTTACGATTGATTTTGGTGACCGGTAGCGCATTTGACAGAAGAAACACCTGCTCGGGAAATCTTAGCCAAATCGATCCTTCTCGGCTGTCCCCGACCGCTCGGATCTGTTTCGGGAAGTAATTTCGCCAGGCGGCAATCAGCGCACAAATGGTCGCATCGACCCAATCAATCCGTTGTTGCCATTGCCGGCGGTGCTCCGGTGTCACGGGAATCTCAAGTTCCTCCAGGGCCAAGGCAAGAAGTTGCTGCCTCTGGTTGCTACCAAGGGTCTTCCGCTTTGGCCGCAGGATCCGCTCCGGGTCACAGTTGAACCGCTCTCCCAGGCCGACTTCACTGAGAGATTGGTGGCCCAGACATGCTTTGAAAGCGTAGGTAGGATGTGTTTCCAGCAACTGGCCTCCGCCGTCTCCCAAATCTACGGACATCCCAAGGCCCTGCTGCAAGGCACGGTACAGCCCAAAACCCGCGCCCATCCACGCCCGTGTTCCGTTGCTTGGCAGTGCAGACGGCGTCCCATATACGCCTGAGATGTATAGCATGAACTCCGCAACCCTTCGATCTGTCTGCATGCCGAACTTAGAACGCGCCGCGGCCCACGCTCTGAGAATGCCTGTGTTCGGCCCAGTGGGAGAGTCGATTGCAATTGAATCGGGGCACTTCTGCTTCATCCAATCAACCACCGCATGCGTATTTAGCTCGGCCGGCGCCATGAGCAACCGGCGTTCGGCCAAATCGATGACACAAGCAAAATGCACGCTTTGACCGACATCGATCCCGCCGAATTTCATATTCGTTCTCGCACTGGAATCTATCTTCCCATGGAAGTTGGATTTCCGGTCCAAGCGGCCGGAGTGCACCGCCCATTCGCTCGAGCTTCTCGGCGACGCTGGAACTAACAAAGGCTTTGCGGCTGACGCCAGGCGCTTGACTCCGCATAGGTAAGACGATATCTTACCTTTATGAGGACCACCGTCTCCTCCAAGGGCCAAATCGTTCTCCCCGCGGAATTGCGCCAGATGGATCGCGTGGAGCCCGGTCAGGTATTCGACGTCGAGCGTCTGGACCGTGGCGACTATCGTTTCACGCGGCGAGCCGCTCGGCCGAACGAGGGGGCCATCGACTGGCTGCTTGCCTGCCCACAAAAGAACTTCTTCGTGCCCATCGTTTCCGAGTCGACTGACACGTTGTGAGATACCTGGTGGACGCCAATGTGCTGAGCGAGGCGACGAAGCCCGCACCCGACGCGCACGTGATCGAGTGGCTGCGCGATCACGAACCAGATCTTGCGGTGGACCCCGTCATACTCGGCGAGCTGCGATTCGGAATTCTGATTCTTCCCAGGGGAAAGAAACGAGCCGCCCTGGAGCGTTGGTTCGACGCCGGCGTCCAACGTCTCAACTGCCTGCCTTGGGACGCCGCGACCGGGCTGAAATGGGCAGCGCTGTTGTCGCGTCTTCGCCGAACCGGCAAGGCCATGCCGATCAAAGACAGCTTCATTGCCGCCACGGCGCTGGTGCACGGCTTGACGCTCGTCACGCGAAATCGCACCGATTTCGTAAACGCCGGCGTTCCGGTTATTGATCCGTTTGCCGGTTGACCTCGCCCCCGCACCGCCGGGGGTGCGCACATCGTCAGGACCTCGCGGAGGACGCCGCGGCGGAACGCGCCTGATAGGCCGGTAGAAAGTCCGCTGCAACGAAGTCTTCATACGACGTCGGCGTGGTGTTTCGCGGCGACCTCGTCTCCAGGGCGCGAACGTACCCAGAATTTTCCGCCTCCGCCATCTCGGCCATCATGTCCGCCGAGCGTTCGGAAGCCCCCATCTGCAGGAGAAAACCGCGGAACTGGTCGTAACTAATCTGACGGTACTGCAATTCCGGCTTGCCGATGGCCCGCCCGATCACGGCGGTGACCTCCGTCATGCTCAGATCGCGCTGGCCCAATAGCTCTTGCGTCTGGTGGCCTTGGAATTTCAGCCCGAGCAACGCATCCGCAGCAACCGTTCCGATATCACGCGCCGCAATCATGGGAACCTTGAGGCCGGGGTCCAGCGGGCCGGCGGTAGCTCCCATCTGCTGAATGACGCTGGCCTGCGGCAAGGTATTCTCCATAAAATATCCGGCGCGCAGATACAGTGCATTCAGTCCGGAAATGCGGTTCAGCCGCTCTTCCGTGCGGTGCAGCCCTGCAATGGGCCCGGTTTTGCCCGGCTTGTCCGCACCAACGCTGCTGAGAAGCACAACATGCCCCGGCGCTCCTTTCTCAAGGGCGGAAGCGATCGCCTCGGTCACCTGATCCTGGTATGCGTGGTAATCGGGGTTCGCCAGATCGGGCGGAATCATGACATACGCCGCCTCGGCGCCGCTGAACGCCCCGGCAATGGCTTTTTTGTTACTGATTTCCGCCACAAACGGTTCCGCGCCGAGCGCGACTAGGGAACTCAAGCGCTCCGCGTCTCGTCCCACCACTCGCACCATCTTGCCTTGCGCGAGGAGCCTCTTCGCGATGACAGACCCGGTATGACCGGTCGCTCCAATGACTACGTACATCTTGACCTCCAATGTTTTGGACTCTCTGAGTTCGATGACGCGGGCCGCCGCTCGGCTTCAGAAGAATCATGGCTCATTGGTATTCAGCGGCACTGAGAAAGCTGACAAATCGTTGAGTTCGGCGATCGGGCCGCCGATGTCGCGGGATGAGGAGACTGTTGGGGCTCGCACTGGCCGCATGCGCGGCCTCCCAGCAGCCCAGGCAGGGCACTGAGTCGCGTCAGGCCCAGGGCAGCGTTGGAAAAGGGGGTGTGACCAGCGGAAGCTTTCCCGTCGCGCCAGCTCCAAGCAGGCGGCATCGTAGACCGACAGGGCGTACACGCCTGCGATCGGCGCGGGGAGCCGGTTGCTGGATCGCGCTACGGCGGTTTGAAGCATCATAGATTGGGGCTTTGTTTCTCCTTGATCTCGCTCTCGGGAAGAGGCGGCGGTGTATCGTAATCGAATTTGGAATCGACAGTGAACTTCTTGTATCTCAGGAATTCGACCTCGTTCTTCGTGGACGCCTGGCGGGAGTCCGTCCACTCCAAAGCCCGGAGGGGCAGAATGAATTCACGGCCGGCAACCCTCTGCGGCCGATAATCCAGTTCAACTCCAGATCCTTGGATCGGGAAATTCTTAGGTATTTCGTCTGCGATAGCTTTTATCTTGAGTACCGAATCGTCTTTTGGATCGATATATACCAGTCCCTTCAAAGCCGCGACAACTTGCTCCGACCCATAGCTCAAACGCCACTGCGAGTTGTCACCTGCTACGGTAAACCTGAAGACCATGACTCTCTGCCCGCCGACCGAAGTCCAGTGATCCCATTCGAACCTCGTTTGACTACTCGCCTGGAATATAATCCCAAGCACATCCCAAAAGTCTCCATAGTACGTTGCTCCGTCAACTGAACCGTAAGTTTTCTCGCTCCGGCGCCCGTTGACAAGGAGCAGGTCGTATCTCTCATGCTGCCGGACATGCGATATTTGAACGGTCAGCGTATCCTTCAGCTTCCATTCTTTCGACTCATAGAGATCAATCGGCCGGGGCACCTCGTTAGTACGCGGGTCACCGAAGTTCATCGCAGTATTCCTTTTGCGCTCACCGACCCAGCGCCGTACCACTTGCGTACAGATAAAATCAGGAATCTTGTCCCCAAACGCTATTGCGTTCCTTCGCGCGGCCGAGAGGACAGCCGTTTGCTCTCCGTGGTCTGGGGGAGCACTGGTTTGAGAACCAAGTGCCTGCCCCAGGAGCGTCAGCGAGACCACAGCAATTCCCACACGAACCCGTCGTTCGGATTGCATTCAGGACCTCCAGTCTATGCCATCACACTCAGAAAGCGCGCGGCGGCTACCTTCGCTTTCCGTCTGTTAGCGCAACCGCCTGATTTTCGCACTCATTGTAACCGGGATTTCCATTTTGGCCCTTCTGGCCTCCAGCGAGTGTAGCGCCGGCCGTAAGTCTCGCTGGCCGCCTGAGAATGCGTGCGGGCAGGCGGATTCGTTAGAGGCGGGACGCGGAGAAAGGAATCACACAGTGCCCCGAGAAGTGCCGACGTTACGACTCTTCTAAATCTCGTGCTTGGCGTGTACGTATGGCATGCTCATGGGTACTGGTCGACGAAGAGATTCAGGGCTTCGGAAACCGCGGCCATTTTCGCGTCAGCTTCCGGATCGCCGGGTGCCGGGATCGCAGCGATGATCTGGGTGACCGCGTCTCTCATGGCTTCGAACTGGGT
>Ga0335078_10012212_pt1 | contig 12746 bp, 9 predicted proteins | sample Lox_Sample_32_FD_206711 | JGI IMG/M metagenome (GOLD analysis project Ga0335078, IMG submission 206711) | Soil microbial communities from Loxahatchee National Wildlife Refuge, Florida, United States - Lox_Sample_3.2 | ecosystem: Environmental > Terrestrial > Soil > Wetlands | place: USA: Florida... | reverse complement strand
CTCATCCGCAAGGCCGGCCGCGAGCCCGTCGAGCGCGACACACTCTACCGGCCCGTGCAGCGGACGGAGACGACTTTCACGGTGCTCGTCTAGCCGCCGCGCCGCACCCTCCCGGCTTCGGATAAAATCAAGAGCACCAATACTCACGTTCCAGGAGGTGGCTATGCGCCGGTTCCCGTTGTACTCATTCGCGATTCCGCTGGGAGCGATGCTTGTGATCCTTGCAGGCTGCGGCGGATCCCAGCACAGCCCGACAGAAAAGTACTATCTGCTTTCCGCCAACATCAAGATCCCTTACTGGGAAAGTGCCGGCAATGGCTTGATGCGCGCGGCCCGGCAAATGCAGGTGCAGGCGGAACTGGTTGGGCCTGACACGTATGACCCGGCGGCGCAGCAGCAGGAATTGCGCCGACTCACCGGGCTGCAACAAAAGCCCGCGGGCATTCTCATCTCTCCGGCCGACGCCAACCTCATGAAGCCCGATATCGACGCAGCGATCGCCGCCGGCATTCCCGTGATGACGCTCGATTCCGATGCTCCCTCCAGCAAGCGGCTTCTGTTTATCGGAACGAACAATTATGAAGCGGGCGTCATGGGCGGCCGCGTGCTGGCGAAACAGCTTCAAGGGAAGGGCAACGTCGTGGTGTTCACTATGCCGGGACAGGCCAATCTGGCGGAGCGCTTGAATGGTTACAAGTTTGCGGTCAGCGAACATCCTGGAATCAAATTGGACGTGGTGGACATTAAGGGCGATCCGCGTATCGCTTTCGACACCACCAACGAGATTATCGAGAAGCGCCGGGACAAGGTGGACGGTTTCGTGTGCCTGGAAGCGCAAGCAGGCAAGGAAGTGGGGGAAGTACTGGATCGCGCCAAAGTCACCGGAAAGACCGTGGTGGCCATGGACACCGACGAAGGCACGCTTAACTGGATTCAGAAAGGTGTCATCGCCGCCACCATTGCCCAAAAGCCGTACACCATGGCGTACTACGGCGTGCAGATGCTGGATCAGATCTATCACCAGAAGCTGCCATCCCTGGACGTCAATTGGGCTCAGGACCCGTTCTCCCCGCTGCCCACGTTCGTCGACACAGGCGCGACTCTGGTCACCAAGGACAACGTCGCCGACTTCATCAAGGCTCGCGAGGCCAGCAAGACAGAGAAGAAGTAGGAAACGCGGGCGCTGGCAGCGCTCAGGCCCACACGATGTCGATGGTCTGCCGCAAGCGGAGGGGTGCCACCCTGTGTATCACCCGCGCGCCAGTACCGGCCACAGCGCGCTCCACGATGGCCTTCAGTTCTTCAGCCGTGTAGGCCCGTCGAATGGACTGGCGGCCGTCCGCTGCGACCTCCGGCATGAGAAGCGGCGACAGGAATGCGGTGAAAAGTGCCAGCGGCAACCAGTGGCGCACCAGATCCATCGCGATGAAGCGCCGCACCGACTGGCCCGCATTGCGGACTAGCGCAACAATCTCCTCTTCTCGAAGATGGTGAAGAACGCCAACGCACACAGCAACGTCCGCGACCGGCAGGCGGTCGCGCGTGGCGTCGGCTTCGATGATTGGGATACCCAGAAGATTTCGCCGGGGAACGCGGAGGTCCGCACCCACGACATCGGTTACCAGCGCCCGGCGGATGTCATGGAGCAGTGCACCGTAGCCGCACCCTATATCCAGCACCCGCCGCAAAGAGCGCGAATCGCGGCGCAGCACCTCCAGAATCGCCCGGTGCGTTCCGAGCACTCGCTGGATGAAACCAAGTTGCTGGTGGAAGCGCTCCCGAACGTGATCAGGGACATGCGGGTCGTCCATGATTTCGGGTACCAGCGAGCGCTGCATGGGAGGGGAAAGGAGATTGTAGCATCCAGCCCGTTCGCCGCCCGGGAGTTGTCAAATTTTTACGGGTGTTGCGAGCGCGTCCAGGCTTCTAGAAAATCTTTGCCGGAATAACGGATGGTGCGCGCATCGACGATTTCCGCCCCAGGACGCAGATGGGCATCCACACCCAGGGCGTTCCGCGTCGTATATTCGATCTGAATGGTGACGGGGCCTTCCACCTTATATGGCTTAATCTGGCCGATCTTGCTGACCGCGTGAGTTGCGCGCTCTTTGATCAGATCGCGCGCTGCGTCAGCGGGGAGCGTCTGGCAGGCATAATTGGAGAAGCCTTCTTTCACTACGGCCACTTCCGCGTCAGGCACAATGGCGCGGAGATCGTCGGCCGCTGCCTGATCGCCGCTCAGGAAAATGACCGGCGTGTTGAAGGCTCCCGCCAGTGCCGCGCGCGTCTCAATTTCACCCACCGGTTTGCCATTCATGCGCATGGTTTGAATCCCGAGTGAGCTGTAGCTGTGCGCCATGACCCCGCCTTTGCGGTTGGCGCGCGCGTGCTGGCCAACGAAGCCGATAGCGGCGTAGTTTCGCTCCAGCGTCATGGTGACGCCCAGATCCCCAATAATCAGCTTGGAGCGCGGATGAATCGTAAGCGCGGAAAGCGTTTGGCTGCCATCGTGACCGTCCCAGACAATCACATCGCTAGCCCCGCCGTCGTAAAGGCCCGTGACCGCCGCGTTAATTTCACCCGTCAGAAGCTGGCGCATCTCCGCATCTTTGGGATCGGTCTGGTCCTGGCGGCAGACGCCGGCTACTCCTTCGGCGTCGGTGATGAGAAAGACAATCCGGTGGGTCTGGGCGTGCAGGGATGCGAAAAGCGTCCACGCCAACAGAACGCCGCCTTTAGCTAAACTTCGAGCTTCCATGGCTCGCGGTATTCGCGCTTGAGCAGCGGCCGCGCTTCAGGCTGCAGCGTAGTTTCACGCTGCTCATCCCAGTCGATGCGCAGCTTGCTCCGCAACGATACGTTGCCCAGCAGAGCCGTGGTAGTCGAGCGGTGGCCGATCTCGATGTCGCTCACGGGCCGCTTCCGCGTCTTAATGCAATCGAGGAAGTTCTGCCAGTGCTCCAGCAGGGACTCGTCGGAACGATGCGCCTCGGCCGCCTCGAGCGACGAGCCTTTTTCCGGGATCAACTGATAACCGGCGCGATCCACGAACAACGTGCCCTCCGTGCCATGGAAAAGGATGCCGTAACCGTGGTTGAACATGGATTGCGCGTTGGCTTCCCGGTTTTCGTAGGTGGCGATCATCCCGTTCGGATATTCGTACGTCACCTGCAAGGTGTCCGGCGTCTCGCGATTGTCTTGCAGATAGAATTTTCCGCCCAGGCTGGCGATGGTGGTGGGCTCTATCTCGTGAAACGCCATTTGCACGATATCGAGCAGATGAATCCCCCAGTCCGTCATCATGCCGCCCGCGTAGTCCCAGAAGTAGCGGAAGAACGAATACTGGTGTGGATCGACGCCAAAACGGTTCTTATTGAATTCGCGCTGGGGCGCCGGCCCCAGCCACATGTTCCAATCGAGATCCGGAGGTGGACTGCTGTCCAGCGGGCTGCCAATGCCCTCCCGCTTCTGATGCCCGTAATTCCACGTCCGCACGAAGGTGACCTTGCCAAGCTGACCGCTGGAGACCATTTCCGCCGCCTTCTGAAAATGCTCTCCGGAGCGCTGCCAGGTTCCCACCTGCACCACACGGTCGTATTTGCGGGCTGCCTGCACCATTTTGCGGCCTTCCTCAACCACCACGCAGATGGGCTTCTCCACATAAACGTCCTTGCCGTTCTTGCAGGCTTCCACGGTCATGTAGGCGTGCCAGTGGTCGGGTGTCGAGATGTTCACCGCGTCGATCGACTTGTCATGCAAGATCTCGCGAAAATCCGTGATGCCCTTCGCCTTGGGGCGCGCGTCCGGCGTGCCATCCGGCCCACGGCCACTCACGGCCACCGCCTTTTCCAGGTTTGGCTGATAGACGTCGCAAAGCACGGGCACTTCCACGTTGGGCAACTTCAGAGCCGTCTCCATGCTGTCGGTGCCCATGCGGCCCATCCCGATGAACGCCACGCGAATACGGTCGTTCGCGCCGCGAACGTTGCCGGTGAAGATCGACGTTGTAAACACCGCCGCCGCGGATTTCAGAAAATCTCTACGATCGTTCATGGCTATCCTTTCACCACAATATTGACTAGCTTGTCCGGGACTACAATCACTTTGATCACCTGTTTGCCGTTCACGAAGGGCTGAACTTTGGGCTCGTCGAGAGCCCGTTGGCGCAACACGTCCTGAGGGCTGCCGAACGGAGCGGACAGGTGCGCGCGTAATTTGCCGTTGACCTGGATGACGATTTGAGCCTCGTCTTCCTTGGCCAATTCCGCGTCATACGAGGGCCACGTCTGCCGGAATACCGGGCCGGTCCTGCCCAACTCTTCCCACAACTCTTGCGCCAGATACGGCGCGAACGGGCCGAGCAGCAGCGCCAGTTTCTCCAGCACTTCCGCAAGCACAGCGCCTGAGAGCTCCGCCTCGGCAGCATAAAGCTCGTTGACCAGTTCCATGACGGCCGCAATCGACGTGTTGAAGTGCCACCGGCTATCGAAATCCTCGGTGATCTTCTTGACGGTCTGGTGCAGCTTGCGCAGAACCTTGCGATCCGCCTCGGTGGACGCGCCGCCGTGCACGCGCGCCCGATCCACATTGCGCGTGAAGAACCGGTAGACACGCCCGAGGAAGCGATAGATCCCCTCCGCGCCCTCGCTGCGCCAGTCCACCTCTTTTTCCGGGGGGCCGGCGAATAGGACGAACAGACGCGCCGTGTCCGCGCCGAATTTTCCGGCGAGCATGTCCGCATCCACGACGTTGCCCTTGGACTTTGACATCTTCGCGCCCTCGGCAATCACCATGCCCTGGGTGAACAGCTTTTTCACCGGCTCGCTGTTCTTCACCAAGCCGATGTCGCGCATCACCTTGGTGAAGAAGCGCGAATAAATCAGGTGCAGGATGGCGTGCTCCACGCCCCCGATGTATTGGTCAATCGGGAACCAGTACGCGATCTTCTGCGAATCGAACGGCGCGCGGTCGTTCTTCGGGTCGCAATAGCGGTAGAAATACCAGGACGAATCCACGAACGTGTCCATGGTATCGGTTTCACGCCGGGCGGGCCCGCCGCACTTCGGACACTGAACGTTGACGAACTCGGGCACATATTCAAGAGGCGAGCGTCCCGTTCCCGTGATCTCGACATTGAGCGGCAGTAACACCGGCAAGTCGCTCTCGGGAACCGGAACTACGCCGTCTGTCGGGCAGTGGACCACCGGGATCGGCGTGCCCCAGTAGCGCTGGCGCGAAACGCCCCAGTCTTTGATCCGGTAGGTCACTGCCGACGTGCCGAAGCCCTCCCGCTCCGCTTTTTCCGACATGCGGCGCCGGGCTTCATAGCTTCTGAGCCCTGAAAACTCGCCGGATTGCTCTACGATGCCGTCGTCAGGGAACGCCTCCTTCATCGCCGACGCGTCGGCGAGCACGCCGGTCTCCGGACGAATCACGGGGCGAATGGGAATCCCATACTTCGTGCAAAACTCGAAATCACGTTGATCGTGCGCCGGCACCGCCATGATCGCGCCCGTTCCGTAGGTCATGAGCACGAAGTTCGCCACCCAGACAGGCACGCGCTCGCCGCTATAGGGGTTGACGGCGTAGTGCCCGGTGAAGAAGCCGTCTTTCTCGATGTCGCCGGGATCCTTGTTGGCACGCGCATCCACCATCTGCTTGGCCCGTGCCCGTCCGGCGGCGTCCAGCATTTCCTCCACCAGCGGATGTTCGGGTGCCAGGATTACGCATGTCGCGCCGAAGATCGTATCCACGCGCGTGGTGAACACGCGGATGGGTCCGAACTCGGAGCCGAAGTCTGCCTCCGTCCCCTCCGAGCGCCCAATCCAGTTGCGCTGCATGGTGAGCACGCGCTCCGGCCAGTTTCCTTCGAGCTGCGCGATGTCCGCCAGCAGTTCATCGGCGTACTGGGTGATCCTGAAGAACCACTGTTCGAGCGCGCGCTGCTCCACCTGCGTCGATTCGTGCCGCCAGCAGCATCCGTTGACGACCTGCTCATTGGCGAGCACCGTGCCGCACTGCGGGCACCAGTTCACCAGCGCCTTCTTCCGGTAGGCGATGCCGCGCTCCAGCATCTTGAGGAAGAACCACTGGTTCCAGCGATAATAATCCGGCTCGCAGGTGGTGACCTCGCGTTCCCAGTCGTAGCTGAACTGGAAACGCCGATGCGTCGCCTTCATCTTGGCGATGTTGGAGAGCGTCCATTCGCGCGGCGGCCGCTGGTTGGCAATGGCCGCGTTCTCCGCGGGCAGCCCAAAAGCGTCCCAGCCCATGGGGTGCAACACGTTAAAGCCGCGCATCCACTTGTAGCGCGCCAGTGCGTCGCCGATCGAATAATTCCGGATATGACCGATGTGCAGCGCTCCCGACGGATACGGAAGCATTTCGAGCACGTAAAACTTCGGCAAGGCGGAGTTCTCTTCGGCTTTGTACAGGTCTTCGCCTGCCCACCGCTCGTACCACTTCAGCTCAATCTGTTGGTGATCGTAGGACTTTTCCGGCATTTTATGGGCTGATTTCACGATGTTAACAGACTGATGGCTGTAGAATTAAACCATGGGTGCGAAGACGCTGATGAGCGTCGAGGAATTCGACCGGCTGGCTGAACCGGACGACCTGAGCTACGAGCTCGATGAAGGGGAGCTGGTCGTCATGACGAAGCCGCGGCCGCTGCACAACAGAATCGCCGTGAGATTATTTCGGGCACTGGACCGTTATCTGGAGAACAATCCCGTGGGTGAAGTCTTCAATCCCGACAATCTGTACGTCCTCGGCTCCAACACCAAGCGCGCCCCCGATGTTTCGTTCCTCCGGTCAGAGCGCGCCAAACCGATCGATCCCAATGCGGACATCCCCGGCGCTCCCGATCTCGCCGTGGAAGTGCTTTCGCCGAATGACACGGTTCTTGCTATACGCCGCAAGATCCGCCAGTATTTCGCTGCAGGTGCACAGTGCGTTTGGATCGTATATCCCGAAACTCGCGAAGTTGAAGTCCGGAAGCAGCCGTCGCAGCCGCAGAAAGTGCTTCAAGAGACCGAAGCTCTGGAGGCTCCTGATCTGCTGCCGGGCTTCAGCCTCCGTGTGAGCGCCCTTTTCGGCTGACTCAGGCTCTTCAGCATTTCCACATTGCGCCGGTCGTCCCCGTCTTTGTCCTTAGGCGTCTCAAGGACGAAAGCCTTGGGCCGAAGCTTTGGATGGGCCAGAATCCTGCGGAACCCCTCTGCGCCGATGTGGCCTTCGCCGATATTCGCGTGCCGGTCCAGGTGCGATCCCAGCGGCATCTTCGAGTCATTGGCATGGATCACCTTGACGTTCTCGAGTCCCAAAACGCGCTCGGCATCGCTCACGGCGCTCTCCAAGCCGGTCTCCTTCGCGATGTCGAAGCCGGCTGCCAGCAGGTGGCACGTGTCCAGACAGTAGCCGACCTTCAGATCGGTCTCTCGCGTCGCGAGTTCGCGAATCATCCGCAGCTCTTCCAGCCGGCACCCAATCTGCGCGCCGCTTCCGGCAGTGTTTTCGAGCAACACCGTTACGTTCGGCGCAAAGCCTCCGGCCGCCGCCTCCGCCAACCCCAGAACTAACGCCGCAATCGCCTGCTCGACAGCCTGCCCGCGATAGCTCCCGGGGTGCGTCACCAGGTATTCAGCGCCGATGGCCTGAGCACGCTCCAGTTCGCCGCGGAACGCTGAGATCGACCTCTCGCGAATTAACGGATCAAGCGACGCCAGGTTAATCAGGTAGTTCGTGTGGATGGCCAGCGGCCAGAGATCCAACCGTTCCCGGGCACGGCGAAAAGCCAGGATCTCCGCCTTCGCCGGCATCGACGCGCGCCACATGCGCGGGCTGGCAGAAAAAATCTGAAAGGTGTTGGCCCCCAGTTCAGCCGCTTTCAAGGCAGCCTTTTCGAGTGAACCGGAGATCGAAGTGTGGATGCCAATCCGCAGAGAATTCATGCTAGCCCATATCACCCAATTCTTGCTTTCTGCCGGTCCTCCACCTATCCTTTATGGACGGTGGCCACGATGTATTTCGAACAGTTCTATCTGAATTGCCTGGCACACGCATCCTACATGATCGGCTCCGAAGGTGTCGCGGCTGTTGTCGACCCGCAGCGCGACGTGGAGCTTTATCTCGAAGAAGCGCGCAAGAACGATCTTCGCATCGAGCACGTTATCGAGACCCATCTCCATGCCGACTTCGTTTCCGGCCACCGCGAACTGGCGGCGCAAACTGGCGCGAAGATATATCTCGGCGCTCAGGCGGGCGCAACCTTTCCGCATGTCGCAGTGCACGAGGGAGACGAGATCCGGTTCGGCCGCTGCATTCTCCGCATTCTCGAAACTCCCGGCCACACGGTGGAAAGCGTTTGCATTCTGATGACCGATCTCGATCGATCCAGCGAGCCCTTTGCCGTGCTCACCGGAGACACGCTGTTCATCGGTGACGTGGGCCGCCCCGATCTTTCACCCGGTCAAACTCCTCAGCAGCTCGCCAGCCTCCTGTATGACAGCCTGCAAGAGAAGCTCTTGAAGCTGCCGGATCAGACCGCCGTTTACCCGGCGCACGGCGCTGGATCTCTATGCGGCCGGCAAATCGGCGCTGAGCGTTTCTCCACCATCGGCAAAGAGCGCCAGACCAATTACGCGCTCAAAGCCGCCGGCCGCGATGAGTTTGTTCATCTGCTAACCGATGCGCTGCCGGAGCGTCCGGGCTATTTTGCGCGTGACGCCGAGATCAATCGCTCAGGCGCGGCGCCGCTCTTGGACCTTGCTCCCCCTTCCCCGCTTGACTCGTATACCGTGTTGCGTTTGCAGCAAAAGGGAGGAGCGGTGGTGCTGGATACGCGGCCCCAGAGCGAGTTCGGCGCGGGTCACATTCCAGGCTCGGTGCATATTGCGCTGTCCGGTCAATTCGCCGCCTGGGCCGGCACGATTCTGGGGCTCGAAACCGACATGATCCTGGTGGCCGCGGACGCCGAGAAAATAGCCGAGTCGCGCGTGCGGCTGGCGCGCGTGGGGATCGAGCGCGTGATTGGATATCTCGAAGGTGGGATCGATGCGTGGAAACGCGAAAACCTGGTGCTCGATCAGGTGCCGCAAGTCTCTGTGCAGGAACTGGCGCGCCTCATGCGCGAAAGAAAAGACGACGCGCAGGTGCTCGATGTCCGCCGTCAGGGCGAGTGGGAAGAAGGCCACGTTGAAGGCGCTGTGCTGAAGCCGCTAAATCAACTGCTGCGAACTATGGATGAACTTGACTCACAGCGGCCCATTGCGGTGCATTGCAAAAGCGGCTATCGCAGCTCTATCGCAACCAGCCTCTTGCAACGCGCTGGGTTTCGCCAGGTGATCAACGTGACCGGCGGTTTCGATGCCTGGAGAGCTGAGGGCCTACCCGTCGCCACTCCGGATCCAACGCGCAATTACGTCAAAAGCTGGAGCCACGCCAAGGTCGAAGGATATCGCGAGCGCACGCTCGACCTGCATGGCTGGCCCGTCAACCTCACGAGTTATAAAATCGGCACCCGTTTCCACGCCAAGGCCGACAATGTGTCTCCAGGAGCGAACCTGGCCCGGACCACCGCCGCCACTCAAGAGGAAGCCGAGCAACTTGCTCTGACACGCGCCGGAGAACTGCTAGCGCGAACCCAACGGCGAGCGGTGTGACAAGAGTTCCCAGGCAACCAGCGTCAGGCCTGACATGATGCGCATTATAGCTTCACGCGGTGACCTATTCCCACTCGATAGTGGCCGGGGGTTTGTGGGTGAGGTCGTAAAAAACGCTGCAGACGCCTTCGATTTCCAGCAGTTCCCCGGCGATCGACCGCAACAGCGGCTCGTCCATCGAGACGGATTGCGCGGTCATGCCGTCCACCGAGTCGATCGGGCGTAGCACGACGGAATCCGGCCGGGCAGCCGCGCCAACGGGAATCAACACCACCGGAAACTGCCAGACTTTCTTGTCGAATCCGCTTGCATGCGAGCAGCGCCGCACAATGGCGTCGGCCTGCCGCAATCTCGCCAGACGTTCCTGCGACAGCGTGCTGGAAACGACGCGCATCTCGGCCAGCGGCGCGTGACCCGCCACTCGTGCCACCACGCGATTGATGCCGCGTAAACGGTTGATCAGTTCCGTCGCCTCGTTCTGTTGTGCGTCATCGGCCGTGGGGAAACGATCTAACGCCAGGACCGGACGATAGCTGCGCTCGTCGCCTTGTACCCCGACCGAACGGACCGGCAAAACAAAACCCTCCGGTGTCTTTGAAACCGGTTCGTCATGTTCGGCGCACAAACAGCGAATCGCTAAACCAGGTCCCGGAAACGGATGGCGTTCGAGCACCTCCTCGCCAATCCCAAGCTCTCGCCCGATTTCGCGCACCTCGTCCTTGTAAAACGAGCTGAGAGGCTCGACGATGCGCTTGGCCGCGATCAGTTGCTGAATGCCCGCCACGCGGTTGTGATGCGTTTTGATAACCGCAGCCTTTTCCGTTCCGCCGGATTCGATCGTATCCGGATAAATGGTGCCCTGACCCAGAATCCAGTGGCCGTCCAGCAAATGTCGCGATTCAATGATCCGTTCTTGTACCCGCACGAACTCTTCGCCAATGATCTGCCGTTTCTGCTCCGGATCGCGAACTGCCGCCAGCGGCGTCAGGAACTGCTGCTCCACCCGCTCGACCGTCACAGTTCCGGCGCCCAGAGACTCGAACATCCGCCCGACAAATTCGGTTTCGCCTTCGCGCATCAGTCCCGTATCCACGTAGATGCCGCGCACGCGCCGGGGTCCCAGAGTGCGCAGGCACAGGGTGAAAGCCACCGTCGAATCCACGCCGCCGCTTACGAAGAAGAAGACATTGCGGTCAGCCACCGTCCGGCGAATCTCGGCCTCGATGAGCGGTACGCGATGCCTGGGGTCCCAGTCTTTCTCGCATCTGCAGACGTCGAACAGGAAATTGGCCAGAATGCGGGCGCCCTGGGTGGTGTGCACCACTTCTGGATGGAACTGCACGGCGTAGAGTCCGCGCTCCGGCGCCGTCATGGCCGCGATCGCGCAAGTGGATGTTTTTCCCGTGGCTGCGAATCCCGGCGGCACGCCGGTAACCACGTCGAAGTGGCTCATCCAGACCTGCTGGCGTTCGGGAAGGCCCGAGAAAAGTGTCGTTTTCGGCCCGCTGTTCAGCTCCAGCGTGGCCAGGCCGTATTCGCCCTTTTCACCCTTTTGGACCACGCCGCCCAGCAGGTGCGCCATCAATTGCTGGCCGTAGCAAATGCCCAGCACTGCGTGGCTCGCGCTGAAAATGGCAGGATCGACCGTGGCGCTGCCGCGGTCATAGACGCTGCTCGGCCCGCCGGAGATGATCAAGCCTTTGCGCCCGGCGAGCTCCGCGGCTGGAGTCTCACTGGGCCGCACCTCCGCATACACGCCTAAATCCCGAACTTTGCGGGCGATGAGATGGCAGTACTGCCCCCCCGCATCCAGCACTGTGATTTGTGGAACCTTGATTTGACCGGGTGGCGCTTCGTTGAGCACGAACTCTTATCTTGCCATGCGCTGGGCCACGATTTTTCGAGCGTTGTCCATGAGCGCCTTGGCCTTAGGCATGGCGTCAATGGCCTTCTCGATCATGGGATCAGTCTCGATGGCCACGCGCCGGCTCTCATCGATGCTGAACGCCGTGATGTACATTTCGCGCTGCAAATTCCGCTTGAGCCAGTCATGATCCTGCGTGAACTCGGCTTCGGTGAACTTAAAGCCCTGCTCCAGCAGAAAATCGTGAAACTCGGTGAGGGTCGTCTCGTCCGGAACCCAGCCTTTCGGCAGCTTGGCTTCCCGGTTGCCGAAATAGTGCTTGGTGAAGTTGAAGAACGCGTACTTGCGCACGAGCTCTGTTTGGAAGGCGTCAAATTTGGGAACGAACTGTTCATCGGGGGAAATTCCGCCTCCGCCATACACCGTGCGCCCGCTGTCTGTCATCTTGACGTCCTGAAGGTTGCGCGTGGCGGTGTCTTTCCGGTAGTAGTAATCGAAAAACGACACGTTGCTGTAATCCCGCTGGATCAGGCGCCCGCTTGGGGTGTAGTACTTGGCGGTGGTGAGCGCGAGTCCTGAATTCTCCGACAGCGGATATACCGTCTGCACCAAGCCCTTGCCGAAGGTGTTGTCGCCCAGAATCCAGGCTCGGTCGTGGTCCTGGAGGGCGCCCGCGACAATCTCCGCAGCCGAAGCCGAATACCGATTCACCAGCACCACCATGGGATAATCACGCCCGTTGTTGCCGTGGCGCGCGGTATAGGTTTTTTCGGCCGATGCACGGCCCCGATGGGAGACGATGGTTTGACCCTTCTGCAAGAAATGATCCGCCACCGCTACTCCTTCATTCAGCAACCCGCCCGGGTTCTCACGCAGATCCAGGATCAAGCCCTTGATATTGTTTTCCCCGAGCTTGGCGAGCGCGTCTTCGAGTTCCTTGCCCGTGTTTTCGTTGAACTGGTCCACATCCACGTAGGCGATACCGGGCTTAACCCACATGGCGTCGTTCACGCTTTTGCGCGAAATCTCATCGCGAACCACGTTGAATGTCAGAGGCTGGTCCAGCCCTTCCCGCGTTACCACTATCTGCACCGGAGTCCCGCGCGGGCCCTTCAACATGTCGGCGACTTCGGTGGTGGACAGGTTGTCGGTCTTCTTATCGTTGACTTCGACGATGACGTCGCCGGGGCGAATACCCGCTTTGTAGGCAGGCGAGCCAT
>Ga0335078_10012211_pt1 | contig 12746 bp, 12 predicted proteins | sample Lox_Sample_32_FD_206711 | JGI IMG/M metagenome (GOLD analysis project Ga0335078, IMG submission 206711) | Soil microbial communities from Loxahatchee National Wildlife Refuge, Florida, United States - Lox_Sample_3.2 | ecosystem: Environmental > Terrestrial > Soil > Wetlands | place: USA... | reverse complement strand
TCCGGGCCAGCCGCGAGGGCAGGGGTCGAGGCCGGCTGCAAAACGATCGTCCGCCAGCGCCTCAAACTCGCCGCCATGAGATGGTCCATCGCCGGCGCCACCGGAATCCTGGCCCTGCGCTGCCTGGACGCCAGCGACCGCCGGGAAGAAATCCGCGACCAGCCAGGCGGCCAGTCACCTCACATTCATGTACCACGCCCCGCGGCCGGGAGATCGTAACGACACTGTCGGCAGCGGGGGTTAGCGTCGTCACATGGCTGACTTCATCGGCACCGACCTGCGCGGCGCCCGGTTCGAACGAGCGGACCTCAGCGGCGCGCGGCTGCACGCCGTCGACCTGACCGGCGCCCAGTTCCGTGGCGCCGACCTGACCGGCGTCATGATGCGCGGCGTCGAGCTGCTCAACGTGGACATCCACGGCGAGGTCCAGAACGTGACGGTCAACGGCGTCGAGATCGGCCCGCTGATCAACGCCGAGCTGAACCGGCGGTATCCCGACCGGGCCAAGATGAGCCCGGCCGACCCGGCCGGCTTCCGCGAGGCGTGGGACATCCTCGAGCGGCTCTGGGACGAGACCGTCGAACGGGCCCGCCGCATGCCGCCTGAGCGGCTGTACGAGTCGGTCGACGGTGAGTGGTCGTTCATCGAGACGCTGCGCCACCTGGTGTTCGCCACCGATGCGTGGATCAGGCGGGTGATCCTCGGCGATCCGGCACCGTGGGATCCGCTGGACCTGCCCTGGGACGAGATGGCGGACACGCCCGGAGTACCCCGCGACCGCCAAGCGCGGCCGTCGCTCGACGCGGTGCTCGCGCTGCGCCGCGACCGGATGTCGACCGTGCGCCAGGTCATCGAGGGCCTGACCGCCGCGTCGCTGGACGGGCACACCGAGCCGGTCCCCGGCCCGGGCTGGCCCCGGCCCCGCAGCTACCCGGTCCGCGAATGCCTGCTGATCGTTCTCAATGAGGAGTGGGAGCACCGGCTGTACGCCGAGCGGGACCTGAACGCCCTGTCGGGTTCCTGATCACGAGCCGAGCGGCAGGACGGCGAGCCGCCGCCAGCTACCCGGCGCCCGCGTGCAGCCCGAAGTGGGGCAGGCACGGTTCCGGGTCGCGCACCCCGGTTATCCGCGGGCCCGGCGGTAGGCAGCGGGGGTGATGCCGAGGTAGCGGGCGAACCAGCGATTGAGGTGGCTCTGGTCGGCGAACCCGGCCCGTGCGGCCGCCTCGGCGATCGGCCGGCCCTGCCCGATCAGCCGGCGCGCCTCACGCACCCGCAACTGGCGCTGGTAGTCGCTGGGCGCGAGCCCGTATTCAGCCCGGAACGCCCGGTAGGCCACGAACCGGCTACGGCCGCTGGCGGCGGCCAGGTCGGCCAGGGACGGGTTGCCCGCGTAGCAGTCCTCGAGCTCGCGGCGGACCAGCCGGGCGACCCGCGCCGCGTCCGGCCCGGTGACCGGCGCTTGCCGGGGCGCGCGCCCGGCCGCGCGGGACACCAGGCCCGTCACGGCCGTGCCGAGCGCCTCGTCCCGGGCCAGCGCCGGGACCGGCCCGGTCAGCGCCTGGTGCAGCCGGCGGACCAGGCCGGCCAGCGCGCCGTCGGCCAGCACCGGGCGGGCGAACAGCGGCAGGCCGGGGCCGGGGCCCGCGTCCCGCTCGGCCTGCTCGCTCAGGAGCCCGGCGAGCAGGCCCGGCCCGATGTGCACCATGCGGTAGGTGAAGCCGGCCGGGTCGGCGGCGTGGCCGTCGTGCGGGTCGTCGGGGTTGAAGGCCATCACCATCCCGGCGGCGCTGACATGGGCGCCGCCGCGGCAGGCGAACCCCTGGGCCCCGTCGTCGGTGACCCCGAACGAATACGTCTCGTGGCTGTGCCGGTGGTAGACGTGCCGCTCGAAGTGCGCGTGCATCGCCTCGAGCGGCTGGTCGGGCGAGCGCCAGTAGTGCGCCCAGTCGCTGGCCACCGTCTCATTGTCCCAGGCGCTGCCGGGTGCCGGGCGGAGCGCACCAGCGTTCAAGACCGGCCGGGCGCGCACGGGGCACCATGCGGGCATGCGCTTCGACACCAAGATCGGGATCGCGGTGCGCGGGGACCTGGCCGCCTGGCAGAAGCTGAACGTGACCGCGTTCCTGGCCAGCGGGCTGGGCACCGGCGCGCCCGAGGTCATCGGGCAGCCGTACCAGGACGGGTCGGGCCACCGCTACCTGCCGATGTTCCGCCAGCCCGTCCTCGTCTACGCCGCGTCCGGCGCTCAGCTGTCCGGCGCGCACCGCCGGGCGCTGGAGCGGAGCCTGAGCGTCGCGGTCTACACCGAGGAGCTGTTCAAGACCGGCAACGACGACGACAACCGGGCGGCGGTCCAGGCCGTGGCGGCGGATGACCTCAACCTGGCCGGCCTGGCGGTGTTCGGGCGGCGCGGCGAGGTCGACCGGGTGCTCAGGGGACTGTCGCTACACAAGTGACGCACGTTGCGCTCACCCCGGCCGCTGCCGGGCGGGATGGGTTCGTGGTTGTACCGGAGCACGTGCTATAGCCCGTGCGGAGGTACAACCACGGCCCGGCGTTGGGGTGCAGGCGGCCGGGGCGGCAGCCAGGGCGCCCGGCCGGGGGCGGCACGCCGGCACGCCCCGGCCAGGGCCGGGCGCTAGGCGTCCGCGAGGCGCTCCCGGAGCCGGCGCAGCCGCTGCGGCCGGTCGGCCGCGAACCGCTCCAGCGCGGCCAGGATGTGCGCCTCGTCGAGGTGGGCCTCCTCGATCACCTCGGCCACCGAGCCGCCGGTCCGCCACCGGTCATCCCAGTCGGACGACAGCGAGTACTCCCGGACCTGCGGGTCGTCCGCCCAGTCCCGCATCAGCTTGAACGCGCCGTTGGTGATCACCATGGCGTCGAGCCGGCCGGCCGGCCCTACCACCGAGGACCGGTAGGTCTCCGGCTGGAGCGCGAACAGCTGCGGGCTGACCGCGGCGACGATCCTGACGTTGATGCCCCTGGTGTCCAGTTCCGGCAGCACGCTGACCAGGTTGCGGGTCGGCATGGTGCCGCGGACATAGACCGTGCCGCCGCGGGGCAGGCCGGGCCGGTACTCGCGCAGCACGTACGCCCCGCGCGCGGCCGCGAAGTGCGACGGGATGCCCAGCGCCTCGCGGTCGGGGATCTCCACCGGCGGGCGGGTCAGGTGCAGCGCCACGATCGGGACGTCGAGCGCGAACGCCGCGGCGAGCAGCACCGGCACCTCGTTGTACTCCCACGGGTGCAGGTCGATGACGTGCCCGTCCGGGAACAGCTGGGTAACGCCGATCGAGAAGATGCCGAAGTGGGTGCGGGAGTCCTCGGCCGTCTCCGGCCCCGAGTGGCCCGCGATCCACAGCACCTTGCCCACCTTGAGCTCGCAGTCCTGGGCCAGCTGGCTGAACAGCCGCATCTCGCCGTACTTCAGGTAGGAGAACGAGCCGTACGTCGAGCACGCGCCCCAGTACCCGTCGAACGACGAGAACGGGTCCCGGGACAGGTTGACGGTAGCCAGCCCGGCCACCAGCCCGGAGTTGGAGAACTCGGTGATCTCGGTCGGCAGCAGCGCCCCGGCCGGGTTCTGCGCCCGCTCGTACCAGCCGGTGCCGGGCGAGCCGTCGAAGTCCTGGCCGAACCCGGCGATGTTGGTGGACTCGGCCAGGTCGGCGGATGCCGCGATGAACAGCGGCCGGCCGTGCTCGAGCAGAGCCAGCGAGTTCACGTACGCGCCCCACGCGGCCAGCCCGGCCCGGTTCGGCGCCTTCTCCCCCGGCTTCTTCCACATGCTGGTGGGGTAGCTGGCCACGTCGAAGATCCGGCGGTCGGAGAAGACCCCGGCCGACCGGTCACCCAGCCGGAACCCGCCGACCTCGTCGGGCACCGAGCCCGCGATCGCCAGCAGCCGGTCCGACAGCCAGTTCACGAGGTCGTCGGAGCGTGAAAGGACGCTCATCGCAATGCGCAGGTTGGCCTCGGCCTGCGCGCGCACTGCCGCCGGGTCGGACGGCGCCGGCTGATCGACGCCGACGTACTCGACGCCGTGGCGGGCCATGAACTCCTTGCGCACGGCCCAGAACGGCTCGGCGTTCATCGGCCAGGCCGTGCCGTGGCTGGCCGCGTCGAACTTGCCGTAGCCGCGGCCCTTGCGGGTGACGAACCAGGCCATGCTGGGCACCTGGCCGGGGTTGGCGCCGCAGGCCACGTCGAGGACGGTCTGGGTGACCGGCCCCCACTCCATGCCGTCGGGGGTGCCGACCACCCGCCAGCCGTAGGGCTCGAACCAGGCCACCGGGGTGCCGGGGACCACGCTGGAGGCCGGCCGCGGGTCGATCCCGAAGTCGTTCCAGTCGACCATGAACACCAGGTTGTCCAGGCCGAGGCCCCACGCCATGTTCTTGACCTCGTGCGCGGAACCGGGGGTGAGGCCGCCCTCGCCCTCGAACACGAAGACCTTCACCTCGCCCGCGCCGGCCAGCTTCAGGGCGAGCGCCTCGCCCGCGGCCGGCGGCATGCCGTGCCCGGACGGGCCGGTGTTGAACTTCAGGAACAGCGTGCGGCCTTCCATCTCGGCGTGCCCCGGCAGCCCGCCGCGACGGCGCAGCTTCAGCAGCCACTCCCAGGTCAGCGCCCACCGGCCGTCGTCGGGGAAGGCGAACTCGGCCGCGCCGGTGCGCTCGTGGCGCAGCCGGACAGCCTCGTTGAGCACCGCGAGCGTCGCGTACACCAGCGGCACGGTGTGCCCGGCGGACAGCACGAACCGGTCGCCGAACCGCCGCCAGGGCCGCAGCACGTCCCAGCGCATGGCGCCGGACAGCAGCAGCGCCAGCATCATGTGCACCTTGGACCGCGACCCGCCCGGGTGCCCGCTCTGCCGGTAGTTCAGCGACAGGTCGATGCACTCGTCGACGAGGTCCTTGACCAGCTCGTAGCGGGCAAAGTCCGGCTCGGCCGCGGCGAGCAGCCGCGCGACGTCGGACTCGCCTCCGGACCGCGCGATCGGCGCTGACCGCGTCTGCGCTCCGTCGGGAGCTTGGTCCATCCCCCACCTCCAGTGCTCAGGGATTCCAGGCTGACGTGTCACCAGGGCCAGGGGCAATAGCCGGCCGCAACCTGATCACACCATGGAACAACCGGCCCTTACCCGCCAAACCGGTGCGGCCGTATCATCAGCCACATGACGACATTCTCCCTGGCAGATCGCATGGGCCGGCTCGGCACCGAGTCCGCGTTCGAGGTGCTCGCGCGGGCCAAGGCGATGGAGGCCGCCGGGAGCAAGGTCATCCACCTGGAGATCGGCGAACCGGACTTCCCCACCGCGGACCACATCGTCGAGGCCGCCGTGGAAGCGCTGCGGGCCGGCCAGACCCATTATGTGCCGGCGCCCGGGATCCCGCCGCTGCGCGAGGCGGTGGCCGATTTTCTTGAACGCACCGGCCGCATGCGGGCCAGGCCCGACCAGGTGATCGTGACCCCCGGCGCGAAACCGATCATGTTCTTCACGATCATGGCGCTGTGCGGCGAGGGCGACGAGGTGCTCTACCCGGACCCGAGCTTCCCGATGTACGAGTCGATCACCGCGTTCGCGGGCGCGACCGGCGTGCCGGTCCCGCTGCGGGAGCGCAACGAGTTCCGCATCGACACCGGCGAGCTGGAGCGGCTGGTCACCGAGCGCTCCAAGCTGCTGATCATCAACTCCCCGCACAACCCGTGCGGCAGCGCGCTCACCCGCGCGGACTGCGAGGCGATCGCCGACATCGCGCTGCGGCACGACCTGATCGTGCTGTCCGACGAGGTGTACTGGGCCATCAGGTACGGCGCCGGGAAGCACGCGAGCGTGCTGGACGTCGACGGCATGGCCGAGCGCACGATCCTGCTCGACGGCTGGTCCAAGACCTTCGCGATGACCGGCTGGCGGCTGGGGTTCGGCGTGTTCCCGCCCGCCCTGGTCGAGCCGGTGACCCGGCTGGTGATCAACTCGGTGTCGTGCACGTCGGCGTTCAGCCAGTACGCCGCCGCGGCGGCGCTGCGCGGCCCCTGGGAGCCGGTCGAGCAGATGGTCGAGGAGTTCCGGCGCCGCCGTGACGTCATCGTCGCCGGGCTGAACGACATACCCGGCATCAGCTGCGTGCAGCCGCAGGGCGCGTTCTACGTCTTCCCGAACATCACCGGCACCGGCCTGCCGTCGGCGGGCCTGGCGGGCCGGCTGCTGTCCGACGCGGGGGTGGCCGCCCTGGCCGGCACCGCGTTCGGCACCTACGGCGAGGGCTTCCTGCGGTTCTCCTACGCGAACTCGGTGGAGAACATCGAGGCCGCGCTGGAGGCGGTGCGGGCCAACCTGGCCGGGGCGCCCGCCGACGCCTAGCGGGCTAGGGAACGACGACCAGGGGTACCGGTGAGTGGCGGGCCAGGCCGACCGCGACCGAGCCAACCACACGGTGCGAGACGTGAGACGAGCTCCCGACCACGATCACCACGGTGGCGCCGGGATGGGCGGCGGCGGTGTCCCGGGCCGCCGCGAGCAGCTCCTCCGTGACCAGGCCCTCGCGCCGCTCGAAACCCCATCGCTCCTCGCGGCCGCTCAGCCGCTCGCCGGCCATGCCGCGAAGCTCCTGCTCGACGTCGTCGAAGTCCTGCTCCAGCTCGGAGACGGCGCCGGGCGATAGCGCGGCCATGCTGGGCATGTGCGCCACGTACACGACGTCGATGCGGCCCGCGCGTCCCTGGAGCAGGTTGACCGCGGCGTCGAGCGCCCGGACGGACGGCGGCGACCCGTCATAGCCGACGATCAGGCGCAGGTCCGTGGCGGACGGCGTTACGGTGGTCACCCGGGGAGCCTAGCGACTTGGCGGGCCCGGGTCACGACCGGGGAGCAGCTGCACAGGGCCACGGGAATCGCTTCGATCGCCAGCTCCCGCACGGCATCGCGGTTCGCCGCGGCGAGCGCCGCGGAGGGGTACGCGGCGGCGGGCCGCGGGGCCGCCGCGGGCTGGGCCGGCGCGGGGGCAGCGGTGGCCGCCACCGGGGCGGCGGCCGTCCTGAGCTCGTCCAGCCGGTGCTTGGACGGCAGCAGCACGATCGCCAGGATGAAGCCGAACCCGAGCAGCGCCGCCGACACGGTGAAGGCCACGGTGTAGCCATGGGTGGCCGCGATCGCCGGCGCCAGCGGGCTGGAATGGTGTGCGACCAGGTAGCTGGCCGCCGCGGTCAGCGCGACCGTGCTGAGGGCGGACGTCCCGATCGAGCCACCGACCTGCTGCATCGTGTTGACCAGGGCGGAGGCCACGCCGGAGTCGGCCCGGCTGACGCCGGCGGTGGCGGTGTTGATCGCCGGGGCGAAGATCATGCCGAAGCCCAGGCCCAGGACCAGCAGCGCGGGCAGGACGGCGGTGACATAGCTGGAGGTCGCGGTGATCTGGGCCAGGATCGCCATCCCGCCCGCGCCCAGCAGCATGCCGGCCGCGATCAGGACCCGCGGCCCGAACCTAGCCAGGCCCACGATGCTGGACAGGTTCGAGCTGACCAGGATGCAGCCGATCATCGGCAGGAACAGCAACCCGGTGGTCAGCGGCCGGTCTCCCCTGACCACCTGCAGGTAGTACGTGAGGAACAGGAACGTGCCGAAGATCGCGACCCCCGATACTCCGACCGAGGCATAGGAGCCGCCCCGGGCCCGGTCGACGACCACCCGCAACGGCAGCAGCGGGTGACTAGATCGCCGCTCGGCCAAAACGAACCCGGCGAGCAGCACCAGGCCCAGGATCAGCGAGCCGACGGTCAGGTCGGACGTCCAGCCGGCGGTCTCGGCGTGCGAGAAGCCGAAGACGATCAGGAACAGGCCGGCGCCGGCCAGCACGGCGCCCGGCCAGTCCATTCGCGGCCGGGCGGCCGGGCGGCTGCCGCGAATGTAGGCCAGGGCGCCGGCCACGGCGATCGCCGCGAACACGAGGTTGACGTAGAGGCACCAGCGCCACGAAAGGTACTGGGTCAGCAACCCGCCCAGGATCAGGCCGATCCCGCCGCCGCCCGCGGCAACCGAGCCGAACACGCCGAACGCCCGCCCCCGCTCCCGCGGATCCTGGAAGGTGCTGACCAGGGTGCCCAGAGCGGACGGCGCGAGGACGGCACCGAACGCGCCCTGCAATGCCCTGGCCACGACCAGGGTGGCGAACGAGTCGGCGGCGCCGCCCAGGGCCGAGGCGAGCGCGAATCCGACCAGGCCGGCGATGAAGACCCGCTTGCGGCTGAACATGTCGCCGAGCCGGCCGCCCACCAGCAGCAGGCTGCCGAAGGCCAGGGCGTAGGCCGTCACCACCCACTGCCGGTCGCTGTTCGGGAACCCCAGCGCGAGCTGGGCCGACGGCAGCGCGATGTTCACGATCGTGGCGTCCAGGACCACCATGAGCTGGGCGATGGCCACGATGACCAGGACGAGCCAGCGGCGGTCGGCGGACCCTGCCCCGCGGCGTTGACTGGCGGAAGACGTTGCAGATGACATCGGGTTCATACCTCTCGCGCGCCGACGGCGACCTTAGTCAAGGCTCGCACTCCCCTAAGGACGCTAGCCCGGCGCCCCTGGTCCGGCTAGCGCCGCGGTCCGGCCACGCGCCTTAGTCAGCGCCCGGCGCCCCCGGTCCGGGCCCGCGCCCGTCCTGTAGCAGGATGAGCACATGCTGGTCGTTCACGTTCATGTCCGGGTGCGGCCCGGCCGGACCGGCGACTTCCTGGCCGCCTCGCTGGACAACGCGCGCGCGTCGCTGGCCGAGCCCGGGGTGCTGCGGTTCGACGTCATCCAGGATCAGGCCGATCGGGAGCACGTGGTGCTGGTAGAGGTCTACCGCGACGACGACGCCTCGGCCGCGCACAAGCAGACCGAGCACTATGCGACGTGGCGCGACCGCGTGGCGGAGATGATGGCCGAGCCGCGGCGGTCCGAGAAGTACGCGGCGGTGTTCCCGGCGGCCGGCGAGGGCTGGGCGAGCGGCCCGCCGTGACGGCCGCGGGGCTCGCGCCGGGAGCGGGCGGCTTCGAGTTCGCCACGGCCAGGCGCATCGTCGTCGGCGCGGGCCGGGCGGAGCAGCTGCCGGGCGTGCTGGCCGGGCTGGGATCCCGGGCGCTGGTGTGCACGGGCGCGGACCCCGCCCGGCACGACGGGCTGCTGGCCGGGCTGGGGATGCCGGCCGCGGTGTTCCCGGTAGCAGGCGAGCCCACGGTCGGGCTGACCCGGGCCGGCCTCGCCGCGGCGCGCCAGCACCGCGCGGACGTGGTGCTGGCGGTCGGCGGCGGCAGCGTGATCGACACCGGCAAAGCCGTGGCCATGCTGCTGGGCAACGGCGGTGACCCGCTGGACTACCTGGAGGTCGTGGGCTCCGGCCGGAAGATCACCCAGCCGTCGGCACCCTGCGTGGCGGTGCCGACCACGGCGGGCACCGGCGCGGAGGTGACCGCCAACGCGGTGCTCGGCTCGCCGGAGCACCGGGTCAAGGCGAGCCTGCGCAGTCCGCTGATGATCCCCAGGGTGGCGCTGGTCGACCCGGAGCTGACCGTGTCCTGCCCGCCGCCGGTCACCGCGGCCAGCGGCATGGACGCGCTGACCCAGTGCCTGGAGCCGTTCGTGTCGGTCCGGGCCAACCCGGTCACCGACGGCCTGGCCCGCGAGGGGCTGCGCCGCGCGGCGGCGGGCCTGCGCGCCGCGTACGCCGACGGCACCGACCTCGCCGCCCGCTCGGACATGGCCGTGTGCAGCCTGCTGGGCGGGATCGCGCTGGCCAACGCGAAGCTGGGGGCGGTGCACGGCCTGGCCGGCGTGGTCGGCGGCGCCGGCCAGGTGCCGCACGGGGTGGCCTGCGCGGTGCTGCTGGCCCCGGTCATCGAGGCCAACCTGCGCGCGCTGCGGTCCGGGCCGCCCGGCCACCCCGCCCTGGGCCGGTACGCCGAGGCGGCGCGGCTGCTCACCGGCTCGCCCGGCGCGACGATCGACGACGGGCTGGCCTGGATCCGGGAGACGATCGCCCGGCTCGCGCTGCCGGGGCTGGCCGCGTTCGGCGTCCGGCCGGGCGACGCCGGCGAGATCGCCGGCGGCGCGGCCCGGTCGAGCAGCATGCAGGGCAACCCGGTCGCGCTGAGCCAGGACGACCTGCGGGCGATCGTCCGCAGCGCGCTGTGACCGGCGGGTCCCGGACTCAGCTGGCCGCGCGGCCGCGGACCGTGCGGCGGGCCGAGCCGGGCTCCGCGGCCTGCTGCCAGCTCAGCTGCGCGGCGAGACTGACCGCGCAGGCGGCGTGCACGCTGAAGGCGGGCGCTCCGTGCCGGTATTCCTGCAAGTACACGCCGTCACGCCGGCGCGCGTGCCAGCCGTGGCCGTCGACCCAGATCCGCCACTCCGGGAACAGCCCGGCCAGCGCGTCGAGCCGGGCGCGCGCGAGCACGCTGCGGCGCTCGCCGGGCGACAGCCCCGGCGGCGGCGGGACCGGCGGGAGCAACTCGACCCTGACGCCGTTCTTGGTGCAGGCGAACAGGAGCTTCATGAGCGGAACGGGCCCGCCGCCGCTGGCCACGCCGCCGCACCCCAGGATCAGCGCGTCGTGCCGGCCGGCCACGATCGCCGCCTCCAGCCGGCGCAGCGCCGGTCCGGCCGGGCCGGGCTCTTCGTCGGCGTAGACGGCCGGCGCCGGCCAGCCGCGCTGGCGCGCGGCCTCGGTCACGGCCTGCCGCTCCCTGGTCATGGCGTCGGGGCCGGACCCGGGCGCGGCGCAGATGAGGGCGGCCGGGCGCCTGGGTTCCGTCATGACCGGCTCCTCCACATCACAGATCAAGCCACCGCCGCAGCACCCGCTGTCCCCCCTCCCGGCCGCGGCGCGTTTACGGCTGAGGCTAAGCATGCCATCCGCGTGCTTGCAATCGGGAAAACTCCCTATGCACGTAGCATGCGCGGGTCAGCCCGGGGCCGGGCCGGGCCGTCAGCCGCACCGGCAGCGGGATCTCAGCGCCGCGCGCCTCGCCCGGCATGCCCTGGCCGTCCCAGCGCTCGTACAGGTACCGCAGGGCCTGCTGCACCGTATCGGGCAGCCCCATCCGCGCGCCGAGCAGCCGGGCCACGTCGCAGTGCGTGCGGGCCCACTTCCGGAACTCGGCGACGCCGCCCACGGCGGACCTGGTGATGGTCGCCGCCCTGGTCAGCGGCGCGCTGTCGCGGTGCGCGACGCGCATGGCCGCCGTGACCAGCCCGAGCCGGGAGCCCAGGTAGGCCGCCATCATCTGCGGCCGCGCCGCCATCTCGTCCCCGAAGAACCGCGCGTCGACCTCGCTGTCCGCGGTGCACCCGGCGAAGTGCAGCAGCCCGACGTAAAAGGTAGCGGCCTGGCCGTCCTCCGGCAGGCCCGTCGCCTGAGCCAGCCGCACCGCCAGCATGGCGGTGCGCAGCCCGTGCTCCAGCGACTGGCCCATCGCCAGGTCGGTCGCCAGCGACAGCACGGCCGCGGCCTCGGCCAGCCGTAACGGGCGGGGCGGCGCAGTCATCGGCACGGTTCCAGTCTTATCCCATCGGGCCGCCGCTGGCCGCCGCCGCCCGCCGGAAAATCCTGGCTGACCGGGATGAACCAGCCTAGCCAAAAGCGGTAACCTGTCCGGGTTTAGGCGTGGTTCAGCGGACATAACCTGCTCCAGATACGCAATGGCGTCCGCGGCCAGCCGCGGTGTCACGCGTCAATCGGCCAGGGGGGTTGCGATGGTCACGGCCACGCCGCAACCGGGACGACGGCAGGAGCGGGGGCACGAGCGCAGCCTCGAGCTCACCTGCATGAGCAACCTGCTGTCCACGGCCGAGGAACGCGCCTACTTCAAGGACCGGATGAGCCGGTTCCTGCTGGTGAGCGAGGGCTGGATCGCCGCGTACGCCCCCGGCCGCTCGGCTGGGGAACTGATCGGCAAGACGGACTTCGACATCTTCAGCGACCAGCACGCCTCGGCCGCCTTCGCGGACGAGCAGCAGATCATCCACACCGGCCGGCCGATCGTGGGAAAGGTGGAACGCGCAGCGCCTTTTGCGGCTGGTCGAAGACCTGCTTTTCCTCTCTCAGACTCACTCGGGAAAGATGGCGGTCGAGCTGCGCGCCGCCGACCTGGCCGAGATCGCCGGGTACGCGGTGCAGGAGTTCCGGCCCGAGGCCGAGCGCCGGCACATTCAGCTAACGCTCAGCGCACCGGCCGTGGTCAGCGCCGACGTCGACTCGGCCCGCATCGCCCAGCTTCTCGGCAACCTCATCTCCAACGCGGTGAAGTTCACCCCCGATGGCGGGCGGGTCGAGGTGCGCCTCGGGGCCGATGCGGGCCAGGCCGTGCTGGCCGTCGCCGACACCGGCGTCGGCATCCCGGCGGCCGACCGGGAACGGGTCTTCGAGCGCTTCTTCCGCACGGCGATCGCGACCCGCCAGGTGATCCCCGGCACCGGGCTGGGGCTGGCCATTGCCCGGGACATAACAAACGCGCACCACGGCACGATCACCGTGGACAGTCAAGAGGGCCGCGGCAGCACGTTCACCGTGCGGCTGCCGCTCCGGGCCCGGGCCGGCCCGGCTTAGCCGCGCGGCGGCGCGGCCCGCCCGCCCATCCGGCGGCATGTCCGCCGCCGCTCGCCGCCTGGCTATGCCCGCACCTGCCCCGGCCGCGCCCCCACCTGCCCGGCCGCGCCCCCACCTGCCCGGCCGCGCCCCCACCTGCCCGGCCGCGCCCCCACCTGCCCCCGG
>Ga0335078_10012210_pt1 | contig 12747 bp, 12 predicted proteins | sample Lox_Sample_32_FD_206711 | JGI IMG/M metagenome (GOLD analysis project Ga0335078, IMG submission 206711) | Soil microbial communities from Loxahatchee National Wildlife Refuge, Florida, United States - Lox_Sample_3.2 | ecosystem: Environmental > Terrestrial > Soil > Wetlands | place: USA... | reverse complement strand
GCGCGATAGACCCACGGCGTAAATGGGCCTTCGTTCTGCACGCCACCGCTCTTCTCGACTAGCTCGCGGCAGGCGGCCGCGTGCTCGGGCGTGGTGTCGTCGGCGGTCACCAGGTCATCCATCTGGAAGCTCATGCGACCGAAGGGCGGCGGCTTCACTGGAATCGGCTGCGTGGCCGACGTCCACTCGCCCGGCACCTTGCTTTGCGGCACCGGCGTTTCCTTCACGCCGAAAACCGGCTTACCGGTCTCGCGATTGAGGATGTACATGTACCCGACTTTGCCGGTCTGCGCGAGGATTGGCGTCTTCTTGCCGTTGATCGTGACATCGAGCAGCGGCGGCGCCGGCGGCAGGTCGAAATCCCAGAGGTCGTGATGCACGGCCTGGAAATACCATTTCATCTTGCCGGTCTCGGCGTCGAGCGCCACCACGGAGTTGCCGAACAGGTCGTTGCCTTTGCGGTCGAAGCCGTAAAAATCGCTGGCGGGACTGCCGTAGGTCGTGTATAAGGTGTTGCGCGCCGCATCCACGGTCATGAAGAAGCCCCAGTTGTTGACGCCGGTGCGGTCTTTCCAGCCGCCGTTTTCCCAGGTCTCGTTGCCCGGCTCGCCCGGCCGCGGCACCGAATGGAAATCCCAGAGCTTCGCGCCGGTGCGCGCATCGTACGCCCGCGTGTCGCCGGGTTCGCCGGCCACCTGGATCTCGCCCACGTTCGCGCCCACGAACAGCAGGTTCTTATAGACGGTCGGCGGCGAGTTGTACGGGATTCCCAAATCCACTTCGCCCTCTTTACCGAAACCCGGATCGACCTTCCCGGTCTTCGCGTTGAGCGCGATCATCTTCTTGCCGACGGTAGAGAGAATCCGCGGCGGATTGTTCGTATCCCCCGGCCAGTACGCGACGCCGCGGCGCGATGGCTGTCCCGAGGGGGCTTCGTAGCTCCAGAGTTCCTTTCCGGTTTCCGGTTCGAGCGCCACGATGCGCTTGCCCGCCGGCAGATACATCACGCCGTTGACCACAATGGGGGTGGCTTCCGAAGCCGCGGCATTCAAGCGAAAGGTCCAGACCTGTTTCAAGTGCGCGACGTTTTTCGCGTTGATCTGAGTCAGCGGCGAGTACCGCGTGCCGGCCAGGTCGTGGCTATACATCGGCCAATCACCACTTGCCGATGGCTTGGCCGGGCCTGCGGCAAACGCCGTCCCGGCCAACAAAATCATCCAGTATCGCTGCAATTTCAAGTCTCCCTATGGCGCAAACCAGCACTATATCGCAATCGGCCCGGCGTGTTTCAGACGACTCGTTTGTCCGCGGAACCCGAACACCACAGTCCCGCGCTGAACTCGTCTGGAGGTGGCGTACCTGGAATTTTGAGGTCCCTCCGGATCTCCCAGATTAGCCGTGATAGCAGCGCATCATGTTTTTCGCGGGATTTTTTGTCGTTCGATGTACTGATCTCGTCCTGAAAGTTGTGCAGCGCGGCAATGGCAGCTTTTGAGGCGATTAATTGCAGGGTATTGGCGGCCACAGCGAAACGCCGGTTTCCTTCAGACGTGGCATCGGTACCTACGATTCCGCCCAGGGCTGTTACAAACTCCCGGTAGAGTTCAAATTTGTATTTCTGCCAATCCGCATCCCGCTCTTTCTTCTTCGCCCAAAAGTAGCTACCCGCAGGAACCAGCACGGCAGCAGTGGTCGCGGAAACGATGGCCACGATGATCTGTGTGTCCACAAGGATCATTTCAACACCGTTCTCCAATCTTTGCGGGCCCCCCATTACGCCTCCGAGGTAACGAATCAGATGCGGGAACTCGTGACTAGCTTTGAATTTTTGCCGATCGGCTTCACTGGGGTTTCTCGCAGATTCCGGGTTGAGTTGTAGGGGCGGGTAGAGCCTTGTGGGATGTTAGCCGCACCTGCCCCTCCAAAAAAGCCCGATTCACTTATTGTGCCCGTTTTCGCGAACCGCCTTGCCCCCTGCCGATTGCTCCCGGCCGCCCGCCCGTATATACTTTTCAAGACACGGGGAGGATTCGGATGGGAACCAGAAATCGATGGCTGTGGGTGGCGGCGGCCGCGCTCGCGTGCGCGTTGCCGGTACTCGCGCATCATTCGTTTGCCGCGGAGTTCGACTCGGGCAAGACCGTCACCTTGCACGGAACGGTCTCGAAAGTCGATTGGGTCAATCCTCACATCTTCGTCTATGTCGACGTGAAGGATGACTCCGGAAAGACCGTCACCTGGGCGCTGCAATCGCTACCTCCGCTGTTCTTCCGCGGCAGCGGGTTGACCAAGGACGTGCTGCTGACCAACAAGCAGGACGTGACCGTCACGGCGAACCCGGCCAAGGACGGCTCGGCGGCCTACGGGTTCATGACCAAATTGACGTTTGCGGATGGGCACGTGTTCAGCATGTCTCCGCAAGATGCCGACCCCAGCCTGCGGAAACGATAGGGAGGAACTCATGCGATCCCAGTTCGCGAATCACCGGATGCTCACGCGCGCCGCGGTCGCCGCGGCGATTCTGGCTGCGCCTCTCGTCCTCCGCGCGCAAACCAACTACGCCGCCGAAGCGGCCAAGAATCCCGGCGCCGCCAGCAAACCGACGCCCCGCTTGGCGGATGGGCATCCCGACCTGAACGGTGTCTGGCACCACTTCTTCGGCATCGGCACGATTCAGAAGGTCGGCGAGAATTTCACGGTCGGCGGCGCGTTCAGTCCCAAGACGGGCGCGCTGTACTTCCAGCCGCTCAACGATCCCGCGCCGCCGTACAAACCCGACGCCGCGGCCAAGGTGAAATTGCTCAACGCGGACCAGGTCAAGGAAGATTCGACGCTGCACTGCGTGAATCCGGGCGTGCCGCGCCTGGGGCCGCCGCACCAGATTGTGCAGACGGCCAAGCAGGTGATCTTCCTCTATGCCGACAATACCGGCAACCAATGGCGCGTGATTCCGCTCGACGGCCGCGCCCACAGCACCGATCCCGAAACCGCCGCGACCTATAACGGCGACTCGGTAGGCCATTGGGACGGCGACACGCTGGTGGTGGACGTGACGCGCTTAACCGACGAAACCTGGATGGGCGACAACGGTTTCTTCCATAGCCGGAAGCTGCACGTGATCGAGCGCCTGCGCCGCGTCGGCGACACGATTCAATACCAGGTGACCGCGGACGATCCCGAAGTTCTGCAGAAGCCGTGGACGCTCACCCGCACGCTCACGCTGCAGCCCGACGCGCTGGAAGAAGCCGCCCCGTGCGTCGATAAAGATGCCGGCCATTACGTGACCTCCGAGCATCACGACAATACGCGGTAGGGCAGGCTTCAGCCTGCGGCGGGCTTTAGCCCGCCACCCAGTTCGCCCACTGAGAGAATTGTCCGCCCCGCCGCACTATCCTGACGTGCGGATCTCCTATCGCCACCTCCCTCATATTTACGCCATTGGCGCGCCGCTATTCATCACCTTCCGTCTGCACAACAGCCTCCCGGCCGGCAGAGTGTTTCCCGCACATCTGCCTTCCGGCAAGGCCTTCGTGTGCATGGACTGGTTGCTCGACGAGGAACGCGCCGGCCCTACCTATCTGCGAATCCCCGCGGTCGCCCGGTTGGTCACGAATGCGATCCGAAGCGGGGTTCCTTCCGATTACCAGGTGCACGCCTGGGTGGTGATGCCCAACCACGTCCATGTGTTGCTCACGTTCCGGACTGACCCTTCGGCGGCACTGCGCCAACTGAAGGGGGCCTCGGCGCGGGAAGCGAACCAGGTGCTTGGCCTAACCGGGCAGCGGTTCTGGCAGGAGGAAAGTTACGATCGGCTGGTTCGGAGTCCCGAGGAGTTCGAGCGGATCGAAAGGTATATTCTGCGGAATCCGGTGAAAGCCGGGCTGGCTCGGTCTCCGGAGGCATACCGTTGGTCGAGTGTCTTCGAACCGCGGGCGGGCTAAAGCCCGCCGCAGCTCAAGCCTGCCCTACCGTGCCGCCTATTGCTTCAGTTCGGCGAGGGCGCGCGCGGCATCGGGATAGTGGGGGCGCAACCGAAGGGCGTTCCGATAGGCCTCGGCCGCCTTCGCCGGCTGGCCGGTTTGGCGCAGCGCCTCGCCCAGCTTGTACCAGGTTTCGGCGCTGGCAGGCTCATTGGCCGGTGGACGCAGGTTGCCCATGTTCAGGCCGTTGACCAGAACCGTGCGCTCGCCCATCATCGCATTCACCATGGGAACCAGGTCCGCGACATTCCCCGAAGCATTTCCGAGGTTGATGCCGTTCACCATGAAGGACAGTTTCTTGTCGATGACGCCCTGGATCAGTTGTTGCATCGTTGCCGCGGGTTTCTCCTCGTGATACGGCAGCAGTTCGACCCGAACGTCGTCACCCTCGACGATCACGACGCCGAGCGGAATCGTCTTGGCCCCCAAGCCTCCCGCACACGCGATGGCCGCGTCGGCGCTGCCCAGGCCGTATTGCACCGAAGCGAACGGAACAATCGTGGTGTTCCCCATGCGAATGGGTTGTCCCACCGCGTTGCCCGTCTTGAGCTCCGAAACCATTTGGTCGAAATCCGCCAAGGGCTTCGCCAGAGGTTGTGCCAATGCCAACGGCAGGCACACCAGAGAAATCACCAGAGGATGGAACTTGAATGCGGTTCTCATGATGACCTCATTTACCAGGTGCGTTCCCTACCGGGAGAAAGCGCGTGCCTTTCGGTGTGATCGCCACGAAACCCAGAGGCCGGGCTTCTCCGCTCATCAGAAATCCATCGAACCCGCGCGCGTTGGCGGCAGGAGCCGGCACCGTTCCGCCGGCGAAGTTGACGTCGACCATCAGGATCGGGATCAACGTCACCGAGCCTGCTTTGACCGGCTCGCCCACCGCGGTCTTCGAGTGAAGCTGCTCACTCAGCCGCTGCGCCATCTCTTTCGCCAGATCGCTCGGAGCTTGTGCAACCGGCGTGGACGGCTCTGCGGACTTGGTCTGCGCCATGACCGAAGAATCGCAGCTCAAGCCGAGCATCAGAAAAAGCATCGTTGATTTCAAAAAGCACCTCCGGAGTCGAAGGGAGCGGCCCCGATTCCCGTAGAGTATCAGAGTAACAAATCTCATTATCCGGGGGCTCTTCCGATCCCCGCTTCCAGTACAATGCTCCTGATGCGAACTTCCGCCCTGATTGCCCTGTGTGCCGCCACCTCGATTCCGTCCGCCTTCGCCGCCGATTGCGACCGCGCTTGCCTGAAAGGCGTGCTCGATCAGTATCTGAATGCCGTCCTCCAGCACAACCCGGCAGCAGTGCCGCTGACACCCGGATATCGGCAGACCGAGAACGCCGTAGTTCGTCGGCCGGGGCAGGGGATCTGGCAGACGGCCAAGGCGCTCGGCAAGGTGCAGCGGCGCTACTTCGATCCCGTAACCGAAAACGCGGCCTATTTCGGCACGCTCGAAGAAACCTCCGGCAACGCGGCGGTAGTGACGCTGCGGCTGAAGGTCGACGGCCGCAGGGTGGCCGAGGCCGAATGGTATCTGGCGCGAAAAGGCGACCCCGGCATCGGAGTCGGCGCCGGCGCACAGGCCAACGCCGCGTTCTGGGATCCCGAATTCCTGGCCGCGCATCCGCCCTCCGAGCGCGTGGTGCCGAAAGCCGAGCGCGTTTCGCGCGAGGACCTGATCGCTATCACCAACAGCTATTTCGATTCGCTGTCGGCCCGCGACGGCCACATCATGATCGCGCACCCCGGCTGCGTGCGCCTCGAAAACGGCGTGGCCACCACGCAGCGCGACGCGCCGCCGAACACGCCGCCGGGCGCCGCCGGCATCTTCAACGGCAAGACCGATTGCATGAATGAAGGCGCCATGCGCAACATTTTCGCGGTGGTCGCGCGCCGCTTCCCGGTGGTGGATGAAGAAGCCGGCACGGTGCTGGGCCTCGGCGTCTTCCTGCGCATGCCCGGCGTGGCCATGCGGCGCAATCAGTTCAGCGAGTGGTTCGTCATCGACAAAGGTAAGCTCAGCGCCATCTATTCGTCGATGTTCTATCCCGACCAGGACGCGTTAGTGCCCAACTGGCCGCCCTATGACGGCAACTGGCCCGTGGCGCCGCCGCCAAAGTGAATTCGGTGCGCTCCGTTTCGCCCACCCGATTTGCGGATGCGTCCGGCCGCCGAACCCCAATCTGCTCGCCGTCGGGCGTGTTCCGCAACGCCGCCGCCGCTTACGCCGCGCCTTCTTCCGGAAACTTCACCCCTAACTTGCGCAGGAAATCGGTGTCCGTCTTCTCCACCACCTGATCGAGTTCTTCGCCGGTTTCGCCAAGTTCTTCCGGCGTCGGGCACAGCTGGAAGCAATCGTCGAGCGGCTTCAGCCCGTAGACGTAGCTCTTGCACTCCGAACAGCGCCAATGGATCACCAACTGGCGGTCTGCGGTGAAGCCGATCTCGCGGATCCGGCTGCTGGGCTGTCCACAATGGCATTGCAACGACAGTGTCCGATAGCGCATACGAGCTCCCTGGTGCATTTGTCGCACGGCAGGGTGCTCGGGAACAGTCCTGGTCCCGCTATTTGAGTACCGGCAAAACCAGTAGCCGATAGCAGCGGTTGGTTAACGTTGCCGCAGCGGACTGCGTTGCGCCAGCACGCGCTGCACTTCCTGGAACAGCGCCTGGGCCTTGGGCATGCTGTCGATCGCCTGGCCGACTTCGGGGTCGCTTTGGATCGCCGCGCGGTCCGCATCCTGCCGCCCGAACGCCCTCCGATACAACTCGAAGCGGATCTGGTCGGAGACAAACTGCCGGTCGGCGGAAAATTCCTGGTCGGTGACCGGAAATTGGAGATCGCGCAGATACGCCCGAAACTTCTCGATCGCGGCATTGTCCGGAACCCAGTTTTCCGGAAGCTGGGGATTCTTTCCGCTGAAATAGACCGATCCGAAATGGAAGAGCGCTCCCGACGCCGCCAGCCGCCGCTCGAACAGGCTATAGTGCGGCGGATTGAATTGTTCATCCGGCGTAATGCCGCCGCCGCCGAACACCTTGCGCCCGCTGTCTGTGGCTTTCACATCCGCCAGGTTCGGGCCGTCATTGCGGCCGGCATAGTAGTAATCGAAGAACGAGCGGTGCTGGTAGTCGCGCTGGATCAGCCGCCCGCTCGGCGTGTAGTAATGCGCGATCGTCAAAACCAGAGCGGCGCCTTCGGAAAGCTCGTATTGCCCCTGCACCAGGCCTTTGCCAAAGGTCGTTTCTCCCAGGATCCAGGCGCGGTCATGATCCTGCAACGCGCCGGCGACAATCTCGGCCGCCGAAGCGGAACGCCGGTTCACCAGCACCACGATCGGATATTTCTGGCCCTCGGCCTGCGGCTTGGCCCGGAACACCTGTTCGGCTTCGGCGCGGCCGCGATGCGAAACCACGGTCTGCCCCGAGCGCAAAAACCGGCCGGCCACCGACACGGCGTCCGTCACCAACCCGCCGGGATTCTCCCGCAGATCGAGCACCAGCCCGTTGATCGTGCTTTCGCCGAGTCTTTTCAGTGCCGCTTCGACATCCGGCGCCACGCTCTGCGATTCGAAGCTGGTGATCTTCAGATAAGCGATGCCCGGCTTGAGCCAGAAGGCATCCACCAGACTGGTTTGGATCGCCGCCCGCGTCACCGTAAACGAAATCGGTTGCGCGAAGCCTTCGCGTTGTACCGTGACGGTGACCTGCGTGCCGCGCGGCCCGCGCAGCAAGTTGGCCACGGCGCCCAGGTCGAGCATGTGGACATCCTGCTTATCGACTCCAATAATAATGTCGCCGCGCCTCAGCCCCACCCCCGCCGCCGGTGAATTCGGGAACGGCTGCCCGACCACCACCGCGTCGCCATCGGTCGTCAGTTCCATCCCAACGCCGTAATATTGGGCGCTCTGCCGCCGCTGCGCTTCGCGCCATTCGTCCGGATCCAAAAAATTCGAATGCGGATCGAGCGTGTGGAGCATGCCCGGAATCGCGCCTTGATACAAGACCTGCTCGGAAGAGACCGGGTCGGCGAAGTTCTTTTCGATCAATGAGTAGGCGTCGGTGATCGCGCGGATGCCGTTGATCATGTCTTCGTCCGAACTGGCGGCGTACGCCACCGGACGAAACACCAGCGCGGCCGAACCGATCGCCAGCAACGCCACCAACACCGTCTGTCTTCTCTTCATGGACATCAACCCCTTGGGCGCGCCGACACAGCACAGACCATTGGAATTAAAGACTGATCATCATCCGATCCGGTTACCGTGTCAAGGCCCAGGCGGGCAAACCGGCGTCCAAAACAGTCCTGCTCCGTCCCGGGCGGTCCATCGAATATAATTGTTTTCAAACATCTTCATGCCGCCGACAAGCACTCAAGAACTGGTCATCACTTGCCCCGATGGCCAGATCAAAACCGTCCCCCTGGGCGGCGTACGGCTTTCGGTGGGCCGTTCCAGCGCCGCCGAAATCAGCTTTCCGGAGGACGCGGGCCTCTCGCGCCAGCACTTTGCCTTCGAACCGGAAGGCGACGACTGGACGGTCCAGGATCTCGGCAGCAAAAATGGCACCTTTGTAAACAATATCCCCCTTAAGGCTCGGCTGGTCCTCCGCCCGGGCGACCGCATCACCGCCGGCCACATCACCGTGGTGTTTGGACCGGATTCCAAAGGCGCCGGGCCGGGCGTGGTCATCTTTGACGGCGAGGACGATACCAAAAGCCCCACTTCCGCGACGGTGGTGACCAGCCTCGAGAATGCCAACCAGACCATCGCGTTCGAACCCCGCACCGGAACCAAAGGATCCGCGGCGCTGCAGGCCTTGATCGGGGCCGGCCTCGAACTGGCGGAAAACCGGCCGCTGCCTGAGCTGTTTCCGATCATTCTCGATCTCGCCATCAAAGCGGTGAACGCGCAGCGGGGCGTAGTCCTGACCCTCGAAGGCGACAACCTGATTCCGCGGGCCCACAAAGGCGATGGCTTCCGGATCTCGACCGCGGTCCGCGACAAAGTGGTCAATCAGAAAACTTCCATCCTGGTGCGCGACGCCCAGCTCGACGATGCCTTCCGCAGCCGCATGAGCATTGTCGAACAGAAAGTCCACACCATGATGGCGGTGCCGCTGCAAACCAAGGAGCGGATCATCGGGTTGATCTACGTGGATTCGCCCTCGGTGATGCGCGAATTCACCAAAGACGATCTGAACCTGCTGACCGTCATGGCCAATGTCGCCGCCACGCGCCTCGAAACTGCGCGGCTGGTGGAAATCGAACAGGCCGAACGCATCATGAAGCGCGACCTGTCGCAGGCGGCCGAGATCCAGCGCCGCATTCTTCCCGACCAGGCGCCGAAAATTCCGGGCCTCGACCTGGCCGGCTTCAACATGGCGTGCCGCACCGTGGGCGGCGATTATTACGGCTTCTTCCCCTATCCCGACGGGCGCGCGGCGCTGGCGCTCGGCGATGTTTCCGGCAAAGGCATGCCGGCCGCTTTGATGGTGATGGGCCTCCAGGCGCGACTGGAAGTGCTGGCGGAAGATCCGCACGATCTGGCCGCGCTGGTGACGCGGCTCAATAAAATCACTTGCGCCAACTGCCCGTCGAACCGCTTCATCACCTTTTTCATCTCGGTGCTCGATCCGGCCACCGGCGATCTGGCCTTCTCCAACGCCGGCCACAATCCGCCGATTGTCGTCCGCGCTTCGGGCGAAATTGAAATGCTCGAAGGCGGCGGCCCGGTGCTGGGAATCCTGCCCATCATTGAGTATCCGGAGCAGCATGCGAAGCTCGGCAAAGGCGACCTGCTGGTGATCTACAGCGACGGCGTGACCGAAGCCACCGACCTGGCGGAAAACGAATACGGCGAGGACCGGCTCATCAGCCTGCTGAAAGAACGCCGCACCGAGAATGCCGAAGCCCTCGTGAAAGCGGTCACGGAATCGGTGAACCGCTTCGTCGCCGGCGCGCCGCAGGCGGACGACATCACCCTGATCGTGGCCAAGCGGACCTGAGCGCGTGATTACCGACCTGGTGCAGATCCGGCTGCTTGGCGAAAAGAAACGCGACGAGAATCTGCGGTTCCGGCGATTCATGAAATCGCACGACCATTCCGACCGCATCCTGCGCCGCATCGCCGAGGATATCGAAGAGCAGATCGATTGCACGGTGTGCGCGAACTGCTGCAAGGTGGCGACCGCGATCGTCACCGAACGCGACGTCGAACGCCTGGCGCGGCACCTGCGCATTCCGCCGGCGCGTTTCCTGGCCGAATACACGATGGAAAGCGAAGAAGAAGGCCGCGTGCTGCGCCGCACCGACAAAGACGGCTGCGTCTTTCTGAGCGGCACCGCGTGCACGGTCTACGAGGCGCGGCCGGACGCCTGCCAACGTTTCCCGCACCTGGTGCGCGGCGCCGGCTCGATCGCCAGCCGCATGTGGCAAATGGTAGACCGCGCCTGCTACTGCCCGATTGTCTACAACTCGCTGCAGGCGTTTAAGGCGGAGCTGGGATTCAAGCGCTAAGTGGGGCGGGCTGGCAGCCTGCGCGCCGCACGGTGAACCGGTCCAGGCAACCGCACTGCGGTTGACTTCGGCCTACAAGTTATTCATTTCAGAAGCCCGGCTCTTGTTTCGCAACCGCACTGCGGTTGAGTCCGTTCTTCCAGCGGGAGTTTCGGTGCCGGTCGGAAGCCGTACGAGCGCTTCGAAAAGAGCAGGATTCCGTCACCGCTTCCCGTCCGCAGCTTCCGCGATCACCAGTACGGTTTCTCTGGCCGACCTCTAAGACTCACATTCTTCAGAACATAATTTCTCATACAGACAGGGGATCAAATTGGCCGATAAGACCTACAGAGAAGTGTCGATAAAGTTCTAAAGGCAGGACGCCGATGAACAGCATTGCCCCGTTTGGTTCAGTGCAAACACTGACACTGAGCCAATACCCCCCTCCACCGAAAGCCCCACCTCCGCCCCCTCCAGTGCGACCACAGCCATCTGGACTCGTTGAGAACACACTGGATACAGGCGGGCGGCTCTACGGCCCCGATGGCCGGATCGTAAGCAGCTATTCCGTAGGTTTCTATAATGGAAGCGTGGAGGTCTTTGCCTAATGGACCACGAAACCCTGCGCCGCAAGGTCTGGGGGGAAATGCTCGAGGCCAGCATGCGGGCAAACTATTTCGGCGAATTTGTTGTCCGTTACCAGAGGTTCGAGAAGTTGATGCGGATTTTTGTGTTTGTCGCCAGTTCGGGGTCGGCCGCCGCCGCGTTGACCCACGCTCCAACCTGGATAAGTGTCGCATTTCCGCTGATAGCGGTCGTGGCAAGTGGCTGGTTAGTATTTAGTCAATACAGTGTTCTTGCCCGCGATTCCGCTGACCTTCATAGTGGCTGGCTCGCGCAGGAGAGGGATTACGAGCGGCTCTGGAATCACATCGATGAGCACGGGGCGGAAGCCACTTACGACGAGATTTACGGCCGTGGCGAAGGCCTCTCCAAGACGGGGACGAGGTTTCCGAAGGATGACAAACGTCTGGCATACTGGCTGGATCACGCGAGCGAGCGCGCGATGGCGCGATATGCATGAATGAGTTCAAAAAGGGGCAATACCCGCCGGCGCCTAAGCCACCGCCACCCCCGCCGCCACCCAGGCCGCCACGATGAGATTCGTTGAGGTTGCTGACCCAGGTAGCTCTGGTTTTGGCCGGTTCTCCAGCCCCGAAGTCGCGAGGCGTTTCGGGGACAGGCTACGAAGTCCCCAACGGAAGCTCAGGCGAAGTTTAGGGTTTTCGTAGCCTGTCCCCGAAACTCCTGATGTAATCGGCCCCACTCGGCGAATGGTCGGCTCTTCAGGTACGCTGTTTTTCACCCCGAAACCGCATTTCTCGACGGCACGAGGGGGCCCCCACCCCTGCTTACTTCACCGAGACCTTCACCAACGCGTTGGTCCAGCAGCACTGGAAGCCGCGACCGCCTTTGCCGGTCCAGTCGTTCGCCACCAGGTAGAGCATGTACTCTCCCGGTTCGCTGAAGGTGGCGGTGGTGCTCGCCTTCCCACTGAAAGGCGCGGTCGCGCCTTCCCCTGGTTCGACGGCGGGCGTCGGGTTCGCGAACGTGACCAGTCCGGGGCCGCGGAATTTACTCCAGGTCAGCGTAACCGGCGGACTCTTCGGCCGCTGCATGCCGGGAATCAGGCTGGCGTCGTCCGATGCCTCGACATCGAGAGCGAGAGGACTCGCCACAACCGCCCTCAGCGAGACGGTGACGGGGCGCGGGCCTTGCACCGAAGCGCCGCCCTCGAACCGCAGCACGGGCGGCGTGTCGCCATTGGCATCCTTCATCGGCTGCAGTTCCCAGAGCGCGGCCAGGCTCGCTGGAATTGAATTGGTCTGGCCATTGACGGTCAGGGTCCAGGTGATTTTCTGATCGCCAAAATCTTTCGGTACCGTGACCGTAAACAATCCCCATTGGCGGCTGGGCAGGAAATGGGTGGGCTGGCCGCGATCGGGTCCGCCGGGCTCGATGCGGTTGTCCGCGCCGATCGGAATATCGACTTCCTCCTGCCGGTTGCGATTGAAATAACCGAACAGAATGCTGTAGGTGCCGTCCGGATTCGGAAACCAGCCTTCGAACGCCGGGGTGACGCCCTGGCCGGAGTTATGGAACGGGCCGATCGCGGGGTTTTGCGCGGCGGCCCCCGCGGCCAGAGCGAGCCCGAGTGCCGCCAAAATGGTGTGCTTCATTAGCGAAGGGCTTGCTGCGTGGGGCCCGCGGATTTCT
>Ga0335078_10012209_pt1 | contig 12747 bp, 14 predicted proteins | sample Lox_Sample_32_FD_206711 | JGI IMG/M metagenome (GOLD analysis project Ga0335078, IMG submission 206711) | Soil microbial communities from Loxahatchee National Wildlife Refuge, Florida, United States - Lox_Sample_3.2 | ecosystem: Environmental > Terrestrial > Soil > Wetlands | place: USA... | reverse complement strand
GCAAGATCAGGCACTCGGCACTTGGATCCGCATAACGTCCTTAGGACTCCGTACGACGCCTCTGCAGGGTCGCGTCGAGTCTCAACGGGATCCGGTCGGTAAAAACGACGAGACCCCGGTCAGCACGGCCGACCAGGGTCTCTCTTTGGAGTTCCCGGAGGGCTGCGTCGCCCAGCCCTCCGCGTTGAAACGGGGGCTAAACGGACAAATCGTCACCAGCCCGCAGGTGTGACCGGTGTGGGCATACGCGGGCGAGTCGCTCTGCATTCGCAGAGCGCAAGAATGCGACCGCGCAGGCGGCGCGACTTGCAGATAAATTTGCGAGCGTCGTGTTCATAGGGGTCGCGCAGTCTACGCGCGGCTCTTGAGTTGTCAAGTACGGCTCAAACACTCGGCTTCGCAACCATGATCAGAACACCAGCGCCGTCCGTCCGCCGGCCCTCTGATGCAGGAGAGCGCAATTTCGCTGCGGCGGAGGGACGGCGGCCGTGCATGCGATACCCGAAGCGCCACAGGCGGCCTCCTTAATGGGGGAAAAACAAGACCCGGCGCACCGCAGAAGGACAGCTCGAGGCAAGGGATTTGACGCTAGGGTCGGCATCAAGAGTCGCTGCGTTTGAAGTCGTGCTGATGAGCGCCGCCGCGCATCTGCGCATTCGCGGGATATCGGCCACGGTGCGCAGGTTGATCTTATTGCGAACGGTCCGCACGTTTGCGGCGCGTTTGAGAGGCGAGCGTGGCGAAGCGCTTCAGCTATGGCACTCGGGTTACCGCGGGGGGTCTCCAACTGTCATCAATAATCGATGGATTTTTGTCGTTGGGCCAATACATCCGCAGGGTAACGTTGAAGTCGCCTGCAGCGGCTGGCAGCCAGTTCGCTACCTTGTCTTTGCCGGGCGAGTCGTGTTGGAGATAAAGATCTATTGAACCGTCACTGTTGCGGTTAAGGTGCATCCAACTGCCGATCGCGTACCGGTAGATCGTGTTGTCGACGAAGAAGGACTGCGCGTCGTACCCGTGGTAGCCGGCGGCGCCGACGATTTTTGGCTGCAGCCACTCAGGACTGTGCCGCTCACCAAGGCAACTTCCAAGACGCTGACGGCTGGAAAAAGATGGGAGAGTGCGAGAAGTCCGAGAGTTCGTTCAGGAGCGGTATCGTGCTGCATGGGCAGACACTCTGCCGGCGGCCACCCCGAAAAGTCCAGGGTGCGTGCCGCCATCGGACGACGGGGCACTTGGCGCGCGTAAGCGCGCGTCGCGCCTGTCCCGCTGAATCCTACAAGTGGTCGACGGCGCTCCGCATGGCTTCAGCGCCCGTTATCAGATCGAGCAGTTCCGCAGTAATCTCGGCTTGCCGTGCCTGATGCGCACCCTGGCGCAGCTCGGTAAGTTTCTTGCTCACGTTCTCGTGGGCAGACTCCATGCCCGCAAATCGCGCGGCATTCTCACTCGCGATTGATTCCACCGCCGCCTCGGCCAGGAGTGCAAATACGTACTCGGCCATGAGCCGCTCGAGCAGCCGTCTGGGTGCAAGATTGTGAAGGGGCGCCTGCCGCGGCTGCGCGGCAGCCAGGCTCTTGGTGTCGAGCGGCAACAACAGACGCTTCGTGATCTGAGGCGGACTGCCCTGCCGGTAACAGCTGAACATCACATCGATTCGGGAAATCTCGCCGCTGACAATACGGGTATAGAGCTCGCCCGCGAGACGGTCGATCGCATCAGGCGCGCCCCCCACCCGGGTCGCCAGCGGGCTTGCCCAGGTCACCTTCCGTCCTCGCTCCAGCGCCAGCGCAGCGCCCCGGCTTCCGAGCACGAACAGCCGGTCGATCGGTCGCAGGCTGGCTTCTGCCGCCTCGAGCAGCCTCTCATTGAAGCCGCCGACAAAGCCGTGCTCCGCCGCGCAGAGAACCAGAGCCTTGTGTCCGTGCTCCGCGCCTCCCTCCGGCACCGGTTCCGGCATGAGCAGAATCGCAGCGCTGATGGCCGCCGCCATCGAGTCGGCATAGCGGCAAATGGCGGGCAGTGCGTGCTGCGCCTCCTGCACCCGCATGCCGGCCAGCGAACGCATCGCGCCAACGATATCCCGAAGCTCATCCATGCTGGCGATATGCCCCTGGATTTCGGCGAGACGGGTCACGGCTTTGCCCCGGACATCGCAGGAGCCGCAACGGAGCGGCACAGTTCGAGCAGCGCCGCGCTCAGACGCACGCGCAGATCAGCCGACAGCGCGTCGGCCTGATCATCCAGTGCCAGCGCTTCCGGGCAATGCCCGGCCAGCCAGTGCGCAAGACTGGCGCGGAACGCATTGACGCGATCGAGCGGCAGGGCATCGAGCACCCCGTCGCTGAGAGCGCACAGCAGCGCCACCTGTTCGCCGAGGGGCAGCGGCGCGAATTGCCGCTGGCCAAGCACCGCGCGGATGCGTCGGCCATGCTCGATGACCTTGCGGGTGCTCTCATCGACCATGGTGCCGAAGCGGGTGAAGACCTCGAGCTCCAGAAACTGCGCGTACTCGAGACGCAGGCTTTCCGAGAGCGACTTGAGGATCGGAGCCTGCGTCTTGCCGCCGACGCGCGAGACGCTCTTGCCGACGTCCACGGCCGGCTTCTGGTCTTCGTAAAAGAGCCGCGGATCGAGGTATATCTGCCCGTCCGTGATCGATATCAGGTTCGTAGGAATGTAGGCGCTGATGTTACCAGCCTGGGTTTCGGCGATCGGCAGTGCCGTCAGCGATCCGCCCCGCTCAGGTGCTAGCTTCGCCGCCCGTTCGAGCAGGCGCGAGTGGATATAGAAGATGTCGCCTGGATACGCTTCGCGTCCGGGCGGACGGCGCAGTAGGAGCGACAGCTGCCGGTAGGCCGCCGCGTGTTTGGTGAGATCGTCGATCACGAGAAGCGCGTCGCGTCCGCCGTAGGTGAAATACTCGGCCATCGTGCAGGCCGAATAAGGCGTCAGCCACTGAAGACCGGGCGCCTCTTCGGCCTCACCGACCACGAAGATGCAGCGCTCCGGCGCCCCATACCGGCGCACGGCCTCGATCACACGGGCGACAGAGGAAGCCTTCTGACCAATTGCGGCATAGACGCAGATCACGCCGCTCGATTTCTGGTTGATGATGGTATCCACGGCGATCGCGGTCTTGCCAGTTTCGCGGTCACCGATGATGAGCTCGCGCTGGCCCCTGCCGAGGGGGATCATGGCGTCGATGACCAGCAGGCCCGTCGCGAGCGGCCGCGTGACCAGCGCGCGCTCCACGATCGCCGGAGCGGGCTGCTCGACTGGCCGGAACTGCGTCGTTTCCACCGGTCCCTTGCCATCGAGCGGCGCACCGAGCGCATCGACCACACGACCGAGCAGTGCCTCGCCCACTGGAACGCGCGCCACCTCGCCGGTCCCACCTACGATGCTGCCGGCTGCGATCGTGCCAGTCTCGCCCAGGAGCACGCAGCCGATCGTCTCCTCGCCGAGATCGACCGCCAGGCCACGAACCCCGCCTGCAAAGACGAGCAGCTCGTCAAGCCGCGTCTCGGGCAACCCCCTCACGGTCGCCACGCCATCACCGACCTGAACCACGCGCCCGATCTGCTCGATCCGGGGCTTGAATTCCAGGGCTCCGAGGCGCTGCCGGCTTCCCTGCAGCCAATCCTCGAGCTCCTCAACGAGCGTCGGCATGGGCACCAAGCTCCGCGCGCGCGGCCTCGAGCGCGCTTTGCCAGGAGAAGCGCAGCACGGCCGTCGGGAAATGCAGCTCTGCCCCCGCGATCAGCGGTGGGCTCACTTCGAAGGTAATGTCGATCCCCTCACCGAGGCGGTGGCGCAGCCGCTCGCGCCAGGTGTCCGCCACCGACCCCGCCAAGGGCGCTGCCGTGACGACGGTCAGGGCGCTGCCATCCGCGAGCTGACGGCGGAGTGCGTCGCGCTCCGCCGCTGCCAGCTCATCAATGTGTCGCTCGATGCGCTCGATCCACGCTTCGGCGCGAAGCTGCATGGGGACTTCGGCCAGGAGCCGCCGGGCAAACTCCGCGCCGAGGTCGAGAGCCATGCGGCGGGCTTCTTCCAGCGCCCGCGAGCGCTCCGCTGCCACGGTCTTGCGAGCGCCATCGAGCAGCGCCTGCGCAGCGCGCTCGGCCCGGGCGCGGTGGGCTTCAATGAGTTCCTGCGCCTGTGCGCCGGCGGCTTTGAGTCCCGCCTCGCGCTCGGCGGCGCTGCCGGCGCGCTCGGCTTCGGCGGCCGCAAGCTGCGCCTTCGCTCTTTGGTCCGTCGCTCTGGCGTCAGCGTACTGGCGCTCGATCTCCGCCTTGCGCGCGTCGATCATGCGCAGCACCGGCTTGTAGAGAAAGCGGTGCAGCAGCCAGATCAGGATCGCGAAGTTGACGGTCTGGAGACCGAGCGTCCACCAGTCGAGGCGCATCGGTCACCGTGCGAACGGATTGGCAAACAGCAGTAGCAGCGCCAGCACCAGGCAGTAGATCGCCATCGTCTCGATCATCGCGAGACCGACGAACAGAGTGCGCGAGATAGTGCCGGCTGCCTCGGGCTGGCGTGCGATGGCGTCCATCGCCGCTGCCACTGAACGGCCTTCGGCGAGTGCCGGACCGATCGAGCCGATCGAGACGGCGATGACCGCACCGATGATTGAAATGAGCTTGGCGTCCAAGGAACCTCCTTTACCCCTTCTCGACGCCGCCGACGGCGGCGCCGATGAAAACCGCCGCGAGCACGGAGAAGATGTAGGCCTGTACGAGGCCGACCAGAATTTCGAGCAGCATGAGCGGGATCGGAACGAAAAGGCCCGCGAGTGCCACGACCAGCACGATCACGAATTCGCCGCTCATCACATTGCCGAAGAGCCGGACCATCATCGAAAAGGTCCGCGTCACTTCGGAGAGCACGTTGAGCGGCAGCATGATCAGCTTGGGCTCGGCGAAGCTCGCGAGATAGCCGCGCAATCCGCGCGCGCGGACGCCGAAATAGTGGACCGAGAAGAACACGATCAGCCCAAGCGCCGCCGGAGTCTCGATCTTGCCAGTCGGTGCCTCGACACCTGGCAGCACGCCGCTCAAGTTCGCCACGACGAGAAAGATGAAGAGCGTTCCGAGCATGGGCAGAAACGGCCGGGCGTCCTTGCGAATGACGTCCTCGATCTGCTGGGAGATCCCGCTCACAATGACCTCGAGCGTCGCCTGCCCTCGGTCCGGCTGCACCTTGAGGCGCGGTGTCAGCAGCGCGCACAGGCTCGCCAGAGCGATCATGATGACCCACGTCGTTACGACCGGGCGAGTGATTCCGACCGGACCGACATGGAATAGCACGGTGCTGCTGAGGGGCGAACCCTGCATCAGTCGCTCCTGTTGGCCGCGCGCACCGCGAACGTGCGCGCCAGCAGGAAGCCGCACAACGCCGCGATCAGTCCCGCGGCGCCCAGCTTCGCGGCGACGACGAGGAACAGCACCGCTGCGCCGATACGCCCGAGAGTGAGACCGAGCGGGGCGAGCCAGCCGCGGCCGCTCGCGAAGATGACGACGGTGCCTCGCAATGTCGCGAAATAGGCCAGTCCTAAGCCGAACCCCGCCGCAGCCATCGTGACAGTCAAAACAGGGATCAGTATTGCCTGACTCATTCGCCGTGCATCCTCTTCCAGGCGAGGGTACAGCCGGCGGCAAGGCCCGCGACCAGCAGGCCGAGGGTCCAGAAGACTCCGGTGCTGAAGTATTGGTCGAGCCAGCGGCCGGCGAAGATGCCGATGAGAATGGGCAGTACGATGGTCCACCCGAGTGCGCCAATCATCGCCAGATTCCCACCGAGTGACCGTTCGCCCTCCTGCTGCCACAGCTCGCGGCGCTCCCGTCGCGTTCTGACAGCCTGTTGCAAGCGCTCGTGGTTCCCGGGTTCCGCGGTCATTGCTCGAACCCATCGGCGGAAATCGCGCCCTGGCCGCCGGGCAGGGGCCGCGCCCGTTCGGGCCGCAGGTAGCGGCAAATCTGCCGGATGGCGGCGAGATAGAGCCGCTGCGCATCGCTGTGCGCTGTCAGCTCCTCCTCGCTACGGCGCTGGAAGGATGCGAGCACCTCGGTCTCCAGGCGATGAAGGTCGTCGCCGGCAACCGCCTCCCTCGTTGCAATGCTGATTACCGTCCCGCCGCGCACTTCAAGCATGCCGCCGCGGACCGCCAGATGATGCTCGGCGCCCCCAGCGTCGCGCCAGCTCACCACCGAGAGGGAAAGCGCCGTTAGAAAGTCGGCGTGACCGGGGAGAACTCCGAACGCGCCGGTCTCATCCTCCGCTCGAAGCTGTCCCACATCGTCGACGTCGGTGATGACCGCCAGGGGCGTCGTGACCAGGAGCCTCATGCCGTCCCCTTCGTCGCCAGGCGTTCGCGTTGCTGCGCCTCGTCGAGGCCACCGACCATGTAGAGGGAGCTCTCGGCCCAATCATCGGCCTCGCCATCGAGTATCGCGCGACAGCCGGCGAGTGTGTCGTCGAGCTCTACGGCGCGGCCTGCCTTGCCGGTGAAGGCAACCGTGACCATGAAGGGCTGAGTGAGAAAGCGCATCAGGCGTCGGGCACGCTTAACGACCTGGCGGTCCGCGCTGCTCAGCTCTTCGATCCCGAGCAGTGCGATGATTTCCTGAAGATCGCGGTAGTGGGCAATCGTCTTGCGGACATCCTGTGCGGTGCGGTAATGCGCCTCGCCGATGAGGCGCGGATCGAGCAGACTCGAGGTCGAGGCGAGCGGGTCTACCGCGGGGTACATGCCCTCGCTCGCCATGTCACGAGAGAGCACGATAGAAGAATCGAGGTGACTGAAGATCTCCGCCACGGCCGGGTCGGTGAAATCGTCCGCCGGCACATAGACCGCCTGAATCGAAGTAATCGCCGCACCGGCCACCGAGGCGATCCGCTCCTCCAGCTCCGCGATCTCACTCGCGAGCGTCGGCTGATAGCCGACGCGCGACGGCAGCCGGCCGAGCAGCCCCGATACCTCCCCTCCCGCCTGCACCATCCGATAGACGTTATCGATGAGCAGCAGAACGTTCTCGTGCGCTTCATCGCGGAAATGCTCGGCGATCGCAAGCGCGGTCAGCCCCGCACGCCAGCGCGCACCCGGCGGCTCGTTCATCTGTCCGAAAACGAGGGCCGTGCGCGCCAGCACGCCCGATTGCCTGAGCTCGAGCAACAGCTCATGGCCTTCGCGCGAGCGCTCGCCGATGCCGGCGAAAACCGAGATTCCCGAGTGCCGCTCGACGGTCGTGCGGATCAGCTCCATGATGAGCACGGTCTTGCCGACCCCGGCACCGCCGAACATCGCGGCTTTGCCTCCCGTGATCAGCGGAGCGAGCAGGTCAATGACCTTGATGCCCGTGTGAAAAATCACCAGGCTTGCGCCGAGCCGGTCAAGGGGCGGCGACCGGGCATGAATCGGCCGATACGGGACGTCGGTAGGGAGCAACGGTCCGCGATCCGTCACGTTGCCGACCACATCGAGAAGTCGGCCGAGCACCGCATCCCCGACCGGTACCCGGATCGAGACCGCCGTGGCGCGTGCCCGCGTGCCACGGCTCAGACCCGCAGTGCTCTCGAGAGCCACCGCGCGCACTGTTTGCGGATCGAGGTGCTGGTGTACCTCGGCTACGAGCGGACGTCCATCGCGCGCAACTTCAATACTCGCGCCAACGCCGGGCAAGAGTCCGGCAGGGAAGCGCGCATCGATGACTGAGCCATGGATCGCAATGACCTGACCGCGAGGCTCAGCATCGTCGGCACTGCGCCTCTCGGCCATCAGGCGCCCGCCTGCTCCGCGCACGTTATCCACGCTCTGGCGGCCGATCGCTCCGCCAAACTGAAAAGCCGAACGGCACCGGGAAAGAAGGGCTTGAAAAGAGTAACGGCGATACGCAGCCAAGCCTGGTCGCCGACGACGGCAATACGGCTAAAGTCACCCCAATGCTTGATGCCGAATGCACCGTCATCCCACAGGGCGCCGAGCTCGTAGCCGGTGAAGTCCTGGCCGATGACGTACAGCATCCGGATCGGACCCTTGCCCATCATCGCCTCGGCGGTGGGGATCAGCACCTTGCGATAATCCTCGTGTGTGACCTTTCCGACGGCCTCAATTCCCAGGACGTCCGGCGGCAGGTCCTGAATCAGCTTTAGCATCAGAACGCTCCTTGAACGGCCAAAGCTACCGGAGAGCCCTTCGGATTGACCGCCGCCGTATCTGTCCCGCCCCTATCTTCCCTCCAATCGCCACCGTGCCGCATAAGGGTAGCTACGAATGCGGTGTCGAAGGGCGCTTTACCGAACGATGCTTGGGCCCTTTAGCTCTCGCCGGGCGCTTCCGCTTCGAACCGCTTTCGATTCATGATTCCCGTCGACCCCTGGCAGGCCTGGCGCAAGAGGGGGCGGCAGGTCAACCCTTGAATGATGATTGAGAACGCGACCACAGCGAATGTCACGACGACGATCGGATGGCGCCACGGGTAGGTCTCCGGAATACTGAGGACCAGCGCAAGACCAAGTGCCCCGCGCAGGCCACCCCAGACAAGCGCGTGCTGTTGCCGGGCACCGACGTGGTTAGGTCCCTGAGAGAACAGGGCACACACCGGATAGACGGACGCCATGCGACCGGCGAGTGCGGCCACCACTGCGGCAGTCGCCGCCCACCAGAAACCTGCAAAGCTCTCGTGTCCCTCGGCGAGGCCAATCAGCAGGAAGACGAGAGAGTTTGCGAGAAAGGTGATGAATTCCCAGGTTGAACGTACGGCACGATCGCCAGCCTCGGAAATAAATCCCCAACGCGGAGCAAGATTGCCGAGCAGCATGCCGGTGGTGAGGGTCGCCAGAATCCCGGAGCCTCCGAACTGGTCCGCGAGCAGGAATGATCCGTAAGCCGCAACCGTCGTCAGCGCGACCTCGATCAGGTGGTCATCCGTTCGCCCCATTATTACGAGAACGACGCCCGCCACGATCGCGCCAGCCAATAAGCCGATCGCGAGGGTCGCCCAGAGGGTCATGGCAACGGCCTTATAAGTCAGCGGTTCCCCAGTGACGAAGCCAACCACTATCGCAAACAGAATCGCCGCGGTCCCGTCATTCAGCAGGCTCTCGGCTTCGATTATCAGAGCGAGTCGCCCGCGTGCACCGATTTCCTTGAGTGTCGCGAGCACGGAGACCGGGTCTGTCGCCGCGATCAGGACGCCGAATAGGAGACCGGCGGACATCGGCCAGTGGACGAGGCCAGTCATCACCGCGCCTGTCGTCACTGCGGACAGCCCCACGCCAACCGTCGCAAGCACAACCACCAGCGCCAGATTGCGTCGGAGAGACTCCCAGCGGAGCGCAAACGCCGCTTCGAAGATTAGCGGTGGAAGGATGCCGGTGTAGACGAGCTCCCGGCTCAAGCTGACTGACGGATGCCAGGGCAGAAGTGCCAGCCCGATCCCGGCGACGACCAGTCCGACGCTGTACGGGACGTGCAGTCGGCGCGCAAACACGCCCACTATGCTGGCAACAAGCAGCAGAACGGCCCATGGTGCGATGCTACTTGTCACGGGGTATGCCGCTCCCCGGCTGGCGGCCCGACCAGCACGAAGATCCTGCTGCCACGGTCCGGAACCGCGGCAACACCCATCAGACATGGTAGCGGACGTCGGACAGTCCGCAAGCGCCGGGCGGCGAATCCAACGAAGATCGACCGGGCAGTTACACCGCTGTCAAGCACAACTGCCGGAGGTGCACCCCGCTCGTTCGAGAGCCGAGCAAGCCGCCGTTCGAGTCGCCCGGCGAGCCTTGTGCTCGCCGGGCCATCGGCAGCTGCAAATCGCCACTACTCGCTTATCGCCACGCCGCTAAAGGCGGTCACGCCGACCGAGCTCGAGGTCGCCGCGGGCGCGAGATCACCGTATGGGTCGATGGAGAACACGGCCACGTGAGCGTCGCCGCTCGCGCCGTAAATAACCGCGAGCCACTTGCCGTCATCGGACACGGTGATATCCGTCGGCACACCGGGCAGCGGGGTCGATTTGTAGAACACGCCGCCCTCGCCGTCGCTGAAGAAGATCGAGATAGCCTCCCCAGGGGAGTTAGCGGTGTACCAGACGTTCCCCCGGCCCTTCGCAACCCAGCAGGGCGCGTTGGTGGGGTACGGGGGTGTGGGCCCGGTGATCGGAAAGACTGTCCTATCCTTCTTCACAATTGTGAAGCTGTCCGGGCTATGCGCCGGCGTGAATCCCAGACGATCTCCCCAGAACGCCTCGCCGAGCGGAGTGTTATCCGCCGTGCTCGGGAGCGCTATGGACGCCGAGGATCCACTGAGAGCGCCCTCCCCCGTCAGCAGGAGCTGAAGGACCGATCCGGACTTCAACGTGACCGCGGACCAGTGGTCGCCGACAGCGATCTGCGCACCCGACGGATCGGTGAGATGGACCACGGCGCCGTCAGGATTGCCCGACGGCCAGGCATGACTCTCCGCGCAGTTCGCTCCCAGGACGAAGAGATGGTCCTTGGTCAGCGCCACCGAATCCGGTTGCACGCACCCGGACACCTGGTTGATGGTGCCCCCGAGGCTGATGGAGTCGTCCTGGCGGACGAGCTCAGTGACGCTGTTCGATCCGAAGTTCGCGACGGCCCCGCGCTCGTGTTTGAATTGCAGAATGCCGGCGTTGCCGCTCGCCCCGCCCTTGCCGCCGGTCGGCAAGGTATCCAGATAGCCGAGAGATGGCGCGCCGGCGGTGTCGAGCTTGAACACAACGACGGCGTTGGCGCCGGAATCATTGGTGCTCGTGAGCACGAGCACGCTGCGCTCGCGCTCGCCCGCCAGGGCCGCCGTGGCGGCAAGCAGGGTTGCTGCCAGCAGACCCCTGGTGCCATAAGAATGAAGTCTCTGCAGACTAGAACGGTTCATCGTTTCTCTCCTCGGTCAGATCGGTATGAAGGGTCTGCGGACGCACCCGGGCAGCGGGCGCACAAAGTGAGGCGATCTTGTCCTTCCCTCGCACAGGGAGATTCGCTTCCGGTCGCCCGGAAGTTACGGCCCCGCGCAGCTCCCCCGAGCCGCGGCCGCGAGCGAGCACCGCGCCGTAACTTTTTCGGGCATCCCGGCGAATACGCACAAATATGGACGGCAATCTCGAGGGGCTGATGGCCGGTTACCAGGCGGGAGATCTCGCAGCGGCCAGATCCCTCATCGATCGCCTCAGTCCGCAGCTGCATCGGTTTTTCGATGCACAATCGAGAAACCCGGCCGACGCCGATGACCTGCTCCAGGATGCGTGGCTGCGCATCCACCGGGCGCGGCATACCTATCGTCGGGGGAAGCCCGTGTTGCCCTGGATCTACGCGATCGCCCGGCGCGTTCGCGTCGACCGCTACCGGCGGTCAGTCCGCACCACCATCCACGAGCGGCGTTGGGAGCAAGCCGCCGATGAGGTATCCGCCTCGCCTGCGGAGACCCCTCGCGCAGAGGATCTCGAGGCGCTTCTGGCGCCGCTTTCCGAGAGTCAGCGCGAGGTACTGGAGATGCTGAAGGTTGCTGGGATGTCGCTGGAGGAAGTCGCCCGAGCAACCTCATGCAGCGTGGGATCGGTGAAGCAGAAGGTGCACAGGGCCTATGAGAAGTTGCGACAGACGATGAGCCTCCCAGAGCTCAAGCGATCCGGAGCGATACCGTGAGAGACGAAGAGATCGACGAAGCCCTCGACAAGGCGGCCCGTGTGCGGCGCGAGGTGCCGGCGGAATTGCTCAACCGCATCGCCGATGCCATCGAGCCGACCCTGCAGCCGGTACGCGCACTGCCGCCGACGTGGGTGCTCGCCAGCGGATTAATCCTCATCAGCGCGGCCGTTGCCCTCCTCGGCGCGGCGCGAGCGGGTTTCCAGGGCGTGGAGGCCCTGAGTCTCCCGGCGCGCCTTTCGATCTTCGGCGCGCTGACCTTCCTCGCCTGCGTGGCGGCGGTACACCTAGTGGGAGAGTGGATTCCCGGCAGCCCACGCCGGTTGAGCCCTGGGGGTCTCCTCGCGATGGCGAGCGTCACCCTGCTCGGGGTGTTCGCCCTGCTGTTCCAGGATTACCGGATTGAGCCCTTCGTGTTCGCGGGCGTGACGTGCCTCGCGACCGGGCTCCTGCACGCCGTTGCAGCCGCGCTGCTGGGGTGGTGGTGGCTACGCCGCGGTTGGGCGCTGAATTCGGTTTCGGCAGGGCTTACGGCAGGTGTACTGGGAGGCCTCGCGGGAGTGACCGTCCTCGAGCTCCACTGCACTGATTTTCAGGCGCTGCACATTCTCGTGTGGCACACACTAGTGGTGCCGGCAAGCGGCACCGTGGGCGCATTCGCCGGATGGGTACTGCGCCAGCGTTAAGCTTCGCGGCGCGAACTTTCGAGGCCCCGGAAGGACGCGGTGGGACAAGTTCTGGAGGCTAGGGTCGGAATCGAACCGGCGTAGACGGCTTTGCAGGCCGCTGCATGACCACTCTGCCACCTAGCCAAGGTGAAACTGCTGCTACTCGGAAGATCGCTCCGCAGCAAAGCCAGCCCGGCGGGGCGCGCCGCCGCCATCTGCTGCGGCGTTAGCGTAACAAAACGAGTGCGGAGGCGTCGATTACCGTCCCACCCGCGGGTTGAGCATGCCGCGCGCGCGGCGACGTGCACAGGAGTATAGTTCGGGGCGTCTGCAGACATGCCTGAGGGGATTGTCATGGCTGATGTGACACGGCGCGAGTTCCTGAAGGTAACGAGCGCATCCTTGGCGG
>Ga0335078_10012208_pt1 | contig 12747 bp, 10 predicted proteins | sample Lox_Sample_32_FD_206711 | JGI IMG/M metagenome (GOLD analysis project Ga0335078, IMG submission 206711) | Soil microbial communities from Loxahatchee National Wildlife Refuge, Florida, United States - Lox_Sample_3.2 | ecosystem: Environmental > Terrestrial > Soil > Wetlands | place: USA... | reverse complement strand
CCAACGTGGCGCGGGTGGAGGATGTCGGGGCGAGCCTGAATGAAGTCGTCACCTTTCACGACGGGTGTCATGCGCTGCGCGAGCTCGGAGTTCGCGAGGGGCCGCGCCGCCTGCTGGCGAAGGTCCGGGGCCTGGAGTTGCGCGAGATGGAACCGGCCGAGGAATGCTGCGGATTCGGCGGCACTTTCGCGGTAAAGTTCGCGGAGCTTTCGAGCGCCATGGCCCGCACCAAACTGGACGCCATTCTGGCAACCGGCGCGGGCACGGTGGTATCGCTCGATCCGAGCTGCCTGATGCAGATTCAAGGCGCCCTGTCGCGGGCCGGCCGACCGATACGCACCCTGCACCTGGCGGAGGTCCTGGCAAGCCGCTAGCATCGCCCGCAGACGCCATGTCCACCGAATTCGATCAGAAGATCCACGAAACGCTGGCCGATCCGAAACTGCAGCTGGCCATTTACACCTCCACCGCCCGTTTGAAACAGAATCGCGTGAACATGGTGGCGGCCGACGTGCTGCCGGATTACCAGGAACTGCGCTCGCAAGCCAACGCCGTAAAGAAGCACACCATCGAGAATCTCGATCACTATCTCGAACAGTTCGAAAGTAACCTGGCGGCGCGCGGCGGCAAAGTGGTGTACTGCAAAGACGGCACGGAAGTCGCCGATTTCGTGCTCGGCCTCGCGAAAGAGCGCGGCGCGCGGCTGATCGTGAAATCGAAATCCATGACCACGGAGGAAGTCGACCTCAACGAGCGGCTGGAGCACCACGGGCTGGAATCGGTCGAGACCGATCTGGGAGAGTACATTCTGCAGTTGGCGCACGAGAAGCCCTATCACATCGTGGCGCCGGCGCTTCACAAAACGCGGTACGACGTGGCCGCGATCTTTACGCACTCCCTGCACGTGCCGAACGAAACGGTGATCGAGAACCAGACCATGCTGGCGCGGCGCGTGCTGCGCGAGAAATTCCTGGCCGCCGATATCGGCATCAGCGGCGCCAACTTTCTCATCGCCGATTCGGGAGCCGTGGTGCTGGTGGAGAACGAGGGCAACGCCCGTCTGACTACCACGGCGCCCAGGATTCACATCGCGGTGGCCGGCATCGAGAAAGTGATCCCGCGGGCGCAGGACCTGGCGACATTTCTGAAACTGCTGGCGCGCAGCGCCACCGGGCAACTGCTGTCGGTATACACGTCGTTTCTGAGCGGTCCGCGGCGGGCCGAGGAAATCGATGGACCCGACGAATTGTATGTCGTGCTGCTGGACAACGGGCGTACGCGGCTGCTGCCGGACAAAGAAAAGCGCCAAACGTTGTTCTGCATTCGCTGCGGAGCGTGCCTGAACACCTGCCCGGTGTATCGCAAGATCGGCGGACATAGTTTTCCGTGGGTCTACTCCGGGCCTATCGGCGCCATTCTGACACCGCAGTTCATGGGCGTGGCTCACGAGCCGGCGCTGCCGTTTGCTTCCAGCCTCTGCGGAGCCTGCGGCGAAGTTTGTCCGGTGAAGATCGATATTCCGAAGATCCTCCTCGACCTGCGCAGCGAGGTCAAGAAATCGGAGACGCGCGAGAAGCAGAACCGGCTCGAGAAGTTTGCCTTTCGGGCGTTCGCCTGGCTCATGACTCACCCGCGGATCTACGAAATGGCCGGGAGGATCGCCGGCGCGATGGCTCCGTCCGCCGATGGCAAGTGGATTTCCAGCGTTCCGCCGCTGATGAACGCGCCTCCGGTGCGAGCGTGGCTGCGGGAGCGCGATTTGCCGCCGCCCCCGCCGCGCAGTTTCCGCGAAATGTGGAGGCAGCGGCAGCGATGACGCGCGATCATATCCTGCATCGCATCCGCACCGCTTTAGGCCGCAGCGCCGGACAAGCGGTGGCCGATCCGCCGCCGGTGCGAATTCGCATTCCGGCCGTCGATCGCGCGGAGCGCGTGAAATCGTTCGCTTTCCGGTTGGAAGCGCTGGCCGGCAAGGTCTGCCGCGTGGCGACGCCGGAAGACGCATGTGGGCTGGTGGCTTCCATGGTCGAAGGCAAACGCGCGGTGGCGTCCAACGCGCCGTTCCTGGCGGAGTGCGGCATCACTGCCTTCGCCGGCGTCGAAACCGGCATCACCGGCCGGGAGCAGCTCCGCGAAAAATGCGCCTCGGCCGATGTGGGCATCACCAGCGCCGATTATGCGCTGGCCGATACGGGATCGCTGGTGATGTTGTCGAGCCGCGGCGAGGCGCGCATGATCTCGCTTTTGCCGCCGGCGCACATCGCGGTCGTGCCGGTGGATCGGCTGCTGACCGGGCTGGACGAGCTTTTCTCGATCGTGCCGCACCCCGCCGAGGTTTCCAGCTCGATGGTGCTGATTACCGGTCCCAGCCGTACCGCGGATATCGAGCAAATCCTGGTGCGGGGAGTGCATGGGCCGGGGCAGATTACGGTCGTGCTGGTGGGATCCGGATGAGCGGGTAGACCGTCAGCCAGTCTGGCCATCCGTTCCCGCGAAATGCCTCGGCTGCTTCTTCCTGTGTTCGGCCTCTACTGCGAGTTTTTCCGCGTGGCTGCGCATTCGCTGTTCCGTGAAAACTACCGCGCTTATTTCATCGGGCTGCGCCCGCTGCTGCAGAAGCTCCCGGCACAACAATGGAAGGTCCTGAATTCGAATTCCATATCCTGGAATCAGAGCCAAATCCACTTCGACCGTGTAGTCAATCCGCCGGGCATCGATCCTGCCCTCGAAGGCGTAGATCCGAATACCCGCGGCCTGGGTAAAACCGGTGAGAAGAAACTGAGGCTTCACGCCTACATCTTTGTTTCGCTCTGTAGAACCGTCCATCATATCGTTCCACCCACGTCCGTCCCTAACAATCGCCGATTGCACACGGGCTCGTACTCCAGAATCAGCCGGTCCTGTCTGGCCCGCCTGTCGGCGGCATCGCAGAGCTCAAAAACGAATCCTGTCGGGAATCTCCTGAGGAGCGCCGAATTCCCCTGCTGAAGGTCGCGCAGCAGCGAGGCTTGAATGTTGTCGGTCTCGCCGATAAAGATCCACTCGCGGGCGTTGGAAATGCCGTAGATACCGGATGCGGCCGGGGCATTGGTCCGCACCGAAACCGGGGTGAAAGACCGGGGAGTGAACTGGTCAAATGGCATCTCGGCCGCCATTCCGGTTGGGGGACAGGTGGCTGGGAGCGTGCCTCTCCGCGGCGCCAACCGCCGATCCCGAAGCTTCCCGAGCAATAGACTTCAGGCGGAGAACCAGGTCCTTGCCCATTGCCAGTTCGGCCGGGTCGCCTTTGTAGCCGGGCATCTTCGGATCGATGAACTCCCGCCGGAACAACTGATCCGACAGCAGCGTCGTTACGAGTATTAGCTCTTCCGGCGTCATTTCAATTTTGATGTTCTTCATAATGGTCAGCTCCTCCTCGGCTGGGGACCCTGGTCCCCGCTCCGAGGATCAGCTCTTAAACCCCTGCCCACTCGCCCGCCGTCGAAGCAACGCGCTGCCGCGCCCCGAAGGTCCCGGCTCCCAATGCCGCTTTTCAAAAGGCTGCGCCGCTCGAACAAGTCCCGTTTCTTAATCACAGCGATTCACTGCCTGGATTGCGATCTGTGATCGACGGTATGGAGAGCAGTGGTTGCGACTTGAGCTTGGTCAACGATACCGCGAACGCCGCGGCGGCAAGCACGATCGCGACGAGGCCCAGCCTGTTGGCAAGCGGGAGAACCGGAATTGCTGGATTGAAAAGGAGTGCGATGGAGAGAAAACACATCGTCCAGCGATTCCTGTTCGAATGGAAGGCTTGCACAGCCACAACGGCGGCACCCAGGCATACTACTAATCTTAATGGGAATTCGTAACTCGCGATCCATTGCCACAAAACAAAGGCGACGAATAGCACCGCGATACAAAGCCACTTCACAAGGCGTGTGCGCATAAAACCTCCACGGTTGGGGGCGGCTAAGAGGTGGGGCGGATCGTCTGCCTTAGTTCAGGCAATCTGCGAGTGAACGGGAGTGCTCACTTCTTCTCTATTATCGGCTGTGCGTCTGAGCATGTCAAACCAGCGTGGAACAACGGGACCGAAGAGATCGCCCTCTCCAGAGCCGGATCGGAGGCGTTGCCCGCGAGTTCCCTCAAATACCGCAAGTTCGTGTCAAGGACTTTCCCAAGGGGCGCACTGCCATGACGGCGGTTCCTCATTCAGGTAAACCTTCGACCCGCACTGGCCAGGGGTTCAGAATCGGACGCCGGTCGCCCGGCATGCGAGGCGTTTCCGGTGACGAGCGGGTCACGGTTCTTTGACGGAACGGATCAATCTGCCGGGATTCCTTCTTCATCTATTCCCTGTCTTACCGTTAACCCAGCGCCGCTAACTATCGAAGTATTGTTCCCCCCGGTCCAGTCCGATATATTTCAAGCGCCGGACTTCGCCGTTATGGCCACACAAACCGATCCTGCTCCCGAAGCCTTACACCGGGACTTTTACCCCGTCATCCCGGATCGCATCGAGCTTCTCGGGATTCAGAGGTCCATGGTCAGCGACCTGGTGCTGCGCTATCTCTGGCTGCATGGCAGCGCCACCCTGGCCTCGCTGCACGAATCGCTGAAGCTCTCCTTTCCCGTGCTCGAGGCCATTTACCACCAGTTCCGCAACCAGCACGTGATCGAAGTCAAGGGGATGCTGGGTAACGACTATTCGTTCTCGCTCACCACTTCGGGACGCGTGTTGGCCACGGCGCGCAACGAAGCCTGCCAGTACGTCGGACCGGCGCCGGTCTCGCTGCAGCAGTATCACGACGTGGTGCGGGCGCAGGCGGCGCACGTGCGGCTCAGCCGCGAGAGTCTGCGGCAGGCGTTTCACGACCTGGTATTGCCCGATGGGCTGCTGGATCAGCTCGGACCGTCGCTGATCGGCCACCAGTCGCTGTTTCTTTACGGCGGCACCGGCAACGGCAAAACCAGTATCGCCGAGCGCATTCTGCGGATTTATCACGACACGGTCCTGGTGCCATACGCGGTGGAGGTGGACGGCCATATCATCACCCTGTTCGATCCGGTTGTCCATAAGCAGGTGGACTCGCACGACGATCTCCTCGACCCGCGCTGGGTGCCCTGCGAACGGCCCTGCATCACCGTGGGCGGGGAGCTTTCCGCCTCGATGCTGGAGTTGCGGCTGGATGAAGCGACGCGCGTGTTCACTTCGCCCTGCCAGTTGAAGGCCAACAACGGCATTCTCATCATCGATGACTTCGGGCGGCAGATGCTTTCCCCGCGCGACCTGCTGAACCGCTGGATCGTGCCGCTGGACCGGCGCGTCGACTATCTCACGCTGGCTTCGGGCATGAAGTTCAAAGCGCCGTTCGAAATGATGGTGGTCTTCTCGACCAACCTCAATCCGCACGACCTGGCCGACGAAGCCTTCCTGCGGCGCATTCAGACCAAAGTCCTGGTGGAAGATGTGGACGCCAACGTTTTCGACCAGATCTTCCAGCGCGTGGTCGAGACCAATCAGGTGCCGGCGGAAGCCGGGTGCGCGGCCTACCTGCGCCAGAAATGCGCCGCCGCGGGCGCGAAAACACTGCGCGCGTGCTATCCGATCGACGTCTACAAGCTGGTCAAAGCCATCGCCGAATACGAAGGCCGTCCGGTGCGGCTCAACCGGCAGAACATCGACCGCGCAGTCGGCCTCTACTTCGCCAAAGCCGTCGAGTAGCCGGGCGTTTCAGGTTCCGAATTCAGGCCGGCTTGGGTAATTTACCCAAAGCTGGATTGATTCTAAAAGGCTTATACCAACTTTTGGGCAATTTACCCAAGCAGCCCGCCTTTTTCGCGCCTGGTCCGTCAGTTTGCCGCCATGGTGGCGGGCACCTGCACGGCTGCCTTGAGCGGCAGCGAGCGCGAGGATCCGCCGACCATCACCTGGTATTCGCCGCCGGGCACCTGCCAGGCGTCCTTGGCGTCGTTGAAGACCGAAAGGAACAGAGGCTCGACTTTTACCGTGACTTCCCTGCTCTCGCCTGGAGCCAGCGCGATCTTCTCCCATCCCACGAGTCTCTTCGGCGGCTCGCTAGTTCCCGCCGGCAGTGCGGCGTACACTTCCGCCACTTCGGCGCCGGCGCGCTTGCCGGTGTTCTTCACCGTAAAGGTCACCACCAGCCCTCCGGCCTGCGCCGACGTCTTCAGCCCGGAATACGCAAAGGTGGTGTACGACAAGCCATACCCGAACGCGAACAGCGGCTCCTTGTTCTCCGCGTCATACCACTTGTAGCCGACCTTGAGGCCTTCGTTGTAGGGGATGTCGAACGGCGGCAACTGCCCCCGGCCCCGGCCGCCGCCGGGGGGCGGCACCGGCGCCAGATTGATTCCCGGAACCTGCGGATGCGGCAGGTCGGCGTCGCTCTTGGGGAACGTCACGGCCAGCTTGCCCGAGGGATCGGCGTCGCCGAATAGAATATTGGCGATGGCTTCGGCGCCGCGGACGCCCGGGTAAAACGCCGCCATAATTCCACTCACGCGATCGGCCCACGGCATGGCGACCGGTCCACCGGTCTCCAGCACGACGATGGTGTGCGGGTTGGCCGCCGCCACCGCATCCACCAGCGCGTCCTGATTTTCCGGCAGGGTGAGAGTCGCCGCATCGCGGCCTTCGCTCATCGGCTGATTCACGAAGACAATCGCCACGTCGGACGACTTTGCCAGCGCCGCGGCGGCCGCCGGATCGGCGCCGCCGTCATAGGCCACTTTCGCCTGCGGCGCCTTGGCGCGGATCGCCTGCAGCGGAGGATCGGGGAAATACACGCCGATGTTCGGACCGCGGCCGCGGCCGCCCGGCTGCTCCGGAAGCGCCACCGCGCTGCCGCCCGGCGGATCCACCTGCGCCGATCCGCCGCCGGAGATCACGCCGACATCCGCGTGCGATCCGATGATCGCGATCGATTTGACGGTTTTGGCCAGCGGGAGCTGGCCGCTCGAGTTCTTCAGCAGCACCAGACACTGCTCCGCCAGATATTGTGCGTCGTCCAATCCCTTGAATACGTCCACTACGCGGCGGCGCGGAGGATTATCGATCACGCCGACGGCGAACATGCCGCGCAGAATGCGATGCACCATGTCGTTCAAGCGGGCCATGGGCACCTCGCCCGATTCCACGGCTTTCTTGAGGCTGTCGCCGAAGTACTGGCTGCCGGGCATTTCCTGATCGAGCCCCGCCAGCGCCGCTTTCGTGGTGCTGTGCGTGCCGCCCCAATCGGACATCACCCATCCCTGGAACCCGAACGCCTTTTTCAGGACGTGATTGAGCGTGTAGTCGTTCTCGCAAGCCCAGTCGCCGTCGATCTTGTTGTACGAGCACATGACGCCGGCGGCGTTCGATTCGCGCAATCCGATCTGGAAGGCGAGCAGATCCGATTCCCGCATCGACCGCTGATCGATGATGGCATTGCCGATGTTGCGGCCGGTCTCCTGGTCGTTGAGCGCGTAATGCTTGATATCGCCCATGATCTGCTGGCTTTGCACGCCCTTCATGAGCTGCCCCACCATGCTGCCGGCCAGGATGGGATCTTCGCCGTTGTACTCGAAGTTGCGGCCGTTGCGCGGCTCGCGGGTGATATTGACGCCGCCGCCGATCGACATGTTGTATCCCTGATCGCGCAGTTCCCTGCCGATCACGGTTCCGTAGCGGAAGGCCGCTTTCAGGTCCCAACTGCTGGCTTCGGCCAGCGTGGACGGAAGCAGGGTGGAATACCGCGACATTTGCGCGCCGCGGGTGACGCCCACGGCCGAATCGGCCATGTTGATATCGGGAATGCCGAGGCGCGGAATTCCGGGAATCCATCCCGCTCCGCCGTTGGACGGGCTCGGCAGTCCGCGCTCCACTCGCCCGCCGTGGACGAGTTGAATCTTTTCGTCGAGCGTCATCTGCCCGATGACCATGTCGGCCCGCCGGTCGGGCGGTAGCGTCTTATCCATCCACGGCCCCGCCGGGGCCGGCTCCTGTCCGCGCCCTTGCGGCGCCGCCGCCAGGGGCACAAGGAGGGAAACCGCAACCAGACCTAAAATTCTGTTTCGCACGATCAATATCCTAATCGAATTCACGGGCGACTGGCGCTACCATTATTCGGAATATGACCCCAAATCCGCCGAAAACCGGTCTGGCCCTCGCCGTTGTCACCACTGTCTTTTTCATGTGGGGATTCGTAACCGTCCTTAACGATATCCTGGTGCCCCACCTCAAGGTTCTCTTCGAGCTCAACTACACCGAGATCATGCTCATCCAGTTCACGTTCTTCTCGGCGTATTTTCTGATGTCGATCCCTTCGGCTCGCGTGATCGCCCACCTGGGCTATCGCGCTTCCATCACCACCGGACTGTGCGTCATGGGGTGCGGCGCGCTGATTTTCTTCCCGGCGGCGAGCCTGCCGTCTTATGGGCTGTTTCTCACAGCGCTGTGGGTGCTGGCATCCGGCATGACGATTCTGCAGGTGGCCGCCAATCCCTATGTGGCGCAGCTCGGGCCGCCCGAGGGAGCGTCCAGCCGCCTCAACCTGGCGCAGGCATTCAATTCGCTGGGGACAGCTATCGGTCCCGCGCTGGGCGGACTGCTGATCCTTTCGGATCGGGCGGGAAAGACTCCGCTCACGCAGGCCGAAAAGATCGCCGAAGCCTCGTCGGTGAAGCTTCCTTACATTGGAATCGCGGTCCTGCTGTTCGTTCTCGCCTTTGCCATCTCGCGATTCCATCTTCCCTCGCTTCCGGACATCGAGGAAGGCCACGGCGTAAAGCCCACCGACAGCGTCTGGCGGCACCGCAACCTGGTACTGGGCGCGCTGGCCATCTTTGTCTATGTGGGCGCTGAAGTCTCGATCGGCAGCTTCCTGGTGAATTACCTTTCGCAGCCCAATATCGGCGGACTGACGGAACGCGCGGCGGCGGGCTATGTTTCCTTCTATTGGGGAGGCGCCATGATCGGCCGCTTCATCGGATCGGGGTTGACGCGGCTGTTCTCTCCCGGCAAAGTCCTCGCCATTTTTGCGCTCATCGCGAGCGCGCTGGTATGGACCACCATCGCCACCAATGGTTCGGTGGCCATGTGGGCGGTGCTGGCGGTGGGTCTCTTCAACTCCGTGATGTTCCCGACGATCTTCACCCTCGGCATCGCCGGCTTAGGCCCGCTGACCGGAAAAGGGTCGAGCATGCTGGTGATGGCGATTGTCGGCGGGGCGATTCTGCCGGTGGTGCAGGGGCGGCTGGCCGATACGATCGGCATTCATACGGCTTTCGTGATGCCGGCCTTGTGCTACCTGTACATCGTGTATTACGGGCTGCGGGGAAGCGCGCGGATTGCCATTTCACCGGCGCCGGTACGGGCGGGCCACTAGCCGCGGAAGTACAGGTATGAACCGATGATGCAGAGCATGACGGCGCAGGAGGCCAGCACCTCGCGCATGCCCCAGCCAGATCGAGTAATCGCTTTATCTTTGGCGGTCGCGGTGCCGAACGTGAGACCTTCGAGCCGGCTGTACTCGGGTTCCGCGGTCAGCCAGCTTACCACCACCATGACGACAGCCGAGACCAGCGTGATCAATACGCTGAAGTACTGGAAGTAGGTATTATTGACGATCCACAGGAAAGAGCCAGGAGCGTAACCGCCGTTCAATCCGGCCACTCCCAGCGCGACCGGCGTATCGACGCACATCCGGAAGATCCCCAGCGCGAAACCCGCGACCAGCGCCCAGAAAGCTCCCTTCGCATTCAGGCGTTTAAAGAAGACGCCCAGGAAGAAAGCCACGAAGACCGGCGGCGCCAGATAACCTTGCACGGATTGCAGGTACGTGTACAGGCCCTGCGCGCCGCGAATTACCGGAATCCACAGCAACGCAATCACGACCATCACCGCGGTGGCGAAACGGCCGGTGTGCACCATCTCGTGCTCGGTCGCACGTGGGCGCCACTTCTGATAGAGGTCGACGGTGAACAGAGTGGAGCAGGCATTGAAGACGCCGGCGAGCGAGCCCATCAGGGCCGAGAGCAGGCCGGCTACCACGATGCCTCGCAGGCCCGGCGGGAGCAGGTATTGGACCATCATGGGAAAAGAGCCCTGCGCCACCGACGCCACGGTTTTCCCGTCCGGCCCGATCATCGGCGCCAATGCGGCTATTTTGCCGCTGCGCGCCAGCGCATAGCACACCATCCCGGGAACGATGAACAGGTAAACCGGCGACAGTTTCAGGAATGCGGCGAAGATGCTGCCGCGGCGGGCGACGGTTTGGTTCGGAGCGCCCAGTGCGCGCTGCACGATGTACTGGTCTGTGCACCAGTACCACAGGCCGATGATCGGCGCGCAAAACAACATGCCGAGCCACGGAAAATTCCCATTGAAATACCAGGCTTGTTTCACAATCTGCCCGGCGGCGTCCCTGACGATGACGGGCGCCCACGTGCCGACCTGCCCGGCCGGGACGAGCGGTTTCCAGAGGTTGAACATGTCGGACCCGCACCAATGGCGCAACTCGGCCCAACCGCCGAGCTTGATCAGGCCATAAATGGTCAGCAGCGCCGAACCGCAGATCAGCACGGTCACCTGCACGGCGTCGTTGTACACGACGGCGCGCATGCCGCCCAACATGGTGTACAAGCCCGTGAGCACGATTACCACCACCGAGCCGATCCAAAAACTGTCGATGTTCAGCCCGCCCAGGTTCAAGCGGACTTCGGGGAACAGCGTGCTGAAAACTACGCCGCCCGCGAAAATGCCCACGGCAATCTTGGTGACGATGAAGGTAAGGATGGAAACAATCGAGAGCACATAGCGGGATTTTTCATTGAAGCGTCTTTCAAGAAATTCCGGCATGGTGAAGACTCTCGACCGCATGTAGAAGGGAACGAACACCCAAGCCAGAACCAGCAGAGCCCAGGCATGCAATTCATAGTGCGCAAAAGCGACGCCGCTGGTGGCGCCGGACCCGGCCAGTCCGACGACGTGCTCCGAACCGACATTCGAAGCGAAGATGGAGGCGCCGATAACCCACCAGCCAAGATTGCGCCCGGCGAGAAAGTAGTCCGCAGACGAATCCTTGCCTCTGCGAACCACCCAAGTGGCGACAGCCAGCAGAACCAAAAAATAGGCGGCAATCACCAGCCAGTCGATGCTCGTGATTTGCGAGCCGGCGATGACGAAAGAGAAAAAGAGGCCCATAAAGTGTTCTTCCTCAAGAGAGTAATCGAAATCACGAGCCGGTGGACCCCGATCCGGAAATCACGAATCAATCTTCAGCCATAGTTTGTGGCGTTCTCCTTCTCACCGGCAGCGACCATGCCGGCGACAAAAAACGCCGAGAAGAGTCTCGGCGCTGCACGCAAAGTGCGTGCGCCACAACGTAGGGCTGCTACTACATCATGCCGGCGATCCGCCGCACAGCCTCCACCGTGTCCGCCTCCGCCGCGGCTTTGTCGCGCCGGTACCGCCTGACGCGGGCGAAGCGCAACGCCATTCCGCTGGGATACCGGGGACTGACCTGGATTTCGTTGAAGGCGATTTCCGCCACCAGTTTGGGCTCGACATACACGGTGTAGGCGTCGCGCCCGATCTCGCTTTTCAGCAGCTCGGCCGTCTGCCATTCCAGCATCTCGTCGGTAAGTCCCTTGAAGGTCTTGCCGAGCATGGCAAATCCGCCTTTTTCCTCGTCGCGCGCGCCGAGGTGCAGATTGCTCAGCCAGCCCTGGCGGCGTCCGTTGCCCCACTCGGCCGCCAGAATCACCAGGTCGAGAGTGTGCGCGCGCTTGATTTTGAGCCAGCTTTGCCCGCGCGCTCCCGCCGCGTACGCCGCGTCGAGCGATTTGGCCATCACGCCTTCGTGCCCGCGGTCCAGCGCGCCGCGCACGAATTCCTCGGCCTCTTCGGGACTGGCGGTCACCAGGTACGGCGCCACCGCTGCGCGCGGAGCCAGGTTCGTCAGAGCCTGGAAACGCCGGTGCTGCGGCTCGTCCATCATCGATTGCCCATCCAGGTACAACAGGTCGAACCAGAAGGGCGTGAGCGGCAGCTCGGCGCGCATTCGCTCCAGGTCGAGCTTGCGTCCGAACCGCCGCGCCGTGATCTGAAACGGCTGCGGACGCCCGCCGGGCGCCAGGCACAGCGCTTCGCCATCCAGAATCAGGTCGCCGCCGGGAAGCGCCCGCGCGGCTTCGACGATTTCCGGCGCCGCCGCCGTGACGTCGTTCAATGCCCGCGAGAAGATCCGCACATCGCCCGACGCGCGATGCACCTGCACGCGAGCGCCATCGAATTTGTACTCGAAGGCCGCGCGGCCCAGTTCGGCGATGGCTTCTTCGGCGTCCTCGGCCGTTTGCGCCAGCATCGGCTGAACGGGACGCATCAGCTCCACCTCGAAGCGCGCCAATCCGGCTTCGCCATCTTCCATGGCCGCGCGCGCGATGCGCGGAGCATCGCCCGCCATCATGGCGGCGCGCCGGACGCTCTCCGGACGCGTTCCCGAAGCTTTCGCCAGGGCGTCGAGCATGATTCCCTCGAGCGCTCCCTGGCGAAGTTCGCCCACCAGCAGAGCCCGAAGGAATGTCTGCTCGGGCGCGGTGGCGCGCGCCATCAAGCCCTGCAACAATTCGCGCCGCTGCTTGGCGCCCGCTCGCGCCATTTCGGTGAGTGCGTAATCCAGCTCACCGATGGCGATGGCGGCCCTTTCGGCCGGCGACGCTCCCAGACCTTGCAGCGTGGCGTATCCCACGCCGATCTTCCCC
>Ga0335078_10012207_pt1 | contig 12747 bp, 9 predicted proteins | sample Lox_Sample_32_FD_206711 | JGI IMG/M metagenome (GOLD analysis project Ga0335078, IMG submission 206711) | Soil microbial communities from Loxahatchee National Wildlife Refuge, Florida, United States - Lox_Sample_3.2 | ecosystem: Environmental > Terrestrial > Soil > Wetlands | place: USA: Florida... | reverse complement strand
CGTTCTGGTCTCCGGTCTGAGCGTCGCGCTGCAAGTGACCGGTAGCGAGGCCGCCGACCGCGTCGGCGTGGCGACGCTCGGTGGCGATGACACGGTCGCTACCGGCGTGGGCATCCCCGGGCCCGCGGTGGCGATCGATGGAGGTGACGGCGACGACGCGGTCACATACTCGGGCACCGGATCGGACGACACGATCGCCATCGGACCGGATGGCGGCGGTGCGGTCGCCACCAGCGACCTCAGCACGGGCGGCGCGCCGCAGCTGATGAGCGCCGTCGAGAGCTTCACGGTGGCCGGCCGGGGTGGCAACGACACGATCACGGCCAGCAACGGCCTGGCGGGGCTGACCCAGCTGACGGTCGACGGGGGCGCAGGAGATGACACGCTGACCGGCGGCGACGGTAACGACACGCTGATCGGCGGCCCGGGCACTGATGTGGTCACCGGCGGGCGCGGCAACGACACCGCCCAGCTTGGATCGGGCGACGACACGTTCGTGTGGAACCCGGGCGACGGCAGCGACACCGTCGATGGCCAGGGCGGTGGCGATACTGCTCTGTTCAACGGCTCGAACGTGGCCGAGAAGCTGGATCTCTCCGCCAACGGCTCCAGCGTCCGGCTCACCCGCGACGTCGGCGCTGTGAGCATGGACCTGAGCAGCATCAAGACCCTCGACGTCGCGGCGCGCGGCGGAGCGGACACGATCACCGTGAATGATCTGTCCGGCACCGGTCTGAGCAAAGCGAACCTGGATCTGGGCGGCACACCCGGAACGGGGGCGGGGGACGGCGCCCAAGACACCGTAGTCGTGAACGGCACCGGCGGTCCCGATCACGTTGAGCTCAGCAGCGTGGGCACGAACGTGCTCGTCTCGGGCCTCGCCCCCGCGCTAGAGATGGCCGGCAGCGAGCCCACAGACATTCTGGACATCAACACGTTGGCCGGGAAGGACAAGGTGACGGTTGATCCCGGCGTCCAGTCGCTGATCGCGCCGGTCGTGGACCTCGGGCCGGATCAGTAACCACAACTGATCGAGCGGGGCGCCCGCCGATCAGGCGGGCGCCCCATTCCGTCGGCGTCTCGGCGAGCCGCGGGCAGGGGGCGGCGATCGTTTGGGCAATACGGTTCGGTAAGAGCTTTACAAACGGTGCACGGTCGGAGAAGGTACGACGGTGGGCGAGGTCAGCGTGAATCTTCTCGGGGGCTTTGCTGCCGATGTCAGCGGCGCACCGGTAGCGGAGTCGGCATGGCGCCTGAAGAAGGCGCGTGAGCTCGTGAAACTCCTCGCGCTAGCGCCCGGACATCGCCTTCATCGCGAGCAGGCGATGGATCTGCTGTGGGGTGACCGCGAACCGGCCGCGGCGGCGAACAATCTCAACCAGGCGGTATACGTCGCTCGGCGCGCGCTCGATGCCGGGTCAATCGAAGCCCGAGATGAGGTCCTATTGCTCGTGGCCGACATTGACGTCGACCGGTTCGCGGTCGCGGCTGCCGACGCCCGTCATACCCGGACGCCCGGTGCCTACCGCGCCGCCTTGGCGCTTTACGGCGGCGAGCTGCTGCCGGAGAACCGCTACGACGATTGGGCGGCAGAGCGGCGTGACGAGCTCGCCGAGCTGGCCGGAGAGCTCGCGGAGGAACTCGCGGCGCTCGCTCCCGAGGGCGTTGACCGGTTGCGGCCACTGCCGGCCGAGGTGAGCTCGTTCATCGGGCGCGAGCGCGAACTCGCCGAGCTGACGGCGCTGCTCCGGGGTACGCGCTTGCTCACCTTCACCGGAACAGGGGGTGCGGGTAAGACTCGTCTGGCGCTCGAGCTGGCACGTGGCGCCCGGAGCTCATACCCCGATGGTGCGGTCTTCGTCGAGCTCGCAGACGTCGCCGACGTCGCACTCGTCCCGGGTGCGGTCGCAGCGGCGCTCGACGTCCACGCTTTGTCCGGCCAGAGTCCGGTCGATGCGGTAGTCGAGTTCCTCTCGGCGCGTTCGTTTCTGCTCGTCGTGGACAACTGCGAGCACGTGCTCGCCGCCACCGCCACGCTTGCCGACACGCTTCTTCGCTCGGCGCCACGGCTCACGATCCTCGCCACGAGCCGTGAGCCGCTGCGGGTGCCGGCCGAGGTCGTGTTCCGGGTTCCGTCACTCGATATTCCCGATCCTGAGCGGCCGCTCGAGCCGAGTGAGCTCCTGCGCTATGAGGCGGTGCGTCTGTTCGTCGAGCGGGCGAGAGCAGCCGTCCCTGGGTTCGCGCTCGACGAGCAGAACATGGTGGACGTTGCCCGCATCTGCTTTCGGCTCGACGGTCTCCCGTTGGCGCTCGAGCTCGCCGCCGGGCGGTTGGGCGCGCTCGGTCCGGCGGCGATCGCAGAGCGGCTCGACGCCCGATTCCGCGTGCTGGGCAGCGCGACCCACGCATCGCCGACACGTCAGCAGACTCTCAGCGCCACCCTGCAGTGGAGCCACGAGCTGCTCGAGCCGGACGAGCGGATGCTGTTTCGGCGTCTCGCGGTGTTTGCCGGCGGGTTTGAGCTGGACACGGTCGAGTGCGTCTGCGCCGACGACCAGCTCGAAGGCCCAGACATCGCCGACGTGCTCGCGAGGCTGGTCGAGAAATCGCTCGTCGCTACGGAGGACGGCGCCTCCCGAGCCCGCTATCGCCTGCTCGAGACCGTGCGCCTGTACGCGCGCGAGCGGCTCGACGAGGCGGACGAGGGCTCGATGCTTGCCGAGCGGCATGCCCGCTGGGCGCTCGAGTTGGCCGAGCGAGAGCGCGGTTCCCCGCGGCTTGACCGCGACGCGGCCAACCTGCGGGTGGCGCTGGGGGCGACGATGAAGTCGGCGCCTGAGGATGCGCTTCGTTTTTGCGTGGCGCTGTGGCCCTTCTGGATGCGCCGCATCGACCTTGACGAGGGGCAGCGGCGGTTCGGCTCGGCGCTTGCCGCGACCACTCGGCGCACAGCCCTCCAGGCGAGGGCGCTGCTCAGGGCCGCGGCCATCGATTTCCGCAGCGGCGAGCTGTCCCGGGGGCGCGAGCTCGCCGAGGAGAGTCTCTCGGTCGCCTCTGAGATCGACGATGCACACGGGCAGTGGCGGGCCCTGCAGTTCTTGGGCGAGTTCGGACTGGTGAGCGATGCGCCGGGTGTGGCGATCCCGTGGCTCGAGCGAGGGCTCGACTTGGCGCGGTGCGAGGGATTTGCGCCCGAACAGGCGATTGGCGTCTACTCCCTCGGTGTCGCCCATTGGATTCTCGGGGATGCCGACCGAGCCGATGAGCTCGTCCGCGAGAGCGTCGAGTTGTTCGGCGCGCTCACTGGATCCCCTGAAGTGATCATCTCGCCGATGAACATGTCGGAGGTACGGACGAGCTCCACCGGCGGCCGGCCGGGCCTGCGCATCGTCTTCGAGGACACGGCGCAGCCGTTCCTCGAGATCTCTTGCGATGCCGCGCTCGGCTACGTCCTGGCGAATCGGGCCGCGCTCGTCAGCGCTCGCGGAGATCTTGAGCTCGCGCGCGAGTTGCTTTGGGAGAGCGCGTGGCGTTTTGAGGAGTCAGGCGACGAACGAGGGAAGGCGACGGTGTTGGTCCGGCGCGCGTACCTCGAGCTCGCTGAGGGTGACCTCTTGGCAGCTCGCCTGGCTCTGCAGGAGGCGCTCGAGCTTCGTCGAGAGCAGGCTGACCGCCGCGGTGTCGGGCTCGTACTCGCGGGGCTCGGCCTGATCGGTACGACCGCAGGCGAATACTCAAGCGCGGCGCGACACCTGGCGGAAGCCCGCGACATGTTCCGGTGCGCCGGCGACCGCTGGGGTCTAGCCGGCACTCTATGGCGAACCGCTGATCTTGCTTTCGCACGCGGTCGCCTCGACGACGCCGAGGCCGCGCTCCGGGAAGCCCGCACTGTGCTCGTCACGACGGGGCGGGAACGCTGGATCGCGACCACGCTCGCGGGGCTGGCCGAGGTCGCTCTGCTGCGGGGTGATGGCCGGCGGGCGTGTGCGTTGTTCGCGGATGCGCGCAATCGCTACGCGGCGAGAAACGACGCGCTCGGCGTCGCGGAGATCGAGACGCGGCTGCGCGCCCTTCGCTAAGGCGGCCCTAAGCCAACGCAAAGGGCCGTACCCGAGACTGGCGCTCGTCCACTGCCGAAGGAGAGCGACATGACCCACACGGATGCGCTGGTTCTCGCCGATGGGTCGCGTCTCCGCTTCCGGCGGATTGACTCCGGTGATTGCGACGGTCTTGCAGCGCTGTTTGCCCGGCTCACTCCCGAGTCGCGCCGCAGGCGATTCCTTTCGCCGAAGCACGAGTTGACGCCTCGGGAGCTCGTGTACCTCACCGAAATCGATCATGTGAACCACGAGGCGATAGCCGCCGTCGACGAGCGCGACGGCTCGATCGTTGGCGTCGGCCGCTACGCAGGGCTTGCCAATCGGGCGGGCGTCGCGGAGGTTGCTGTCGAGGTCGCTGACGAGCTACAGGGCATGGGCATCGGCAGCGCGCTAGTTAGGTGCACGGTGGCGCGCGCGCGAGAGAACGGGTTCACGCTTCTCACTGCGACGACGCTATGGGATAACCGTCCGGCACGGGCGCTGTCGCGACGCATCGGGTTTTGCGCTCGCACAAGGCAGCGGAACGAGATCAAGCATGAGCTGAACCTGGCCCACTAAACCTCACCCCAAATTCGATTGACCGGCGACCTTTCTTCTGCACGATTCCGCTCGCTCCCGGCCGCAGCCGGGCACTACGAGAGCTTCTACCTGAAGGTCGCCGACCCGCTGTCGCCACGCGGCGCGTGGATCCGCTACACGATTCTCAAGCGCCCCGATCGGCTGCCGAGCGGCTCAGTCTGGTGCACGCTCTGGACCGGTGCCGGATCACCGCAGGCACAGAAGGTGACGGTTGCGCCGCATGAGCTGTCCGCCGGACCAGGCGAGCTCGTCAGCATCGGCGAAAGCCGACTGACGCTCACGCGGGCGATGGGCTCGGTCGACGGGGCGTCGTGGGAGCTCGAGTTTCGCGGCACCGGGGTGATGTTTCCCTATCTCCCTCGAAGTTGGATGTACCGGGCCCGGATGCCGCGAACCAAGGCCGTCTCGCTCGAGCCCCACGCCACCTTCCATGGTCGCGTGACCGCCGGGGGGCAAACGATAGACATCGACGGGTGGCCCGGAATGGTCGGACACAACTGGGGCAGCGAGCACGCCGAGCGCTGGGTGTGGCTGCACGGTGCCGACTTCGTGGAGGCGCCCGACAGCTGGTTCGATGCCACAATCGGGCGGATCAAGCTGGGCACCGTGACCGTGCCCTGGATTGCCAACGCCGGGCTGTGGCTGGACGGCCGCCTGTACCGAATCGGCGGGCCCATCGCGATCCGTTCGACCTCGGTCACCCCGCAGCCTACTCACTGCCACTTCACCCTTCCCAGCCGCGGCGTCAGCATCGACGGCGAGGTATCGGCTCCCGGCGATTCGACGGTGGCCTGGCGCTACTCCGATCCGGCCGGCGGCGAACACTACGTATCGAACTGCTCGGTCGCGTCGCTGGCGTTGACCGTGCGGGCGCACGATCAGAAGACGCGGCATCTACACCTTCCCGCCGGTGCCGCATACGAGCACGGCACGCGCGAGTCACCGCCGGCGATCCCGATCCAGCCCTTCCCCGACCCCTGAGGACCACCGGGCGCGGTCGGGCGTGGCTGAGCCCGGGGCGAGAACCGGCGCACGCTCCCAAACGGTGGCATATCCTGCGCGGCACTGATGGGAGGCATCAGCATGTCTGCGCGGCAGAGGAACGCGTGCGGTCTCGCCACGCTTGCGCTTGGCGTCGTGCTCGCGCTGCTGCTGAACGGCACCCCCGCGCGCGCCCTGTCTGCTCCGACGCCGTGGGACGGCGTCAACCCGTTTGATTGCACGATCCAGGACGCCGGCCAGGGAACGACGGTGCCCGATCCCGGCGCGGATCCCTACTGCGTGCGGTTCGACAAAACGAATCAGAACGTCACGCAACTCGGGCTGGTCGACTTCTTGAGCAAGGAGCCGGCGCGCGTGGCCGCTGCGGTGCCGAAGTGCTTCTACTACCAGGAGGATCACTGGCGCGAGTCGCTGATCCAGTCAGATCAGCAGACGGTCGTCTACGAGTTCTACGGTCACTACTTCTTCAACAAAGCCACCGGCGACGGCGGTGTTTGGATTACGGGCTTCACGATCGCGGGGCAGACGTTCGACCCCAGGACCCTTCCCGGGTTTCCCCCACAATGGGATGCTGACTTCGGTCCGGGCACGGGCGGAGTCATCTCGCACGATGACGTGCCCGTCGATCCGAGCTGCGTAGCGACGGCGAACAACGCGCCGGCTCCGATTTATGCTCCGACGGAGCCCTCCGGTCCGCAGGCGGGCGCCCCGCCACGGACCGCGGTGCAATGTGCCCGCGCATCCGGGCGGGTCAATCGCTCGGGACTCGGTCCTGTGAAGCTCGGGACGAGCAAGGACCGCGTCCTCGCCACGCTCGGCTCGCCCAAATCGATAGGGCGGGACGTGCTGCATTACTGCCTTACGCGGGGCGGCAGCCTGGTCGTTGGCGAGCGAGGCCGCGGTGCTCGGACGGTGTTCCTGAGCACCACGAGCCGAGCCTTCACACTGCGCGGCGCGAGTGGCCGGACCCTCGCGGTGGGGGCGTCCGCCCGCTCCCTGCGCACGGCGTTTCCTCACGCGACGCCGCTGATGGGACTCGGCCACACGGCGGTCCTTCAGGTTGTCGGGGTCTCGAGTGGGGCCAGGACGGGCAGAGTCATCGCTGCGATCGTCGAGGGTCACGTCACCTCTGTCGGCGTCTACGAGCCGGGTGCGATCCGTCCGGCGCGGGCGCTGGCCGGCTACCTGAGAGCCGCCCGATGACCGCTCCATCACACGATGACCTGGTCGCGCTGCTCACGCGCCGCCAGGTGCTGGCGCGGGCATCGACGGTTGCCCTTGGTCTCGTGGCCCTGCCGACGCTGCCACTGCCGATTTCACCACCCAGCACCAGCCTGTCGCTGACCGATGCGACGCTGCAGGCGTTCGCGGACACGATGCTCCCGGGGTGCCGCGCAGACAGAACCGATCTCGGCAACCCGATCGACCCGCTGGCGATCGCGGGCGTCGATCCGCTTCCCGGCGCGGTCCAGGCCGACGCGCTGGCGGTCTCCCACCACCCCGAGGTCGGCTTCGATCCGCTCGCACCGGCGTTCCTGGCCGACCTCGACACCAGGTCGCTGCTTCACGGCGCCGACTTCCTGCACCTCGACTTCGCGTCTCGGGTACAGGTGTGCCTGAACGGCCTGGACTTCTCCAACCCGACCCGCACGCTGTGGGAGTTGGCTGCGGCCATCGCGTTCATCGCGTTCTGCGCCGCCCCACTGATCCGAGACGCCACCGCCAACCAGGCGTGCGGCTACCGCGTGATGGGACTGCCCGGAGTGGCACCGAACGGATACACCGACTACTCCTACGGACGTCAGCTGAGCGCCGAGCTAACCACGGCGGGATCGCTGCCGTGAAGGCCAGCACGACGTGACCGAGCGCGCTGACGTAGTGATCGTCGGGTCGGGCTTCGGCGGCTCGATCACCGCCTGGCGCCTGGCCGAGCTCTACGTGGCTGCTGGGGTCGACCCGAGCGCGATCGTCGTGCTTGAGCGCGGCCGTCGATATGGGCACACCGACTTTCGCCAGTCGATGGACATCGACCACCTCTCCGACGTCTACCTGCTGATCCAGGGTCAGGGTGCTCAGGTGGTGACCGCCAACGCCGTCGGAGGTGGCTCGAACCTGTACCTCGCCGCGTCGCTGCGCTCTCCGCACGAGACGTTCGAGCGGCGCGACCGGCGCCCGGACGACGGCCTGACTCGCCGGATGTGGCCGGAGGCGATCTCGCGGCACGTGCTCGATCCGTACTACGCGCGAGCCGAGCGTGGACTGCGGGTGAGGCAGCCGACCTGGGATCAGGTTTCGAAATCCGGCGGTCTGTGGGCAGCGACGCTGAGTGCCGCCGGCCACACCTGCGACCGGGTGCCGCTCGCCATCTCGCCGGCGCGCTGCGTGAACGCCAAGTGGTGTCACACGGGGTGCATCTTCGGCGCCAAGAACTCGCTCATCACCAACTATCTCTGGGCGGCTGAGAATGCGGGCGTTCAGGTGCTTCCAAACCTTCAGGTCGAGCTGATCACGCAGTCGAGTGCGCGGCCGTACCGCTATGTGATCCAGGCCGATGTGATGGACAACGAGGGGACTTCGCCGACGCGCGCACCGACCGGTCAGCAGGTTCAGATCGAATGCAAGGTGCTCGTGGTCTCCGCCGGCGCAATGTCAACTCCGCCGCTGGTACCGCGCTCGCGGCCGTTTCTCCCGGCGCTTTCGGGGCAGGTCGGGCGCAACCTGGGCGTCAACGGCGACCACGTCGCCGCGGTCGAGTTCGACGACGCGCAGGTCCGATCGGTGCTTGGCCTTCCGGGCTACGACGAGTTCTACAAGGGCAAGCCGATCACGACGATGAGCTACGACTGGTGGGTTGGGCGAAGCGGCCACGCCTACGACGGCACGAGATTCACTCTCCAGGAGATCTTCCTGTCGACGCTGACGAATTTCCTGTACGACAGCGGCCGCACGGTCCCCGGCGGGCCGTCGTGGTGGGGACTACAGAAGAAGCAGGCCGTCGCGCATTGGGCCAACCGGATCGAGTTGCTGGCAATGGTCGAGGACACCAACGACGGAACGTTCCTCGCTCCGCCCCCGGCGGGAGCGGCCGTTCGGCCCAACGCGGGGCCGATTGCCGTGGGCACGTTCGACTACGCATTGTCGGACCAGTCGGTCGCGGTCCGGGCGGCGGCGAACGACGCGATACACAAGGTCGCCGCAAACCAAGGCCTCGGGCTGTTCATGCCCCTGACCGAGACCCAAGGCGTCTACTGCGCCCACCCGCTTGGCGGCTGCCGAATGGCCGACTCTCCGGACCTCGGCGTCGTCGACGACACGGGCGGGGTGTACGGCTACGAGGGCCTCTACTGCATCGACGGCTCGATCGTCCCGACCTCGCTCGGAGTCAACCCATCACTAACCATCTCTGCCCTGACCGAGCGATGCGCGGAGCGGCTCGTCAGCCGCGGCGCGGACTTCGGCCTTCCGGCAAAGCCGGCCGGATTCCGGCCTCGGGTCCCGCCAGAGCACGTCGGCCCACGGGTCGTTCCGGCCGGAAGCTAGCCGTTTAGGGCCGGTCGCTGACGGTCGCAAATGTAGTGCGTCCCGCGTGTGAATTCACGGTGATCAGGGCCGCGGGTGAACATCGGGAAAAACGCTTGACCACCCGTTCGAGCAGGAATATGTTTCGGTCACCCACAAACCAGGGGGCCTGCAGAGAGGGAGGTGCGCATGCGCGAGAGCATCATGCGTAAATGGTTGGTGCTGTTGTCCCTTTCCGTCCTGCTAGGCGGCCTCCTCGGGGTTGCATCGGGGGCCAGTGGGAGCACCCAAAAGGTCAAGGCACACGCGGCCAACGCGACCACCTACGGTCCATCTTCGCCCACGTTCGTCGGCCCGGCGGCCACCGGCTGCACACAGGGTTGCTCGCTGCTGAGCGGCCCGTTCATCACGTTCTCGACGGCGTCCTCGCCGTCCGCTAAGCCGACCGCCGGCCCCGACGTGGCAGGCGCCCCTTCCGTTCCGCACGCGATGCCGGCACCGAGGCCCGCGGGCCACAGAGCGGCGTCCGCGCACACGGCGAGGGCCGCGGCAGATCCAACGCCGATAATTCCGTCGGTCCGCTGCCAGCCGCTCGGCGCGGGGTGCAACAGCATCAGCACGTCGGCGGGCGGCGCGATCGGCGTGCGGGGGCTGAACGCGGTCGACAGCGCCGAAACCAGCACCCTCGCTCCTCCGCCCGGCCTACCGGTGGACATCGAACCGCCAGATCAGGGGCTGTGCGCCGGCAACGGCTACGTCGTCGAGGCCAACAACATCGGCGAGATCCTGGCGTTCAACACGGCGCTGAGGCGTCAATCGGCGCCGATCTCACTGGACTCCATCATGGGCCTCAACAGCCGGGCATGGAGCAGCGGCGGCGATCCATCGTGCGAGTTCGATTCGAGCAACGGTGGGCACTGGTTCTTCACCGAGATCGTGTCGGCGAGTTCCGAGGCCAGCGGTGGCGCGTTCACCGGGTGCTTCGCGGCGGTCGACGACGCGTGCTATGAGGGAATCGCGGTGAGCCAGGGCTCGAGCCCGTTCGGTCCCTACAACGTTTATTACCTGAACGCCAATTACAACCCGGGCGAGCCGGGCTATCCCAACCTGCTCAACGACTTCGCGAAGATCGGCGTGACCCGGGACGCCTTCCTGGTGTTCTACGACGAGTTCCCGCTCCTCGGAGGCGGGCTCGGCGGTGGCGGATTCAACGGCGCGCAGGAGTTTGCCTTCGACAAGAACGCCCTCGAGCACGGCCGTCACGTCACGCTGGCAAACGGGGGCCCCAACCCCAACTTCAACGTGGCCATCGAGAACATGGGGCTGATCCCCACCCCCGACGGGACGTGCGCGGGCAGCGCGGGCGTCGACTGCTGGGCGGCGGCGATTCCCGCGCAGCCGGCCGACGCCGGTCAGTACGACAACCACCACGGCGGGTCCGGATTCATGATGAGCGCCCTCGACTTCGAGAGCTTCTTCGGTAACCCCTCCGCGGGCGACAACCGGGTGGCGGTCTGGGACTGGACCGGGCTCAGCAACCTGAAGAGCAATGGCTGCCGTAGCTGCAGCGGCGTCAATTTCGGCGGTCAGGTGTTCACCGGCCAGCCGTACTACGGGCCCGAAAACCTCTTCGGGGTTGGCAACCTGGCTCCTCAGAAAGCAGGGCCGATTCCGCTCGGCGACGAATGTGAGACCCCGTTGGTCGGCGCTCCAAGCCAACCCTGTGCCGAGGGCGGGATTAATCCCAACTCCGACAACATGACCCAGGTCTCGCAGGCCCAGGATCAGCTGTGGAGCGCCCTGCCGACCGAGATCAACCAGAGGTTCGCGACCAGTTCCGAGATCCACGACGGCGCGGCCTACTGGGTGGTCGACACCCGCTCGTTCGACAGGACCGGGCTGTTCACCATGACCAACCAGGGCTACGTCTCGGCAGCCCACGAAGACCTGGAGTTCCCGGCGATGGCCGCTGAAGGAACCGGCGGCAACGGCAAGGCGATCATGGACTTCACGCTGAACGGCGACGGTGGGCCCACGGGTGCCGACAACGGCGGCTTCTACCCGAGCACCGCCTACGGCCGGCTGACCGCCACCTCGCTCGGCCTGCGTGGATCGACGATCAGCATCGCTGACCTGGGGCAGTCGCCGCAGGACGGATTCACCGAGTACGCGCCGTTCCCGGGCCCGGGCGACCCGCCCCGGCCGCGCTGGGGCGACTACAGCTGGGGGATCTACCTGCCCGGAGGCAGCGACCGGTTGTATTTCGCAACCAACTACATCCAGTTCCCCAATTGCACCGGTAACGCGTTCACGCTGACGATCGGAACGTGCGGCGGCACCCGCGACGGCTACGCCAACTGGGGAACCTCGGTCAATTACGTCGTGCCGTAATTGTTGAGCCGGAGGGCGCGGGCCCCCAAAGAGGTCCGCGCCCTTGCGAATTGGCGTCAGCAGCCATACGCCTGACGTAGGCGCGTGAGGTCGCCGGAGTTCCTATGGCGCGACTCGACCACATGGATTTGCCCGGCGTAGTCCTCACACGCGGACTCCTCGCGATCGAGCGCGGCGGCGTAGGCGGCGAAGGCGAGCGCTCGATCGGATGCGCAGGCACGGCAGAACCGGTCATAGGCTGCCCTCACCTCTGCACATGCCGTCCGCCACTCGCAGTACAGCTCGATGAGACGGTCGACCAGCAGCTCTTCGACCCTCATGATGCTTCCTCCGCCACCACGATCACCCCTGGCGGCGCATCGAGCAATTGCGCCGTTCTGCGGGCGGCTTCGTCGATGTGGATCCGCGGCGGCGCGGGGACCAGACGGGTTCCGGGGTACGTTCCCGGGCCGTAGAAGGTGCCGTACCGGATCACCACGCCGCGGGCGTCCAGCACCATGCTCTCGTGCTCGGCGACGGACTCGCCGCCGGCTCGGGGCTTCCAGGCGATGCTCTGGGCGAGGAACCGTCTCGCCCCTGCGTCCCACTTCGCGGACAGCAGGTTGAGGGTCCCCTCGGTACGGATCCGATTGTGGCCGTCAGCGAACTCCGGAACCCGCTCGACATCGTCGGGCAGGTCGGTGATCTGGTGCATGACCAGATCCGGCTCGAAGCGTTTGACGGCATCGAGCAGGCCGCGCTCGTCGAACACGTCGCACAGCACTGGCTCGGCCCCGAGCTTCCGGAGCGACGCCACCTTTTCGGGAGAGCGAGTCATCCCAGCCACCACGTGGCCCTGAGAGACGAGCAACGGAATCAACCGGACGCCGATTACTCCAGTCGCGCCTGCAAGAAAGATCCGCATGATTCATACACCTCACACACCCACGTCAAAGCAGATCCGAGATCTGATCGTGGGTGTCATGTTTGAGCTCCTTGTCGTCGACCTGCCGGACCTGGTGGAGTTCTCGGCCCGGAGGCCAGCCAAAGCTAGGCCGTGTTTGGACTCCTGAGAAGGACCAATCCCCACCCGGACACGCGGACCAACTCTCAGCGTGGCGGACGCGATTCCAATCTGGTTCGCTTAGCCGGTGGAGATCCAACTGACGCTGGA